>ERZ779942.1422-NODE-1422-length-11826-cov-4.64345_pt1 | contig 11826 bp, 12 predicted proteins | sample MGYA00511941_ERZ779942 | MGnify/ENA primary metagenome ERZ779942 (study PRJEB29588, sample SAMEA2148265) | human gut metagenome | biome: human gut; feature: human-associated habitat; material: faeces | place: Denmark | collected 2008/2010 ... | reverse complement strand
GCCGCCGTATTGGTTATTGCAATGGCCGCTTGTAATGAAAAGCAAAGCAAAGACTCTATCATTGGCTCATGGGTAATGCCTATCGAAGGACAGCCGGGAAAAATGCAGGGTATCAAACTGGAAGAGGGCGGGGATGCATCTTCCATTAATATGGCTACGCTGGTATATAAATATTGGGAGCAACAAGGAGATGAACTTTATCTCACGGTAAAAAGCATTGGTAACGGTATGGAGATAGAGGGGATAGACACCTTAAGAATTGAGAAACTTACGGCTGACTCATTAATCTTAAATTCCAATTACGGCTATACACTACGTTATGTAAGAGAAAAGTAAGATAATAAAGGGGAATGCGCAACAGTGTCCGTATTCCCTTTCCTTTTTATACCCCAAAAACCATTATTTCATTCTTGCAGCAATAGCCAGCAGTACCCCGAGCACAACACCCAAAATAGCGGCAAACAAAACTCTTACCTCGCCCGGTAACAAGAAAGTAATGGTGTGGGCGGGGTACCAGAAAAAAGGAATCGTTTTCTTAAAAACAAAATTCCATTGCGCATCCCAATTAAGATGCGTAATGATACGCGTCATCGGGATAGGGGTAATAAGACTGCGAAGCGAACCGCCACAATCCAGAATATGTGTATCCGTTATCTTGTGAAATGTCATGAATACAGGAGCAAAGATTGTGTTCATGGCAACAGATATAGCCAGAGCAATCCATAACTTGTCCAAACAGAAACCACCGTTAATTATCACCGAAGCATCCGCCATCCCCATATACTCCATAAACTGTGGCACACCTTTAGAAAAGACAATCATCGCCATATTGATTCCCATCCCTAAAATACCCCATACAACCGCACGGGAAAGTACTCCGAATCCTTTTCTGTTATATACTCCGGCACTGATGCGAAGCCCCAGCATCTCACCTAAAGTAGCAAGCACTCCGAATTTCAGGAAACTCATTACCATACCATGTGTGGCATTGAAAGACTTATACCAGCCGTAAACCGCATCACTCACGAAAAAAGGTAAGAAGATTACGATTAGGACGAAAACGAAAAGGAAATCTTGCTTTTTCATTCAAATGTTGTGCTTTTCATTAATAATAACAGCAAACATACTAAAATAAATTCAATATCAAAGCAATCAGACAAGTAAAACCGGTAAATCAAAGCAAAAGTACGTTTTATCCTTTTATTATCAAGAAAAAAGGCAGAATTCAAATGAAATCCTGCCTCTCTCTGTAATTTGGGAATACAATCTCTTATTGCTTGTTTTTCATATATTCATCAGCTTTCTCCTTAGCACGAGCTACTCGCTTCGCCGTATCCGGATGAGATGAAAACATCTTTTGGAATTTAGATTCCTTGGGAGCTTCCGCTGAAAGTTCCAGCAGTTTATTCAAAGCATTATACATGGCATAAGGATCCAAATTATTCTTTATAGAAAATTCAAAACCGTAATCGTCCGCTTCCGTTTCCTGCTTTTGGGAGTATTGCGCACCCGCCAAAGCTTCCGCCATAGCGCCTAACTCGGAATCAGTCAGCTTTGATACGGTAGAGCTTGCAGCGCCTGCGGCATTCTTCACTGCAGAACGAAGATAAGCGCTCTTCATAGCATCTTTGGAGTCTGTATGAATTACATGGCCTATCTCATGACCTACCACAGCCATCACTTCATCATCCGTCATAATATCCATTAACCCGGCGCAAATACGTACGCTGCCGTCACCGCAAGCAAAAGCGTTCACGTCGATAACTTCATAAACGCCAAAGTTTACTTTCAGACCATCCACCTCTTTAATATGCCCGGTCAGTTTTTCCAGACGTTTACCATACTCCGTATCAGGTTTGGTCAAAGGATTGTGAGTATCCATCCATTGCATATACTCCTTACTCATAGCTGCAATATCCGCATCCGAAAGAGTTATAGCTTTAGCGGCATCAGTGCCGGCCTGAACAACCTTACCTACATTTATTTTCTTACCGCCAATTTTAAACTGCGCATAGGCAGTTGTAGTGTAAGTCATTCCGCATACAATAGCGGCGAAAATCAGAATTTGTTTTTTCATGTTGTTTGGTTTGTTTTAATGGATTATTTTATAAAAGAAAGCCGTTTAACCGACCCACGATTAAACGGCTTTTATCTTTGCTTTAATTCTTCATTCTTTTACTTGATTATTCCCAATTCCCTGAAGCATTTAGTCAACTTCTCAACGGCATAATCTACCTGTTCCTTAGTATGAGTAGCCATCAATGCTACGCGTACCAATGTATCTTGAGGAGCGCATGCAGGCGGAATTACCGGATTGATAAAGATACCTTCATCAAAAGCCATCTTCGTTACGACAAATGTCTTCTCCGTATCACGCACATACAAAGGTATGATAGGCGATTCGGTTTCGCCAATCTCAAAACCGGCATCACGGAAACTCTTCAATGCGTAATTGGTAATATCCCATAGGCGTTGAATGCGTTCCGGTTCTGATTTAATAATATGGAGAGCTTCACGGGCTGCAGCCGTTGCTCCAGGCGTACTGCTTGCCTGGAATATATAAGAACGGGCATTGTGACGCAACCAATTGATGACATCTTTGTCACCCGCGATAAAACCACCGATAGAAGCCAATGACTTACTAAAAGTTCCCATTATCAGGTCGATATCTTCGGTCACTCCGAAATGGTCGCAAACACCACGGCCTTGCTTACCGAATACACCCAAACCGTGAGCTTCGTCCACATAAATACTGGCATTATATTTCTTTTTCAAACGAACGATTTCCGGCAAATTAGCCAAATCACCCTCCATTGAGAATACGCCATCTACAACAATCAGCTTTACGGCATCCGGCTCACACTTCTGGAGTTCCTTTTCAAGGTCTTCCATATCATTGTGCTTATACTTTAATTGTGTAGCGAAAGAAAGGCGGCGTCCGTCTACGATAGAAGCATGGTCACGGTCATCACAAATAATGTAATCACCACGTCCTACCACCGCGGGAATAATACCTTCATTTACAGTAAAACCGGTAGAAAAACAAAGAGCTTCGTCTTTGCCTACGAATTCGGCCAATTCCTTTTCCAATTCAACATGTATATCAAGAGTACCATTCAGAAAACGGGAACCGGCACAACCTGTACCATATTTTTCAGTGGCAGCTATTGAAGCGTCAATGATTCGTTTGTCGTATGTCAGTCCCATATATGCGTTCGAACCGAACATCAGAACCTTTTTGCCATCCATCATCACCTCTGTATCCTGGTGGCTGTTAATTGTGCGGAAATAAGGGTATACCCCTTTTGCCATAAATTGTTGCGGCAAATCATATTTCGCGAATTTGTCTTGCAGTAAACCCATGAAATGTCTTTTATATAATGAATATTTAATTCTATTAAAAACAAGTTCTTAAAAACAGGGGGCAAAGATAGCAAAATATGTTGTTATCTGTTCCATTTACTCTAAAAAATCTGCTCTAACTCGTTTTAAGAGATTCATATGGTTAAAATTTAAAGGATTTATATTACTTTTGCATGACAGAAAACCCCATAGTAATATCCGTTTAAATGGACGATAGTAAAAAGAAAATATCATTTATAATAAATCCCATATCCGGTACGCAGGGTAAGGAGCAAATATTGAAATGGCTCGATGAAAAGCTGGATAAGAGCCGCTACATACCGGAAGTAATTTATACGGAATGGGCGGGGCACGCCGTTGAAATAGCCGCCCGGAAAGCTAAAGAAGAGGTTTTTGCCGTTGTTGCCATCGGCGGAGACGGAACAATCAACGAGATAGCACGCTCATTGGTGCACACCAAAACGGCATTGGGCATCATCCCATGCGGTTCCGGCAACGGGTTGGCACGCCATCTGCAGATTCCCATGGAGGCAAAAAAAGCAATTGATATTATCAATGAGGGATTGATAGATATCATTGACTATGGTAAAATCAATGATGTTCCTTTTTTCTGTACCTGCGGAGTAGGATTCGACGCATTTGTCAGTCTGCAATTTTCCAAAGCCGGCAGGAGAGGCCCGCTCATATATCTGGAGAAGACACTGCTTGAAAGCCTCAAGTACAAGCCGGAAACATATGAGTTGGAGATGGATGGCAGTACCTCGCGATACAAAGCTTTCCTGATAGCATGCGGCAACGCCTCACAATATGGAAATAACGCCTATATAACCCCACAGGCCACGTTAAATGACGGATTGCTGGATGTTACTATTTTGGAGCCTTTTACCGTATTGGACGTACCGGCATTATCATTCCAGTTGTTCAACAAGACTATCGACCAAAACAGCCGTATAAAGACTTTCCGTTGTAAAACACTTCGTATTCACCGTTCCAAACCGGGAGTGATACATTTCGATGGAGACCCGATGATGATGGGAGAAAACATCGATGTGAATATCCTCAAAAGAGGCTTACAGGTTATTGTACCCAAGAATGCCGAAAAAGACACTTCAAACGTATTGCAACGTGCCCAGGATTACATCAATGGCCTGAAACAAATAAATGAAGCCATAATGGAAGACATTACCCATACGAATAGAAGGATATTGGATAAAGGCAAGGAACAAATAAAAAGACTCAGAAAGAATTAAACTCTACGAGTGACGTTGCAGCTGTTTTAGGATTGATAATTTTACTGTCAACTGCTAGATACGGTTGTTTTTTGAAATAAACTCTTCTGTTTTGATACGTCTGTAATATGTTTTATGTATTTTTGCATGATATTTATGCAGTAAAGGGCATTGTATAGCCAAAAGAATAAATTATAAAGTTATATATAATAATATGTATAGATCACACACCTGTGGAGAATTGCGTATCTCCGACGTTAATAAGCAAGTGACGCTGGCAGGTTGGGTACAGCGCAGCCGTAAAATGGGAGGTATGACATTCGTAGACCTTCGCGACCGTTACGGAATCACCCAATTAGTATTTAATGAAGAAGTAGATGCCGAACTTTGCGAGCAGGCCAACCGCTTGGGCCGTGAATTCGTAATTCAAATAGTAGGAACGGTAAATGAGCGTTTCAGCAAAAACAAAAATATTCCTACGGGAGATATCGAAATCATCGTTTCGGAACTGAATGTGCTTAATTCAGCTTTAACTCCGCCTTTCACAATCGAAGATAATACGGACGGCGGCGATGATATCCGTATGAAATACCGTTATCTGGACTTACGCCGCGCCGCAGTACGCAAGAATCTGGAGTTGCGCCATAAAATGACAATCGAGGTACGTAAATATCTGGATAGCAAAGGATTCATTGAAGTAGAGACTCCTCTTCTCATCGGTTCCACCCCGGAAGGCGCGCGCGACTTTGTTGTTCCCTCACGTATGAACCCGGGACAATTCTATGCACTGCCGCAGAGCCCTCAAACATTGAAGCAATTACTGATGGTTTCAGGCTTTGACCGCTACTTCCAAATCGCGAAATGTTTCCGTGACGAAGACCTCCGTGCCGACCGCCAACCGGAATTTACACAAATCGACTGTGAAATGTCTTTTGTACAACAAGACGATGTAATCGAGCTCTTTGAAGGTATGGCAAAGTACCTTTTCAAGGAAATTCGTGGTGTTGAGTTGACAGAACCGTTCCAGCGGATGCCTTGGGCGGATGCCATGAAATATTATGGTAGCGACAAACCCGATTTGCGCTTCGGTATGAAGTTTGTGGAATTGATGGACATCATGAAAGGCCATGGTTTCTCTGTATTCGACAATGCCGCATATATCGGCGGTATTTGTGCGGAAGGCGCCGCAAGCTACACCCGCAAACAATTGGACGCCTTGACCGAATTCGTAAAGAAACCGCAAATCGGAGCAAAGGGTATGGTATATGCCCGTATAGAAGCTGACGGTACTGTAAAATCAAGTGTCGACAAGTTCTATACACAAGAAGTTCTGCAAGATATGAAAACAGCCTTTGGCGCAAAACCCGGCGACTTGATTCTTATCTTGAGCGGTGATGATGTAATGAAAACCCGCAAGCAACTGAACGAACTTCGTCTTGAAATGGGTAATCAATTAGGCTTACGCGACAAGAATAAGTTTGCATTGCTTTGGATAGTCGACTTCCCCATGTTTGAATGGAGTGAAGAAGAAGGTCGCTTAATGGCTATGCATCATCCGTTTACGCATCCGAAGGATGAAGATATTCCTTTGTTGGACACAGATCCTGCGGCTGTTCGTGCCGATGCTTACGATATGGTATGTAACGGTATTGAAGTGGGGGGTGGCTCTATCCGTATCCACGATGCCCAATTGCAGGCTAAGATGTTCGAAATATTGGGCTTCACACCGGAAAAGGCTGAAGAACAGTTCGGCTTTTTGATGAATGCCTTCAAATTCGGCGCACCTCCTCATGGCGGTTTGGCTTACGGCCTTGACCGTTGGGTAAGCATCTTTGCCGGCCTCGACAGTATCCGTGACTGCATTGCATTCCCGAAGAATAACTCCGGCCGCGATGTCATGTTGGATGCGCCTTCGGCCATCGACCAAAAGCAATTGGATGAACTGAACCTTATTGTTGAGGTAAAAGAATAAAAACCAGAGAACAGGAGAGAGTGAAAGAGTCCACACGTATTTGCCGTTTTGCAGTAATCGGTACGCTAAACGCCTTAATAACAGCAATCACCATCTGGATAATGATGGATGGATTGGATATTAATTACATGCTCTCCAATGTCACTGCATATATACTGGCACAGACTCATAACTTTATCTGGTGCAAGTATTGGATATTCCCAACAGAAAAAAAGAGCAACACTTGGCGACAAGTGCTGCTCTTTTCCATAGCCTTCGGAATGGCTTATTGCGCACAATTCCCTTTCCTCATCGGATTGGTAGAGGGGTTGAATTGTGATGAATATCTCGCCCAGTTCTTGGGACTATTTGTATATGGCGGAGTTAACTTCTTGATGAACAGAAAGGTCACGTTCAAATAAAAGTATTCCTTTCCTTTAATCTAAGAAGCGTTTGGTCAATCCCTCATAAGCATCGATTCTGCGGTCGCGCAAGAACGGCCACCAACGGCGAACATTCTCCGAACGTTCCATATCCACTTCCACTACAATATTTTCCGGCTGCTCATTACCTGCTTGTGCCAAAAATTCACCTTGCGGCCCAACCACAAAGCTATTTCCCCAAAACCGGATACCGTTTGTCTGCATGGAAGGATCGGGTTCATGTCCCACACGATTCACCGAAATAACCGGAAGACCGTTTGCTACGGCATGTCCACGCTGAGAGATTATCCATGCGTTGAGCTGACGGGCTTTCTCATCATCTGTATCACTGCTTTCCCAACCGATAGCGGTAGGATAAATCAATAATTCGGCTCCTTTCAGCGCCATAAGACGAGCAGCTTCGGGATACCACTGGTCCCAACAAACCAAAACGCCCAATTTCCCCAAAGACGTCTGTATAGGTTCAAATCCCAAATCTCCGGGGGTAAAATAGAACTTTTCATAATAAGCCGGATCGTCCGGAATGTGCATCTTGCGATATTTCCCGGCAATGCTTCCGTCACGTTCAAAAACAACAGCCGTATTATGATATAAACCCGGAGCGCGTTTTTCAAATAACGAGGTTACCAATACAATGTTGTTGGCAGCCGCCAACTCTGAATAGAAACCGGTTGACGGTCCGGGAATAGGTTCCGCCAAGTCAAACAGTTGGGTATTCTCCGTCTGGCAGAAATAGAGTGAGTTGTGCAGTTCCTGCAACACCACTAACTGTGCACCATGAGCGGCACATGCTTCGATGCTCTTGGCCAGATTCATCAGATTAATGCGCATATCCGCAACATTTGCCTGCTGAATAATACCGACTTTTATTTTTCTCATAATCTATATTTCTTTTGAATGTTTTTCTTTTTGTCTATCTGATTACTCCTATCGGATATTGCATCGTGACACAGTGCAGCGAACCATGTTGTTTTATCAAAGCACGACAGTCTATACCTACAATCTCATGTCCGGGAAAAGCTTCTTGCAACACCTCTTTGGCGCGGATATCATTCTCCGGCTGATTATACGTAGGATATAACACTGCATCATTCATTATCAAAAAGTTAGCATACGTAGCCGGCAGCCTTTCTCCCTCCACTTCTATTTTATCGGCCATTGGCAGTGCCAACAGTTTATAAGGTTCTCCTGCGAGTGTTCGGAACGTTTTAAGCTGCTCTTCCATTCGATGCAGTTCTTCATAATGTTCATCATTCACATCCCGGCACTGCACATAAGCAATCGTATCCGGCGAGCACAAACGGACAAGCGTATCTATGTGGCTGTCCGTATCATCTCCGGCCAAATATCCATAATCCAGCCAAAGTACCCGTTCAAGATGAAAGGCGGAGCGAAGATACTCCTCAATCTCCACTTTATTTAGCTGACCGTTACGGTTAGGCGACAGCAGGCACTCCGAAGTGGTAAGCAATGTTCCCATACCGTCACTTTCAATGGAACCGCCTTCCAGCACAAAACCTAAACGGTTCACATATCGGCCTTTTAGAATTCCGGTTTCAACAGCCCGGCGTGTTATTTGGTTGTCTTTGTCCGAAGCGAATTTCAAACCCCAACCGTTAAATGTAAAATCAAGCAGAGAAGGCCCTTCCGTATCTATCATAGTGATAGCTCCATGGTCGCGTGCCCAAGTATCATTCGTCTCACACTCCAGAAAACGAACATTATCCATGTTGACCGTCATGGAGATTTGCTTTTTTACTTCCTCCGGTTCCGGAGTTACGATTAGCAGCAACTCCCGCTTTGCTATTTCGGAAGCAATGGCAATAAAACATTGCTGTACCTCTTCCAGCATATAAGCCCAGTCGGTATTCGCATGAGGCCATGTAAGCTGTATACCGCTCTGTAAAGTCCATTCTGCAGGCAGGTGAGGAGCACGTGTTTCCACCTGGAAGGTCATATTCTTGCCAAAACGCACTTGGCAATCTTTTTCCGTTCCTCCACCCAGGGGAAGTCCAACAAAATATCCCATATCATTCTAAGGCATTTAATTCGTTAAGTAAGGCAATGAAACTCGAGTACCGATATTCCTGAATCTCAATCTTCGTAAAGCCCCATTCTGCATTTCCCTAGTTCTACTTTAGAATTCTGAATCTCAGCTCTACGTTTCCATATCTCGACTAAGGTTCGGAATACATTTATTTCTTTTCTTCCTTAGGCTTTCTGTCAAAGAACGGATTCTTGGAAGATGCGCTGACCGGAATAGCGAATACAGCCTTGCAATCTTTCAGCCAATTCATTCGCTGCGCAGCCAGCCCCGCAGAAAACATTACCCGGGTATCTACCCTCATATCGGCGGCCATAGCGCAAGCCGATCCGACGGCAATCCCCACATCAACTGTATTCAAGGCGCATGGTACCCCCTCGGAACGTCCGGCACAAGTTGGAAAACCACAATGTCCGCAGTTCAAGCCTTGCGCCTGCTCGCGCGTACCTATTATAACGACACATTCGGCCTGTAAGACATTTGCGGCATCACGAAGAAAGAACTTCATGCCCAGCTCTTCGGCCATGGCAATCATTTTTTCCGAAAGCTTTTTCAAATCTTCTCCCGTAACCAGCGCAGTTTCAATTACATCTACACCTTTTCCTTTAGGCGCCGTACGTGCGGCGGTCATCATTTGTCTCGCCACATTGAGCACATGTTCATGGCGGCAATCCCGTTCGTTTTGTATCATACTTCTTCCTGAATTAATTAGTGATACAAAGATAAAAGTATAAAGTTATCTTTGCAAATCTTTTTTCCTTACCTTTGCAATAAAGACTAAAGTATTTATTTATGCTACAAATAGAGGATGCCAGTATTGCATACGGTGATGAGATATTATTCTCCAAATTCAACCTGCAATTGAAAAGGGGAGAGATTGCCAGCATTTCCGGTTCGTCGGGATGCGGGAAGACATCTCTTCTCAATGCCATACTGGGTTTTACTCCGTTAAAAGAAGGACGTATTACAGTCAATAACATCATATTGGATAAAAACAGCATAGACCTCATTCGCAAACAAATAGCTTGGATTCCACAAGAATTGGCACTTCCGTTAGAATGGGTAAGAGACATGATTCAACTACCTTTCGGTCTAAAAGCCAATCGAACCACACCGTTTTCCGAAGCACAATTATTCAACTGCTTTGAGAAATTAGGACTTGAAAGAGAACTATATTATAAGCGTGTAAATGAGATATCCGGCGGACAACGCCAACGTATGATGATAGCCGTAGCTTCCATGATTAACAAACCTTTAATCATCGTAGACGAGCCAACCTCTGCGCTCGACTCGGGCTCTACGGAGAGAGTACTTGCCTTTTTACGGCATCAAACCCGTAAGGGAACCGCTGTGCTGGCTGTGTCACACGACAAAGATTTTGCCGAAGGATGTGACCGGCATATAATAATGTAATCAACCTGATAAAAATAAAACCATGAGTTTTGCCGGATTTGTCTTTGATATGATACGCCGTGATAAGGAGAATCGCAATTTACGTCTTCTTCGCCGGGAACGTCTCAATGAGCGTTTAGATAAAATGTACAAAGGGCATGGTATGCCACGAAACACAACAGCAGAAGACATGGAAAAGATAACCAGACTTACCCGGCAAAAGGAATATTCCGAGCAGAGGTACACCGTGCGGATGATGTTGATTATTATGGGAATTTGTATTCTTACTGCGTCTGTATTGGTTTTCATATTTACCCGCTAATTCCATAAGAAAAAAAAGGCCTACCGAAATACTAATGAATTTTCCAAGATTTATTAATAAATTCCTGGAAATTTATTAATAAATTCTTCTGTAATTTATTAATAGCGCTACCTTTGCATTACAAGCTATCGGAAATATTTATGGGAACTATCGACATATCATACCTCAGCCTGGGCATCGGACTACTTCTACTATTAATACCCTTATTCTATATATGGAAGTTCAAGACAGGTCTGCTGCGTGCAACTCTCATCGGTACGGCGCGTATGATTGTGCAGCTTTTCTTCATCGGCGTCTATCTGAAATTCCTTTTTCTGTGGAATAATCCGTGGATTAATTTTCTATGGGTAATCGTCATGATACTCGTAGCTTCGCAAACGGCATTGGCACGCACACAACTGAAACGCAAGATATTACTGATACCTATATCCATAGGCTTTCTGTGTAGTGTGGTATGTGTGGGAATGTATTTCATAGGAATCGTGCTGCGTCTTGAAAATGTGTTCAGTGCCCAGTATTTCATTCCAATTTTCGGTATACTGATGGGGAATATGCTATCCAGCAATGTCATAGCCCTAAATACTTATTATAGCGGATTGAAACGCGAACAGCAACTTTACCGTTATCTGCTTGGCAACGGGGCTACCCGTACCGAAGCGCAAGCACCGTTTATCCGTCAGGCCATTATCAAGGCATTCAGTCCGCTCATCGCCAATATCTCCGTCATGGGCTTGGTCGCATTTCCCGGAACAATGATCGGACAGATATTAGGTGGGAGCAGTCCGAATGTCGCTATCAAATATCAGATGATGATTATGGTTATCACATTTACGGCATCTATGCTTTCGCTGATGATAACCATTTCATTGGCTTCGCGTAAGTCTTTCGACGCTTACGGAAAGCTACAACCTGTCATGATAGAAAAAAAAGTAAAAAGTAAACCGTAGTTCGCTACTTTTTCGTATATTTGCAACCAAATTTTCTACTGATAATGAAAATTAAGGAGATAGTAAGCGCCCTTGAACGGTTCGCGCCTCTGCCATTGCAAGACGGATTTGATAATGCCGGCCTGCAAATCGGAT
>ERZ779942.1409-NODE-1409-length-11880-cov-2.85404_pt1 | contig 11880 bp, 8 predicted proteins | sample MGYA00511941_ERZ779942 | MGnify/ENA primary metagenome ERZ779942 (study PRJEB29588, sample SAMEA2148265) | human gut metagenome | biome: human gut; feature: human-associated habitat; material: faeces | place: Denmark | collected 2008/2010 ... | reverse complement strand
AGGCAGGCGTGTGCTATCCGCATCAAGTCGTGGAGGAGCTGCCCGCCGATCCGTTCGACGTTCCGGTCGATCACCTTTGCTGCGGACGGTAAAACGAGTGCCGACTTTGGTCCCACAGTCAAATCCGACCGTTCCCACGTGTTCTCCGAACCGAAGACGTACCCCTTCGGGATTCCGCCATCGAAAACCGGCAAACACCGGTTACGGCAAAGAATCGTAAAAAGAGAAAACACCGCATCAAAGAAGCCTGCATCTACCGATGCAGGCTTCTTAACTAATATCAATTATTATCGGTAAAGATACTCCGGGATGCGGTGGCTGCGCCGCCCGATCGGAACGCCGATACCGAGCGTCACGTTCATCGAAGTCGAAGTGACGGGCAGGAACTGCGGCGTATGGCTGCAAATCAACATATCGGTCGCCAGGAAGAAGTTGATCCAACTGGGGCAGGCATTGATCGCCACACCGAGGGCGTGCCCCTGACCGTTGAGAAACGAATAACTGGTAGTCAGCGTAAACCAGGGAATCGGGTGGAAGTTCACCGAGGCGGTCAGGTTGTGGAACGTCTTCACATCCCAGACACGTACGTTGTAAAGCAGACCCAGGCCGATCTTGTGACGCCAAACCTCGTACTCGGCCCCCAGATTGATCGAGGTACGCAGCATCTCGGTCTTGCCCTTGGAGGCCTGCACCCGGTCGAACTCCAGCTCGCCGAAATCGAACTCCGGATCGTGAACCTCACCGTCGATGATCTCCACGCCGGTAAAAGATTGGGATTTGGTCATCTGCCCACGCTTCAGGTATTTCTTTCCCCACGAAATGAAACCCAGGTCGTTCACGGCGAAAGAGAGCTGCAAATCGGGAATCACGTCGTACGTCACACCCAGATCGACGGCAAAACCGTAACCCGCAGGCCCTTTGTAGGAAGAGACGTCGAAATCGTTGAACGAATAATATTCCGACCCGTCGGGACGCTGCATGGAGCTCATCTCAAGGCCCGACATTTCGAACGAACCGTCCGCGTCGATATTCCAACTATTCTCCTGCAATTTTATATCGAGCCGGTCGATCGACGTCCGCGCACGGCCCGCGCCGACGAGAAACTTACCCCGAGCACCGAGATAAATCTGATCCGTCAGCGGAAAAGAGTAACTGAAAGCGGCCTCGAGATAAGCCTGTGTCGAGGCTTTGATATCGTTGATAACGGCCTCGTTCCGTCCGTTCTTGAGAAAGTCGAACAACGAATAGGGCATATTGGCCTCCGCCTCCACACGCATATTCAGATCGAACGACCAGAATGTCTTATGATCCTTGCGGAATGCACCGAAACCGACGATATTGATCCGGGCATCGGTTCCGAGCATATTTTTCGAGCGCAGATTTCCCAACGCCTCGGCCGCAGAAACATTCTTGTCGAACAGCGTTACCAAACTTCCGTTCACCGGATAAAAAATATCGCTGACGGAGAGGTTACCGGAAACGTTGACCTGCACACCGCCCAATACGGGAATATTCACATAGCCGCGCAGCGGAGCGAAAGCCGGGTTAAGCTGGCTGCGGAAAGTCGAACCCTCCATAAAGTAGGCACTCGGCGTCTGTGCCACGGCCGTACATGCGACAAATGCCGCAATCAAAGTATATATGATCTTTTTCATATGAGGAATCCGGATTAAAGGTTCAGATTAAGACCGCCGCGTTTCTTCAAATGCAGCATCATACGAATCGACTGGCTGTCGCTGAATCCGATACGCGGATAATATTTCTGCGGCATAAAATCGACATTCAGTTCAAAGAAAGAGAACAAGCTCCGGATATCATTCTCGTAAAGCCGTACGGAAGCGATGTCATTCTCTTCGTCGGGTTCGACCAGGAAAGGCGCGATAGCCACGTTCGTTTCGGAAAAATCCGCTGCTACTTCGAAGCTCACCGGCAGACTGCTCCGCACCTCGCCGTACAGATCGAGCGTATTGACCGGATCGACGGTACCCTCGGGATCGAGGTTGTCGGCAAGCATATCGATCAAATCATCGTCGACATCCAACGTCGCATTATAAGTAATCGTATTGATTTTAATCTGGGAAAGAAATTCCCGCGCCAACTCGCCCATCGTATCGCGCAACGCTTCGCCAGCCTCGTTGTCCTCGCCGAAAAACTTCTTGAATTCCGCCTTGAAAAGCTCCTCGCTATCGGCCGGAATCAACGCCGTAAAACGCTCGCGGTAACCTTCGTTGGACCAAATCAGATCGACCACTTCGTCCATTTTTTTCGATCCGGGAACGAGCATCTCGTCGATAAGAGCCTCCAGCATTCCGTCCAGATAAGTTCCATCACTCGAAAGACGGACGATATCGACCCACTCCGCATTGCCCGGGAGCGTCGTCGGCAACCAGATATCGACCTCGTCGAAAATAGCGCGGATATCCGCACTGCCGTCCTGCAACTCGTCCATTCCGACCGTGATCTGCGCCAACGGCATAATCCATTCGCTCTGGTCGTTGCCGATGGTTACATCGCCGGATTCGATCTTGTTCAGATCATACGCCTTGTCGCAACCGACGCAGAGCGAAAAAATACATAACAGGGATAAAAAATTTTTCATAGGCAGATTTTGCTCAATAAAACGGCCCAAAGGTATAATGTTTTCGACAAATAATCAAAATATAAATACTTTTCAACCACGAACAATCTGTTCAATCGACGACTTCTGCCGAAAAACTCCGGCTCATTCTCCGATTCAGCGCACGGCAGAGGTCTTTGTTAAAATTTTGCTACTTTTGCGACAGATGGACAACGTAAAAAAATACGGGTTAAAAGAACAGGTGGCCCTGCTGCCTCTGTCACCGGGCGTATATCAGTTTCTGGACAAGAACGGGACGATCATCTACGTCGGCAAAGCCAAAAGCTTGCGCAAGCGGGTCAGCTCGTATTTCATGCAGAACAAGGAACACAGCGCCAAGGTACAGGTACTCGTGAGGCAGATCGCTGCGATCCGGCACATCGTCGTCGATACCGAAACGGACGCCCTGCTGCTCGAAAATTCGTTAATCAAGACCCTCCAACCGCGCTACAACATCCTGCTCAAGGACGACAAGACCTATCCCTGGATCGTCGTGCGCCGCGAACCGTTCCCGCGCGTACAGTCCACCCGCGTCCTCAACCGCGACGGCTCCCAATATTTCGGTCCCTACGGCTCGGTAATGATGCAGCGCAGTATCCTGGAGTTTATCCGCGAGGTGATTCCCCTGCGAACCTGCTCGCTCAACCTTTCGCCGACGGCTATCGCCAAAGGGCGCTATTCGGTCTGCCTGCAATACCACCTGGGCAACTGCAAGGGACCTTGCGTGGGAGCGCAAAGCGAAGAAGAATACGACGCACTGGTCGATATGACGGTTTCGATTCTCAAAGGCGACCTGCGCCCCGTGCGTACCTATCTTGAAAAAGAGATGGAGGCTGCCGCCCAAAACCTGAAATTCGAAGTCGCACAACGCTACAAGACACGCCTCGACGCCCTGGACAACTATTCGAGCAAATCGGTGATCGTCAGCGCACGCATCGTGAACGTGGACGTCTTCTCCCTACTGGTGGACGACGACGTGGCCTACTGCAATTTCCTGCGCATCCGCCACGGTTCGGTCGTGGGCGTCTATACGATACGGCTCACCACGGGCATCGACACCGACCCCGCTCAAATGCTGACCCTGGCCATCCAGCACATCGCCGAAACGATCGCCGGGACGCTGGCCAAAGAGGTCATCGTTCCCTACCTCCCCTCGGCCGCGCAACTTTTCGACGGGGTGACCTTCACCGTTCCCAAGCGGGGCGAAAAACTCGATCTGCTGGAGTTCTCGCTCAAGAGCGCCCGTATCTACCGCGCCGAACAGCTCAAGAACCTCGAGATCAAGAATCCCGAACGGCATACCGAACGGCTGATGGCCGCCATGCAAAAGGAGCTGCACCTGGACCGTCCGCCCCGCCACATCGAATGTTTCGACAACTCCAACCTACAGGGGACCAACCCGGTAGCTTCATGCGTGGTATTCCGGGACGGCAAGCCTTCACGCAAGGAGTACCGCCATTTCAACATCAAAACCGTCATCGGTGCAGACGACTTCGCCTCGATGCGCGAGATCGTCTTCCGCCGTTACAGCCGCCTGATCGCCGAAGGAGCCGAACTGCCCGACCTGATTATCGTGGACGGCGGCAAAGGACAGCTCTCCAGCGCCTATGCCGTGCTGTGCGAACTGGGAATCGAAAAACAAGTCCCCATCGTAGGCCTGGCCAAGCGGATCGAAGAGATCTTCTTCCCCGGGGACCCGATGCCCTACTACTTGAGCCGTACGGGTGAACCGCTCAAAGTGGTGTGTCACATCCGCGACGAAGCCCATCGCTTCGGCATCACCTTCCACCGGCAGAAGCGAAGCAAAGCTTTCATTCACAGTGAACTGGAAAATATCGAAGGAGTCGGCCCGAAGACCATAGAGCTCCTGTTGCGCCATTTCCGTACGGTAGAGAAAATCCGCACGGCCCCCACCGAAGAACTCTCGGCACTCGTCGGACCGGCCAAGGCCGCCAGGCTCCTCGTCCACTTCGGCAGACAGTAAGGACGCAGAAAAATGCGAAAAAAATTTGGAGTTCCTCGATAAATCATTACTTTTGCAGAGCAAATCACCGATTTAGCAGCCCGGATGGCGGAATTGGTAGACGCGTTGGTCTCAAACACCAATGACAGCAATGTTGTGCCGGTTCGATCCCGGCTCCGGGTACTATGGAACGGAATTCGGTTTTCGACCGAAAATTTTCCGACAGCCTACTGCGATAAAGTATCCTGCGGGATACTTTATTTGTTTTTAACCGGACCGTGCGACGGGAACAATAGCCGCACGCCTCAAAAACAACTGAATTATATAAAACATAATTACCCTACCCGCTATGGACGACGGTTATTATTATTGCCTGTATTCAGACCCTTAATTTCTAACTTATATTAAAGAATGAAAAATGTCAAGTTTTTCAGAGGCGAAGATCTGCCTTTGGAATTGCACAAAGTGCGCGTAGTACAAAAATTGCATCTCGTTCCTATCGAACGTCGTCTCGATGCCCTGAAAGAGGGCGGCTTCAACACCTTCCGTTTACAGACGACCGATGTTTTCCTCGACATGTTAACCGACAGCGGTACCAATGCCATGAGCGACAACCAGCTCGCGGCGATGCTCCGCGCCGACGACGCCTATGCGGGTTCGCAGTCTTTCGTGCGTTTGCAGAAAGCTGTGGAAGACGTACTGGGTAAGAAATACCTGTTGCCTGTCCACCAAGGACGCGCTGCGGAGAACATCATTGCGCGTACTTTCATCAAGCCCGGTCAGACGGTACCCATGAACTACCACTTCACCACGACTCTGGCTCACATCCAGGAGAACGGCGGTAAAATCGTGGAGCTGATCTCCGACGCAGGTCTCGAACTGCACTCCGACAACCCCTTCAAGGGCAATATGGACATTGAAAAACTTGAAAAATTCATCACCGAAACAGGCGTGGAGAACATTCCGTTCATCCGCATGGAAGCCTCGACCAACCTGATCGGCGGCCAGCCCTTCTCGATGTCCAACCTGATGGACGTGCGCCGCATCGCGGACAAATACAACCTGATGCTGGTACTCGACGCCAGTCTGTTGGGTGAAAACGCTTACCTGATCCAGCAACGCGAAGAGCACTGGAAAGAGAATTCGATGGCCGACATCATCAAGGCAATGACCGGACTGGCCGATCTGGTTTACTTCTCGGCCCGCAAACTCAGCTCCTCGCGCGGCGGCGGCATCTGCACCAACCGCAGGGAACTTTACAATAAAATGGAAGCTATGATTCCTCTGTTCGAAGGCTTCCTTACCTACGGCGGTATTTCGGTTCGTGAAATCGAAGCGATGGCTGTAGGCCTCTACGAAACACAGGACAAAACCGTCATCTGCCAGAGTATCGACACCATCCGCTACCTGGTGAACACGCTCGATCCGAAAGGCATTCCCGTCGTGACTCCGGCCGGCGTCCTGGGCGGACACCTGGACGCCATGAAATTCTGCGAGCATATCCCGCAGGAGGAGTACCCCGCCGGAGCACTGGCCGCAGCCCTCTACCTCTGCTCGGGCGTACGCGGTATGGAGCGCGGTACGGTATCGAGCGTCCGCGACGAGAACGGCAAAGAGATCCTGGCCGACGTCGAGCTGGTACGCCTCGCCTGCCCGCGCCGCGTATTCACGCTTTCCCAGATCAAATACGTCATCGACCGTCTGGAGTGGCTCTACGAGAACCGTCACCTGATCGGCGGTCTGCGCTTCACCTACGAGCCGCCCGTGCTCCGGTTCTTCATGGGCGGTCTGGAGCCGACTACCGATTGGCCGGCACGCCTGATGGAGAAATTCCGCAAGGATTTCGGGGACAGCTTGTAGGAAAAGCCTCCTCCCCACACCTACTAAATAAGCAAGTGTTTGCAGCACGGTATCCGAATCCGCTGCAAACACTTTTCTTATACCTCCGGCAGATCACTTCGCCCGCACCGCCTGCGCACGCCGTTCCAGAATGGCCGGCGTGTTCTTCAACGCCCACTCCACCAGATTGTTCAGATACGGCATCAGATCGCCCCCGGAATCGGTCAAACGATACTCGACGCGGGGCGGCACTTCGGGATAGACCTCTCTATGGACCAGCCCGTCCGCTTCGAGCGAACGCAGGGTGACAGTCAGCATCCGCTGCGAAATATCCCCGAGCGAACGTTGAATGTCGTTGAAACGCATCGTCCCGTTCGAATACAACGTCGTCAGCACCAGCAGCGACCACTTGTCACCGAGGCGGCTCAAGATATCCCGAATCGGGCAAATTCCCTCGTGTAAAAAAGTTTTCATTATTTTGCGGTTTTATCTCTTTGTCGTTCAACATCGGTTACCTTTTTGTAACTCGCTTACCAAAAAATCACCTCTTGCAGAACCCGATTACTTATTTTATGTTTGCACTACAAAAGTAACTAACATATCATTAATAACCATAAAACTCAAAAATTATGGCAAAGAAAGTAGCTGTATTGGTCGTAAACCCTGTCAACGGATCGGGCTTGTTTCAGTATTTGGAAACCTTCTTCGAGAACGGCATTCCCTTCAGGACATTCGCGGTAGCGGATACCACGAATGTAAAAACCAACTCGGGGCTTCGCCTCCAGACGGACGATATAATCGCCTCACTCAAAGGCCATGAACACGAATACGACGCCCTCGTATTCGCCTGCGGCGACGCCATGCCCAAATTCGCGGAAAACGCAGACAAACCCTACAACGTGGATATGTTGAGCGTCATCAAAAATTTTGCGGACCAGGGAAAAACGATCGCAGGGCATTGCGCCGCAGCACTGCTCTTCGACAACCTCGGCATCGCACAGGGCAGACGGGTGGCCCTGCATCCGTTCCTCAAACCGGTCGTCAAAAGCTGTATCGGAACGGACGAAAAAGCCGTCATCGACGGCAACTTCTACACGGCACAGAACGAGAATACGATTTCCTGCCTGCTGCCCGAACTGTTGAAAGTCCTGAAATAATCCCCGAATCGTAAACATCGAACGAAGTCCCGGCTTTTCATAGGCCGGGGCTTTGCAATTTATCCGAAACTTCCGCCTCCGCTTATCGGAAATCCGACTGCACCGCGATACACAGTCCGAAAACTGCCCGTTTCCACACAACTTCCACACATTTGGGGCACGATTCCACAGTCATCGGCCACACGAATATCGCAACAACAAATTATCAATCAACATTTTGAATACAATGGCACACGATTGGATATTTCTAATTGCAAAAACCAAATTCCAATACCAATGAAGACATTCAGACTTATTCTGGCTCTCGCAGCCGTAGCGCTGACCGCAGTGTCATGCGTCGAAAAATCGGGAAAATACCAGACCCTGCTCGCCCAACGGGACTCGCTGCTCACCGTCGAGCAAAAGTACGATCAAACGCTGGAAATCCTCAATGAGATCGAAACCGGATTTCAGTCGATCCGCGAAGTCGAAGACCGCGTGATGACTCAAATAAGCGACATCGAAAACAAGCCGCTGGACAAAAAACAACAGATGGTATCGCAGATCAACCAAATCAAGGGTATCCTGCTCCAAAACAAGGAGCGAATCGCCGAACTCGAAGCACAATTCGCACAAAGCGGCCGCAAGAACGCTTCGCTGGCCGGGACGATCAAACGTCTGCAGGAAGAAATGACCCGGAAAGTCGCACAGATCGAATCGCTTCAGACCGAGCTGTCCCAAAAAAACATTGAGATCGAGGAGCTCGCCGGTACGGTCGAGGAGCTCAACAAGGACATCGCCGGATTGAACGAAGTCACTGCCAGCCAAAAAACTACGATCGAGGAACAGGATAGCCAGCTCAATGTCGTCTGGTTCTGCATCGCCGATATGAAGCAGCTCAAGGAGGCTCGCATCGTCGAAGGCAACGGACTCTTCAAAACCAAGAGCATCATGGATGGCGACTTCGACAAATCGGCATTCACATCGGCCGACCTGCGGAATCTGACCCGAATCGAAACGGGCAGCAAAAAGCCCAAACTGCTCACCTCGCACCCCAAAGAGAGCTACACGCTCACACCGGGCGAAGACAAACTGGTAACGCTCGAAATCACCGATCCCGCAAAATTCTGGAGCATATCGAAATACCTGGTCATTCGGAAATAAACCGATTCCGCCGGACCGAATACCCCTGCCCGAACTGCAGGGGTATTTTTCATCCGGGAAAGTATATCGGACCATAACCGTCGGCCCAGATAAGAAAACTCGGCAAAGCTCAAACGACGCTCGAAACGGGAGCAGTGAACGCTTGCGTACACTGCCCCGCAAGGAGGAGGAAAAGGAACTTAAATAAATTTGGGGCTGCGCTCGGCTTTCACTATCTTTGACATAGTCTTAAATAGGATGCGCCTCGGAAAATTGGGAACAAGTTCCCGTTTTCTCTCGGCTTTCACTATCTTTGCCCTATGATCCGATTATCGCTCATCATCGCCACTTACAACCGCTCCGCAGCGCTCGTCGAAGCGCTCCGGTCGGTCGTGCGGCAGGATTTCCCGGCCGCAGAGTGGGAGTGTATCGTCGTGAACAACAATTCGCAGGATGACACGCTGGCCCGGTTCGAAGCGTTCGCAACAGAACATCCCGCAATCAACCTTCGGATCGTAACCGAAACCCGGCAGGGGCTCTCCCATGCCCGCAACCGGGGTATCGACGAAAGCCGGGGCGAATACATCGCCATCATCGACGACGACGAACGCATCAACGAACAGTTCATCTCTTCGTACGTCGCCCTCTTCGACGCCTACCCCGACGCTGCATCGGCCGGAGGCCCTATCATACCCGAATATCCTGCGGGACGCCCGGCCTGGATGTCGAGTTATACCGAACGTCCGATAGCCAATCCGATCGACCTGGGGCGAAAGATCCGCCCTTTTCCGAAAGGACGTATTCCCGGCGGCGGCAACATGGCCCTGCGGCGTTCGACGGTCCAACGATACGGCGCCTTCGACCCTTCGCTGGGGCGAACCGGAGAGCAACTGATCGGAGGCGAAGAGAGCGATCTTTTTCAGCGGTTGGCAGATGCCGGAGAACGTTGTTACTATGTTCCGACAGCAATTATGTGGCATATCATTCCGCCGCGAAAGATTTCCCGGGAATACTTCGAATCATTATGTTACCAGGTCGGACGCACCCAACGCCTGCGGGCCGGAATGAGGGGGCAAACCGTGCGTCTGTTATCGGGCGAAGCCGTCAAGTGGGGTGCGACACTCCTGTTGGCTCTCGGCTTCCTATTGCGGTTCTCCGTCCCCAAAGCCCGCTATCTGCTCCTGATGCGGAGGCAAATCACACGGGGAATATCGGGTCGAAAACCGTAAGACGCAGACTTGGGGCTCTGCCAGTGAAAATACCGGTTGCATCGCTGCAAACCGGTATCAGAAAATTTTGCTGTACAAATATGTTCTCCGGATGCGGGACTTGCCGCACAGAGCCGTACATACGTATCCGCTATTCCAGTGAAACAGGCGGCGAAACCCCAGACCATAGTTCGGACGAGTATCCGGCGGAGGAACATCTTTATTTATGTTTCCCATGCGACGGAGGCGTGCCGGGCTTATGCCCCGGTCGGGGATGTTTATGGGGCTTCGGAGCTTTTTTGTGAGGCGGATGCGGCCGTTCATGAAAATGGTGCACCGAAGGCGAATTCGGGTGACGAGGGCAACGGGAGGCACACGAGGTGACGAGCATCGCCGATAAAACAGCGACCAGAGTCCAAGCCAACATTCGTTTTGCTTTCATAATTCTACTCTCTTAAAAGTGGCACAAACAACTACCGTAATGCAATAACAAAAACAGTCGGCACGCCGATAAGAGTTTCCCTTTAGAACAGGTATTTCTCCGACCGTACTTTCTCGACCAGCTGGAAAGCGTGCTGCCACGCCTCCTCGCTGAAAGTCGTTCCGACCACTTCGATCACCTTCCCGGCGACGATGGCACCGATCGTACCGCACTGACGCAGCGTCAGCCCCTCGCATAACCCGGAGAGGAATCCGGCGGCATACAGATCGCCCGCACCCGTCGTATCGACCCGCTTGGCTGCAGCCATGATCCCCACGTGGACCACTTCGCTGCCCCGCTTGATCAAAGCCCCCTTGATACCGACCTTCACGACGGCCAGTTCGCACAGCTCCGAAAGCATCTGCAAGGCATTGAGCGGCTCGCCCTCGCCGGTGAAGGCTTTCGCTTCGTCCTCGTTAGCAAAAACGATATCGACGTAATCCTGAATGAGCGAGCGCAGAAATTCCAGGTTGGCCTCCACGACATTGAAACTCGCCAGGTCGATCGCCACCTTCAGACCGCAGGCTTTAGCCGTACGGACCGCACCGGCAATCAACTCGTGATCCTGCACCAGATAACCTTCGATATAAAGACAGTCGTAACCTTCGAAAATAGCGGACGTAACCTCTGCCGCACTCAACTCCAGCGCAGCCCCCAGGAACGTCACCATCGTCCGTTCCCCATCGGGAGAAATAAGCGACACACACCTTCCCGAGCGCTCCTTCCCCCGGAAAATAAAGGGTTCTATACCCAGGTTCTCAAGAGCCTGAATAAAGAAATCTCCCGTCTTGTCGGTTCCCACCTTGCCGATAAAGCCCACGTCGCAACCCAACCGGGCCATCGCCCGGATCGTATTCCCGGCCGATCCGCCGAGCGAGAGCGAGTAAGGCAGACCGGCGACCGATTTCGAAATCTCGGTCTGCAAGGCCGCATCCACCAGGCTCATCGAACCTTTCGGCAAATTGAACGTATCGAGTACTTTGTCGGTCTTCAGATTGACCAACATGTCTGTCAGAGCGTTTCCTATTCCTATTACGCGTTTCATGAAGTCAGTATTGTTCGAAAATAATGTCAGATAGAGAGGATGCGCACCAGATCCACCGCTCCACGGTCGATAGTCCGGTCGTGGCTGACGGCACGCGAGAAGGGGACATAGACGATCTGCCCGTTGCTCAGACCGATCATCACGTTGCGCTGCCCCTCCATGAGCGCTTCGATGGAGGCTTCGCCCATACGCGAAGCCATGATACGGTCGATTGCCGACGGCGACCCGCCCCGCTGGATATGTCCCAGAATGGTTACCCGGGCATCGTACTGCGGAAACTCCTGCTTCACGCGTTCGGCAAGCCCCATGGCACCGCCCGTAGCGGGATTCTCGGCCACCAGCACGATCGCCGAATTTTTACTTTTGCGGAATCCCTGGTTGATGAGCTCGCCCAGTTGATCGACCTCCGTGTCCATCTCGGGAATGATCGCGGCTTCGGCTCCCGAAG
>ERZ779942.1402-NODE-1402-length-11931-cov-8.3097_pt1 | contig 11931 bp, 10 predicted proteins | sample MGYA00511941_ERZ779942 | MGnify/ENA primary metagenome ERZ779942 (study PRJEB29588, sample SAMEA2148265) | human gut metagenome | biome: human gut; feature: human-associated habitat; material: faeces | place: Denmark | collected 2008/2010 ... | reverse complement strand
TGCATAAACGGAAAGTATTTGTGGGCTTTGCCCACACCCACGACCTTTGAAAAGGACGACCAAACTTTTATAATTACTTGATAAAGCAATCAGTTAAACCATAATTTATTATTGTTACCCCAACATTTAGAACAAAACCATTTTGGCTTATAAATATAACATTATAGATTTAATAATTTAAAAATTCAGTTCAAGTCTTTTTAAAGGTTGACTAAACTTTTATGATTGCACGGTAAAGTATTTTCCAAATACATAATTTAAAGAACAAAAGAACGGTCTGCACACTGCAGACCGTTCTTTAAGATTTGGTATAAATAAAATTTGTAGTTTTAATTAATAAGCAAGGCTCAATCTTCTGTCTGTTTCATTAATAATAAATGCGCAGCTGAGCGGCGGAATTGTTAATTTTCCGTTTTCGAGCTTTGTATCTAAAATAGGTGTACCGTCTGCATATCCGGGCGGTGGGTCCAGAATTCTTTCTTCATTGCTTGCATTAAACGCACAATAAAGCGATGACTTGCTGTCAAGACGGATATAGCTCAGAAAATTTTTGTCAGCCGTAACCTTTACAAAATCACCGTCCCAAAGCGGTGAGCAGGACTTTCTTAAATTACCGAGAGCCTTATGCCACTCGATAAGTTCCTTATCCTCTCTGCCCCACGGATAACAGCAACGGTTGAACGGGTCACGATAGCCTTCAAGACCTGCCTCATCACCGTAATATACGCACGGGAAACCCGGTAAAGTATACTGCATACCTACGGCAAGCTTTAAAAGTGCTATACCACGCTTACGCTGGTCGTAGCTTAACTTTTGATTTGCCTGCCACTGACGATCTCTGCCGTTGAGCGGCTCGCCTGCAATAACTGTAAGCGCACGCTCTGTATCGTGAGTTGAAAGTGAGTTCATAAGAACACGGATAACCGGACGAGGATAGTTCTCTATAACACTCATAATCTGATTCATAACATACTTGGCATCTGCGCCACGGCAGAAATCAAGGATTGCGTTTCTGAAAACATAGTTCATAACCGAGTCAAGCTCTTCACCGAGCAAGAATTTTCTTCTTGCGCCGTAGCTCTCTTTGTTACTTGCGTCTTCCCACACTTCGCCTACAATAAAGCCCTCGGGATCTTCTTCCTTTACCGCTTTACGCAGATTTTCCATAAACTCGTCGGGAAGTTCATCGGCAACATCAAGACGCCAGCCCGAATTTCCGTAACGCATATAGGTTCTTACGATACCGTCTTTGCCGTTGATATATTCATTGAACTTCGGGTCGGTTTCGTTTACCTCCGGCAAGGTGTAAAATCCCCACCATGAGTGGTAATCATTCGGCCAATTGTTAAACTTATACCAGCTGTAATACGGAGAATTTTGATCTCTGTAAGCGCCTGTATGCTCGCCGTATCTGCCGTTTCTGTTAAAATACTTACTGTCAGAACCTGTATGAGAGTAAACACCGTCGTTAATTACATGGATTCCTCTCTTTTTAGCCTCTGCACAAAGATTTATGAAATCCTCGTTTGTACCGAGGATAGGGTCAACCTTTGAATAGTCGCCTGTATCGTAACGGTGGTTTGAGTATGCCTCACTGATAGGATTAAGATAAATACAACTTACACCCAACTCCTCAAGGTAGTCGAGTTTTTGAGTAATACCCTTTAAATCGCCCATAAAGAAATCGCTGTTTGTAATTTCGCCGTTCTCGTTAGGCCACCACTGTGGGAGTGCATACCAATCTGTATTGCGCTGAAAATCTGTACGGGTAAGGTTCTTTTCTTCGCCGCTGAAATTAAATCTGTCAGGCAAAATCTGATACATTACACCGCCAACAGGCCACTTTGGAGTTGTAAAACCCTTTTTGTAGCAGGTAAGCTGCCAACTTCTGCCCGGTGAAGTTTCTATGGTGCTGATATTATACGGATCAGACGGTACAATATATCTGAGACCGTATTTTGTTTGAAGTTTAAAGCCATACCAGTACAGACCGATTTTGTTAGGAGTAAAGTCAGCCTCCCAGATTTCAGTAGCGTCATCAAATGTGCCGCACCAGAAAAAGCCGAAGTATTCCCAGTTGTAATCGTAGTCATACTTTACTGCCAAATCCGCTCTCTGAGTGTGGAGATCTCTTGGCAAAAGTATTCTTAAATGTATGGTTGTTCCCTCTTCTACCGCACCGAAAGGTGTACGATAGTAAATTTTTTGTGAATCAAAAGGAACTGGCATATAATCACTTCCCTGTAAAATAATATTCCGCAAAAGGCTTTTTGATATGTAATATTAATAAACTGTTATTAATTACTATCAAAAAAAACAATATTATCATTAGTAAAACAATGCGAAATCGACAAAACTCTACCGTTTTGTCGCACATACTATATATTAACACAAGAGTTAGCAGTTTACAATATAATTGACAAAAATCAACAAAAAAACGACATATAAGGATAATTATGTCAAAATTAGATTACAACTTTAACATAATTCTTTAATAACGCATCATTTTATATTATAATTTAGTGTGGATTATAATTTATTGTAAAAAACTCTGTTATTTTGCAGGCAGAGTCTGAATATGGAGAGGTGCTGTAATGAATACTAAAAGAAAAGTCAGCGTGCAGATTGAGGGCAGGAGCTATGCGCTGATTACTGCAGATGACGAAAAATATGTGCAAGGCGTTGCCGATGATGTTATAGCACAAATCAAGAAAATTGTAACATCAACAAATCACCTTGACACAAGAGATTGCGCTATATTGGCGGCACTTAATTTTTGCGATGACCGCAACAAGGCTTTGCGCAATAAAAAAGAGTGCATTTCAAAGGCAGATAAGATTATTCGTCAAACAAATGACCTTAATAAGCAGTGTTCGGAGTACAAAACCCGACTTGCAGAGGTTATTAACGAAAACACTGCACTTACCCGCAAATATAAAAGACTTGAAAAGGAAAACGAACAATTGAGAAACGCTCTGCAAAAGGCGGTTCATTCTGCGCAGGCAGAGGAAAACGAGGGCGAAGATGATGAGGAAAGCGATGAAATCATCCGCAAAATGCGCCAACAGCAGATCTCGCTTTTTGATTAATTATTTGATTGATTACAATAATGGTTATGGAAAATAAAATTGAAATTCTTGCGCCTGCAGGCAGTATGGACAGTGTTATTGCTGCCGTACGAAGCGGAGCAGACGCTGTTTATCTGGGCGAAAAGGAATTTTCCGCCCGTTCTTCTGCACATAATTTTGACGAAAACGAGCTTAAAGAGGCGGGGGTTCGTTACTGCCATATTCATTCGGTAAAGGTGTATGTCACCTTAAACACAATTGTTTTTGACGATGAAATGCAAAGGCTTAAAGAGGCTGTGCTGATTGCCGCAAGAGCAGATGTTGACGCACTTATTGTACAGAATATGGGTGTCGCACGCCTTGCCCGTCAGCTTGTGCCGTCAATGCACCTGCACGCATCCACACAAATGAGCGTTCACTCGTACCTCGGTGTAAAGGCTCTTTATGAAATGGGCTTTGAACGGGTTGTGGTTTCAAGGGAAATGAGCAAAAAAGAACTTGAAAAAGCCGCCGAAATCCCCGTTGAACTCGAAGTATTTGTGCACGGTGCGCTTTGTATGTGCGTTTCGGGACAATGCTACTTCAGCGCAATGCTCGGCTCAAGGAGCGGAAACCGAGGTGCTTGCGCCCAGCCGTGCCGTCTGCCGTTTTCGGTAGGAAAGGTTAAGGACGGTCACGCACTAAGCCTTAAAGACAACAGCATTATACCATATATTACGCAGCTACAGGAAATGGGTGTAGCCTCTGCTAAAATTGAGGGAAGAATGAAACGCCCCGAGTATGTGTCTGCCGCCGTGCGTGCCTGCAAAGAACAGCGTGACAACGGATTTATAAGCGAAGATACGGCAGAAATTTTGAAAAATGTTTTTTCACGAACAGGATTTACCGACGGTTATTATACAGGCAAAACAGGCTATGAAATGTTCGGATACCGCAGAAAAAACGATGTTGTATCGGCAGACGAAAAACTTTTTTCAAAAATCCGTCAAAGCTACAAGGACGAGCTTTCCGATATTGCAATAAACGGTACATTCACGGCGAAAATCGGCGAAAATCCGACCCTTGAAATCACGGACGGAACGCATAATATAAAAGTTACTTCCGACTTTGTCTGTCAAAAAGCAGAAAAGGTTGCGCTTGACAAGACAAAATGCGAAACCCAGCTTAAAAAGACAGGCTCAACGGCATATTTTTTTGAAAGCTTGAGTATAAATACAGAGGACAGCCTCTCGTTACCGCTTTCTGTTTTGAATGCGATGCGCAGAGAGGCACTTGCTCAACTTGACGATTTAAGGGCAAAGCGGCATAACTACAAAATAAATGATATTGAAATTACAGCACCCGACACTTCCTGTGTGCCAAAAGGCAACGGAATAAGGGCAAGAATGACTACCGCAAAGTTTTCACCCGCTTTCAAAGCCTGCGAACTTATTTATGTTCCTATTTATACCGATAACGAAAAACTGAAATCGCTTATGGCTGACGGCTGCAATATAGGTGTGGAAATTCCGAGAGGACTTTTTAAAAACGAAGAAAGAATAGCAAAAAGGCTAAGCGAGGTAAAACAGCTTGGTGTAAATGACGCACTCTGCGGAAATCTTGCCGCCGTGTATATGGCAAAAAGCGAAAATATGCGTGTGCACGGAAGTTTCGGACTTAACCTTGTAAACACATATGACCTGCTCTGGGCGGAGGAATACGGACTTGAGGATGTTGAACTCAGTTTTGAACTTACTTTCGAGCGAATAAACCGCCTGGGCGGCACAATCAAGAGGGGCATTATCACCTACGGATATCTTCCTCTTATGCTTACGGTAAACTGCCCTGCAAAGAGCGAAAACATTTCTTGCAAAACTTGCAAAAACAATTCAAAAATGACGGACAGAAAGGGTGAGAAATTCCCGCTGAAATGTGACGGAATTTGTACCGAAGTGCTGAACTGTGTACCCCTTTATATACCCCAAAATGAGTTTTCAACACTTTCAACATCTTTTTATTCACTTCGTTTAACTGTTGAAAACTATGTTGAAAATGTGGAAAGTATATGCGAATTTACGCAAAATCCGATGTTAAAAGTCAAATCAACAAGAGGTTTATATCTAAGGGGTGTTAAATAGCATTGTTAAAACAATGTTAATGTTAATAACTCTGTTTAAATTGTTTAAAAGAATTAAATTAATGCCTTGTTACAAAAATTACAGGTTTTTAATATTCTAATAAAACATTATTAAAATTCAGTAAATTTTTCTTTTGCAAGGAATTTAAAAAAATCCTGCAAAACAAGATTACAAATGCAACTTAATTTGAAAGGACAGTTATGGATTTAAAGATAAAAAAAGTAAAAGATAACGCAAAAATTCCCAAAATCGCAACAAGCGGTGCCGCCGGTATGGATTTATATGCCTGCATTACCGAAAAAATCACCGTTGAGCCGCAGAAGATTGCGGTTATTCCCACGGGTATAGCAATCGAGTTGCCCAACCCGTCGGTTGCCGCATTTGTTTACGCCAGGAGCGGACTCGGCATCAAGCACGGAATCTGCCTTGCCAACGGCGTTGGCGTGATTGACAGCGACTACAGGGGCGAAATCTGCGTCGGTCTTTGCAATGTTTCGGATAAACCTTACACCGTCGAGCCGTTTGAAAGAGTGGCACAAATGGTGATTGCACCTGTAATCGTCCCAACCGTTACAGAAGTCAGCGAACTTTCCGATACAGAGCGTGGCGAGGGCGGTTTCGGCTCTACAGGCACAAAATAATAAAATAAAAAACTGCTCTCATCTATTTTAAAGCAAGAGCAGAATTTAAGGAGGATATTTATGTCAGATTTTAAGAAAATTAATCCGTCAGACATCAACGAAAGCATTTTTGACCTTATCGGCAAGGATTGGGCGCTTGTAACAAGCGGAAATTCCGATAAATTTAACACAATGACAATCAGCTGGGGCGGCGCAGGCATTATGTGGGGCAAGCCTGTTGCGTTTACATTTATTCGTCCGCAGAGATATACATTTGAATTTATTGAGAATAACGATTACTACACAATGAGCTTTTTTGACGAAAAATACCGTGACGCACTCAAGCTTTGCGGTTCAAAGAGCGGCAGAGATATTGACAAAGTTGCCGAAACAGGTCTTACACCTGCTTTTACAGAGGACGGTATTCCATACTTTGCAGAGGCTAAACTTGTACTTGTATGTAAAAAGATGTACGCACAATTTTTGAACGGCGAAAGCATTGTTGATAACGACGCTGTAGATAAGTGGTACGACAACGACTTCCATAAAATGTATATCAGCGAAATTGTTGAGGTTTTGACAAAATAATACAATTATTTGCAATAATTAATCTATAAACAACAGGCAGGTGTAATATTACATCTGCCTGTTGTTTTGTGTTGAAGTTACAGTCAATAAAATGCTCTGCCGAGAAATTATAAAAGTTTATTCTGTTCTCATTTATTTTATAAAACGAACAAAAATTAATGCGAATATTTGTGCGTTAATACAAAAGTTCTTTTGCACTTAAAAAGCTTAAATAAAAATTGTGCTAATTTGTGCAATTTTCGGAGTTTTTACAGTGTAGGCGAAAAGCTTTTCAAAATAATATAAAATAAAGGAGATTTTTATGGATTCAAACTTTACTTTCTTAGAAATGATTAATAATGCAGAAAATTTTAACGAGGGAGATACTGTAACCACTTCGGGTTATTTTAATAAAGATGACGGTTACGGTTTTACTTATTCTGTTTCAAAGGATAAGAAAACATTTGGAATTAAGATCAGCGAAAATTATTATGCGGTTCCGGTTTTTACTAAAGATCAGGCAAAAGCTGGAATTCCTATCGAATGTTTCGGCGTTGTAGATGCCGAAAACAACGAATTACGCCACCCTGATTTCAATGCCGCAAGCAATAACAACGGTTCTTTACTAAGTGAATTTTTTAATGCAATCGGCAGTAATAATATAAAACTGTTATTCGGTTTAAAAACATACTCTCTTAAGAGTGCTTTGTATATAAAGGACAGAGTAATATGGAGAGGCGAATTTCTTAAAGCAAACAATGAAGTTACCACAATTGAATTGTCAGACGAAGCGTTGAAGAAAACGAATAATATTAATCCGTATATTATTTGTTTTGCAGGTAATACATACATTAATAATATCACTTTTAATTGGAATACTAAAAATTGCGGATTTACAGAAACTACGGTAAATGATATTACTTATAAATCTGTGCCGTGTGCTGTCAAAATTACAAACTCTTCGGTTGACGGTGTTTCTGTCGGAAGATATCATACATGGGATAAATGTGATGTTATCGTAACACCTGATTTGTCAGAGGCACAGACGACTGATGGAAGTAATAACGAAATCAGAGCAGGCGCTGTATTTTTTGACTTTAAGGCAGTTGCCGATTATGTGAAATTAAGCAATTGTTCTTTTACTAACAAAACTTTATACGGCAGTTTAAGGCAGGTAGGAGATAAAGAAGAAGAATCATCTACTGCGTTGCTGTTCTTAAAAGGCGACATTGATTATGTAGGTTTATCAAATTGTGTATTTACAAGAAATCACAGATCGGATATGGTAACAATTTGGAGTAATACATTGCCGAACGATACTGATCTTTGTAAAGAAAAAATTAAGCATATAAATATTCAGGGCTGTACTTGGAATGTTTACAACGACACATACGACGGCGGCGGTGTTCTTGCTTTTGGCAATAACACTGTGAAAAATATATTCGGCAAAATCGATGTGAAAGATTGTAAATTTAATATCGGTAAAAATAAAGATGAGCATAACAGTGGTGATCACTGTAAGTGCCAAGAAATTATAAGTTGTGCATCAAGTAATACAACTGTTAATTTTGTGAATTGCCAGGTAAATAAATTTGAGTATGATGTTAAAATTTCAAATGACAGCGAGGAAACGGTAGGAAATTATACTTATCTTTATATTCCGAGAACAGATGTTGAAAATGTAACATTAACTTTTTCGGGTTGTACATTTAATAATGTGGATTTTAATAACTTAAACAGCTGGCAAAACAGAGATCAGGTATTAACACACAAATTTATTTTTACCGATAATTGTTGCTTTAACATCAGAAAACATTTGTTCACACAGGAGAAAAAGGACGGAGAAGAGCAGGTTAAATACTGTACTCTTTATCTTGCCGTCAATACAGTAATGCAAAACTGTTCTTTAATCAATGCTATGAAAACAGAAGAAAATACAAAGACCTGTATTTACATAAAGAAAGCAACTGATTTTGTCAACAGTATTGATGCCGATATTAAATTTCTTAAGTCATAATGTTTGATAAAAATTAAATATTTGTTTGTATAAGAAGGAGGTTGTTCGGCTTTTAAGTCGACAACCTCCTTTAATATGTTTGCTTTTTGAATTGATAAATTATGATTTGGCGGAGAGCTTTATAAAGCTTAATTTTTTATCTGAACTTTGTTATAAACAATTTTGTATTTGTTAAATTGCAAAAAAGATAAATAGCGTTTTTGGAAATTTTGCACAAACAATTAAAAGCGTTTTTTATAAAATACACTTTGTTCTTATATTTTTAATGTCAATCGCAAATTGAAAAGCACCGTGCTGATGATGATTACACGGTGCTTTCCTGTTCTTAAAAAAATGAGGGGTACAATTACGGGCCGAGTGCCCGTATTGAGGAGGGTAGAACAATATACTCGGCGGTTGCGGTTCCGCCTTTTGAGTACAGTTATATTAAACTATATTTATTTGAAAATCATGTGAAGTCAATATGAAAACCTATTGAAAAAAATATTTTTCAAAACATAAAACAAATGTTTGATTTTTCAGAGAAAATATGTTATAATATTATAGGCCGTAAATAGTTTGTTACAAATCGGCACTTTTGCAATTTGTGAGGTTACTATGAAACCATTAAGCAAGAGCCAGCAGGCTATATTTAATTTTTTAAAACAGTGTGCGGATGAAGGCAGAACTCCGTCTGTGCGTGAAATATGCGAGGCTACGGGGTTAAAATCAACTTCAACGGTTCATCATCACCTAAGCGCACTCGAAGAAAAAGGACTTATTGAGCGTGAGCACGGTTTAAACCGCTGCATACGCATCGCAGGTGAAGAGCGCAGTGTAAATGTTCCTCTTGTGGGCAGTGTTGCGGCAGGTTATCCTATCCTTGCCGTTGAAGAAATCGAAACATACATACCTATTCCCGAAAGTCTTAGCCGTGGCAGAGAACTTTTTGCACTGCATGTAAAAGGCGAAAGTATGATAAAAGCAGGTATTTTTGACGGTGACATTGTAATTGTAAACCGCACACCTGTTGCGTCCAACGGCGAAATAGTAGTTGCCCTTATCGGCGACGAGGCAACGGTTAAACGATTTTATAAGGAAAACGGTCATTTCAGATTACAGCCTGAAAATGACGATTTTGAACCGATTATCGCAGATGAAGTCGCTATTCTGGGTAAAGTTATTTCATTAATCAGATATTTTTAATTTGCCCCCAAACAGCAAAATAAAAAATGTTTACTAACAAAAATTCCGGTACATTAAGGTTTAGCGGAATCCTTTGTCAAGCAATTATAAAAGGTGGTGGGTGTGGGCAAGCCCACAAATACTTTCCGTTTATGCAATCTGACGATAGGTGCTGTAAAAAGTAGCATATCAAAAAGCCGAGATTCACGAAAAAGTGAGCCTCGGTGATTTTTTTGCTTGCATTTCTTGAAATTGTATGAAAATATGAAGAATGTTAAAAATGTTTAAAATTTTGGCATAACTCGAAAAGGTGCAAAACCAAGCACCTTTATGTAGAAAACTTTTTAGTTTTATGTACCTTGTTGATATGGTTTTTCATTGATATTAAATTATATAACAAAAATGACTGCATTCCTACCTTTCGGTTAGAATGCAGTCGTTTTTTTATTTAGGCTGTTTTTTTACAGTTCCTTTAAATGCCGTTTAAAATCGTTTAATTTGCGTTTTAATTGATTAGTAGTGTAACTTTACATTTTTAATTAAAATGCGATATAAGACAATTTTATGCATTTGATTTATTAGCATAAACATTATCGTACAATATATCATCATATACTTTTTGAGCTTGTCTTCCCAAGTCACTATAGTCATAACCATTTTCATCCCAACAATCAGGATTCATATCAAGCCAATCCGAAAAAGCCTCAAGAGCATCTCTTACTGAAGCTGAGTTTAATATTTCATCTGCTTTTGGAATGTGATTTTTAACAAATTTTTTGTTTTTATCATTTATTATAATCATAATATAATATCCTCTCCGAATGATGTAGCTTGAACAAGCAATTTGTCTTTTACGCTATATACGAAAGAACAACTATTAACAGCTTTAACATATCCCTGAAGAAGTGCATACCGCTTACTATCATTATACTTCACATTATAATAATCTGCAAGAGTTTTAATGCTATATGTTATGCTCTTTACTCCAATCAAGATAATGTTTATTTGCAGAGCTAACCACCTTTTGTGCCGTACTCCTGCCAAAGCCAACATTAATTTTCATAGATTTTGCGCTATGAATGTTATTAATAAACGGAGAGAATTTTTTAGTTCTCTCCGTTTTTAATATAGGTGTTTTACTTACGGCTATGGCGTAATAAAACTATTATATTGAATTTATCATATTCTCCAAATCGCTCCATTGAATAAATTTAAAAGTCACTATAAACCATAAAATTATTGTTAGCAATAATATCATAAGAAAAAATGACCTAATCCAATGATTTTTAGCAGTAGTCCATATATTGTCACCAAATTCTGTTTTTGCCGGATTACTTATAAAATATAAATTAACTTCATCAGCAAATTCATTAAAACTCACAAATCGTCTTCGGTAGGTTTTTCCATTATAATTATACTCGTATGTAGCCATTTTTTCGTCTGTTGGATAAACAACTCCAGATTGAGTATAATCATTTATATAATGTTTTTTTATAAGTTTAGCTTTAACTATATGGCCTTTTTTTATTGCTGTATCTAAAAATTTTTTTCAAAAAAGGATGATACATAACTTTCTTTAGATAAATAAATATCGGTGTTATTACAATAGCTATTGGAACGGCAAAGCAAAATGCTAAAATTAAATTTGTTATAGTTTCTGTATTCATAATTATCAATCCTTAATTATTAATTAAAAAACTTTGTTCGCAAATTGCAATAGTAAGTTGAAACAATTTTTAACTCATAGGCTTTGTTAAGAAAAGTGTGTAAGTTTTTTAAAAATCATAAAAACGCATATTGTTAAATGAAGATGAAACAATAAAAAAAGAATATCCATAGAAACGATTTCGTAGTAGAATTAAGTTACCACAACAAAAATCCGAAAGGAAACCGTCACTATGGATACACTTAAGTTTATTTTCTGTACCGTCGGCGCTGTTTACGGAAAATCTTGTTGCGCCAATCATACAATCCTTTGAAAAATTACCGTATGTGCTCGGGTTACTGCTTTTATTGGTTTCATTATCCCAGGTGAGCACACTGTCAAGCGGAGTGAGAGCTGAAGCTTCGGTAATGTAAATTTTTCTCGGATTCTGCATTCTCATATAAAGATCAAAGCAAAGGTAATCAACACCGGGAGTTGCCTGCGACCAATAGACATCTTCGACGGGCTGTGCCGACTTATTCATAGCATACCTGCTTATTCTCCGCAGAAATATATGCCGATAATTCCCGTTGACTGTATTCTTCTGTTTTGAGAAACAGTTACCTTACAATCAGCCGTTTCTTTGATTTTACCTGCAATCTCGTCGGCAACCTCACTTCCAACACCTGCAAAGCTGATAAATACAGGCTGGCCCTCAACACCCCCCAATGAA
>ERZ779942.1399-NODE-1399-length-11953-cov-2.9273_pt1 | contig 11953 bp, 8 predicted proteins | sample MGYA00511941_ERZ779942 | MGnify/ENA primary metagenome ERZ779942 (study PRJEB29588, sample SAMEA2148265) | human gut metagenome | biome: human gut; feature: human-associated habitat; material: faeces | place: Denmark | collected 2008/2010 ... | reverse complement strand
GACGAATTAATTTATGCACTGGAAGGGATTATTCATTGCACAAGCCGGAGCTAAATTTAGCATAAGAATTCTTTATCCAATAAACCACTTTTAGATTTGTATGATTTGAATTTATATATAGACAGTGTAGTTCATTTCTGTACCGGTTTGCTCATTGTTAAATCATTTAGCCCATTATTAAATCATTCAACCCATTTTAAATGATAAGCAAGAAGCAATAATTCAATTGCTGACTTCTATCAATTATTTGATTAGAACACATTTATAGGATATCTATCAAATTAAAGCTCCATTTAGTTATTCTTCAATGTCCGAACAACTAAATGGAGCTTTATCATATATTTCTAAGAATCCTAAATAAGGAAAAGGATAAACCTATTATTATTTAGCGCTTTCCTCTTTTCCCTTATCATATTTATCTCTTTCGATTTTAAGTAACTCCTCAAATAACTTCACTGCTTGATCCATTGAAAAATGGTTGAGATTTTCCACATGAGTAATAGGCCCTATATTAGATGCGCTTACATGGCAGTTCTCATAGAAATTGCTTGTATAGTATAATACAGTTTCTTCTGTAAATTTCTTTAAGCCTTCTTCTGTAACCCCCAATGCAGTAGCCACTTGTTTTAACTTCTCATCATCTATCTTTTCCGCTTGTTCCATTTTGGAAATAGCCTGTTTTGTCACCCCTAGTAACTCACCCAAATCCGTTTGAGTCATACCACGAAGACGGCGTATTCTTTCTATTTTACGCCCCAAATGTGAACTGTTTGTATAAGTTTCTGTTTCCATAATATTTATTTCTTAGTTAAATTAGTTAATCAACTAATAATAATCACCTTTTCTTTAATAATTCAATTTTCTCTCTCTCACTTTGCAGCAGACGTTCATACAATTCCACGATTTTATCCAATGGATTGAACTGCTGGGCTATTGATGTAGCTCCTTGTTCAAAGGTGTTATCTCTAATGTTATTGATATTATATATTGCCTTCTCAACATCAAAATCCTTAATCACCTCAGCAGATATCCCCAATACAGAAGCTATTTGATTTAGAAGCCCTTCTTCGATTTCTTCCTGTTTTTCAATCTTTGAAATGACCTGTTGATTTACACCAAGATCAGCCGCTAAAGCCTCCTGCTTCATACCAAAATAAACACGGATCTTTTGCAGATTATGTCCGACGTGCCTCCTGTTTGCTTTATTTTTTACTTCGACATCCATATTATTGTTCTTTATGTGATTACATTGAGACAAAGATAGTAAAAATCAACCCATTCTGACTTAAAGTCAACTTTATTTTTTTCAATCCACAACGCTCTATGCCTACTTTTGTCCAATCAGTCTAAATAAGTTGATATTGACCGTGGCGCCACATCAAATACATACACTCAGAGATTGACCGTCAATTCACGGTACAATCGCAGTTTTAACCAATAAAATCTAATAGCCTATGGAGTAAATCAAATCGGTATAATCGGACATAGATTTAAATCATTCAGAGATTTAACTATTCAAAAACCAATTAGTGAACATACAATTAAACAAAAAACATGAAATCATTTTCTGATAAAACAAACATAGGGACAGACGTTACCCTAAAGACAGTTTATATGATAAGATTCTACCTGCTATTCCTTTTAACAGGAATAATATCGGTAGTCGGAGCCACACAAGTCTACGGCCAGCAGAGCAGAAGCATCTCCGGCGTAGTGAAAAACTCTCAGGGGGAGACGATAATCGGAGCTAATATTGTAGAAAAAGGCACAAACAACGGGACTATTACAAATGTAGACGGACTCTTCACACTGCGTGTTTCGCCCAACGCAGTACTCAAAGTATCTTACATGGGATACATAGAACAGGAAGTCAGCACACGCAATAAAAGCAAACTGGAAATCACGATGGTGGAAGATGCCCGACTGATTGACGAAGTGGTAGTAGTAGGATACGGTTCCGTCAAAAACCGGGGTCTGACAGGAGCGGTAACCTCTGTCAAAAGTGCCGAGGTACTGGCTGCTCCTACCAGTAATGTGATGGAAGCTCTTCAAGGAAAGATACCCGGCATGGACATCACCAAAACATCGGGACAGGTAGGCGGTGAAGTCAGCATCTTGCTGCGTGGTTCGCGTTCCATATATGGCAATAACGAGCCACTGTTTATTATCGACGGAATCCCCGGAAGCTATAGTCAGGTCAACCCTTCCGATATTGAAAGTGTCGATGTTCTGAAGGATGCTTCATCCACCGCCATTTACGGTTCGGCAGGAGCAAACGGTGTTGTGATTATCACCACCAAAAGAGGAAAAGAAGGCAAAGCCACAATCAACTTTGACGCGTATTACGGCTTCAGCGGATCGCCCAACTACAAACACGGAATGACTCAGGATGAATGGGTGACTTACCAGAAAGAGGCATACCGATATAAGAACGGTGATTTCCCTTCCGATATGTCTGCACTACTGGGCAAACAGGCTTTTACAGATGCGTATAATGCCGGAAAATGGATTGACTGGGTAGACGAGGTTTCCGGCAATACAGCTACCACACAAAAGTACAGCCTTTCGGTAAGCAGCGGAACGGAAAAGACAAGGATATTCGCTTCGACCTCCTACAACCGGGAAGAAGGCCTGCTCAGCAATGAAAATCTGAACCGGTACTCTTTACGGCTCAACATCGACCAGCAACTCTTTTCGTGGGCGAAAGTCGGTTTTACCTCCAATCTGGTGTACCGTGATTTGAATTCCGGCGTGAAAAACACGTTTACCCGTTCCCTCTCCGCTTTCCCGTTGGGGAATGCCTACGATGAGGAAGGCAAGATCAATCACGAATATATCACAGGGCAGTATTCGCCGATGGGAGATTTTATAGAGAATCAATATGCGAACAACACCCGTTCCACTTACCTGAATATGAGCGGGTATGTCGAACTGACTCCTCTCAAAGATTTCACATTCACCAGCCGGATCAACGGGACATTGAACCATTCCCGACGAGGACAATACTGGGGAAACCAATGCAACGCCAACCGTCCGAGTTATGCGGGTTCGCCTCACGCCTCCATCACCAATGACAACGCATGGAATTACACGTGGGAAAACATTCTGGCATACAGCACGACCCTTGCCAAAGCGCATACGGTAGGAGGTTCTTTAATCACTTCGTGGAACAAGAACCAGTCGGAAAGCAACATGGCTGCCGCAAGCGGACAGATGGTAGACCAATGGTCGTTCTGGCGGTTGACTTCGGGTTCCTCCCCACATGTGGAATCGGACTTCGCACAGACACAGAAAATGTCTTTTGCTTTCCGCCTCAACTATTCATACAAGAGCAAATACTTATTCAACTTCTCCACCCGTTGGGACGGTGTCTCACAATTCTCCGCCGGACACAAATGGGATGCTTTCCCGGCAGGCGCCATAGCCTGGAGAATTTCCGACGAGGCTTTTATGGAAAAGACACGAAGCTGGCTGGACAACCTGAAACTGAGAGTCAGCTACGGCATCACGGGCAACTCCGGCGGAACAGACGCTTACAGCACCACTACACAAGCCTACGTATATTCTGCCAGCGGAGTCTCTGTCAATGGAAAAATCGTTCCTTTCACACAATACTCGGAGACTTACGGCAGTGCCGACCTCGGTTGGGAAAAATCGTACAACTGGAACATCGGTCTGGACTTCGGCATACTGAACAGCCGCATCGACGGTTCCATTGAATGGTTCAGAACAACCACCAAAGGATTATTATTCAAGCGTATATTGCCCATCACCAGCGGACTGACCGGATGGGGTTCTCCTCTGTCTATCTGGCAGAATATCGCCCAAACCAGCAATAAGGGCGTGGAAGTGATATTGAACTCCCACAATATACAGCACAAGGACTTTACATGGAACACGACCCTGTCCGCCACCTGGAGCAAGGAGAAGATAGACAAGCTGCCCGACGGTGACCTGATCTCCGAGAACCTGTTTACCGGTGAACCGATTCATGCCATTTACGGCTATAAATATGCAGGAATCTGGGGAAGTGACACTCCAAAGGAGACGCTGGATGCGTATGGCGTAAATCCGGGATTTATCAAGATAGAAACAGTGGATAAAAACGGAGACAGCGGAGTACATAAATACAGCACCGATGACAGACAGATTCTGGGACACACGAATCCGGACTGGATCATCGGACTGAACAACTCCTTCACCTACAAGAACTTCGATTTATCCGTCTTTGCAATGGCACGCTACGGGCAGACAATCAACAGTGACCTGCTCGGCTACTATACCGCAGAGCAAAGTGTGACCAAGAATCAGCTGGCAGGCGTGGATTACTGGACAGAGGACAATCAGGGCGCATACTTCCCGCGTCCCGGAACGGGAGACGAACAAAAAACGGTATATCCTTCGCTGAGAGTACACGACGGCTCCTTCATCAAGATCAAGAATATCACTCTGGGATATACCCTCCCCGCCAACATTTCCCGCAAAGTATTGATGGAGAAATGCCGCATCTACGCTACGGCCTACAATCCGTTCATCTTTGTGAAAGACAAGCAACTGAAGGACACAGACCCCGAAACGAACGGTTCGGACGCGTTTCCCACCTATCGGCAATTTGTATTTGGAGTTAATCTCACATTCTAATTAAAGAAGAAAATGACAATGAAAAGTATACATTTAAAAACAGTTTTTTACTCTGTCCTGCTGTCCGCACTATTCCTGCATTCCTGCTCGCTGGAAGAGTACAACCCGGGCGCATTTACCAATGAAACATTGGCTACCTCAACCGAGGGATACGAAACACTGATCAACCAGTGCTACTTCGCAATGGAAAGGTTTTACTACGGTGCCGCAGACTGGATGTCGCTGACCGAAGGGGATACGGACCTCTGGACGTACAAGGCTAACCAATCGACAAGCTACACCGAATGGTTCTGGTTTTTCGCCGGCACATCGCCCAACACGACCTACACCAATAACTGGTGGAACGGGACATATGACGGAATAGGTTCCTGCAACGAAGCCATCGCCTTAGGCGACAAGCCTCCCTACACCACAGAAGAGGAACGGAATGCGAAAATTGCCGAAGCCCGCTTCATGAGAGCTGTCTATTACTTCAACGCAGTGGAACAATTCGGAGGGGTAACCATGCTTACGGAACCGGAAACCAGCCTCAACTACTCTCCTGTCCGCACCGACCCGATGACTATCTACAAAGAAGTCATCCTGCCCGACCTGAGATTCGCATCCGAATGGCTGTCAATCGGGAATCATGCCACGACTACCACTCCAACCAAGAAGGCCGCTCTCGGCTTTCTGGCAAAAGCCTGTCTGCAGACCTACGAGTATGGAAGCACGGAATACCTGCAGGAAGCTCTCGACGCAGCCTTGCAGCTGATCTCCGACTGCGAATCGGGTGGCGGGAAATACAACACTTATATGTATCCTACGTACAGTGAAGTATTCGAAGAAAGCAATAACTGGGAAAACAAGGAAGCGCTTTGGAAACATCGCTGGTATGCAGGCACGGACGGACACGGTTCGAGCAACGGTAACTACAAGTTAAACCGCAATGACGAGTATTTCCTGTGTGACATCAATAAGTTCGGTGCCCGTGAAGACAATCAGGAGACACGACTGACATGGGAAGGCTCCGTCAGCGGCATCTTCATGCCTACGCAACACTTGCTGAATCTGTATGTACAGAATGACGGCACGTTAGACCCCAGATTCCACCAGTCATTCACTACCCAATGGAAGGCCAATAAAAGTTATACTTGGGACGAAAGTGCCGTACACATGTACGACAAAGACGAAACAGTTATCGGCAAAACTCTGAAGAAAGGTGATCCGGCCATTAAATTTATCATGCCGCAGGATGCGGATTATTCTACGGAAAAACAGAATGAGCACAAGACCGACTATTTGTTGATTGATTACAACCATGTCTACAGTGATAGAAACAACAATGTGAATATGAACTACTCGTATACAAATGTAACAGGGAATTACAAGAACGACGGTACCAGCGAGAATCTGTTCCGTTACTATTATCCGTCACTAAACAAGCACAACAGCAGTAACTATTACGTTGCAAACGCCTCCAAACAAAGAAACGGAAACTTAAACGCTACGTTTATCATGCGTATGGCGGAAGTCTATCTGATTGCCGCAGAGGCTGACATTTATCTGAACGGAGGAGCGAATGCCGCCAAATACCTGAATAAGGTTCGCGAGCGTGCCGGAGCAAATCCGTTAACGGGCAACATGACGGTTCGTGACGTATTAGACGAAAGAGGACGCGAACTATGCGGTGAATATTGCCGCTTCTACGATTTGAAACGGACAGGGATGTTCAAGAGTTCCGATTATCTGAAAGATACTCACCCGGATCTCGCACGGTTCTTTGATCCGAATTATGCTTTACGTCCCATTTCTACGACCTTTACCGCTACCATTATTAATGGCAGCGAGTATCAGAATCCGGGATATTAAATTATAATACCCATATACCCAATCATTATCGGTACAATGATCCATATAGCCACACTATTGACTGTACCAACGATTGGGTATATTTTCCACACCTTTCCACATTTCCTCCACACCTCCTCCCAAATATCCATTTTTCAACTTCGCTGTTAATCTGTATCTTATCTTTTTAAGAAATTCTTTATACCCCATTGGTATACACTTTGTATCGACCTTACAACAAATGTGTTTTTAAATATAAAAGTATGAAGATTAATCAAAGGTTAACATTATGTTTTAGCTTACTGTTTAGTTTGTTGAGTATTTCGTATGCATCCGCTCAGCAACTGAACATATCGGGCGTTGTTATATCATCAGAGGATAATGAACCACTTATCGGCGCCACCGTCAGTGTAAAGGGAAATCCCACCAAAGGAGTGATTACTGATATCAACGGTCAGTTTCAGTTGTCCGTTGAAGCCGGAACCAAGATGCTGGTCGTATCTTACGTGGGAATGAAAACACAGGAAATACCGGAAAGGCACGTGTGGATTTGAACGTGTCAGGCGGTTTCTCTCATGCGGCTGTCGACTTCCGCCCTACCTTGAATGGTGACCAACGTGAAGAACTTCTTTATGAAGGATTGCTGAATTATGCAACAGACAACGGTATGGAGTCTCCGGCTGAATATGCCAGTTCCAATATCGGCACGTATGCGTATAAACCGGCTATGGGATACACGGACTGGCGAAAAGAACTGCTCCGCACCGCTACACATCAGAGTTATGAAGCTTCCGTCTCCGGCGGTAACGACCGTTCTACATTCTATGCCTCGCTCGGCTACAACAGTCAGGAAGGATTGGCCAAAAACTCCAGTCTGGACCGTTACTCTGCACGTTTGAACATGACGCAAAAAGTCGGCAAATACGGTGAAGTAGGAGCAAATATGATGTTCTCACAAATGAATCAGGAGATGAATGAAGAACGCGGATCATCTATCAACCCTTTCCTGTGCGTAGCTATGACCATGACACCCTCCATGGTGGTACGTGATGAAGAAGGGAACTACGTAGGAGCTTATGACGGCACCAGCCTGAACCCGTTGCGTGATATACTGACCGATTACAACCGCGTGCGTATGACACGTATGTTTTCAACCGGTTACGCAGCGATAGAGCCGGTCAAAGGTCTCAAACTAAAGGAGACATTAAGCTATGATTATACCATCCAGAAGGATTCACGCTATTATAACCCTTTGAGTTCGGCTGGCCCTAAAAGCGGAAGCGATGCCCAGACAGCCAAAGGTTTTATTGAATACGGCAAACTGATTTCATCGACCTCCCTGAACTATGTGCATACTTTCGCCCACAAGCATCACCTGGATGTATTGGCAGCTTATGAAATAGAAAGTTACCAGACAGACCACGCTTCGGGTGAAAAGTCCAAACTGCCCAGTGATAAACTGACAGAACCGGATAATGCCGCTGTATTGAACAGTTTCAAGTCTGCCACTCAGGCCTATCGGATGATTTCATATCTTTCACGACTGAATTATGATTATGACGACCGCTACTACATTGCCGGAAGTTACCGCCGGGACGGCAGTTCACGTCTTTCACCCAACAACCGTTGGGGTAATTTCTGGTCTGTATCGGGCATGTGGCATTTGGGCAACGAGAATTTTATGAAAGCCGTAAAACCGGTTCTGAGTGATGTCAAGATACGTGCTTCGTATGGTGTAAACGGAAATCAACCCGGCTCATACTATGGCTACAAAGGGCTGTACAGTTATGGCGAAAACTACATGGAGGCAGCCGGATCTTATGAATCGTCACAACCTAATGATTTGTTGACATGGGAAAAGAATTACAGTTTGAACCTGGGTATCGACCTTTCATTTATTAACCGTATTTTCGCGAGTCTGGAATATTACAACCGGGATACCAAAGACTTGCTCTACAGCCTCCCCATCAGCGCCACTACCGGATTTACCAGCTATTTGAGCAACATCGGACGCTTGAACAACAAGGGAATAGAATTTGAGTTGCGTACGCTGAACGTTGTTTCCAACGACTTTAACTGGACCAGTGTTTTCAACCTGAGCCATAACCGAAATAAGATTGTTTCACTCAACGGACTATTGGATCAGACGATTGAGGGAACATGGTTCATCCATAAAGTAGGCCTCCCCTATCATACGTTTTATGTAAAAGAGTTTGCCGGAGTAGACCCACAGACCGGTTCTGCCCAATATTACCTGAACACTAAGAATGAGGACGGAAGCTACAATCGCGAACTTACCACCGACGCCGACAAAGCAGAATCCATTCCGTACAAAACAGCCACTCCCAAAGTATCGGGAGGATTCACCAATATTCTGAATTACAAATGGATAGACCTGACTTTTACGCTGACTTATTCATTGGGCGGCTACTCGTTCGACAAACTGGGAACTTATATTGAAAACGGCACTAGCTCCATCTATAGTTCACGATACAACTTACCCGCATATATGATGAACCGTTGGCAGAATCCCGGAGATCAGACAGACATTCCCCGGTTTGTATATAACGAATCGGCTACTTCTACCAACTCGTCCCGCTATATCCATAGTACCGATCATTTACGCCTGAAGAACTTTACACTCGGCTTCACACTGCCCAACCAGTGGACGCAAAAACTGATGATTGACAAAGTACGCATATATTTCTCGGGAAACAACCTGCTGACCTGGGCCAAATGGAAACAGTATGACCCCGAAACACCCGTCAACGGCGAAGTCTTTTGTGAGGCTCCTGCTATGCGTACTTTCAGTTTCGGAACACAATTATCATTCTAACACACATGTCATTCTAACTAAATAAACAGCATAATGAAACGAATTCATATATACATACTTACAGCAATGGTTTTGCTAAACAGTTCCTGCTCGGCAGACTGGTTAGACCTTAACACTACCAGTTCGGTAGAAACAGGACAGGCAATCGTAACACTGGACGATGCCCAAATCGCCCTGAACGGAATTTATCGTCTGGCATCCGGCCACAGCTACTACGGAGATAACTATTGGTATTACGGTGATTGCCGTGCCGCCGATGTACAGGCACGTATAACCAAAGGAGACGGAAAACGCGTATCTCCCTATTATGAATACAACGTGCTTGCTTCCGATAATCTGAATATTGTACTGCCCTGGAACACCGTTTATAAAGTAATACGACAGACGAATAATCTGATACAGAAAATTGAGTCGGGCAGTATTCAAAGCAGTGATACCAAAGAACTGAACCGCATTAAGTCCGAAGCACTGGTCATGCGGGGACTTTCTCTCTTCAATCTGACCCGGTTGTTCGGAATGCCTTATACGAATGACAAGGGGGCTTCATTGGGAGTACCCATCGAAACCTCCCCGTCCGATCCCACGCATAAACCGTCACGCAATACTGTAGCACAATGCTACGAACAGGTAGTCAGTGACATGAGCAATGCACTCTCCGGATTGACACAAGAGACATCCAATGGCTATATCAACTATTGGGCGGCTCAGGCATTACTATCGAGAGTCTATCTGAATATGGGTGAATATCAGAAAGCCTATGATGCCGCTACGGATGTTATCAATAACAATGGCGGACGTTACCAGCTTTACAGTTATGAGGAATATCCCAATGTATGGGGACAGGATTTCCAGTCGGAATCATTATTCGAACTCTACATCACTTTATCCGAACCCTCTGGAGGTACAGGCGGTGAGGGTGCTCCGATGGTTTATGCCAACGAAGCAACAATCGACTGGAATAATCTGATCTTGTCGGAGGATTTTCTCAACCTGCTGAATGAAGATCCCAAGGATGTACGCCATTGCCTGACAAAGGAATCTGTTATAGAAAACAACACCGGACTTCCGACTGCCGCCAGGCACGAGAAAGTCTATCTTGCCAAATTCCCCGGTAAGACCGGAGATGATCCCAAGACCAATAACATTTGCATCATCCGCCTTTCCGAAGTCTATCTGAATGCGGCTGAAGCGGGACTGAAAAAAGGAACGAATCTTGAAGAGGCACAAAGTTATCTGAATGACATTATCAGCCGCCGTACCACGGATACGAGTCAACAAGTATCAACAGAGACTTTCACTCTGGACAGAATTCTTAAAGAACGCCGCAAGGAACTGGTTGGAGAAGGGGAAATCTTCTATGACTACTTACGCAATGGCCTGGCTATTGAACGCAAAGGCAGTTGGCATCTTGAAACTCTGAAAGCATTTAACGCACAAAAGATAGAAGCTACCGATCTGAGAATAGCTCTGCCTATCCCGCAAAGTGAGATAGATGCCAATCCGAATATACAGCAGAATCCAAGATAACCAACGTCTATTGATGTATATAATTTCCGGAATAAACTGGCTATATTCACATATTTAACCTGTCCCCCTGATATCAAAGAAGGTACATTTCATAAAAACTGAAATGTACCTTCTTTACCATTCAACACAGTCCTCACTCTCCCGCTTCTTTCCTCCTTAGTAAACGAATCGATAAAACAAAGCCCTTTTTCACCTGCATCTATTGTGAGCAGAATTGTTTTTCCTATTTTTGCACTTGACAGAAAATTATTAAGGGCTACTTTATGAGGAATATTATAGATAAGATGAACTCTTTGTATCCAATTTCGGATGAAACGATACAAATACTAAAAGAAAATACAGTATTATGTCATTTTCCAAAGAGACATCAACTGATAGAGGCTAACAAGTTTTGCAAATCGGCTTATTTTATAGAAGAAGGGATGACCCGCTCTTTCTGGCTGGTAAACGGAGAAGAGATAACAACTTCTTTTGCATGTGAAGGGGCGATTGTCTTCAGTATGGATGAATTATATTATAATAAGATGAGCGAAGAATTTGTGGAAACCCTTGAGGATGTTGTCGCATACAAAATATCACTGACAGATCTGCTCCGGTTGTTTGAAACCAATATCGAACTGGCAAACTGGGGAAGAGTGATTCATCAAAACGAATACAGACGCCTGCACCGTTCGCACAAAGACCGCCTTACCCTGTCTGCTAAAGAAAGATATGAAGCATTCAAGCTTCAGTTTCCTCAAATGTGCCAGCGGATACAATTAGGATACATCGCCTCTTATCTGGGCATAACACTTTCAACACTCAGCCGCCTCAGAGCATACAAATAATTCTCATACATGGTAAGATTTTGATGCAGGACAAATTTTTAAACCTATAAAATCCGTATTTTTGCGGCTTCTACAATGACTAATACTAATTTGAACAATAATTTAAAACATGCAAAAAATCTCTTCTTCTGCCTTTGCAGACTCTAAACCCCATTACGTACTCCTTGACGGACTGCGAGGGGTTGCGGCCCTTCTGGTTATATGGTATCATGTATTTGAAGGCTTTGCCACAAGTCCCATCGATCAGAAATTCAATCATGGATATCTGGCTGTCGATTTCTTCTTTATTCTG
>ERZ779942.1391-NODE-1391-length-12017-cov-2.98596_pt1 | contig 12017 bp, 8 predicted proteins | sample MGYA00511941_ERZ779942 | MGnify/ENA primary metagenome ERZ779942 (study PRJEB29588, sample SAMEA2148265) | human gut metagenome | biome: human gut; feature: human-associated habitat; material: faeces | place: Denmark | collected 2008/2010 ... | reverse complement strand
CCGACTGCTGCTGAGATGTCTGCTGCGGCACCTGCTGTTCTTTACTCAGCCCGTCTAGATACCATATAGCAGCCGAAACCAGCACACCGATCAAAATTATTACAGCGGCGATCTGTTTCTGCTGACGCTGCCGGCGCCTGACACTTTCTTCCTTAAACTGGTCTTTATAAGATTTGCTCACAGTAACATCTCCTTTATGTTTTTATGGTATAACCGCCGCCAGTTTTTGTCAATCGCTGCAAAAATATTTACTAGCAGGTGCAGCCGTGTTAAAATATAAACAACTATTAACCTTTGATGACGGAGGCCCATATGGAAAACCTGACTGTAAACTTTCAGCTGCCTGCCGCTGCAGTTTTTGTCCCGCTAATGCTGGACGACGGACACGGCGATTATAACCGCAGCTACGAACAATACGAAAACAACGACATAGATTATGCAGATTATTCGACCGACCACCGCGATAACAACTATCGTAACTTTGAAAAGAAAAAACGTAAAAAGACACAAAAAGAAATCGTCGCCGATATTTTAAAACGCTGGGATTAAGCACAACAAAACCACTCAACTATAAAAGCTGAGTGGTTTTTATATTGCCAGCTTAACCTGTTACCTGCTTTATAACAACATGCAAAAGCAGCTTGTAATTTCTGCCAGCTGCTTTCACAAGCCTGCACCCCTCACTTATACATTGCTAATATTCCCCTATAACAATGCAAAGTTATCAAAACGTCCATCTGGCGCCGATGTTCCACTGCCAGTCTTTAGTAAAATCACTGCCTGAGCTGCGTTCCACATCCAGATAAACATGACTGTTTTTACCTGCGGCAAAAGCGGCGCCAACACCATATTCAAACCAGGTATCGTTAAAGGTATCGCCAACCTTAACTCCATCCCTGCCGTCATACATCGTTACATCATAACCGCCGCCGAACTCATGCAGCAGATTGGCCTTAGCATAAACGACGCTTTTGCTGCCGACCTCTTTGCCGATATTGAATCCGATACGTCCGACAGCGCTTTTGATCCCGCTCTGGCTTACTTCGATACCATTACTGGTAGTATAACTGTCACCGCCCAGATAACCTAAAGTAAACTGGGCCTGCGGCTCGATATACCAGCCGTTGTGCAAGACATTTTTCCGGCCGTATTCAGCACTCAGCGATACGCCGGTATTGTTAAAATCACCGGTGATCTTATTATTTTTCGTATCGTACACCTTAAAATCATTCTCCAGATTACTGACTTTAAACACCACATCCAAATAATGCCCTTTACTGCCGATTTCCGTATTATAGAAACTGATCGCCTTGCTGCTGTTGTCGCCGCTGCCACGATTGTAGCTGCTGTCGCCGTCAACATAGCTTACCGCCGCCCCCTGATAACGTATCTTGTCGTCAGTATTTTTAGTTATGGTATCGTAACCCAGCTCGTAAGAAGTATACTTGTTTTCAAAATCAAATTTTCCGTCACGGCCGATTTTTGTTCCCCGCAGCCGGAACCAGGCCCCCTGGGCTTCTTCGCCATTATGCCGCAGCTCACCCATACGCTGCAGCAGCTTGTCGTTTTCTGTCCGCCACGTGTGATAGTTCAGCGCATTGGCTGCAAGGATCGTATCCGTACTGGTAGTAGGCTGATCAATATTCGTTACCTGCTTCAAATACCAGTCCTTAGTATAATTACCACTCGTATCGGCAGTATCCTGATGATCCAGCTCATAACGCTTCCAGTACAGCGTCCCCTCACCATCTACAGCGGCAAAACTGCCGTTATGGTTATTGACAGTCGCCAGCACCGTACCGACGCCTTCTTCCCCTACAGGCGTATAACCATTGACCTCGTACAAATCAATATACTGCGTCCCGGTCAACGTATCGGTAACATACAGCTTGTCGCTGTTCAACGAATTCTGACTAGCATCGATATCCATTTTGATAACGCCGTTCTCACCGCTGAGATTATCTACCGTCAAAGTGCTGAAAGTATTACTGTCGTGAGTCATATCCACTATCGAATTATCGTTATGCAAATGCGTCAGGTTAGAATCACCAGTCACCTTCCAATAGGAAGCCTCCTCCAGCGAAATATTAGTTTCAGCTGTACTGGCAGTGCTTACCCAGCCCTCGATAAACGATCCGCTATTAGCAGTAAGATCAACTATGCCGCCACTGTTATTAAGGATATTGCCGTAAATATTATATTTGCCCGCATTACCTACCACGCTGCCGTTATTATAAGTATAAATAGCATAGCTCGCAGTATCGCCCTCAGTCGCACTGATAACAGCTCCATTTAATACAGCCTCGCTGCCAGTGCCTTGCGCCAACACACCTGCTGCCCATTGGCTTCCATCATCCGCACTGACGTTAATAACAAGATCCTTAGCTGCCTCAAACTTCCCTTTATTAAATACAAATACTCCCAACGCCACGCCATCCCTGCTGTTAGCAATGATAGAAGCATTTTCCCCCAAAGTAACCTTAGCGTCGTTAAAACCAACCTCGACTCCTCTGGTATCCTTTCCGCCTGTAACAAATAACCTCAACCCATCACCAACAGAAATAGTAGCTCCGTCATAAGAATCGATACCATAAGTCCAGCCAGTTCCCGCATTGATAACATTCAACTCTAAATTATCGCCAACTTCAATAATACCTGAATCCATTGTCGCATTATCACCGGCATACATACCCTTCATCACATTAGGCTGATTATTGGAATCCAGACCGCTGACATTACCGGAAACAGTGATTTTAGAATCATCACCGATTTTTACAACTCCGGAAGCATATGTCTTAATACCATAAACATCCAGATTATGTACCGTTCCTGAAGTATCAATAAAATTCATCTCGATCTGCTTCAGGTCAATCGTGCTGTTATAGCCAAAAATACCAATAGAATCGTAGCCACTGTTTGTAGAGTTGGCAAAACCATTAATATCCAGCTTGATAGCACCGCTATTATAAATAAAATCATTACCACTGGCATAAATGCCCTTCGTAACATGGCTAATGCTGCTTGAGTCGATAGACGCTATTCCCCCAAGCGCCTCCAACTCACTTACTGTCGAAAATGGCTGATCGACACCTTCAGCAGCCCACACCACATTATTTAATGACATTGCTAAAACGCTTGCCAAGACTGCTTTTTTAATTACATCTTTTTTCCTTTTCATAGTTTAACCCTCTCCTTTACAATTGCTCTTGGTTTTTCATTCGCTTATGCAAATCAACTAAAACCATAGATACTTCGCTTATAGTATAACAAATTAACTGCTTTAACAAGTTATTCTCATCAGTTTATCACTTTATTTCTGAATTATCACAGCAATTTTTGTGTGATACAGATGCTTTATCCGTTCTTCACCTTTAATGCTTTTCGTTTTTAACAAAATTATTACCACTAAAAGATTGTAAATATAACTGTTAAGTTATAATAAGTTACGCATAATAAAATAATTAAAAAAAGCACAGACCAATATAGTCTGTGCTTTTATAATCTTCTCAAATCTAAATACTGCAATAAAGAAACGATATCTTTATCAAAAAAAATCAATCAAAACTCAAACCTTACTCCTGCATTTACCTGCCATTTTTTCTGGATATCGGCACCAAAGCTGCGTTCGATATCGCCGTATAAATGACTGCTGTTGCCCAGCTTGATATTACCACCCAAACCAAGTTCAAACCAGGTATCGCCATAATCATGCGATTCACTCAATGTTTCCCCATTGCCCGCCAGCATCCTGACATCACGGTTACCGCCAAACTCATGCAGCATATTAACTTTCAGATATACATCGTTGCCTGACGCATCTTTTTTGCCTGCTACTACGCCCAAACGTCCAATGCAGCTGTTTACACCGCCCATATAAACATTATTGCCACGATCAGTCGTGTAGCTGCTGCTGCCTAAACGCCCTATGATAAGCTGGGCCTGCGGTTCGATAAAAGTCCCCTGTGCTTTATTCAGCTCTATGGTTTTTCCGTATTCCACACTCAGGCTATACGCACGGCTCTTTGCCTTGGCCTTATCCGGATAATCGCCATAGGACCTGATGTCCGTATCAAACTGGCCGAAGCGAGCCACTACATCTGTATAGCTGCTGTTATCGCCATGCCAGGTTCCATAAATACTGCCTGCAAAAAGCTTGTCTTTACCGCTGCCATAACTGTAACTCGTATGCCCGCTGCCATTTTCAACTGCAAAGCCATAAATGCTTTTGGCATTGGCTGCCTTATCATAACCAAGCTGATACATATTAAAGCTGCCGTCAAAATTACCGCTACCAAATTTCCCACCGCTGTATCGTGCCCAGATACCGTCATCGTCACTTTCATTAGTATGGAACCGCAGCTCACCAAAACGTTTCCGCAGGCTGTCGTTAGTATTGCGCCACAAGGCATAACTGCTATCAACCGCATCCAGCAAAACCTGCGAGTCATTATTCACTGCTTTAGCTATTTTCGTTAAATACCATTGATCTTTGGTTCCCTGCGAGCCATCTGTCAACGTAACATTTTCACCATTTTCAAGTGTCGGTGTCACATCCCACAAGCCGCCGGCATTAAGGTTTTTGCCTACAAAATTTACATTTTGGCTGGCATCAGTTATTAAAAGTAAATTCTTAGCACCGGTAACCATATGCCCATTAATCAAACTGGCATCTTTGACCTGTATATAAGTAGTTCCAGCTGCTGCGTTAGTGATATTCACCTTATCGCCGGTTTCAGCTGCAAGGTCGGTATCCCTTATAAAGTTACCGCCGGTGCCGCTGTAATCAGTAATAGCTAATTCTGTTGCAGCTGTATCGTCAAAAGTCATATCTACTGTCGCGCCATTGTTTACCATAAGACTAGCAACTGAATTGCCGAAATCAAATTTTGATACTCGCCAAAGCGCACTATTATCCAAGTTCACGACAGCATTGCCACTATTTTGCGAAAAAATAAAACCTTCTAAAACAGAATCTGCTCTATCTAAAGTCAGGTTCAGATTACCATTGTCTACAGTAATGCCGCCTTTTATGACCACCTGCTTGCCGCCGGACTGATTGATATTGATCATACCATTATCTTTTATACCAATGGCCTTATTATGCTCATAAGTATCCTTGGTATTATCCTTATTGATAAAAACATCATTTTCAAAGTTTACATTTGCACCATCTTTTGCAACAACTGCATTGCCTGCAGTTCCTGTTGCAAAAGATATATCTGCCACACCTTTTATCTCAGCCGATGAACCTGCCCGCTGAACCCACAACCCACCTTTGGAATTTGTACCTGACACATTTATTTTCAATGAATCCTCCATTTCAATTTTTCCGCCCGAAGAAACCATAATACCGATATTAGACCCGGTATCGCCGCTCACTTTGACAGACAAAGCCCCTTCAAACAAGGCACTGCTGTTTTGCTGGATCAGTATCCCATTATTCCCAGTCTGCATATTTCCGCCAACTGTTTCGATAGATACTCTATCCTTAGCATGGAACAGACTATTATTTCCAGTCGTATATATTCCAAAAACCTTATTATGAGTTGCGCTGGCATAAATATCCACCGCATGGTCAAAATTCACAACGCCGGCAGCTACACAGGTTATTGCAGCATGAGTAGCATTTGCATCTAAGTCCGTACTCGTGCAGGTCAGTTTAGTATAGTTATTTTTAAAATTTATCGTACTGCCAGTATTAGCTCCGTTAGCCAATATCCCGTCTACACGATCCCCATCTGCTGTAGATCCCGAAAAAAATATATTGTTACCGGTAAAATCTAAATTAGCACCGGCATAAACGTAGGCGATATAATGGTCTTCGTCGATTTTTTTACCACTACCAAGTATATTCAGGTTCCCCTCCGCATTGATTGTGATATTTTCGTTTTGAAGTACACGAATCCCCGCTCCATCATTCAAGCCCTCATTTATAGTATGGTTATCTGCAAAGCTTAGCTTTGTACCTGAAGCTACATTTTGTCCATCCACCATAGAAGCCTCTGCTATCGGGAGCGCGGATGTCCCCCCCAGATATACACACGATATTGTCAGCAACGATATCATTACCTTTTTGCTTAAAACTTTATTATTCATCTTCTGTCTCTTACCTTTCATCTCTTTTCTTTAGGATTAGGCCTTTGTTTATAACAGGAATAACTGCAGTAATACTGCCGTTTTCTTCCTACCAGCGCTGTGTAAACGTGATGAGTTTTATTGCAGCCAAATTCACGACCGCAGAGCGGACAGGTAACAGTTAATCCTCTAAATACTGTTTTATTATCCTTGTATACCGCATTCTTATAAATCTCGCTATACATCTGAAGCAGCTCCTTTAAAATTACTCGCTGCAGCGTACGAGCTTATATCTTTTGACTTTTTCTTTCTTTTTACCCAACTCATCGTAATTTTCAGGATCAACGAGTTCATCCAGTGTGCAGTCAAAGATCCTTTTTAGCTTTAATAATGCCTTTAAACTCAGCATCACTCTGCCATTTTCGGCGTTGCTTAAATGTGTTTGCGATATACCCAGCTGCTCGGCTAACTTCGTCTGATGTATACGCCGCTTGATCCTTCTGATTTTTATTGCTTCACCAATTTTTAATAAATCCAAGCCTTCCATTTTCCACCTCTTCCACTATATATATTTCTTCTTTTGCAAAAGTTATTTTGCTGTTTTCTGCAATTTTTTCAATTATTTAATATTTTCTTTTATTATACAAATATTACCATATTCGTCCCCCCGCAAGACATTTTTGTTCGTTTTTTTTTTAATTGTTCAATGGTCTTGCAACTGGTAATTTTTAGGTGTATAATACAAAAACACCGGATAGACTATCTATCCGGTGTTTTTTATAATTTAATTGATTCGCTTTATTGCAATTTTGCTTTTAATGTTTCGATTTCACGGCTTTGCGCTTCTAATTTCATCAATAACAGCTGGATTTTTTCTTCCTGAGCTTTTAAGGAAGTATCGACTTCACGGCGTGTGTAAATAATATCACGTTTTGGTACTTCGCCTTTTTTAGTGCGGTCTAAAGCAAAGTTTACACCAATATTACCCATTTTTTTACCGCCCTGGGTTATACCCATCCCCAGCGAAAACATTACTTGTTCATTTGGGGCATAAAATCCGCCGACGGCCAAAGCGTTTTTGCCATCATATGACCCCATTGCCATCGCCAGTTCACCTTTGTTACCATCCTGGAAGCGTGGGTGCAGACCTGCCATTGCCGCTGATAATGCGCCAACGCTGTCTATTTCTTCTCCAAACCGGCTGATATCGTTACTGAGTCCCTGGATATCCTGTTTTACCTGATATAACTGGCTGCCGTTTACAGCGTCTGTTGAGGTCGCATCGACACGTCCGGGAGCAACATTACTGATCGTTTTGTTATTGGCATTGATACCGTTGCTATCGATGTAGGTTTCGTTGCCGACCTTATATTCTTTGGCTTCGATGCTGTTTAAGCTTATATCATCTTTTAAAGATACTTTATAATCGTTGTTGCCCAGTTTATCTATCTGGATATTTTCACCGGCGCTTAAATCTACACTGCCAACAGTTCCAAGAGTATCCATGACTGATTTTAACTGTTCTTCAGTTGCAGCACGACCAGTTGTTGCAAAATCAGCGCTGTTCAAAGTCGTATTGGTAAGACCTGTTATTTCACCGATTTTATTGCCGTTATCAGTGCTCCCTTCTATAGTGACATTACCAACTTGGACTTTGTCTTCTAAACTTACTTTATATTTTACAGGATCACCTTCCTGAGCAACATTTTCTACCTTCACACCGCTGTTGCTGTCGCCTTCAACAGTAACTTTATTGGCTGCGATCTGGTCATTGATATCACCAAATTTGACCTCCAGATTATCAACCCTGTTATTCAGGTTAGTGATAGAGGTATTATTACTGATGTCCAGAGTTTCTCCAAGCTTAGCGTTAGGCGCAATAGTTATTTTAGCTCCTTCTGCAGTAGTTTCAACGCTGACATCGATTTTATCTTTGGCTCCGATAAATTTGATATCTGTTTTGTTTTCGCCGCCAAGTCTGATATCTGTTTTAGTACCAATTTCGTTACTTACAGTAAATCCTCCCTGCAGCTTTGTGATATTTTCGTTGTTAGTTGTCTGGTCTGTATTAAGTTCATCTACCAGATTTTTTACACTTTTAAGCTGCGCTACATTGACTGCGTCAGTATCTTCTGTACCTGCCGCCAAATTGGTGATCTGGCGTGTATTAGCGGCATGGAACTTACCGTTCTCATCTGTATACGCCGCCGAACCTACGCTTATTGCGCCATCACTGCTGCGCCATGCCGAAAGGGCATTATTTTTTTCTTCTAAAGCATTTAAAAAATCCTTATTTTGGCTTAACCATGCATTTTTTTGTTTAGTAGCTTCTAAAATACGATTTGACAGATCAGCTTTTTTGGCCAAGGCAGCCTCATAAGCTTTTTGTTTTTCCGCATCCGTACTGCCTTTTGTATTGCGCAGGATATCGTCGTTCTTTTGCGCTTCATCATAAAGGCTATAATAGTTTTTCATAACCTCTGTATATTCGTTATTTTTTTCAGACCATTTATTATTGAATTGATTTACAACATCAGCTTTACCAATAGATGCGGCAAGCTCCATTTCTGTTGCAGGCTGACCAGCAGCAGTCGCTACAAAACCAATTTTCCCAGCAGCCGTATCGGCAACTGCATCAGGGCCAAGCGCAACACCGCCTTTTGCCAAAACCGATGCATTATCGCCCAGCGCGCTGCCACGCCATGCTACATAAGCCCTGTCACCCAGGGCAACACCATAAGCTTCTGCAGAAGCGCTGTCCCCCACAGCAACGCCGCCTCTGGCAAACGCATTATTGCCAATAGCTGTGCCGCTGTAGGAAGAAAATAATTCCCCAGGCAGATTTTTGTAAAAATCACCGGCAGTTGCGTTATAGCCTATGGCAACGCCGTTAGCACTTTGCGTATTATTGCCAACAGAAGTGCCTTTGTTCGTTGCATATGCATTAACACCGACAGCAGCCGAGTTACTAGTGGCATAACTGGCAGCGCCCAAACTCGTAGAGCTGATAACAGACGTTGCATTATAACCGACCGCAGTACTGTATCCATGCGACGCAAATGCACCCATACCCGCTGCCAAAGCGCCATAATTATTTTTATCTAAGGCGTTAGGCCCTGCGCCTTCTCCATTCTCATTATTATTTTGAGACTTTTGGCTGGCCTTCTTATAATCAATAATTCCTTTTTGGGACAAATCTTCAAGGGTAGGTTCTGTACCTACGCCAAAATATTTCATTTTGCTAGAATTATTAATATCTTCTAATGTCGAAATAACAGCATATAATTGAGAGCCATTTACACCATCTGTACTATGTGCATTAATGCGTCCAGCACCTACGTTAGTCAATGTTCGTTCCTCACCACTTTTACCAACGGAAACAGTACCAACTGGCGTTGTTCCTGCAAATTGTTTTAACATTCCGTTTATTTGCATAGTAGAAGTGGAAATAGCTGTCGCAGATTCGCTGTTGCTCCCAAGATTTACACTATTGGCAGCAGTAGTACTTACATTATTTCCTAACACAAAAGTATTATTCGTGGATACTTCATTATTGTTGCCAATGACATAAGATTCTGCTCCTGAAAGTGTTGTTTTTCCATAGTTGCCAATACCAAAAACACCAGATTTTTTTGCTGTTTCAGATAATTTATTATAAGAACCAACAGCTAAACCGTATTGTGCATCATTTATTATCCCATGTCCTAAGCCAAGTCCAAACTGTTTTGTTACACGAGAATTGGAGCCTACAGCAACAACATTATTAGCCATTACTGCATTATTCATATAATTACCTAAAATTATATTTTTATCACCACCAGCATTATTACCGGCCTGTGTACCCATAATAATAGAATTGCTCAATACAGTTCCATCTGTACCATCTGCATTTTTACCTGCATTGGAGCCGGCAACAGTTCCCATAATAATATTGCCTGAACCTTTCATCCCAAGACCTGCTCGAGTACCTAATGCGACATTGCTGGATCCATGAATATCCATTAAAGCACTATTCCCCAGTGCCAGATTCCCACCACTTGCATAATAAGGACTTATCACAATGGGAGCATTTACCAAATCCGTTGAATTTCTCAAGGCATTTAGCCCCATAGCAATATTCAAGCTTGTTGTTGTATTATTGTTTGCCCAGCGACCCACAGATATGTTTTCTTCACCTGATATATTTTGGCCTGCTTCTGCTCCTAAAGCAAAATTAAAAAGGCCATTAGAACCCTTACCTGCTAAATATCCTACTGATATAGAAGAATAACCAGCTGCTGTAGAACCAGATCCAATAGCAATTGCACCATTTCCATTCATGGCCCCATTAGAATTATTCCCCATTATCACTTTGGCATCTTCACCTATAGCAATTGCACTTTTAGATGTTTTCTCAACAGATGCCTGCTTGCCTATAGCGATAGAAGATTCTTGGGCAGAAGAACTACCTATCCCAATTGCAATTGAATTATTATCAGAATCTCCTTCAGGAATAGACGCAATAGCACCGGTACTATATACAGACTGCATCAAAGCTAAGGCAATGCAAAGGCTCAATTTTTTATTTATTTTTTTCATGAAAAATCAGCTTCCTTCCAACAATGGAAGTATTTATCTTCAGCCTTTCTGTAAAACTTTCATTATTTCTATGGCTTTAGACAAATCTTCCAGTCTAAAGTTATTTTCTTCGACTATAGTTTTTATTTTTTGGCATTCGTTTTTTTCTGCTTCGTTTTCAGAGAGTGTTTTTTCTTCAAAAAAATATTCTATCGGACATTCAAACAATTCTTTTATTTTTATTAAGTGCAACAAAGTCACACCAACTCTGCCATTTTCGATATTGCTTAAATGTGTTTGCGATATACACAGTTTTTTAGCCAGCACCTTTTGTGATATTTTATTTTCAATGCGCAAAAGCTTTATTCTGTGTCCAATTTTTTGAAGCTCTTTTTCCATTATCAAACACCTCCGAAAACAAATAGTAACAAACATTTTTGCCGGCAAAATTATTTTCTTGGGTTTGGCCGTTTATTAAAACAAGAATAACTGCAATAATATTGCCTTTTTCTGGCAAGAAAAGCCGTATAAACATGATATGTTTTGTTACAGCTGAATTCACGGCCACAAATAGGGCATTTCATCATTAATGATTCAATGCCTGATCTACGTGATGTCATTTCACTGTCATGGCAGAATTTTGAATTCATAGAATCGCATTCCTTCTTTATTTTTATAATTTTTATGAATAAATTTCACTGCAGTAAAAGGAAAGTAGACTTTCTAGGGTTACTTTAACTCCAAAAAAAATATAAATTTAATCATATAATAAATTTTATATATAACAAATTTCTTATATTATGATATCATGTATATATTCTCAGCGCAATTTTGTTTATATTACAAATATTTTATTTTTCTTCAAACTAAATTTTATGTTATAGCTAATTATTCAAAAATAGCTAATATTATGAATTATTTTAAATTTATTAAGCATAATAAAAATGTCGTTTCTCGGAAAATTTTAATAAATATAAAAATCCCGGATAGTAATATGTCCGGGATTTTTATATTTATATTATGCTGTTCGCGATCAAAGGAATTTAGGCGGCAAGGTTTCAAAGCCAACCCTGTCTGCCACTTTATCTATGGATTGCAGGCCAGGCAGAACAAACATTTTTGATGTGCCCTGAACAAGCAGTCTGCCGTTTTCATCTTTTAACGTACCTTCGGCAAGCCCGATCGTCCTCCCCATTCTTATCAGTCTGCCTTCCGCAATTATTTTGCCACAAGCAGCAGCGGCAAGGTTATTCACCTGCAGGTCAAGCGTAGTTATGCCGTCCTCTTCGCCGATGCAGCAGTAAAGAGCCCAAAAGGTAGCCGTGTCAAGAATTGACGAAAAGACGCCGCCATGTACTGAAGCAAAGGGATTATTTAGGCTGTCA
>ERZ779942.1383-NODE-1383-length-12106-cov-2.66393_pt1 | contig 12106 bp, 9 predicted proteins | sample MGYA00511941_ERZ779942 | MGnify/ENA primary metagenome ERZ779942 (study PRJEB29588, sample SAMEA2148265) | human gut metagenome | biome: human gut; feature: human-associated habitat; material: faeces | place: Denmark | collected 2008/2010 ... | reverse complement strand
TCCACAGGAGAGCCAGCGATATCCATATCGAGCCGATGGAAAACCAGGTGCGGATCCGGTTCCGTGTGGATGGCGTGCTGCACGAAGCCATGCGGCACGACATCAGCCTGCATGCCGCACTGATCGCAAGAATCAAAATTGTCAGCGGACTTGACATTTCCGAAAAGCGCCGCCCGCAGGACGGTCGTGCGACCAGCATTGTGGACCGGCAGGAATACGACATCCGTGTGTCCGTGCTTCCGACCGTCTATGGGGAAAAGGTCGTTATGCGTCTCGCACAGAAAAAAGCACTGACATTGGACAAGCGGGATCTGGGATTCCCGGAGGACGAATTAAAAAAGTTTGACCACATCCTAAGCCATCCGAACGGGCTTATTCTCGTCACGGGACCGACCGGAAGCGGTAAGTCCACGACATTATATACCGCATTAAATGAATTAAACGTAGAAGGTGTCAATATCATCACGGTAGAAGATCCGGTTGAGGCGAACTTAAACGGGGTCAACCAGGTACAGGTAAACGAAAAGGCGGGACTTACCTTTTCCTCGGCACTGCGTTCCATCCTGCGTCAGGATCCGGACATCATCATGATCGGGGAGATCCGTGACCAGGAGACCGCAGAGATTGCGGTAAAGGCATCCATCACCGGACACTTGGTGGTCAGCACCTTACATACAAACAGTTCGGCAAATACCATCACCCGTCTGGCAGATATGGGAGTGGAAAACTACCTGATTGCGGATTCCGTGGTCGGGGTAATCGCCCAGCGTCTGGTGCGCCGGGTCTGTCCGGCATGCGGAATTGTCCGGGAGGCAACCGCAGGGGAGAAAAAAATACTCGGCATAAAGGATCCCGCCAGACGGATCAATGTCCGCACACCGGGGCACAAAGAATGTGTCCGCTGCGGCGGAACCGGATACTATGGAAGAATCGGTATTTATGAGATCATGCCGGTCACGGCAGACCTGCGGCAGGCGATCAACCGCGGGGAGAATGCGGATGTGCTTGAGGAGATCGCACTAACACATGGCATGAAAACGCTTCGCATGAGTGCCATTGATTACGCACTGCGCGGAATCACCACCGTCGAGGAAGTGCAGCGTGTGGCATACGATGACGAAGAGGATTAAATAAAACAGGGAAGGGAAGGCAGCAAAACAGATGGAATTGTCAATGTATACGCTTCTTTCGATAGCAAAAGCGCATCATGCGTCCGACTTACATATTACCGTGGGGGTACGGCCGAAGTGCAGGATCAGCGGAACACTTTATGAAATGGACGGATTTGAGAAACTGACACCGGCGATGACCAAAGAACTGGTGGAATCCATGTTTGAACCGAAACAGAAGGCAACCATGGAGGCCACTGGTGAAGTGGATTTTGCCTATACCGATACCCGTGTGGGGCGATTCCGTGTCAATGCATTTCACCAGAGGGGGTCGTATGCTGCAGTTCTTCGTATTGTGGCAAGTGATATTCCAACACCGGAAGCACTCGGTATTCCGGAAGCTGTGCTTGGATTGACAAAGAAAAAGAGAGGGCTGGTTCTTGTGACGGGACCAACAGGAAGTGGTAAATCAACCACGCTGGCCTCTTTGATTGATGTCATAAACAAAGAACGGAATGAACATATCATTACATTGGAAGATCCAATTGAGTATTTACATAAACACAATCGGTCAATTGTAAACCAAAGAGAAATTGGCCTTGATACGGATTCCTATGGAAATGCGCTTCGTGCAGCACTCCGTGAGGACCCGGATATTATCCTTGTGGGAGAGATGAGAGATTTTGATACGATTTCCACCGCGATTACGGCGGCAGAGACCGGACATCTGGTATTTTCCACATTGCATACCATTGGTGCGGCACCAACGATCGAGCGTATTGTTGATGTGTTTCCACCGCATCAGCAGAATCAGATCCGTTCCCAGCTGGCATCGGTTTTGGAAGCTGTTATTTCGCAGCAGCTTCTGCCGACGATCGACGGAAAATCCCGTGTGGCGGCATTTGAAGTCATGCTCGGTACCCCGGCGATCAAAAACCTGATCCGGGAGGATAAGGCACACCAGATTCCATCCATCATGCAGACAAGTAAGAAGATTGGCATGCAGACGATGGATGATTCCTTATTCAGCCTGTATCTGAAACACAAAATTGATGCGGCAAATGCCGTAGAGTATGCACAGGATACAGGAAACATGCAGCAGAAGCTGTTTTAAAAAGGAGTTAAGACATGGCAAGTTATAAATACGAAGTGGTTGGGGCCGATGGAAAACCAAAAACCGGCACCATCGAGGCTATGAACATGGAAGTCGCTTCGGCAGAACTCAAATCCGGCGGCAACACCATCGTTTCCATCGCAAGAGCCAACGCATTTAACAAAGATCTCGAAATCCATATCGGAAAAGCCGTCAGCGTCCGCGAAATGAGCGTATTCTGCCGCCAGTTTGAGAGCGTATTAAATGCCGGCGTGACCGTCGTTGAGGCACTCGACATGCTATCCGAGCAGACCGAGAACAAACCGTTTGCCAACGCAATCGCAGAAGTGCGGGATTCCGTACAGCGCGGGGAGACCCTCGCCGTTGCGATGGCGGAGCACCCGAAGATTTTTCCGAACCTCATGGTGCAGATGGTTGCCGCCGGGGAATCCTCCGGTGGACTGGATAAAGCATTCAGCCGTGTGGGAAGCCAGTTTGAAAAAGAAGCCCACCTGAAGGGGCTGATCATCAAGTCGGCGATTTATCCGGTCATCCTGATTCTTGTTATTATCGTTGTTGTAGCCATCATGATGATTAAGATTGTGCCTACCTTTACTTCCCAGTTTGACGAAGTCGGCGGAAAACTGCCGGGTATCACGCTTGCAGTCATGGCAGTCAGTGATTTCTTTGTGCACAGCTGGTATTTTATTGTTGCCATCATCGCAGGGATTGCCATATTTATCCATGCGTGGAAAAAGACAGAGGGCGGGGCACATATTTTGGGAAAATTTATTCTAAAGGTACCGCTGGTCGGTCCGCTCAGCATTAAGACGGCATCCTCGCGCATGACGCGAACACTGTCCACACTGATGGGCTCCGGTGTCCAGCTGGTGGATGCACTCGGGCTTGTGACCGAGATGATGGGGAATGCCGTGGTTAAGCAGGCATTAAAAGATGCGACCGAAGAGGTCAGCCGTGGAATCCCGCTCTCGAAGCCGCTGGCAGATTCCGGGGTCTTTCCACCGATGGTCTACCACATGATAGAGATCGGCGAGGAAACCGGTAATATGGAAGACATGCTCGACAAAGTCGCAGCATATTATGATGAAGAGGTGGAGTCGGCGACCGAGGCACTGCTTGCCGCAATGGAACCGCTCATCATCATTGTGATGGCAGTTATTGTGGTGCCGATCGTCCTTGCGATCATGATGCCGATGTACAGTCTGTACGACAGCATCGGAGCCTGACCGCAGGCAGAAGAAGGGTTGTTACATGTCTGCCATGAGACATGTGATGATAGATACATAAAAAACATATTTAGTAAAAGGAGAACAAAGGGTATGAAGAAAATTATGGAACTGCTTCAGAACATGAAAGCAAAGAATGAAAAGAAGGATAACAAAGGTTTCTCTCTCGTAGAGTTAATTATCGTTATCGCAATTATGGCAATTTTAGTAGGTATTGTTGGTACACAGGTAATTCCTTATATCAATAAATCTAAAGTATCTAAGGATCAGCAGGTTTTAAATAGCTTTTCTTCAGCGGCAGTAACTGCATATGCGGAAAATGCAGAAACTATGCCAACCACAGGAACTATAACAGTTAACGTATATGGAACAAATACTGCAGATAGCCCAGCAGCAACATTGGCAGCTGCAATTCAGAAAAATACGGGATATGATGGAACTAATGGATTAGCCAATGTAAAAAAACAGTTTGCATCAGATGCAAAGACTATGACAGATGATATTATTATTAAATTTGATATTGATGGTCATAATGTTACTACCTCAATTAAGTATTCAGATGCAAGTACACCAAAGGAAAAAGTTGCTGATGTAAAGGCAACATTATAATTCGAACGATTTTAGGAGCGTTTTTAGCATGCTAACTCAACTTACGATTTTTCTTTATATTGTTATATTTTTATACGGAATCGTCATCGGCAGTTTTTTAAATGTGCTGATCTTCCGTATCCCGAAAAAAGAGAATATCGTGCAGTCTTCGCACTGTATGAACTGCGGGCGTAAGCTGGGCTGGCGGGACATGGTTCCTGTATTTTCCTACATAATTCTTCGGGGCAGATGCCGGCAATGTGGTGCTAGAATTTCCATACAGTACCCATTAATCGAGGCTCTGAATGGTGTGCTGTATGTGATCGTTTTCATGGCGAACGGTTTCACGTTCAGCAGCGTACTGTATTGTCTCATGACATCTGCTCTGATTGTGATTGCGGTTATCGATGAGAGAACCTATCAGATACCGATATCCCAGAACCTGTTTCTGGGACTTCTCGGTATCATCATGACCGTGTATGATTTCCGGCATATCCTGTCCCATATCATCGGGGCAGTCATTGTCAGCCTGTTTTTGTATGGCCTGTATTATTTCTCCTCCGGCAAAGCAATCGGTGGGGGAGACATCAAACTCATGGCATATGCAGGCCTGCTTTTAGGTGCAAAAAACATTATTTTTGCATTTATTCTTGCATGCATTCTTGGCTCCGTCATCCATACCATCCGCATGAAAGTAAGCAAGCGAAACAACCTGCTTGCACTCGGCCCGTACCTTTCGGCAGGCATATTCATCGCCGCACTCTGGGGCAGCCGTTTCTGGACCTGGTATCTCGGCATGATGGGCATTTATTAAAACATGGCATGAACTGCTACGTATGGCATAATTAAAAAAGTAAAGTTTTTCTTATTCCTGTGGCGAATTTTGAACATCCTTCCTATTCGCCATCTAAATTTTACATCACAACATAACGATGGAAAATGTATGAAAGCCAATTAGCACACGCGATTTTTCTCAAGGGTTAGAGGCCGTTAGAATTTTGTCAGTACCCAGCGATTCCCGTACACGGATGTACGGGAAAGGACGACATGAGTCCGGATGGCGAATGTCGTCCGGTCGCGTCCGGCACGCAAAATCTTTCGCCAAAATTCTTACAGCCTCTTCCCGAAGAGAACATGAGCGGGGGATAATTGTCTTTCATACATTTTCCAGCACAACTGCTAGAAAATATAAAGGAGAAAATGAAAATGGTCAAAAGAGTAGTAAGTATTGAGGCCGGTGTATGGTGGACAAAAGTCGCACTGGTCGATTACCGCAAGAAAAATCCGCCGGTACATAAAGCGTTTGCGTTCCGCACCCCGGAACATGCGGTGGAAGATGGCTATATCCGCGATAAAGAAGCGTTTGCATCGGCATTAAAGGCCGAACTAAGCAGACACGATATCCATGAGAAGGAAGTTGTATTTACCCTTTCCTCCTCTAAGGTTGTCACCCGTGAGGTCATGATCCCGTTTGTCAAGGACAATAAGATCATGGGAATCATTGAGGCACAGATCCGTGATTACTTCCCGATGGATGTGAGCAATTACACCATTAGTTACAGCAAGATGGACGTGGAGGAAGAAGACGGAAAGAAGATGCTTAAGCTGCTTCTCGTTGCAATTCCGGATAACCTTTTAAACAACTATGTGACCTTTGCCGAGCTGGCAGGGCTTAAGGTGGAGACGTTTGACTATATCGGAAACGGAACGGTACAGCTTTTGTGTGACAGTTTTCTGGAAAATGCCGTGGTCGTGCAGCTGGAAGAACAGGCAACGGTCATCAGTATTCTGGAAAATAAAAAACTGGTCTTTCAGCGTGTGACACCGTATGGCTATGGAGCCACGATCACGATGGTGATCGACCATCCGGTGCTTGGCATTGACGATGAGGAGAAAGCACTTGATTTCCTTTTAGAACACAATGTGATATACAACCGTCCGACGATTCCGGAGATGGGAAACCAGGAGGAGATGAAGCGTCAGCAGGCTCTGGCAGAAGAGGCATATGAGGATCTGGCGGAGTCCCTGCGGTATCATCTGCGCATTGCAAACACGGCGGTTGAGTATTATCAGAACCAGGTCAAACAGGAATTTGTCGGGAATGTCTATCTGGTTGGCGATGGTTCCCGTTTTGCAGGCATGCACAAACTGTTTGCACAGGAACTTCCGCTTCCGCTGCAGGAAATTGATTTCACGAAGGTCATCGATTTACGGAGCGGAAAAAACAAGGCGGCTGAGGGGACGGTAACACCGGATGCGGCATCTTCCGGGACGAGACCGAAGGCGGCAACGGCTGTCGGTTTCCTTTCGGTCATCGGTGCGGCGGTTCATCCGATTGATGCCAGGCCAAAGGACATGCTTGTGGCAGATTCCAAAAAGAACGACCTGCACACGGCATATGTGATTCTGGCGGGGGCAGTGCTGGTAAGTGTCCTGCTGATTCTCGGTTCCGGTGTGCGTCAGCTGCTGGCTTATCGTGAGCACCGCAACCTGACCAAACGGATCAATGATCTTTCCTATGTGCAGGAGACGTATGACGATTACGCGCGGGTACAGGCGGAGGAACAGGTGTATGAGAAACTGGATCTTGCCACCATCACGAAAAATGAGCAGCTGTATCCGCTGATTGCGCAGCTGGAAAATGAACTTCCGACAACCATCCATGTAAAAAACATTCAGACGGACGGTTCGCTGGTAACGCTGAATATGGAGGCTGACCGGAAAGTTACGGTCGGACAGATGCTTTTGAATTTTGCGGATGTGACGCTGCTTGAAAATCTTTCGATTCCATCCATGTCGGAGGAGTCTGATGAAGACAGCGGCACGGTGAAGTGGACGTATACGTTAAATGCTTATTATACCGGCGCATTTCTCGGGGAGGACGGGCATCTCATAAAAGAAGCGGTTCCGTCTGCGGATGCAGATGCCGATACAGATACCGATACAGACAGCGTGGAAGGAGAGGAGCAGACCAATGAATAGAATTAAAATTTCAGATTCCGACAAGCGGCTGCTGCTCATTTTCTGTGCGATTGTCATAGTGGCATGTTCGTATTTCTTTATTTTCAGTAAGGGAATGAGCAAGGCAGCGAAGATTGAAGAACAGAATACGGCCGATCAGGCAAAAGTGCAGCAGATGGAACAGATGGAGGCAGGACTTCCGAAGGTAAAAGAAAATATCCAGCGGATGGTAAAAAAGCAGAAGACGATTATCAGTACGTATCCTTCTGCAATGACAACCGAGAAGGCTATTGAGTCGTTACAGGCGTATGAGGATAACAGCAGCGATTTCCATATTACGGACATTACGTTTACCATGAACCAGCCGCTTGCTGTGGATGTGCAGACCGATGGCACGGACACGGCTGCAGGAACGGATGCTTCTTCCACTACCGCACCGGATGCAGAGGCATCTTCTACATCCGAAAGCCAGAGTGAGGAGAGCACACAGGGGGCAGATGCAGCAGAACAGGAAACGACAGGACCAGAGCAAAAAGAGGTTCGGGGATATTATGCCTCTATCGGTATCCGCTATGAGGCAGGCTATGCCGGATTAAAGGAAATGATCGCTTATGTCAACAATTTTAAGGATCGTACAACGATTTCACAGTTTACGGCAAATTATGATGATTCCACCGGAAAATTAAACGGGGAGATGACACTGAATATGTATTATCTGGAGAACACCGGAAAAGAGTATGTTCCACCGGTATTTCCGAATATGTCAAAAGGTGTGATGAGTATTTTTGGCAGAAGCACATCGCTTGAAACTGCACCGTAAAACGGATGGGAAGGAGGCCCGCAGATGAAGAGACAACCGAATAACAATGGTGGATTTTCCCTGCTGGAAGTCATCCTTGCCATGGCAATTCTTGCCATTATTTCCATTCCGCTGCTGTCTTATTTTACGCAGTCCATGAAGTACAATGCGATGATGGCGGACAAACAGCATGCAACCAATCTGGCGCAGGAAGTGCTGGAGGATTTAAAAAACCAAAAAGAGCTGGCTGTGGTGACGACAGGGGCAGGATTTCGTGTTCCCTATCTGGAAGGAAAGGGCTACACCCTGCTCAGTGAGACTCCGGCGGCTGCCCCGGCACCGGCATTTCAGGCGGAGAATGTGTACTACGCGGCGGCAGGCACTTCTGGCAGCACGTATGATGTCGAGGTTTCTGTCAGTACGGCTGCAGCTGAAAATGACACCAATATCCCACAGATCGAAGGGATTGATGACACAAAGGATGTCGTGGCACTGGAACATAACCAGCTGCAGGAAGCAATGACGTATTTTTCGGAAAAAAATATGACATATGCCGCTGCACATCCGGGAACGCTTCCGCTTGGGGATAGCGAACTGCAGGCGAAGATGAAGCGGAAATTTTCGGTCACGGCAGACAGCACGCATGTCCGGGTGGCATGCAGCTATACATGTGGGGAAACAGGCGATGAGGTATTGGGCATAGATCCTTTAGAAGTATACGAATGTAATGAGTTTGCAGAGGAAGACATCCGTGACGTGGAACATATTTACCTTATGTACCATGTGGCGCAGGACAGCGATACGATGGAGGTTACATACGCTGCCGGTGTGAACCCTAAGCTGGTGTTTGTATGCCAGAATATTGCGGATGTCAACAGCATCAGACCGGATTATAAGATGACGGTGTTGCCGCAGGGATGCCCGATGCCGTCTGTGGCATCAAACCTTGGCAACAAGTCGTATCCGGATGATCCGGCTGCGGTGACCAACAAGGGAGCAATTTATCAGGACAGCTTTAAGCTGCCGGCTGGGTCGGTTGCCCCTCTGGTGGCAAGCAGCGGGGGAGTGCGAAAGGTCGATCTGACGGTCTGTGTATATAAGAAAGGCAAGGGCGGAAACAATCCGGATAAGGAAAAGTACCGTTATATTACGGTCAGCACGTCGAAAGGAGAGTAGCGATGAAAGGAAACCGGTTCAAACAGGATAACCGTGGCGCCTCCCTGCTTGCCGTACTGGTTCTGATGGTTGTGGTAAGCCTGATTGCCGTGGTGATCACGAAGATTACGATTGTCAATATTGAGATGAAGGAAGTGGAACGCGGCACGAAAAAAAATTTCTACAGTGCGGATGAACTGATGGATAATCTGCGTGCCGGTGCAAGGGAACTTGCAGAGCAGTCACTGGAGAAAGCGTATGCGGATGTCCTTGAAAATTACCTGACGTATTCTGCTTCCGGCGGGGATGTGCAGAAAGTATTTGCCACCAGATATATGGACGGGCTGCAGAAGCAGTTTGCAGAAAACCACACAGATCCGGCAGTTGGTGCATCGGATACCATGGACGCTTCCGGCAACGTGGCGTACCGGGTTTCCGGCTATGATACGGATACGGTAAAAAGCTGCATCAAAGAAGCCGCAGACCAGGGATGTTATATTCCTGCCGCGGATCCAAAATATGAGGTGGATTACGGTGCAGGGACGTTTACGTTAAAGGGTGTGCAGATCCGGTATAAGGATGCACAGGATTATGAGACAACGATCAAAACCGACCTGGTGTTTTCCACTCCGAAGATGAATTTCTCCGGCAGTGGGCAGGTGCAGGAGTTTATGCGTTACGCGCTGATAGCTGACAGACAGATCAACATCGGGGCACAGAATGTGACGGTGGATGGCAATGTGTATGCCGGGGCAGACGGAATTTATGCGTCCACAGGCGGAAACGGTACGATCAAGGGGAAGACGGTTCTTACACGCGGGGATATCGTGACGGAGAGCGGATCAGACCTGACGGTCGGGGACGGCAGTTCCTCGATCTGGGCGGAAAATATAAGGACATCGTCTGCCGGGACAAACGGTGCTTCCTCTATCCATATGAACGGAAATATGTATGTGGCGGATGATCTGGAACTGGCTGGCAGGGGGAGCTCCGTGACTTTGCAGGGCAATTATTACGGCTATAATTTCCAGAAAAATTATGGTGCACAGGATCCGGATTCTGCAAAAAAGGCGGAGTTTAGCAGTGCCATGATGGTCAATGGAAAAAGCAGCCATCTGGATATCAAAGGGCTGAATTACCTGCTTTTGGCAGGGCGGACGTTTATTTCGCGAAAGCTCGATGCCAGTAACGAGGATATTCTGATGGGCGAGTCCATCTCAGCGCGGACGAACCAGCTGGCATATTATGTTCCACTGGAATATGTGTCAGGAGATGGAAAAAGTCTGGATCAAAAGAAGTATGCGGCATATACCGGAATCAGTGAAAGTACGCTGAAAGGATATTTAAACAGCAGCCGACAGGTGGTTCCCTATTATTTTCCGGGTGGGGTCTATTATTACCTGAATTTTAATTCGGAGAAGTCTGCGAATGACTTTTTTTCCGATTATTATGTGAACAATCAGGGGAAAACGGCACAGTATGCCAATATCTATCTGGATGAGGATGCATTGATTGTGGATTCCAATACGATTATGACGTTTTCCGGGGACATTTTAAAACGGGCGGCTTCTGCAGATATGCTGGAGGTTGGAACGTATACGATTGCGCCGGACAACTGGAAAGACAGCAGTGGTTTATACTGGAAGTACTGTTCGAAGCTTGCCGTGCGCTATAAGTCGCTGGAACTGGGACTGACGGATCAGGGGCAGGGAGTGACCGAAGACAATGTCCGTCTGACATCTACGGATGCCAGTGGGCATGAAGTGATTGACAAAACGGTAAATCCGCTGTTTGACTATCTGATTGACCGGAGTGCATTTACCACAGAGGTGGAGAAACACAAGGCATCCCCGACGGCTTCGGAAACGGTGTATTCCCCGGCCACAGATGTATACCTGATTGAAAATGCCGGAACTTATGCACTTCCAGCTACGGTTACAAAGGGAATTGTCATTGCAACCGGGGATGTCAGGGTGTCCGGCCAGTTTGAGGGAATGATTATTTCCGGTGGGGTGATCTCTTTTGATTCCAATGCTTCGGTACGGGGAAACAAGCTTTTGGTTTCCCAGCTGTTTACCGAGGACCAGAAACGGGATACTCCGCTGTTTTCCCAGTTTTTCAAAGGCTGTTCTTCCCTTGCGGCATCAAATATTTCCGGAAACCTTGATCTGGATTCTTATTTGAACTATGATAATTGGAAGAAGAACGGGTAAGGGGTGTGCCAATGAAGAAACGAAAACTTTTGGGGCAGAATGGAATTACGCTCGTTGAAATCATTATCGTTATTGCGATTATTGGCATTCTTGCAAGCACGTCTGTCATGATGATCGGGCATCTGCACTATGCCAATACGCAGAAGGTGGTAAGGACGCTGGATTCTTCGCTGGATGCGCTTCAGGTCAGGACGATGAGCAAAGCCGGCAGTTCTTATCTGTATATTTACAAGCTGGACAATGGATATTATACGCGTGTCCTGTCCGATAATCTGGGCAGTTTTGACGATACAAAGCTGACATCTGACGGGACGAAGCTGTGTAATAATACAATTAAAATCCGTAAGGACAGCAGCACCGGGGAGGAACTGACAGAACCGGGTGCCGGTGGGACATTTATTAAGATTGCCTATAAGAAAACGGCATTTTATGACGATTGTACAAATGTGAATGCCATTTATATTGATGGTGTCCCGGCATACACAATCCGGCTGGTGAAAGATACCGGCAGGCATTTTACGGAGCAGTAACTTTTTAAAGGGGGTGGCAGTGTGCCGAACGATCATAGGGGAATTACGCTTGTGGAACTGATTATCGCGATTGCAATTTCAACGGTTATTTTAGGCGCTGCAACGCTTTTCCTTGGAATGGCGCACAAAAATTATAACCACGCGTCTGCGCAGATTGATCTGCAGTCGGAGTCACAGATTCTGATGGAGCAGATCGGCATGTGGGTGATGGAAGGAAACCGGGTGGAGGAACTTGACCCATCCGTGTCCGGTGTCCGTGGGATCGCCATTTATACGATTCCGAACACCCCGTCGGTAACCAATCCGGCAGGTGCCGCAGCCCCGGAGGCTGCAGGCAAGCGGGTGATCTGGATCTCTGCAGGTGGAAAGAAATTATATACGAAGAAAATGGCTGTGGCAGATCCAAAAACC
>ERZ779942.1382-NODE-1382-length-12114-cov-4.17671_pt1 | contig 12114 bp, 8 predicted proteins | sample MGYA00511941_ERZ779942 | MGnify/ENA primary metagenome ERZ779942 (study PRJEB29588, sample SAMEA2148265) | human gut metagenome | biome: human gut; feature: human-associated habitat; material: faeces | place: Denmark | collected 2008/2010 ... | reverse complement strand
TTGGTTTTTATGAATATACCAATTTTGTTCGGTTAAACATACCCATGGGTGGGGCCCTTTTCAAATGTTGTTCCGGGTCCCTTTTCAAGTGTTAGCTACACCAAAAGTCCCAATAAAAATAGCTACCTTTGCATACGAAGAGTTCTTTGAAGGTTACGCAACGCACAGAAGAATAAAGCAGTAGATAACTTACTAATTCGTAACCTATTACCATAATGAGCCGCTAATAGGTGCTCATTTCCAATAAAATACACTCATTTCGTAACTTCACTCTACAAACATACAAAAAATATCAATTTGTATTCTAATTGTTAAACGCTAAACTTTCATAAAATGTTCTCTACATTTCTTCTCAATTACTTGGGGGAACAAAAGAATTTCTCTTTATTTGCAAGAAAATTAAATAATACCATGAATATGATAGACACTGCTCCAACAGAAAGTAATTTGTCCGGTTTGGACAGAAAAAACTTTCAGAAGAATATAAACAGCAAGAAAACAGATTTATATATCCTCAAAAACGCTTTGGGCATGGAAGTGGCGGTAACCAACTACGGTTGTGCAATTCTTTCGATTATGGTGCCCGACAAAAACGGAAAATATGCCAATGTTATTTTAGGCCATGACAGTATAGAGCATGTAATCAACAGTCCCGAACCTTTCTTAAGTACCACGGTAGGCCGTTACGGTAACCGAATTGCCAATGGAAAATTCACTTTATACGGCGAGGAGCATCAATTGACCGTTAACAACGGCCCCAATTCGCTGCATGGCGGACCAACCGGCTTTCACGCCCGTGTATGGGATGCGGTTCAGCCCAATGAATCGACCGTCATTTTCAATTACACATCCGCCGACGGCGAAGAAGGCTTTCCCGGAACTTTGGAAGTAGAAATGACCTATCGTCTGGAAGATGAGACAAACGCCCTGGTTATAGAATACCGGGCTACAACCGATAAAGCTACTGTTGTTAATTTAACCAATCACGGTTTCTTCAACCTCGCAGGTATTTCCAACCCCTCGCCTACCGTTCTGAATAACATCCTCACTATCAACGCCGATTTTTACGTTCCTATCGATGAAGTGTCCATTCCCACCGGAGAGATTCTGAAAGTGGAAGGTACTCCTATGGATTTCCGTACTCCTCACGCCATCGGCGAGCGTATCGATGATAAATTCCAACAATTGGTAAACGGAGCCGGATATGACCATTGTTATGTATTGAATAAAACGGAAAGCGGTGAATTAAGCCTCGCCGCCACTTGCACAGAGCCCGTAAGCGGACGTACGATGGAAGTGTATACCACAGAAAACGGCGTGCAGCTCTATACAGGAAACTGGCTGGGTGGATTTGCAGGCGCTCATGGAGCAACTTTCCCCGCAAGAAGCGCCGTGTGCTTTGAAGCGCAATGTTTCCCCGATACTCCCAACAAGGCGCATTTCCCATCGGCAGTATTGCTTCCCGGAGACGAATATCAGCAAATTACCATCTATAAATTCGGTGTACAAGAATAGCGCATCAATGAAATAACTAACCTAATTATAAACTTATAAATTTTTCAAAACCATGACACAACAAAAACAGAACGGGAACATCGTTGCCATCATCGTAATGATTTTCTTGTTTGGTATGATTTCATTCGTAACAAACCTGGCTTCACCAATGGGTGACATTTTGAAATTTCAATTTGGCGTACCCAACTGGATGGGCACTCTCGGCGTATTTGCCAACTTCATCGCCTATGCTGTAATGGGATATCCGGCAGGCAATATGCTGCAAAAAATGGGATATAAGAAAACGGCTCTCATTGCCATTACGATAGGATTCGTAGGAGTAGGTATCCAGACGCTTTCCGGTGTGGCCGGCAGCTTCGGTATTTACTTGTTGGGGGCATTCATTGCAGGTTTTTCCATGTGTTTGCTCAATACGGTAGTAAACCCTATGCTTAACTCCCTTGGCGGCGGTGGAAACAAAGGTAACCAGCTTATCCAGCTCGGCGGCTCATTCAACTCATTGGCAGGAACTTCCGTAATCATCCTGACCGGTATTCTGATACCTTCCATTACCAATGCCAAAATCAGCGACGTATTCCCTCTGATGTACGCAGCTTTGGCTATATTCGCATTCGCATTCATCGTTATCTTCTTCTCCACCATACCTGAAAAAGAAAAAGCAGAGGTAAAAACCGATTCCACTCATTCTCAATACGGACCTCTGTCATTCCGCCACTTCATATTCGGCGCCATCGGTATCTTTGTTTATGTGGGAATAGAGGTGGGAGTACCCAACGTATTGAACAAATGGTTACAAAATCCGGATTTGGATGTTTTGGGTGTAAATGGAGCAGGAGCAGAAGCCATTGCAGGTTCCGTTACCGCTACATACTGGTTGCTGATGTTGGTAGGCCGTCTTATCGGCGCAAGTATCGGTAGCAAGATTTCAGCCAAAGCGATGTTGGGAACGGCTTCTGCCATAGGAATTATCCTGGTTATCTCCGCCATGTTCGCGCCAACAGACTCAATGGTAAATATGCCGGTATTCAAGAACAGTTCCGAAGGAATGTTCGGACTCGTACATGTGCCTGTCAATGCGATGTTCCTTGCGTTAGTCGGACTTTGTACATCCATCATGTGGGGTGGAATCTTCAACCTTGCCGTAGAAGGATTAGGTAAATATACGGAAAAAGCTTCCGGAATCTTCATGGTTCTGGTTTGCGGCGGTGTTATCCTGCCTCTATTGCAAAACGCCATTGTTGACTGGAATGACGGAATCGGCTACCTCACAAGTTATTGGCTGATTGTAGTGGCCCTCGCCTATCTGCTTTATTATGCGCTGATAGGTTGCAAGAACGTAAACAAGGATATTAAAGTTGATTGATAGATAAATACAGGTAATTAGATTTATTCACCTTAAAAAACAATATCATGGATATAGAATACGTAAGAAGCCGTTTCATCAAGCATTTTGACGGAACAACAGGAGCTGTTTATGCTTCTCCGGGTCGCATCAACTTAATCGGTGAGCATACCGACTATAACGGTGGTTTTGTATTCCCCGGAGCAATCGACAAAGGTATGATTGCAGAAGTGAAACCCAATGGCACAAACACAGTCAAAGCTTATTCCATCGATTTGAAAGATTATGTGGAATTCGGTCTGAACGAAGAAGACGCTCCCCGCGCCAGCTGGGCAAGATATATTTTCGGTGTATGCCGCGAAATGATTAAACGCGGTGTAGAAGTGAAAGGATTCAATACCGCTTTTGCAGGCGATGTGCCTTTGGGTGCAGGTATGTCCTCTTCCGCTGCATTGGAAAGTACTTATGCTTATGCATTGAACGATCTGTTCGGCGACAATAAAATCGACAAATTCGAATTGGCTAAAATAGGTCAGGCTACGGAACACAACTATTGCGGCGTTAACTGTGGCATCATGGACCAGTTTGCTTCCGTATTCGGTAAAAAAGGCAGCCTTATCCGTCTGGATTGCCGCTCGCTGGAATATCAGTACTTCCCGTTCGAGCCGAAAGGCTACCGCTTGGTACTGGTAGACTCCGTAGTAAAACACGAACTTGCTTCGTCCGCATACAATAAGCGTCGCCAAAGCTGCGAGGCTGCCGTTGCCGCTATCCAGAAAAAACACCCGCATGTGGAATTCCTGCGTGACTGCAACATGGAAATGCTCGAAGAAGCCAAAGCCGAAATCAGCGCGGAAGACTTTATGCGCGCAGAATACGTGATTGAAGAAATCCAACGCGTGCTCGATGTTTGCGATGCTTTGGAAAAAGGCGATTACGAAACGGTAGGCCAGAAGATGTACGAAACACATCATGGCATGAGTAAACTGTATGAAGTAAGCTGCGAAGAACTCGACTTCCTGAATGACCTTGCTTTTGATTGCGGCGTAACCGGTTCGCGTGTTATGGGCGGCGGCTTCGGCGGTTGCACCATCAATCTCGTTAAAGAAGAACTGTACAGCACCTTTATCGAAAGAGCCAAAGAGGAATTCAAGAAGAAATTCAACAGAAGTCCGAAGGTTTACGATGTCGTAATCAGCGACGGTGCACGCAGATTAGAATAAACAAATCAAAAAGCGATAAAGCGATAGGGTGATAAAGTGGTTTTCCACAGTATCACCCTATTTTTGTCGCTTGCATCTATCCTGCTACCTTATCACTATACGCCCTTTTTTATGCAGTGCAACAGTTTCCAAAGAGCGTACCCCACATTTTAACAATAAAACGTTGATGTAAATAACAAGCGGAAAGTTATTGTACATCCGCCGGGAGCACAAGCCCGAAAGGCCGTAGGAAAAATTATTACTTCCTTACGGATAACAGGCCTTAATTCCTTTTAAAACCCCGGCAAAGTGAAATCAGTACCTCTCAAAGAGATAAAAATCAATAAAGAAGTTCTGAAAATAAAACTCCCCGCCCAATCGGTTGTTACCCTTGAGTTACAGTAAATCAACCGCAAAGACTTATTGTAATTAAAACAAGAAGCGGGTGACGGGTGCAAGAAAAAAGAGCGACTTTCTATGTTGCGGATTAGACATAAAGAGTTATCTTTGTCCTGTTAAAATTAACAAGCAAGAAATCAACCCGCTTAAAGAGTATTCAAATTATAATTATTTTAATAATATGAACGACAAGAAACTTATGAACCTTGCAGCGGACAACATCCGTATCCTTGCTGCTTCTATGGTCGAAAAAGCCAACTCCGGACATCCCGGTGGCGCTATGGGTGGTGCCGACTTTGTGAATGTACTCTTCTCCGAGTTCTTAGTATACGATCCTGAGAATCCCGCCTGGGAAGGTCGCGACCGCTTCTTCCTTGACCCGGGACACATGTCACCGATGCTTTATTCCACATTGGCGCTGGCAGGCAAGTTCACGCTGGATGAGCTGAAAGAGTTCCGTCAATGGGGCAGCCCCACTCCGGGACATCCCGAACGCGACATCATGCGCGGCATTGAAAACACCTCCGGCCCGTTGGGACAAGGACACACCTTTGCCGTCGGAGCAGCCATCGCCGCCAAGTTCATGAAGGCTCGTTTTGAAGAAGTAATGAACCAGACTATTTACGCATATATCTCCGACGGTGGTATTCAGGAAGAAATCTCACAGGGCGCAGGCCGTATTGCCGGTGCGCTGGGTCTGGACAACCTCATCATGTTCTATGACGCCAACGACATCCAGCTTTCTACCGAAACGAAAGATGTAACCATCGAAGATACCGCCAAGAAATACGAGGCATGGGGCTGGAAAGTCATCAAAATCGACGGTAACGACGCAGATGCCATCCGCGGTGCACTCAACGAGGCTAAAGCCGAGGCAGAGCGTCCTACACTGATTATCGGCCATACCGTTATGGGTAAAGGCGCGCGCAAGGCGGACGGCAGTAGCTATGAAGCCAACTGCGCTACCCACGGCGCTCCTTTGGGCGGTGACGCTTACGTAAATACAATCAAGAATCTGGGTGGTAACCCGGAAAATCCGTTCACAGTCTTCCCGGAAGTGGCCGAACTTTACGCTAAACGCGCTGCCGAATTGAAGAGCATCATGGCAGAAAAATATGCAGTCAAAGCCGCATGGGCAAAAGCCAATCCTGAAAAGGCGGCCAAACTGGAACTGTTCTTCTCCGGCAAGGCTCCCGAAGTGAACTGGGCTGCTATCGAGCAGAAAGCCAACGTGGCTACACGTGCCGCATCGGCCACCGTGCTCAGCGCTCTTGCCACTCAGGTAGAGAACATGGTTGTCGCTTCCGCCGACTTGTCCAACTCCGACAAGACCGACGGTTTCTTGAAAAAGACTCACGCCTTCAAGAAAGGCGATTTCAGCGGCGCATTCTTCCAGGCAGGCGTATCGGAACTGACAATGGCATGCTGCTGTATCGGTATGGCGCTGCACGGCGGTATCATCCCCGCTTGCGGAACGTTCTTCGTATTCTCCGACTATATGAAGCCTGCCGTACGTATGGCTGCCCTGATGGAAATTCCCGTAAAATTCATCTGGACACACGACGCATTCCGCGTAGGAGAAGACGGTCCTACTCACGAACCGGTAGAACAGGAAGCCCAAATCCGCCTGATGGAAAAACTGAAGAACCACAAGGGACATAACTCTATGTTGGTACTTCGTCCCGCCGATGCGGAAGAAACAACCGTAGCATGGAAACTCGCAATGGATAATATGTCTACTCCGACAGCTTTGATATTCTCCCGCCAAAACATCGTCAACCTGCCCGCAGGCAACGATTACAGTCAGGCGGCCAAAGGCGCTTACATCGTAGCAGGCTCGGACGAGAATCCGGACATCACCCTCGTCGCTTCAGGTTCCGAAGTGGCTACGCTGGTGGCAGGTGCGGAACTGCTGCGTAAAGACGGTATCAAACTACGTATCGTATCCGCTCCGTCCGAAGGACTGTTCCGCAGTCAGGCTCCGGGCTATCAGGAAAGCATTATTCCGGCAGACGCAAAAGTATTCGGTCTGACCGCCGGCCTACCCGTTACGCTGGAAGGCTTGGTAGGCGCCCACGGTAAGGTTTGGGGACTGGAATCGTTCGGTTTCTCCGCTCCTTACAAAGTATTGGACGAAAAGCTGGGCTTTACGGCAGAGAACGTATACAAGCAGGTAAAAGCAATGATTTAATAAACAGGCGATAAAACGGTAAGGTGATAAAACGATGGAACTGTCACCTGCCGTTTTATCACTTATCACTCTATCACTTTATTTTTATATGAAAACTATTGGACTTTGTTCCGACCACGCCGGATTCGAACTGAAAGAGTACGTTCGCGGTTGGCTGGAAGTAAAAGGCTGGCCTTACAAAGATTACGGAACCTACTCCGCCGAGAGTTGCGATTATCCCGACTTCGCCCACCAATTGGCACAAGCTGTCGAGGCAGGCGAATGTTATCCGGGAATTGCCATCTGCGGTAGCGGAAACGGCATCAACATGACACTCAACAAACATCAAGGCGTTCGTGCCGCCCTTTGCTGGACTGCGGAAATCGCTCATCTGGCACGCCAGCATAATGATGCCAATGTCCTTGTCATGCCGGGTCGTTTCATCGGCACGGAAGAGGCGGATATGATTATGACCGAATTCTTCAACACCGCGTTTGAGGGCGGACGTCACCAACGGAGAATAGACAAGATACCGGTACAAGGATAATCTCCGGAATAAGGGAAGCCCTTAACCTGTTATTTTCATCTCGCGAGACGGAATTATTCATCCCGTGAAATGAAAAAAATCATCCTGTGAGACGATTTATTTCCTCTCACAGGATGATTTTTTTCATCTTAGGGGACGGATTTCTTATCATTCTTAAATCATAATAAAGTCTTCTGAATCCCTAAGATTTACCGATAGAAAGATTTTTATATCAATGATGTATATCCAAAGATTGTTTTCCGTAAAAGGAAAAGTAATGTAACATATAAAACACGATATGAAACATCAGGAACACCCGTTGTTACGTACAATCATGGAATAGAATCAAATAATTCACTGTTTATGCCGAGGATGGCTTACCTTTGCCATTAGAAAAACGAATCGTGATTAACCATTTTACTTGTAAACCATGAAAAATATTTTTTTATCATTCTGTCTCTCATTCATCAGCCTTATGGCTTTCTCGGCAGACCGATTTATAGTATTTAAACCGACCGGTGACTGTTTCCCGTTAGCAACCGATGGGAAGCCTTGTCCCATTATCATCGATGCTGATGAAGACCCGGGAGTAAAAATGGCCGTAGACAACCTGCAACAGGATATCTTCAGCGTATGCGGAACTAAACCCGAGATTAGTACACACGCAAATAGCCGATATGCCGTTTTAGTCGGAACATACCGGTCTCCGCTGATACAACGCCTTTTGTCTTCCGGCAAATTAGAGAAAAAAGAATTGGAAGGCAAGAGAGAAAAGTATCTCCTGCAGACCGTATCTTCTCCTTGTGACGGAGTGGAAAAAGCGCTTGTCATTGCCGGCAGCGACAAACGCGGAGCTATCTACGGCATTTACGAACTATCCGGACAAATAGGCGTATCCCCCTGGTATTGGTGGGCGGACGTACCTGTACACAAACACAAACATATCTATATAAAACCGGGTATATACACAGACGGTGAACCTAAAGTAGAGTACCGTGGTATTTTCATTAACGACGAGTGGCCGTGCATGGGAAACTGGGCAAAAGAAAAATTCGGCGGCTTCAACAGCACATTTTATAAGCATGTTTTCGAATTGGTATTACGTTTGAAAGGTAATTTTATGTGGCCTGCAATGTGGGGAAGCGCTTTTTATGACGATGACCCGCAGAACGGCGTATTGGCCCACACCATGGGAGTCGTGATGGGAACTTCTCATCACGAGCCTATGGCCTTGGCTCAACAAGATTGGAAACGGCGCGGCAAAGGAGCATGGGACTATACACAAAACAAGAAAGGTCTCAATGATTTCTGGACTTACGGCATAGAACGCGCCAAAAACCGGGAATCCGTAATCACCATAGGAATGCGCGGCGACGGCGATGAACCGATGAGCGAAGGCGCCAATATCTCATTATTGGAGAATATAGTGAAAGACCAGCGCGAAATCATTGAGAAAGTGACAGGCAAAAAGGCCGATAAAACGCCACAGGTATGGGCGCTTTATAAAGAAGTGCAAGACTATTATGACAAAGGAATGCGTGTTCCGGACGACGTTACCCTGCTGTTGTGCGATGACAACTGGGGCAATGTACGAAAACTGCCACACCCGGATGAGAAGCCGCGTGCCGGCGGATACGGCATGTACTACCATTTCGACTATGTGGGCGCCCCCCGAAATTCCAAATGGATTAACATCAACCCCATTCCCCGTATCTGGGAACAAATGCATCTGACTTATGAATATGGCGTACGCAAGCTATGGATAGTCAACGTAGGTGATTTGAAGCCTATGGAATACCCCATCACCTTCTTCCTGGACATGGCATGGAACCCCGACAAATTCAATGCCCAAAACCTGCAACAGCATGCAGAAGAATTCTGCGCCCGGCAATTCGGCCGCACATATGCCAAAGAAGCGGCACGCATTCTTTCTCTTTATGCCAAATACAACCGCCGGGTCACTCCCGAAATGCTGAATGCCAAAACGTACAGCTTCAATTACGGCGAATGGGAACGTGTCGTCAATGAATACAATACGTTGGCGCTGGATGCGCACAACCTCGGTTTCTTGTTGCCATCAGAATACAGAGACGCTTACGACCAGCTTATTTCGTTCCCGGTTCAAGCATGTTCAAACCTATATAATATGTATTATGCCCAAGCCAAGAACCAAGCGTTGGCAGCCAAAAAAGATCCGGAAGCAAATTACTGGGCGGATAAAGTGGAATCCTGCTTTCAACGCGACTCCATCTTGACCGATTATTATCATAAGACAATATCCGACGGAAAGTGGAATCACCTTATGAGCCAGATTCATATCGGCTATACTTCCTGGAACAATCCGGAAAAACGAACCATGCCCAAAATAACCCGTGTACCCGAACGTTCCGTTCCTTATACGTTTAAAGAAACGAAAGGATATGTATCTATCGAAGCCGAGCACTTCACACGCGCCGTCAGTGAAGGTAAAACCACATGGAGCATCATTCCCGGATTCGGAAAGACATTATCGGGCATCACCACCCTTCCCGTCACCCTGACACCGGAGAAGATGTATCTGGAGTATGACATAGAAATGGAAAAGACCGGAAACGTACGGGTAGAACTCTTACTTGCTCCTACCCTGAACTTCAACGAGAACAAAGGATTGAGTTATGCAGTCAGCTTTGACGGCGGGAAAGAGCAAATCATCAATTTCAACGGTCATTATACCGGAGAGTTGGGCAAATGGCAGTCCAATCCGATTATCGAATCCCGCTCAATCCATCAGTTAGCTAAAAAAGGCATGCACACGTTGCGTATCCGTCCGTTGAATCCGGGTATCGTTATCGAAAAGATTCTGATTCACGCAGGCGGACTGAAACCGAGCTATCTGGGTGCGCCGGAAACGCTGAAACCTCTCTGAATCTCCAATGTATCATAGAGGGTGTATAACCATTTCAGTCAATTATTACACACTTTCAATCAAAAACTAACCTTTGTCATTTGGAGAGTTTTCCTACTTTTGTCAACGCAATCTAATTACCATTTAAGAACATAAAAGAAAAACGCATGAAGAAAGTAATCGGAATCATCTCCCTGCTTCTATCGGTAACTTTGGCAACTGCCAATCCGATAGATTTTGACAAAGCCTTCAAGGAAAGCGCCAACATCGAAAAACAAATCAAGAGAACGTCTTTCCCCGACCGCACCTATCTCATCACAGATTTTGGCGCAAAGCCCGATACGCCGGATGAACCTTGTCATGAGGCTATCAACCAGGCCATCGTAACATGCAGCCTAAACGGTGGCGGAACAGTCGTAGTACCCAAAGGGACTTTCCATACCGGCCCTGTCACCTTAAAGAGCAATGTGAATTTTCATGTGGAAGAAGGTGCCGTATTGAAATTCTCTACCGACCAAAGCCTTTACTTTCCCGCCGTCATTACCCGCTGGGAAGGTTTGGACTGCTATAATGCCCGTCCGCTGATATATGCGTACGGCGAAACCAACATCGCCATTACCGGTAAAGGTACAATTGACGGACAAGGTTCCAATGAAACCTGGTGGTCTATGTGCGGCGCTCCACGCTACGGCTGGAAGGAAGGAATGGTTGCCCAACGCAACGGCGGACGCGAACGTCTGTTGATGTATGGCGAAACCTCTACTCCCATATACAAACGCATCATGAAGCCCGAAGACGGTATGCGCCCGCAACTCATCAACCTCTATTCCTGCAATACGGTATTAATAGAAGATGTAACCCTGCTGAACTCTCCGTTCTGGGTTATCCACCCGTTGTTTTGCGAAAGCCTCATCGTACGTGGTGTACACGTTTTCAACCGTGGTCCCAACGGAGACGGCTGCGACCCGGAATCTTGCAAAAACGTGCTGATAGAAAACTGTACTTTCGATACGGGTGACGACTGTATAGCCATTAAATCCGGACGTAACCAAGACGGCCGCAAATGGAACATCCCCAGCGAGAATATCATAGTACGCGGCTGTTTCATGAAAAACGGTCATGGCGGTGTAGTCATCGGCAGCGAAATATCCGGTGGTTACCGTAACCTGTTCGTAGAGAACTGCCGCATGGACAGCCCGGATTTGGATCGCGTAATCCGCATCAAGACCAGTACTTGCCGAGGCGGACTGATAGAGAATGTATTTGTGCGTAACGTCACTGTCGGCCAGTGTCGCGAAGCCGTACTCCGCATCAATCTGCAATACGAAAACCGTGAAAAGTGTAACCGTGGCTATGCTCCTACCGTACGCAACGTACACCTCAAAAATATAACCTGCGAAAAGAGTAAGCTCGGTGTCCTCATCATCGGACTCGACGACGATAAGCACGTTTATAACGTAAGTGTGGAAGACTCCCGCTTTAACAATGTGGAAAAAGGCGGTAATCAAATAAAAGGAGCAAAAGACATTACGTTCAAGAATTTGTATATAAACGGAGAACTTGTAAAGTAAGACAACCACATTTTCATATAGTTCAGCCCGGAACCTTTACATTGTGACAAAAAGCAATAAAGATTCCGGGCTATTTATTCCCCTTGTTTTCTTATTTTTAGCAAATAAGTTGCATATTGTCTTTAAATAAAAACTATCTTTGTACTTCAATAATCCGGAACTCAGAATGATATGGAGCAATTAAATACCATAAAAGAGCTTATCAATCAGGGAAATGTAGAGCAGGCTATCCTCCAGCTTAACGAAATACTTCAAACCGATTTTCCCGAAAAAGACGAAGCCTATTACCTCCGGGGGAATGCTTACCGCAAGCAGAGCAACTGGCAGCAGGCGCTGAATAACTACCAATATGCCATTGACCTCAATCCGGACAGTCCCGCCCGGCAAGCCCGCAACATGGTGATGGATATTCTGAACTTCTTTCATAAGGATATGTACAATCAATAAATAAAAGAACGTAAATTATGGCAAAAATCAAAGGAGCAATCGTAGTAGACACCGAACG
>ERZ779942.1364-NODE-1364-length-12248-cov-3.89986_pt1 | contig 12248 bp, 8 predicted proteins | sample MGYA00511941_ERZ779942 | MGnify/ENA primary metagenome ERZ779942 (study PRJEB29588, sample SAMEA2148265) | human gut metagenome | biome: human gut; feature: human-associated habitat; material: faeces | place: Denmark | collected 2008/2010 ... | reverse complement strand
TAGAGTTACGTTTTGCACGAAGTTCTTCCGGACTGATAGGCACTGCCATTTCAATATTCTCGATTTCCCATTCAGCCCACGCACCACGGTACATCCAGATACGACAGTCTTTTAGCCATTTGGCACCTTCTTCTTTTTCAAGATCGACAGCAGCAAATACAGCGTCTGTACATACACGGTGAGTTCCATGTGGGTCGGCTAAATCACCAGCAACAAAAATCTGGTGAGGTTTTATTTCACGGAGCAAGTTGCGTACAATTTCTACGTCTGCTTCACTGATTGGGTTTTTCTGAATCTTACCTGTTTCATAGAATGGCAGATCGAGGAAGTGGCAACGTTCCAGCGGTATATTATTATAAGTACAAGCTGTACGGGCTTCACCACGACGAATCAGACCTTTGATAGTCAGAATATCACGACTGTCCATATCACCGTCTTTCTTCTCCTTCAGGAAATTGCGTATTTCTATATATTTTTCATTGATAACCAAATCTTCGCTATTATTGAAGAGCTGATTGAATCCATTGATAAAATGCATGAAACGAACTACTTCTTCGTCACCTACGGCGATATTACCGGAAGTTTCGTAAGCTACGTGTACTTCGTGCTTTTGTTCTACCAAACGGCGAAGCGTACCACCCATTGAAATAACATCATCATCCGGATGCGGAGAGAAGATGACCACACGTTTCGGATACGGTTTTGCGCGTTCCGGACGATAGGTATCATCAGCATTAGGCTTACCGCCCGGCCATCCGGTAATGGTGTGCTGCAAATCATTGAAGATTTTGATATTTACATTGTACGCAGAACCGTAAAGTGCCAGAAGTTCACTCAAACCGTTTTCGTTATAGTCTTTATTTGTCAACTTCAAAATCGGTTTGCCGGTCAACTGACACAACCAAACGATTGCACTGCGGATTAATTTATCATTCCATTCGCAAGAAGTGACTAACCATGGACGTTGGATACGTGTCAGGTTCATAGCGGCTGAAAGATCAAGAGCTACATGTGCATTATTGTGAGTTTGCAGATAAGAAGCAGGAATTGTGTCAGTGATCGGACCTTCCACACACTCTTTAATCATAGCTGCTTTGTTTTCACCCCATGCAAGCAGATAAACTTTCTTTGCGCCAAGAATAGTAGCTACTCCCATTGTAATGGAGCTGATCGGCGTATTATCCAGCGTTCCGAAAATCTTGGATGCCTCGTTTCGTGATGCATTATCTAACAAAATCAGACGAGTGGTAGAATTCAGTCGGGAACCCGGTTCGTTGAACGCAATGTTACCTACACGACCAATCCCTAACAAAGCAATATCAATACCTCCGAAGCTTTCAATGCGTTGTTCATACAGACGGCAATATTCGAAGATGGTATCTTTGGCAATGCTTCCATCGGGAGTGAATATATTCTGCTTGTCAATGTCGATGTGATCCAGCAGCATACTCTTCAAAGCATTGAAGTTACTGTTGATTGCATCGGGAGACAACGGATAATACTCATACATATTAAATACGATCACATTGCGGAAGCTAAGTCCCTCTTCCTTATGCATACGGATAAGCTCGGTATATACGTGGCTGGGTGAATCTCCTCCGGGAAGAGCCAATACACAGAAACGTCCTGCTTTTTGTTTCTCGCGGATGGTTTGTGCTATTTCGCGCGCAATATAGTTAGCACCTTCTTCTACGGATTCGTAGATGTCCGTAGGGATTTTTTCGAGTCTTGTCAAGACTGATTTTTCAAATGCATTCTCCGGTCTGTAGTATCTGGGGGAGACCCGGTGGAGACTGATTTGAGAACTAAGATTTGTTTTCATAAAGTTGTTAATTAAGTTATGTAAGATTAGCGTCCTTACGACTGTATTTTCACGACAAAGATACAAAAGAAGTCTATATAATTAACTACCGAGTTCTAGGTATTGTTGCTGCAAGAATCTGTTTTTAACATTTGTTATTTTGCCAATGTTACAGATGGAATTCGTCTGCATCTTTCCATACCGGGAACTTCTCTCTGAATTGGTTGAGAGTGTTCAGATTAAGACTCACAGTAGCTATTCCTTCCTTTTCATCTGGAAATGAGCCGATTTCTTCTCCGAAAGCAGAATAAACTCTACTTCCTCCATTATATGTAAGCTGATATCCGTCTATACCCACCCTGTTGACACCGCATACATAGCATTGATTTTCCAAAGCACGCGCCCGGAGCAGAGTGTCCCAAACCAGACGGCGGGGGATAGGCCAGTTGGCTACATATATTAAAAGGTCGTACTCGTTGTTTACGTTCCGGCTCCATACAGGAAAACGGAGATCATAGCAAACCAACAGGCAGATATTCCATCCACGATAGGGGATGATAAGTCGTTTGTCACCGACCGAAAAATGTTCGGCTTCCCTTCCCATACGAAACAGGTGACGTTTGTCATAATAGAATTCTTCTCCTTCCGGTGTCAGGAAGAAGGCCCGATTATAGAACTGGTCGTTTTCAGTTGCTATATAACTTCCACAAATGGCTAGCTGAAATTGGGCAGCCCATTGTTTGAGTATTGTAATGGTTGCTCCGGAGTTCGGCTCTGCCAGCATTTTACTCTGCATGCTGAATCCGGTGGAAAACATCTCCGGTAAAACAACAATCTCCGTTATTCCACGAAGACTTTGCAGCTTTTCGTGGAGCAAACGGAGATTTTCTTGTTTATTTTCCCAAACAATATCGGTTTGTATGATAGAAATACGGATAGACTCCATGATAACTAAGTATTAAGTAATAAGTATTAAGTATTAAGCCGTGCGGATAAGTATATCAAAAGCTACGATTAATACTTAATACCTAATACTTAAATCATATTTCTCCAAGAGCAAAATTCTCCGGATGTTTTCCTTTGAAATCCTTGAAATAAAGTTTGATTTCTCTCATGTCCTTATTAATATCTCCTGACGGCATGATAGCTTTCGTTGCCGAAATCGTTTTCTTGCTGTAATCAATACCAATCAGGACGATAGGAACCTGTGCTTTCAAAGCTATAAAATAAAAACCTTTTTTCCAGTTTGGATTCGCTTTGCGGGTTCCTTCGGGAGTGATAGCCAAATTAAACTTTTTATATTTAGCAAAATTATGAACCATCTGATCTACTAGCGAAGTTTTTCGGCTACGGTCGACGGGAATTCCGCCAACTGCTTTGAAAAAAACTCCAAGTGGAAAGAAAAACCATTCTTTTTTCATCATGAAACTTGTCTTACGGCCTATAGCACCATAAAATAGTTTTCCAATAAATAAATCAAGGTTTGTTGTGTGTGGAGCGGCACATATCACGCATTTATCATAATTAGGCACCGTAACGTTTGTCTTCCATCCTAACAGGCGGTAATAGATAAAGCTATAAATTGCTTTTTTCATTCTGTTGTTAGTTCAATTTCCCTATAGCTTCAATAATCTCGTTTACCTTTGCATTAAAATCAGCACGGAATTTCTTATAAAAACCTTTCACGTTGCCCGGTTCTGTGTGGCTGATGCGAGTGACAAACTCATCCTGCATCTTCAGTACCTCTGCCATCAGTTCATCTGCTTTTACCTTGTCTGTGCCAGGGATAAACATACTGTTGATTAAACACTCGGTGAATAATTCTCCTGCGATATAGTTTACGTTCTTTTTGAGTTCTCTTCTACTTGCCATAATCTTTACATTTAATGGTGAATAATAAAAATACTTGCGGTAAAGATAGGCACTTTCTTTGATTCTAGCGAATAATATAGGGAAAAACATTATTCAGGCCTTCATCTTCTTAACTCTATCTCTTCATTTAAATAATTTCACAGGCTATTATTGATGGAATAACGGTTTGATTGTGATCCTGAATAGTATTTATATGATTTACTTGTTAATCTGCGTTTCAATAAATTCCTATTTAGTTCATTTCGGATCACTAATGAGTAATTTATTTAGTTCAACAGTTGATAGGGTAAGTCACTTACTTAACCAATGTTGGTTATGTATGGGCCAAATGTTATTTTTAGTGAAGCGGTAGCTCGAGAAATAATATAGAATTTACCTAACGGACAAACGTACGTTATCTACCGTGTGAATATCCGTTACCCACCGGACGAGCATCAACAACCTGCCGGACGAGAGTCGGTCATCTGCCGGACGAACAGTTCATGAGGAATAGAAACGGCACCGACAAAGTGATCCGGACCGACAGCGGTAGCAACCAAAGCCATTTTCTCTGCCCTATATTATTGCTATTATTTATAACAGAAATAATACTTTTCTCTTCTCTACTTTACTCTACTGGTTTTCGTTGGCTTTTCCCCCTTTACTGGCAGGCGTTTCAGCGCTTTGTACAGCCCTCTTTGGATACCCTCGTTTTTGTATCGGTTTCACTTGTTTTCTCACCGAAGTACAAGAATAACTTTCACGTGAATGACGGTGTTTCTCTTATTTTTCTTTTTTATAATAGCTGCAATCATAAAGTAGGTTATTTTTGTTCTTTCTCTTAATTTATTGTATAATCTAAAATAACTAATGATGCAAAAAATTAATAAAAATGGATTTAGCCAATGTGCCGGAGCGTACATTGAGCGTTTGCGGAAAGAAGGGCGATATTCTACCGCTCATGTTTATAAGAATGCTCTTTTTTCTTTTAGTAAGTTTTGTGGAACATTGAACATATCGTTCAGGCAAGTCACGCGAGAATGTTTACGTTGCTATGGACAGCATCTTTACGAGTCCGGATTAAAGCTCAATACGATTTCTACTTATATGCGTATGCTTCGTAGTATCTACAATCGGGGAGTAGAAGCGGGAAGTGCCCCTTATGTTCCCCGGTTGTTTCATGATGTTTATACAGGCGTGGATATCCGGCAAAAGAAAGCATTGTCTGTGACCGAGTTACACAAACTTCTATATGAGGATCCGAAATCCGAACGTTTGCGTCGTACGCAGACGATTGCCGCTTTAATGTTTCAGTTTTGTGGAATGTCATTCGCAGATTTGGCGCATTTAGAGAAGTCGGCTTTAGACCGGAATGTGCTTCAATATAATCGTATCAAGACTAAAACACCAATGAGCCTGGAAATTCTCGAAAGTGCAAAGGAGATGATGAATCAGCTTCGAAGCAATAAACCTGCTCTTCCTGATTGTCCCGACTATTTATTCGATATTTTACATAGTGATAAGAAGCGAAAAGATGAAAAAGCATATAAGGAATATCAGTCTGCTCTTCGTAGATTTAATAATTGTTTGAAGGATTTGGCGAGAGCGTTGCGCTTAAATTCGCCTGTCACTTCATATACTTTCCGACATTCTTGGGCCACTACTGCCAAATACCGCGGAGTTTCTATTGAAATGATAAGTGAATCGTTGGGGCACAAATCTATTAAAACCACACAAATATATCTGAAAGGCTTTGGATTAAGAGAACGTACAGAAGTAAATAGAAAGAATTTATCTTACGTTAGAGATTGCAATGCAGGCAGGTGATATATAGACAAAACTTTAATAATCAGCATTTAAATGTATCTGTTACTTCTTAGGTAACGGAATCAAATATGACGCAAAGATAGACAAAAATATAAATAGCAAACAAATATTCTCCCATTTTTTTTCGTTTTATCTGATGCATACGGCAAAAAAAAATCCGAACATGAAATAATTATATCTTCATGCCCAATGATTTATATGTCCTGTTTTAAAAAGAATTTTCCCCTTCGCTAAAGGCAAAAGCTCTTCTCTCACTGTAATTGTCGATGTTTTTCTCTGTTCTCATTCCGGTTGGTCTCGATTGTGTGTTTACTGTTACCTAAGAAGTAACAGAATTATATAAGGTAAAAATAGTGGATTAATCAAAAAAGTTTTGAGAATATCTCTATTTAAAAGTATAACATACAAATAAAGATGAAACAAACTAAAGCGGCTTTTAGGAATAAGCCATTTATTTCGTTAAAAGGTAGTATTCTATTTCTGATACTCATTCCGATGAGCGGTCTGATTCATGCGCAATATTCCATGGGAACAACGGGGCAGTTGATGATACCTACCGCTGAAATGCAAGAGACCGGTACATTTACGGGAGGAGTCAATTTCTTACCAGAACAGGTTACTCCATCGGTTTTCAGTTTCCCTACCATGAACTATTTTGTAGATATGACTCTTTTCTCTTTTATCGAATTCACTTATCGGATGACATTACTCAAAATGACAACCGGCACAGGCAGAACGGGTTATCATAATCAGGACCGTTCTAATACGATTCGCATTCGTCCAATAAAAGAAAGCCGCTATTTTCCGGCTGTTGTGATTGGTGGAGATGATCTTTTGACTGAGAAGAAGACTCCATATTGGGGAGCTTATTATGGTGTGTTGACAAAGACTATCGGATTTCGTTCAGGAGATCAATTGGCTGTCACAGCCGGATGGTATATTCATCAAGGCGATTGCCGGGTATTTAATAAAGGACCTTTCGGAGGTGTCCGTTACACGCCTTCTTTTTGCAAAGAATTGAAATTGATGGTGGAATATGATACGCATAGATGGAATATGGGGGCTGCCATGCGCTTTTGGAAGCATTTGTCCGTCAATGTGTTTACTCGTGAATTTACGTGTGTTTCCGCTGGTCTGCGGTATGAATGTACATTAATACATTAAAAGAAGATGAAAAGGATTGTTAGTGTGACTGCTGTTTTTCTCTGTGGTATTTCTTTGTTACAGGCACAGCCAGTTCGTGTGAGTGAGACACTGAAAGAATTGGAAATGGAGAATATTTCAGTTGTGGAGAAAAGGGACACGATAACTGCGGCTTTTGAGACCTCTGCCTATAGAGGTATTTATAATGGAATCGGTATTGCTATACGCCATTTGGTTGCTATACCGGAAATACCGACTTTGCAGCTACTTATATTAGATAATGCCCTACCACAATTATGTATAACTATCCCTGCAGATTTGATTCAAAAATGTCAGTCCGGTGAATGTACGTTGGATGAAGTGTATCGTAAGATGGGGATGACTACTTCTACCGGAACTGCTGTGCGTCAGCTGAAAGGTGTAAAACGAAAAGAAAGTTCTTTCGGTAAGGTCGATTTTGTGATATATCCCAACGTGATGTTAGTCAATAATGTAACTTATAAGTTGTATAAGGCGGCACTCGAGTTGCAACCTGCCCTGGAAATGCAATTATGGAAAGGAGCTTCGCTACGGATGCAGGTTTCTTTGCCTATTGTAAGTAATGAAGATGGTAAGTGGAACTGCGTTCGCTTGGGATTCATGGCTTTGCGTCAGGATTTTCGCTTGGCTAACCATTGGAAAGGATACCTCACTGGCGGTAGTTTCTCTAATGACCGTCAGGGACTTGCTGCAGGAATCGGCTATTTTTCAGCAAACGGCAGGTGGACGGTAGAAGGTGGAGGAGGAATTACCGGTTCTTCCCATTTCTATGGCAGTGACTGGAAAATGAGTAAGTGGAAAAGAGTCAATGGACAGATTAGCGTAGGATATTATGTGCCGGAAGTGAATACCTTGGTGAAAGTAGAAGGGGCCCGCTTTATTTATGGAGATTATGGAGTACGCGGAACTCTTTCACGCTATTTCGGCGAATATATTGTAGGTATATATGGTATGTACACAGATGGAGCAACGAATGCAGGGTTTAATTTCTCTATTCCATTACCGGGAAAGAAACGCAGGCGACATCTGCTACGGGTGATGCTTCCCGAATATTTTGCTTTTCAGTATGATATGCGTAGCGGGAATGAATACGCTCATCGTTCATTGGGCGAAAGTTATAGTGTTGAACCTAAGTCGGCAGAGAATTCACACTTCTGGCAGCCGGATTATATTCGATATTATTTGATTAGAACGAGTGAGAAGTGAAACATGATTGATATTTAAACTAGTATTTTTAACAAATTTGAACATTATGAAAAGTGTAAAATGGTTTTATGTGGGTGCCATGGCGATAGCCTTGGGTATGTTAACTTTTGCGACAGTAGCCTGTCACGATGATGATGACGATCCGAAACCGGCAGAAGGGGAAGTTGTTGAAACTCCGAAACCGGTTGTAGAGTATTACATTATGGGGACGGTGACTTCCGGAGGAGCAGCAATGGATGGGGCAAAGGTAAAAGTGGGTAGTAAAAATTACACAACCGACTCGAATGGTAAGTTCTCTGTTACAGAAAGTGCTACAGGTACTTATAGTATTGAAGCGTCTTCTAATGGATATCTTTCACAGAAAACGTCAGTTGTCATTGCAAATAATGCAGAGAATCGTAGTGTGGTAACGGTAGCTCTGGCTTTGACAAAGGAGAGTCCGAAAACTGCTGTGTCAATAGAGGCTACAGGAGAAACTAAAGTAGAGGATAATAGTGAATCGAATCAGGCAATTGAAAAGCCGGGAGAAGTTGCTCCGGAAGAAGTGGTAGAGGATAAACCGCTCGTGAAAGTCGAACTGACAATACCGGAAGATGCAATTGAGGCATCTCAACAACAAGCAGGAATTGTTGAAGATGGTAAAGTCAACATTAGTGTGACAACCTTTGTTCCTGCTCCTGAAGAAGTAACTACTGAAGTAAAGGCAGAGGACGTGAATAGAGATGTACCTAAAAGCATACCTTTAGCTGCTGCTAAATTTGAACCGTCTGGTTTGAAATTTAAGAAGTCTGTTACGATTTCTATTCCTAATCCTATCCCTGGAATAACATTCGCTGATGCTGATATGATACTTACTTATCAGAATCCAAATACAGGAGAATGGGGGGATGCAAAAGATAATAATGGAAATGTAATTAAAAATATATCTTCTACTACAGAAAGTGGAGCTGTCACTGCATATACAGCCGAAGTCGATCACTTCTCTGCTTATGCTATAGAGAATAAAGTATATAGCAAGATTAGTAATGAAACTGTGACAACTAATATTCTAGGACAAGCTAGTCGTGATAATAGCGAGAATGCTAAAGCGGTGGCTGGCATTGAACTGAAATATAAGGAAAAGTCTGGTTGGGACTATGATAAGAATGATGCTGGTCTTGTTGCTGAAGTTAAATCGCAATTAGGAGCTGGTGCTAGTGCTGAAGATACAAAAACGGTGAATGCAATGGTTGCTTTTATGAAAACTCGTATGTTCTCATTAATGGGATCGGTATCTGGCATTACGGAAACTGAACGTGTTTATAACACTGTAAATGTAAACGGATATACTACCATGAGTTATACTTGCTATGCAAAAGTCCGTACTACCACGTTGACGGCTAATGTAAAGTTTAAGGGTACTGCAAAGTCTGTTTCGATTACAGCAACTCGTTATACCGGTACGGACCATCAATATAAAACGGTTACTTATAATCCGACACATAGCGGTGGTAAGGGTGGTAGTATCTAAGATGTTTTATAGTAAGGGGCTTAGATTCATTTGTAGCATTGAATCCCTGCCTTAGTCGATTAGAAAAAAGTACAGAGGTACTTCTTTACCTAATTGGCCCCATGCATCAGATTTTATTTTGATGCACATTTCCCCAAATATCAACTGTCTGTGAAGATCGTTGATATGACTTTGATACCGTTTGTCAAGTTGATGGCAGTATAATAAGTTTTTAATTATTCATTTTAAGATAAAACCCTTTTGAATATGCTCCTTTTCCAATAAACCCTTTGGGGCATGTTCATATAGAGTATAGAAGGAGGAGGTCACTGTGAAGCGGTCTCCTCTTTTGCTTTTCGAAAATACTGTATTACATTAGAAGTAATACCCTAAATTCACAAAGCAACTTCCTTTGTCCGTCTGATTGGAATATCCCAATGATATTTCCAATGGCCCGAAGATACTGTCCATTCCATAGCCTGCACTGATACCGAATAATTGCTTGCCTTTCAATATATCGAAGAAATTACTATCTGTTAGTCCGTAGTTACCCGTCAGTGTAAGATAATGAATGGCTCCCATGCGTTGTCTGAACTTAATAGATGCAATCATAATGGTGTTATCCATCAATTCCAGATTGGTAACCCCGGCAAATGGTAATTGCTGTGGAATATAGAAACCAGGTACGTCACCGCCAATGGCATTTTGCAGCGGGCAGGGAAAGGCTCTCTTCCGATCAGGATACGTCCATAAATGGAAGGAATGATAGAGAAACGGCGGGTTACAGGAATGACGCTTGCCCACGAAGCATTCAGTGCTGAAAATGGAGCGTGTTCGTTGTATTGTGCCATATTATCCGTATAGAGTGAATAGGCGGCTCTGAAGTCACTTCCTTTAGAAGGGAAACGTCCTTTATCATAGGTATTATATTGCACTTGGGCAAAATAACTTAGAAAGTGTTCGGATTCTACTTTCAGGTCGGAAATTTCAGGTTTCTTGAACAAGAAATCTTTGTATTTGTAATATTCAAAACGAAGACCGAGTCCGAAACGGAAATTCTTGTACCATACATCAGAGAAGCCGAATTCGGCCAGATGATATTTGTAAGTTGTATTATAGGCACGGTCGCCTTCCTCGTAAATATTGATATCATTGTATTGGAACATATACGAGAAGTTGAAATTACGCTGTTGCATTGGTTCCAGCGTATAGTCTATGCGGGCAGCATATCGTTTACCCAACCGACCGGTAAGAGCCAGGCGGGAAGGAATACGAGTTTTGAGGTCTGCTGTTGCATTGACCAACAAAGATGCGATCTCTTCCGAATCGAAACGGATGCCCAGGTTGATTCTTCTTTCATATTTTTCCTGTAACAGGAAGTTGAGGTGATAACCTTCAGGTGTCTCTTTCAACGTATAACTGGCACTGGAGTAGGACTGACTGCCACGTAACTGATACAGGGCCTGTTCTATTTGTTGAGTGGAAATATCGCTGTTTTCTTTCAGATTACATTTCTTCATCAACCATTTTTTATCATCCACCTCTACACCGGAAAATGAGATGTCCGTCACATAAACCGTACGCGCATTAGAAAGAGAAGAATAAGGACCATGTTGTTTCGGGGTATAATCTTCGGCTATTCCTATTTTCTTTTTCAAAGCAAGCAATGAACCCCATTGGGCTTTTGCTGCTTCTTCGCCTCTACGCATCAGGGTATCAATGGCGGCTGGAGTAAAACTGGCGGATGAATATCCATCTACATTGACACGGATATAGGTATCTGTGAGATCTACATTTTTTTCATGGTTAGACTGACAGGTGATATCTACAATTTGTCCCAGAATGTCGGGGACGCTATTGAGCTTGTCAGCCTTCTTCAGAGCATTCTGTACGTCTACTCCGATAATAATATCGGCCCCCATGGCTTTCACAACATCTGCCGGATAGTTGTTTACAATGCCACCGTCCACTAATACCATACTGTCTTGCCGTACCGGAGTAAATACACCGGGGATAGCCATACTGGCACGCATGGCAGTAGAGAGTATTCCGTCATGGAATACAATTTGTTCTCCATTAACAACATTGGCTGCTACACAGGCAAAAGGAATGGGAAGTTTATTAAAGTCGATAGAGTCATGATACCCTACGGTAAGGTCTGAAAATAGATTAGCCAGATTCTGTCCTTTCATGATTCCTCCGGTAGCGGCATCTTTGGGAGTTTTGGTGAAAGGAATAGAGACTGTATATTTTTCAGATCGCTCACGATCTGTTAATGACATGGCACTTCTTTTGATACGGTCACTCAATAGGAATGTCCAATCTTGTTTTCGTACCATGCTATCCAATTGTTCCGGAGTATAACCGATGGCATAAAGACCGCCTACGATAGCTCCCATGCTGGTGCCGGCTATATAATCAATAGGAATTCCGGCTTCTTCGATCACTTGCAGTGCTTTGATGTGTGCCATTCCTTTAGCACCGCCGCCGCTTAGAACGACACCTACCTTTTTTCTTTGTTCCTGAGAATGCAAAGAAAAAGGCAATAAGATGCCAATTGATAAAACTAATGTTGAAAAGATTTGTTTTTTCATTAGGACATGGTCTAGTATTGATGTTTAATATAATACAAATGTAGAGCATAATTTGTTTAGTTGTTGAAATGGGAATTAAAAAAAATGTTCCAAAAGTCGGAAATGTGGATAATTTCTACATTTTATCTGGTGGATTCTACATTTCTACATTTCTTAAGGCAAAATATAATAGACTGAATACCAGTAAATAATAGGTGTAATGAATTTTGGCATACTAATTGCAAGAAAGAGTATAGAACAAACATAAGTTAAATTAAATAATAAGATTCGATATGAGATTATTCTTTTCGAAACATGA
>ERZ779942.1348-NODE-1348-length-12433-cov-2.63104_pt1 | contig 12433 bp, 9 predicted proteins | sample MGYA00511941_ERZ779942 | MGnify/ENA primary metagenome ERZ779942 (study PRJEB29588, sample SAMEA2148265) | human gut metagenome | biome: human gut; feature: human-associated habitat; material: faeces | place: Denmark | collected 2008/2010 ... | reverse complement strand
TTGCGCCAGCAGGAACACTGTAACGATTTTCTAAGATACGACAAATAACTAAGATGCCACCCTTTCGGATGGCATCTTAGTTATCACCTTTAATCAGCGCAAGCAGGTTTTGTTTTTTTTAGCTCAAACCCGAAAGAGAGCGCATCACCAAGTCGATGTCTTTGTTTTCAAGTTCCTGAATGATGTGCAGATAGGTTTTTTGCGTAGTGGTCATACTTGAATGTCCAAGACGGCGGGCAACGCTCGCAATGGAAACGCCCGTAAATAACAGCAAAGAGGCGTGTGTATGCCGTAATCCGTGGATAGAGATGACAGGGATGTTACAGGCTTTGCAATGCCTGCCGAGAATGTCGTTCACCGTCGAATTATAGACAGTGGAGTTGACAAAGATGGGCTTATCTTCGGGAAGGTGCTTTACCAATTCAGAAAATTGAATGACGGTTTGCCAGTCAATTTGAATTTTCCGCACAGACGACTTATTTTTCGTAGGCTGGAAGCCGCCCTTTCCCTTGTAGTCCCAAGTCTTGCTTATGGACAGTGTTTGATGGGCAAAGTCGAAGTCTTTCGGGGTAAGAGCCAGTGCTTCAGAAAAGCGCATCCCCGTCTTTGCTACCAACAGGATAAAGTAGTCCCAATTCACCTTATCCTTCAGGTCAAGCGAGATCAGCAGCGTGTGTAGCTCAAACTGATTGAGATACTTAATTTTCTTAGCAACCGGTGGCTTCCCCTTGATGATTGCCTTGCGAGTAGGATCTCTTTCAATCAAGCCCTCATCAACGGCGTCAAGTATAGCGCCCTTGAGCTGGTGGTGGAAATCCATCGTGGTTTGGCGCTCGTGGAACTCAGCATAGTCATTCAACAACTGCTGATAAGCGATCCGGTTCATATCACATACTCTCAGATTCGGGACGAGCTTAACGAGCCATTTCTGTGTCATCAGGTACTTATCCATCGTCACCTTTCTGATTGCACCCTTCTTATACACCGTAATCCATTTTGCATAATATTCACAGAACAAGTCTGTTCGTTTGGTTTCTGTTAGCATCAGAATTCCTCCATTTCATTAAAAATGGCTTACGCTGATGAAGGGTGATAAGGCTATCGAGTGCTGTAAAGTATGTACCAATAGCAGCCTGCTCACTAATGTTTGACGGGATGGAGAACACAGTTTTGGACACCAATTTCCAATCTGCCCTCGGCATTTTCGTACCGGTCGATTGATTAGCTACTTCATCGAATTGCCGGCTCTGAATCAATCGATATAGAAAGCTGCTATCAGCGTTTTGAGGCTGTAATACCCAAAAATCGCCCACAGCAAGCCCGTCAAATGTGGGCAAAAGCCAGTTTTGCAAGTATGGGCGGAGTTTTCCGTAAAGGACATCACCTTGATGAAATGCGATGCCTGATTTGCTACTTTGCTTGGCGTAGATGTCTTTGTTGAGCCGACCTGCCCCTGACACTATATCCTCATATTCAACTCTTGGAAGGGTATCATCGGAGCATATTATCGATGATCGCACAGCGATTTCTTCAAACTTACGCTGTTCCCAAGAAGAAGTAATTCGCTTTTTGTTTACGGTCGAGATAAGCCTACCCGCCCTTCCAGTAAAGGAAATGCACTTACGCTGATGAAGGGTGATAAGGTTGTCGAGTTGCTGAAAGAAGGCACCTATCAAAGTTTGCTCTGACCTTTGTGGCAAGATAACTGGGAAGTCAACAAGGATACTTTGGTTGAGATGCTTGATTGTACCACCGGTTGCTTTCTTATCTACATAGTCCATTAGAAAAGGTGCTTTTAGGTATTGAAAAAGATACTTCTCATCAACATTATTTGCGTCCTTAATTTGGACATTGAATACCCCTGCATTAAGTGTTGCAGGCATTGACAACCCCTGAACATACGCCACTTTTCCGAGTGTTCCGTCTTTTGTGATGAGAATGCTGCCGTTATGAATTTGAATGTTTCTATCTTGTTCATAACGCTCTCGTTCAACATAGTGACAAGTCGAGAAGTTAATGGCTCCATCATTGAAATCGGTTCCTGTTATAAGCATATAGTTGCCGCTATCTAAAAACTCCGAAGTTCTGAGGTTTTGCCATCCAATTCGAGCGTGCATAGAAGTGAGTTCAGATAACTTACGCTGTTCCCAAGAAAATGTTGAAGTGGTGAACATCATAGAGATAAGAGCCTGAAAAGGACTGAATAATAATGCACATTTACGCTGATGAAGGGTGATAAGGTTGTCGAGTTGCTCCAAGTAATCGCCCAAAACTCGCTGCTCGGTTATACTTGGAATAGTTACAACTGTGTTTCCCACAAGTTCTTTATTAAGGTTATTTACTGTGCTGCCAGCAGCAAGTGACCTGTACTGGCTAAGCATTTGTGGTGTACCAAGTAGATGACAAAGGAAAGTTAAGTCAAAGACTCCGTAGGTGTTTCTTATGAGCAACCAGCCGTCGTGAATACAGCCATCTATGCCCATTATATAGGGCTTTCCGAAACTCATAGAGTTGGAAAGAATTAAGTCACCCGGATGAACTTCTCTCGTTTTAGACAGTCCTTCAGGTCGGATTTTCTCAGCGGTTTTGGTTATGTAATTTCCTTGTGTTGGAGCATCACCAATCTTAATCCAGTTCAACCCATTTGGTGCATCCGTTATGAAATCGTCAATCGGTCTTGGTGAACCTCCTCGTTCTATTTGTACCAATTCTGAGAACTTACGCTGTTCCCAAGAAAAATCAAAAGAGCCAAGGAAACACCTTGGCTCTCTTGTTAAGACCGCATATTTTTTCATTTTTCGGCTTGCTTTAGCGGTGATGGCACTCATTACGGCATATCAACCTCAAATCCACCGGTAAGAATAAACTGCCGCAAAAGCTGATCCGTTTTCATATTGACCTTGGGTGGAATCAACTTGGTTTGTTCATATGCTTCAAAGAACGCTTTTGCTTTTGTCTTATCAACGCTCTTTTTCAGCTCGTCAAACCTGCCAAACTCATTGATAGTCGCTTCATTCAGGTTAAGCCCCATCATATTCCTGAGTTTATCCTCATCAAGACCGAAGATGGTTGCAAAACGGTGAATTTGGTCATCTTTTGCTCTAAACTGATACTCCGTGATGTAGTCACGAAGCGTTTTTCCGTCCTCGGCAATGACATCGCCTCGCTCAATGTCGTGCAGAAAGATATTTGCGTATTTCTGCTCCTCTTGCGTTAGGGCAGCAAAAGTCTTGTGAAGTTCTGCCTTTGCTTGCTCAATAGATTCCTCGGAAGAACCTTCCTGTCGAATCAATTTGAGGTACTTATCGAAACGACTGTTCATATAATCGGCATCAATAACCCCTGTGTCAATTTCAGTCAGGTATCCAACAAGATCGTATGGTATATCTATGTCTTGTGATCCGGGATCATCGGGAGAAGCAGCGGAAAGCTCTTTATAACGCTGTGCCAAAATCAAAAATGCGTTCTCATCGAACTCCATTGTAATTTCAATCGAATTACCGCTTTCCTCGTCCTTGAATGAGTAGGTGTGTTTGTCCCACCTAAATCCTTGGATTTTAGCAGCTTCAAGGTATCCGTTGAAATCTCTAAACAGCGAAGCGAACTTAGCTCTTACGGTTCCGTCCGCAGGCAGCTTTTCAAAGTCAGGGATACCAGCATTCTTGAACAAATAGGCAATATCATCAAACACAGCGTTGAGCTTTCCGAGGTTGTAAGACAGTTTTTCAACGAACAGACCTATCGGTCTATCGCCGGAATAGAGCTTAACAGCTTTGCTCACATTCTGCTCCATCGTATGCGGCTTGCGATAATATCTGATGATGCCAAAAGGCTTATCGGGTCCGAAAAGTCTGTTGGTTCTGGAAAATGCCTGAATGATGTTCTCATACTCCAGTATCTTGTCCATATACAGCGTGTTGACCCACTTAGAGTCAAAGCCGGTAAGCATCTGATCCACTACAATCAGGAGGTCGAGCTGCTTCTCAGGCTCTCTTTCGACCCGCTTATATTGCTCTTTGTGGGCAAGGCGTAGAGAAAGGTCTTTTTTGAAGCGAGCGTGTGTAGCAATCGAAAAATCCTGACCAAACATCATATTATAGTCAGTAAGAATTTCGATTAAGCCTTGCTCTTTATAGAAAGCAATCGGCTGCCCTCTGTATTCTTTGTAGTCACCATCTTCATTGCTGATATTGGGGTCAAAAAGGCAACTGATCCTAAGTTTCGGCATTGCAGCCTTCAGCAGTCGATAGTAGTCTATTGCTTCGGGGATGCTGCTCGTTGCAAAGATTGCGTGGAATTTCCCGTTGTGGCTCAAGGTAAGCCAATTTTCCTGAATATCCTCAACAACCTTGCTTTGATGCTCCGAGGAAAGGTACTGAGTCTTTGGAAGATAATCTTCAATGCCCTTGACCCACTTTCCGTCATCGCCCAAGAAGCCCGCCATCTTGACGGTGGAGGAGTCCATATACTCATAGAATATTTTTGCCTTTTGGGGATTGCTGATTGCTTCTTCTTCGGTTGCTGCTTTTGCTTTTTCCAAAGCAACCACCTTGCGGACATCCTTATCACGGAAAGTCAGGACTTTATAAGGGTCAAATCCAAGCACATTCTTATCCCTGATACCATCAGCGATGCTATATCTATGGAGTTCATTGCCAAAAACATCTGTTTGGGCATTGTTTTTCTTTGCATTCTCCTCAAACACCGGTGTGCCGGTAAAGCCAAAGAAGATGGCATTGGGAAATGTTTCCTTGATGATGGATAGCATATCTCCAAAAGTTGAACGATGAGCCTCGTCAACAATAAAAACAAGCCGTTTGCCGTTGATTATTTCAATATCGCTTGCATTAAGTCCTCCGTCCTCATCTCGGATATTGCTCATCTTCTGAATAGAGGTAACAATTAGGGTATCTGCCGTTGCGTTGCTTTTCAGCTTAGTCAAAAGGACATATGTGTTCTCTGTTGCCTGCACGGTTTCGTTCTCGTCCGCAAATGCCCGATATTCCTTGAGCGACTGCGTTCCTAACTCAATACGGTCGGTAAGGAAAATAACCTTATCAGCATCATTGGAGTTTGCAATCAACTGAGCAGACTTAAAGCTCGTCATCGTCTTACCTGAGCCGGTAGTGTGCCAAATGTAGCCGCCACGCTGCTTACCGCTATCCCACTTCGTTTTAGACACAACATCGGAAATTGCGCTGGCTGCGTAATACTGGTAGCTTCGCATTACCTTCAGAACACCGTCAGCATTGTCGGCAACAGTATAAAAACCAATGAGCTGGTGCGCCATAGGGATGGACAGCAGCGAGGAGGCGATAGCTTTCCAATCGTTGATAGGCTCATTATTGAAGTCAGCCCAATGGAAATAGTAATCCGTATTGAACTTTCCGTCAGGTCCGGGATTCGCAAAATAACGAGTTTCTTCAGGGTTCATTGCAACAAACACCTGAACGAGCGAGAACAATCCGGTAAAAACGCCCTCATATGAGTATTTCTCAATCTGATTATATGCTTGACTGACGGGGACACCGCTGCGCTTCAGCTCAATATGTATAACCGGCATACCATTGATGAGCAGCATCAAATCGCCACGACGGTCATTCAGCATTTTTGACTTGCTCGGAAAGGCTGGTTGCTGTACGATCTGATACCGGCTCTGTCCAGCGGCGATTTCTCTGCGATCATATATTTTCAAGCTGATTTCAGTGCCAAAATGGAGCTTGTCGTCAGGGTTATCACGCTTGATGGACACAGTTTTTCCGTTGATAAAGCCATTGAGTTTTAACGGGGTTCTAAGTTCCGTGATCTGCTCAATAATCTGCTGCATTTCGCCATCCGTAAGAGGATAGTTATTCAAGCGGTCAATCCCACGATTGTTATCATACAGGATCTTTGCCCAATTTCGGATGAGGTCTTGCTCGGTTGGGTTCTTGATAACTTCTTTTTCCCAGCCTTTATCCGCCAAGACTTTAATCAGGGCTTCCTCAAAGTCCGCTTCTTTTTGGAATGTCATTCGATTTCCTCCTTCCTGCGATATTGATGTCACACGAACATCTTTTCAAGCATAGATTTCTTGATATTTTGGAGCTTTTCCAACTCACGCTGATGAAGGGTGATAAGGTTGTCTATGCAACGAAATATTGTGCCAATCTTTTGTGCCTCGCTCTCATCCGATGGTGCAGCCACCTCAATCTCAGCCAAGTCATTCGCATTTATTGCTGGATAACTTGTTCCTGTGCAGTTGTCCAAAACAACCTTTACGAAGCGTTCGCTTTGAACAAGGCTGAGCAGAAAATACCCGTCAACATAGGGACGCATTTGTGCGTATCCAGTCGAAAAAACATAGTTATTATCGGGCTTTTCAAAAAGATAATTGTTTTTTTGATATGGGCGCACAGTCTGATAGAATAGATCCCCAGTGTGAGCAAGTCGCTGCGCTCTTGATGGAGCAGATGACTTTACCTCGGTCCTATGCGACAACATCTCTGTGCCAACAACAGACTCCAAATCGACATATTCAAATGTTCGAGGCAGCTCATCTTTAGGATTGAATAACGCAAGTTCTCCGAGCTTACGCTGTTCCCAAGGGTCAGTAAATCCCTTAAAGCGAATTTCGGGGTAACTGCTGCCATTTTGCGGGAACATCTTTTTGAGCATCGACTTTTTCACATTCGTCAACTTTTCAAACTTACGCTGATGAAGGGTGATAAGGTTGTCGAGGTTTTCAAAGAATAGCCCTATGTGCTCTTGCTCAGGAACAGACGGCATACAAATAACCGTGTTAAGGATGTTATCGTTATACAGTCTTTTTATAGTGCTGCCCTCAATTCCAGCCCACTTTACCACTGAATAGAAGCACTTCAAAAACGAATTTGAGAGTCTTTCATCGTGGCTAAGCCACACGATATTTGAATCCTGAAAATACTCATTATTCCCGGCAAATTCAACGGTTCTGCCGATACTGCCCGATGCGGAAATCAAAATATCACCTTTTTTAGGATAAGGATATTTAGATTTGTATTCTTCAAAAAGCTCTCTGGAAATAAAAGCATCAGGTTCAGCACCAAATGTTCCAATCTTATAAAAAGGTATATCTCCAGTTTCTGATGTCTGTTCCTTAAAAATGCGACGGCACATTGAAACCGAGCCTATTTCTCCGAGCTTACGCTGTTCCCAAGCGTCTGAGAATCCTTTGAAACGAATTGCGGGAGCATCTGATTTTTTCGTCATTCTGCACTACCTCCCAGCAATTTCTTCAACTCATTAAGTCCCAGCATATCATACTCGTTACCCTCAAGGTCATCGATCATTCCCGAAAGCGTTGCTTCGGTTTCACTGATCTGCTGTTCGACTTCGAAGAAAGTGGTAGCATACTTGTTTTGAAGGGCTTGAATTTGGCTCACCAAGCTGTCGATTACGGTATCAGGCAGTTTGTGAATGCTCTCAATGAGAGGAGCAATCCACTTCTTTTCAAGCAAATCCAAAGCCTGCTCATCGCTCAGACTTTCAATCGTATCCTTTGTTTTTGCCTGCAACGCAGCACTCTTTGCCTTGATCTCCGCCTTGATTTCTTTCTCGCTCTTGACCAAAGACTCTACCTTTTCTAAGAGTGTACGAAGCGCAACGCTTTCAGGAGAACGGTCTTTCTTCAGTTCCTTAATCTTTTTGGATACTTCTTTCGGAACGAAAGCATCGCCTTCCTCGGTGAGAACATCGTTGCAGCTCTCTTTATCCTCCTCTGTCATTTCATCAAGGATAGACTCATACTCAGAAGGGATTTCCGCCAAACGGCTTTCCAAACCGTGAAGCTCGTCCGTTTCTGTGGAGAGCAAAGTCGCCTGTACCAAGTCGAACGGGATAATATGACCTACCCAGCCCTCTTGAACTTCCTGGTCTTTACCGTCCTTTTTCTTGATGACAAGGTTCGGATCGACCTTCTTTGTTGCAGCAAAGCCTTCGGTTTGCAACATTTCGAGGTCGATGGAAATACCTGTCCAATCGTCGTCAAGAAGCTGGAACGCCGCATATTTGTCGATAAGTGGAATTTCTTTCAATCGATCGAAAATATCAGCACTCAGAACGGTTTCAGCCTTAGAGATTTCGATGCTTCCCATCCGGTCGATAAGTTCTTCTTTCAGGAATGCCGGGAAAGTGGAAAAGGCGGCGTTAAAAGCATTCTCAAATCCGACCACATCAGGGTGGCTCTTGATGGCACTCTTAATATCAGGGGTAGACACATTCACATAAGGAATGCCACTCTCGGTAAACAACGCCTTTTTCAGCGCAGGGAACGCCGTCCAGAATTCGCTCATCTCGTCAATTTCTGCTGTCGGGATACCGCCAAACATAGACGCATAGACATCCCAATGCTCGGCAGCTTCAGAGGAATCAACATAGCGAGGAATGTTCAAGTTATAATCATTGCTGCGAATTTCTTCACGACTGACGACTTGTGAAAACTTCGGAATGCTTTCACGCTTAATAAAGGTATCTGCTATGCGTTTAATGTCAGACGCACGGAGCTTGTTATTTTTACCCTCTTTGATAAAGCCCTTGGATGCATCGATGATAAGGACATCGGTATTCTCACGCTTTTGGCGCAGCACCATAATGATGGTGGGTATTCCTGTCCCGAAGAAGATATTTGCAGGCAGTCCGATAATGGCGTCGATATGGTTATTCTCGATCAGATTCTTTCTGATTTCACCTTCCTCACCGCCACGGAATAGTACGCCGTGGGGAAGAACGATTGTCATAATGCCGTCCGGCTTGATATGGAACAGATCGTGAAGCAGGAAAGCATAGTCGGCTTTTCCTTTGGGAGCAAGTCCAAAACGAGCATAACGAGGATCACCCTCTTTGTTGGACGGGTCCCAAGCCTGCGAATACGGCGGATTGGACACGACCGCATCCACATAGAGAGGATTATAGGTATTTACCGGATCATTTTCGTCAAAGTACGGCCAATCCTCCTCAAGAGTATCGCCGTTACGAGTGACGATATTATCCGGTTTGATGCCACGCATAACCAAATTCATCCGGGTCAGGTTGTAGGTGTTCTCCTTCAACTCCTGCGCGAAGTATTTGATGTTGTTGTCATCGGTCATATACTTGGCAACGCTCTGACCAATATTGATAAGCAACGATCCCGAACCGCTTGTCGGGTCGTAAATCTTGATTTCGCTTTTGCCCTTCAAGTGGCTTGCAACGATTTCAGACATCAGCAGAGATACCTCGTGCGGGGTGTAGAACTCACCTGCTTTCTTTCCAGCATTTGCTGCAAAGTTACTGATAAGATATTCGTAGATAAAGCCGAGAACATCGTAGTCCTGCTTGCCGTCCATAGGAATATCCTTTATCAGCGTCAGAAGCCCGCTGATTGCTTTTGTTTGTGAACCGGAGCTATCGCCAAGTTTGGAAAGACCCGTTTGCAAAGTGTCAAATACTTTATCAAACACCTTCTTGTGCGTGTTGGAAATCAGCCGGCTGAACGCAGAGAGTGCATCACGGACATTTGAAACATCAAAGTCCTTCCCCATAGAGAGCCAAGTAGAAAAGAGGTCTTTATAGGCAATAAAGTAGCCGATATTCTCTTGAACCCACTTAACCGTTTCGTCATCTTCTTCTGATACGGTTTTCAGAAGTTCGTCGTCATAGTCATTTTCCTTCAAGAATTTGATTTCTTTATCAGATAGATACTTGTAAAAGATAAAGCCAAGTATGTAATCCTTATATTCATTCGCTTCGATTTTGGAACGCATTTGGTTTGCGGAAGCCCATATTTTCTGAGCAAGCTGTTGCTTATTCATCCTGTGAACCCATCCTTTTTCATTTTCTAAGGGAGATATACTACCCCACTGTTATGATACAGCAATTAGTGTCCCATAAAACGGACTCACTTCTCGTCGGGAACAAACTCCATAATGTCATCGGTCGTGCAATTCAAAGCTGAGCAGATTTTCCCCAACACTTCAGTGCTTACATTTTCATCACGACTGAGCTTATTGATTGCGTATTTAGTGAGTCCAGCAGCTTCCTGCAAATCTCTTTTCTTCATATCTCGATCAAGCAGAATGTGCCAAAGTTTTTTATAGCTTACAGCCATCGTATCATTCCTTTCTCTCAACCTGCGAGTAAGTGCTAAAACACATCTTATATTATAGCACATAATCCCGAAATATCAACCATAAACCCCGATATTTCAAACTTAGTTCCTGATTTTCATACCTACTCAAACTCTCCTGCAACCGAATAGCTTGGGAACAGCGTAAGTTCTCAGATATTACTTTTCCCGCTGGCGAAAAGAATAGGGACAACCTTCCATTAGAGAGCTATTCAATTACCAACGAACACGGGTTTGTACCACAAGATGAGAAGTTCGAGAATGGTGGGACGATGCGAGAAGCAGATAAAAGGATGTATTATATCGTTTCTCCGAACTCATTTGCTTATAACCCGGCAAGAATAAATGTTGGTTCAATCGGATACCAAAATATCGGGAAAAATGTGATAGTTAGCTCTCTATATGAGGTTTTCAAGACCTCCGAAGATGTTGACGATAGGCTCTTATGGCACTGGTTCAAATCACCTGATTTTCAAAAGTTGATTATGCAGTTGCAAGAGGGTGGCGTTCGTCTGTACTTCTATTACGACAAGCTCTGTATGGGAGAAGTATCTCTTCCTTCGCTTGAGGAACAGCGCAAAATCGGAAAGCTGTTTGATACCCTTGACAACCTTATCACCCTTCATCAACGACAGCCTTTTTTGCATTCAACCCCGGAAATTTCTCTGACTGTCCAACTGATCCATCCTTTTTATACATCCTCTTGGGAACAGCGTAAGGTTGGCGATTTGCTCATAGAGCGTAACCAGCAAGCACCAATGAGCGACGAATATCCTCTTATGGCATTCATAGCAAATGAAGGTGTTGCCCCTAAAGGTGAGCGTTATGACCGAAGTGCCTTAGTTACGGACACGGTAAACAAGCTGTATAAGAAAACAGAGAAAGGCGATTTTATATATAGCTCTAACAACCTCGAAACCGGCTCAATAGGTCTGAATAAGTACGGAAAAGCCTGCATTTCACCGGTATATAGCATTTTTGAGCCTACTGGAATTGCTGACTCGGATTTTTTGGGAAGAAGATTAGTCAGAAAAGACTTTATAAATGCTATGGTCAAATGGCGTCAAGGTGTTATCTATGGACAATGGCGAATACACGAGTCTGATTTTCTGAAAATTGAAATACCTGTACCTTCAGTCGAGGAACAACGGAAGATCGGTGCTTATTTAGACCAACTCGACAACCTTATCACCCTTCATCAGCGTAAAGGAAAAGCAGCCGTCACCGGCTGCTCCAATGATGCAAATAACTCAAAAGGTGTTTATTGTAAAGCACGGGATTTCGGATATAAATGCTACAAAAAAGTCAAATCTCAACAGATTCGATGCTTAATTGCAGTGTTCATCTTCTTCGTATAGGTTAATGATTGTTTTTCCGTGCGCTTTTGCATAGTCAAAGGCAAGCCCGGTGCCGCTTTTGGGCTGATAGCTTGTTATTGCTTTTTTCGACTCTTTTCGACTCGCCGGAAGGTATTCGTTATTATAGTAAAAGACGCAAAAGTCACTTGCCCGAATCATAGCCTGATTGCGTTCCACATAAGCAGCTTTCCCGGCAGCAGCAACTCCGTCAGGGCAAATACTGTCCTCGTATCCATCTAATAGGAACTGCATCGTATAAGCGTCTGCATCAGGATAATCCGTCCGATAGTGTATTCTGCGAATTTGGGGGTAAACTTCTCTTAGTTCTGAAACCACCTTGTAGCAGAGGGTATTAAACTCGGAATGATCTCCAAACAGAAAGATTGCTACGCCCTGCTCAAGCAGATAGCAAATACTGTCCCGCAATCGACTTGCAAGCTCCTTCTTATGCTTAATTTTCCTATGCCCGATAAAACAACAGGTCATACAAACACCACCAAGAAAAACAGTAGAGCAAATGAGTATATTATTGTTCATCTGCACTAATTATTATATTTTTGCTCTATATATAAGTCAATAGCTTCACATCGAGAACAGAAAGCAAGTGGAGAATAACATATAATTATTATGGATTCGAGGTGGAGCAAATGGGCAAAGAAATTGACTTCAAAAATAGAGATAGATTTATTCAACTGGGAATCACAATTTCAGTTCTTCGTAAAATGCGAGGAATGTCGCAGGAGCAGCTTGCGGCAGAGGCAATGATGAGTCGTTCGCATCTTAGCGCAATCGAAGCACCGAATATCGTCAGACCCTTTTCCGTAGAGGTTCTATTTAATATCGCTGACGCGCTGAAGATTGAGCCGGGTGATTTGCTGAACACCTCAATTATCCCGGATCAAATTCTAAACAAAAAAGAAAAATAGGTGGCTATGGGACAATAAAGCCCATA
>ERZ779942.1342-NODE-1342-length-12482-cov-5.20013_pt1 | contig 12482 bp, 10 predicted proteins | sample MGYA00511941_ERZ779942 | MGnify/ENA primary metagenome ERZ779942 (study PRJEB29588, sample SAMEA2148265) | human gut metagenome | biome: human gut; feature: human-associated habitat; material: faeces | place: Denmark | collected 2008/2010 ... | reverse complement strand
CTGACATCTGTTTTTCCTTTAGAAGATTAATCAGTTCATAGACTTTAGGTCCACTGATTACAGGACTTGAAATGATTATATTGTTATTCGCACCAAGTAAATCTTTATGATAATATGTACTATAATTGTCCCAATCGTATATTGCATTAACTGTCTGTTTGCCAATTTGTAAACCACAAGCAAGCTCATATCCAATCTGCTTGTATGCTTTTAAACGCTTAGCATACATATTATCAAACATTGGTATATGATTATCTACATAATCATATATTATTACATTTTCTTTATCAGCATAATCACGATTCAATCGACCGGCATACTGTTCAACAACTCCTCGAAATGATACAGGTGTTGCCATAAAAAGTGTATCCAGTCTTGGAAAATCAAAACCCTCTCCTACAAGTGAACCTGTAGCTATTAATATCAGAGACTCCGCCTTATCAACCTGATGCATCTGTTCCAAAATCTTCTTATGTTCTTTCTTTGAGTTGTTGCCTGTCATTAAGAATACATGGTCTGCATAATCTTTCAATCGCTCGTACAGTTTCTCTGAATGATCCTTGTATCGGGATAAAACAACTGGAGTGCGACCTGCTGATACACAATCCTTAATATCCTCAATAATCTGTTCATCCCTTATATCATTATTGTGAATAATATCATATGCTTCATTTGGATGCATCTTACCATTAATCACTCCTCTTGGAGGTACAGTTCTGGTAAAACGCGGATATACAAAATGCTGTATCCCCTGCTCCATAGCCTTTTCCTTTGCCGTATAACTATATCTTATAGGTCCTATCAGCATATAATTGATTTTTTCCAGTCCATCTCCTCTTTTCGGAGTTGCTGTCACACCATATACATACTTTGCTTTCACTTCTTTTAAAACATTGGCTATTGTTTCAGAAGCAGAATGATGGCACTCATCAACCAGCACTAGTCCGTATTCATTCAACAGATTATGATACTCTCCCTTTTTGCACAGCGAACCTGCCATTGCAATATCTATAATTCCAGTCATTGAATCATGTGCTCCCTGCAAAGTTCCAATCAGGCTTTTTCTTTTCCGTACTCTCCCTGTCTTAGTTTCATAGGTTGGAAGTTCCTCATTAATATTTAAGAATTTCCCCAATGCCTCTTTCCACTGCTCTATCAATGCTGATGATTCCAATATAATCAATGTATTCACTTTCTTTTGTGCAATTATCGCACTGCTAACCACAGTTTTACCAAATGCAGTTGCAGCATGAAGTATTCCGTTATCGTATTTCATCAGCTCTTTTAATGCCCGATCCTGTTCAGGACGCAATTCACCTATAAAATCCACATTAATATTTCTTCCCTGCTGACGCTCATCTTCGATTTCATAATCAATATCTGCCTGTTTTGCCTTTTCCAGAAGTTCATCCAGCAGTCCTCTTGGTATTTGTATGTATCCGCTCAGATGGTCTTTTCCTAGATAAATCCATCTTGGTGTATCATAATTTGATGTTCCTATTGCCTGATTTTTATAGAAAATCGGATTACTGATTGCTGCCATTCTGCGGATTCTGTTCTGCATAGATGCTTTCAAATTCGTATTGTCCACATATATTCCATTTGATAATGTAATATGCAACTTTCCATCTACATCAGTTTTATTAAAATGCTGTATTCTGTCCCATGGTTTTTCCCTGTCACTTTCGTCAGCATCTGCAACAATATCCTCAATAGGATTTGTCCATTCTTTTATTTTTTCTTCTAGAAATTCCTGTGATAATCTTGGCTTACTAAATAATATTCTCCATTGATCAGGATATGCATTCCAGTTGCCATCAATAAACGCACTATTTCCATCCTGCAAAGCCTTCCCCTGCAACGGCAATGCAATCAGATTACCAAGTGAACTATTATCTGATAACGAATCCTGTGCAGGCAGCATTCTGTCATAATATTTAAAAGATTTTAAATTAACCTGTTCTGCACCCTTATCAAGCAATGCAAATCCAAATTTTCTTACCAATGAAGCAGCTATCGGTTTATCAAAGAATATCCATATATGTGCACCTTTGCCAGACCTTGAACGTTCCACTAATGGATCTATTCCATTTAACACACAGATTTCTCGCATTGCCTCAACTTCTTCAATCCATGTATCATCAACATTTTCAAAATCATTTTCTTCTGCTCCTTTATCATGATTATCAAAATCAAATACCATGAATCTGCATGTTCCATTACTAAAAAGTGGATAAACACCTATTACATCAGATCCATTATAAGAATTCCCCTGCAAATGATTTAATATAATGAACTTTGTTATAGTCTTATAAGAACGGCTCTTGCAATCCTTACAGTTAATACCATCTTTTAATTTCCTATGACATCCACTTGTCCACAAATTATTACACTGCGGATAATATGCTGCCTTACCAGTTCCTTTATTAACACTACGCTTTGCATAGACATCCTGTCTGCCCCAAAACATGCCAAAAAACTGGTTTGCCATATTTTCTGTTATTATCTGCGGATAAATAATTCTTTTTCCCTGTTCCAAATCATAAGCTTCTTTACAATCCTTTTGTCTAAATTCCGATAATTCTTTATGGTATGACAATCCTGCTTTATCCAATATATTTTTCAATATCTGATTTTCCAGTTGCAGGTCATTCAACTTTTTCTGAAGTTGTGATATGTTTTCTATTGGATCACGCATATTGACATACCTCCTGTTTTTATCTATTGAAAAAATGTTTCATTGTCTCTTTCAAATCTTCACTAAAATCTTCCAAGTCATTTATAGTTATTGCTCCCTCATTCAGTAGTTCCAACACAATATAAAACTGATTGGATCTGCTCATTTCACATTGCACACCACAATCCTTTTTATCCTCTTTAATTCTTTTCTCCAGCTTCCAAAACTTTTCTGAAGCATTTCCCTTTCCGCTTAGTATTGCCATATATTCTTTATTCAGCTTATCCATATAAGCCTCTTGCCATCCGGCTATCTTACTGCAAAATAGTTTCCAATCCCTTTCTGAAAATCTGTTCATATTCCATCATCTCCACAAAATCAATTAAAAATCATACTCTAATGATTTTTTATACAATTTTATTCAACCTCTGATGTTATAAGCCACTTTCTAACCGTCTCTAAGTCGAAATCCACACAATCCGCGATCTCCTCGATGGAACGCCCCCTTTTACTCATCCGAATCGCAGTAGCTTTCGCCTGTTGTTCGCGACCTTCTTCACGACCTTCCGCATAACTTTCATTTCTTAATTCTTCCATGACTTTACACATCTCGCTCACTCCCTCCGGATTTTCTTTTAAATAACGCGTCTTTTCCGCAAGCAATTCGTAATGCATATCTTCCGCCCGCTGAACCTCAATGTCGTATTTTTTCCTGTACTATCTGTTGCATATGCATCCAGACAGATAGCGTTTCCTATTTTATGGATTTCTTTTCGCTCGATACAAATGCAACTTGATTAATATCCGTTTTATTTCCTGCTTTATACAGCGTTTTGGCCAAACACAGGCAACAGACCATCTGAAGGACTTTCCCCTCATAAAATTACGAAAAAAAATGTCATGCTCTTTTGTCTTCTTCGTTGGACATCGCAACTGTGTATTCGGTATTTTTGCTTTTTCCAAATCCACATCCCTTAATTCAAGATTTGCCATAGACAATAAATCCATTCCCTTTTCCGTCTGTACCAGTACCAGAGAAACGCCTTGTGACTCCTCTGTATGAATTTCTGTTCCCCACGAATCTCCCAAAGTTAAATCACCTGTTCTATTTCCGGTTGCATAATGACAACTATAGCAATTGCGCGTGTAATCAATTCCCTCCAGAAATGCCATCGAATAGAAATCGCTCACTCCATCCGGAACAACAGGTTTAAGACTGGTTTCCAGACCATAACAATTATTTTTTCGAAACAAAATCTCTTTCTGAAGTTCAATATCAACACCATACTCAGACAAAGCCTTCTTCAGGATCTTAATTGATGGAGTTCCATGACAAATAAGATCAATGGTATACAATCTTTCTGCATACGGATCTCCAATATAATTTTTCATAGAGGATACCTGACAAGGAAGACCAAGAAACAACACTTTTTGCCCTGCAATAAGTTGTTCTTTTACTTGTTTATAAATTCCAGTTGGATTACTCTTAACATACTTTGATCCCCTTACACCATCAAGTTCCTCAAGAGATTTTATAAGAACAAACTTATACTCTCCGTCTATAAGCTTGCAAGAGGCTATCGTCCCACCTGTCATTATAAAATTCTGAAAAATAGCTGTTGCGAATCCCCCCGACGAGCTCCGCTCTCTTATTGCTTTATCTGCCCAGCCCTGGTACCAGCATATAGGTTCCTTTAATTGTGAAGGGTGATTACATTGACACACATTACCACATGCATTGCAATGAATACATGTATCAGAATTAATATATGCATTCATATATTCAATATCGTCTTGCACATTAATTGCGTTGACAGGACAAATATCAATACATGCCATACAACCGGAACATTCGTTTTTTTTACAAACCGTATTCATATATGCAATTCTCCTACTTTTATATTTCGCATAAACATAACATCATTTTCTTCGCATCTGATTCCATAACGTAACAATCAAAGTTTTGTTCATAACTCCCGCATATAGCAATGCTATAAAACAGGAAATACACATACATAAGGTATTTTTACTATAAAACAATATAAATATAGCAAAAGTTGATGCTATTGATATCACTATATTTTTTTTATTTTCACTTAATTTAACATATTTTGACACTTTCCATCGCCGATACAGATAAATTACAAAATTAGCTGCAAGTGTAGAAATAGCTGCCGCATAAATTCCAAACTTATGTATCATCAGTAAATTAATTGCCACATTCAAAATTGCTGCTGTCAAGGTTGTAGTTCCCATAATTTTTGTATCTTTGTATGCAGTAAAAATTCCCCCATAAAACCCGGAAATATTAGCAAAATAAGTAGCCAATAAAAGAATTGGAACATACAAAAGAGCTTCGTAATAATTTTTATTTATAAGAACACGAAACACCAAAGGCATAAATGCACTCATCCCAAGAACAAGTGCATACATAAAATTTTTTAAAGTTTCATACACATTATTATAGAAATCATTTTGCGAATCCTCTCCCATTACCCTTGCAGAGCTCTCTTTCCAGGACTGATAAAAAAATCCATAAACGGTATCCATCAAATTGGGAAATTTATAAGAAACTGCATATAAACCGGTTGCCTCACTCCCCAACCAGTTCATCAAAATAATTCGGTCAGAAAGATTAATGATTGTCCATGAAACCTTATTAGGAATCAGAGGAAGTGAATATACAATCAGATCTTTCGCCATTTGTGAATCAACAATTCGAAAATTAAAATACTTCCACAGGCGGATTCTAAAGATAAAAATAACGGAAACAAAAAACTGGGTTAGAATGGCTGCCAATAACATTCCATCCACGCCCATATGAAATACCGCTATAAATAACACATTTAGTGCTATCTGAATCGAACCAAGTAAAAAGTTAAATAAAGCATATTGATCCGTTCTTCCTATTCCTCGAAGTATTGCACTAATCATTCCGCTCACAACATTTAATAAAATATAAATTGTTGCATAGCAGGTATAATGATAATGTAATCCCTGCATTACCGGAATACCAATCAAAGCAAACCCCGTCATCCCAGTTAATACAATTATGAGGGATGTCGATATTACTTTTTCCTTTTCCTCCTGTTTTTTGCAATCAATCAAAAAGCGAAAAATAGATTCGTCCATAAGTACAGAGACAAATGGAACACAGAATGTTGCAATACTTAAAATATAATCAAAAACTCCATATTCTGAAGCAGAAAGTAGTGTAGTGTATAAAGGAAGAAGGAAAAAAGAGACTAACTTGGTACTAATATTTCCAATCGCTATTATTCCGGTATTTTTAATCAAACGCTTTTTTTCATTCATTTTTTGTTTTCCCACTATTCCAGACTATTTCGTAAAAATTTTAAAGATTCTCCTGCCATGTCTTTCATTACTTCTTTCGTTTTACTATTTGACACAGATTCCATCCATTCTGTATTTTCCGAAGAATATAAATTTTTTTCCATATTCATCCGTTTTAATACTTCCACCATCCTTGCCTGTGATCCACTCCTTGGGAATACACAAAACGGCACTTGAAAGTGTATGGAAAATACAGTTGCATGAAATGAATTTGTAATAACATAAGAAGCATTATACACCATATCCAAAAACTCTTCCGGTCCTATTCCCAGACAATATTTCTGACCTACAAACGCTTTAATTTTTCTTTGGGAAACATATTTGATTTTTAAATTCTTTTGTTTAGCAATCTTTGATGCATATGAAACCAATTCCTGTTTATTCTCCTCATCATACAAAAAATATACAAAAATATAATTTTCATTTCTGATCTTTAATTGAAAAGAATCAATATAATTTTCTGCATCTAAAAGTAGCGTAGGATCAACCGTATGTAATATTTCTTTTTTTATTCCCACCTCATTTATCAAATAAGGAATTGTTTCACTTTCTCTGACGGATACGGCATCTAATCTTTCAACGTCTTTTTTTATTCTTTTATAATACTTGTCCGGCACCTTCGCCGGCATACTTGGTGCATATGCAATTTTTTTCTTACTGTCAGAAACAAATTCCAGGAAGAATTCCGGCACAAATTCCTGTGTACAATTGATATTCCAAATTTGATCACTTCCGCAAATAAAAGCATCATAACAATCATTCAATTCCTGCGAATTATCACTGCAGGCATAATATGTTTTTTTTGAAATTTTTAAGTACATATCCCGGAATCGTTGAAATGCCTGTTTTCTCTTTATATTGTGTATCAAATATAAAATATCCCCTAAGATAGCTTTTGGACGTTCTTTGTATATTTTTGTACGAAATACTTTATATTGTTCCATATCCTTAGCATAGATAATATTTATAATTTCAGGTTCATATTCCAAACTCTGTAATACTTTTTCTAACGCATATGCCTGTAATGCAGAACCAAAATTGTCTGCCGCATGAAATGTTATAATTCCTATTTTTTTTTCTATCACTTTTCCCTCAACGAAATAAATATTCAACGAATAGTTCTTTTGCTTCTTATCTGTAATATCTTTCTATATAACTGTGGATATTTAAAACATAATACAGCCTTTAAATATAATACTACACCTCCATAATTCTTAATTATTTTTTTATCAATTTTCAAACTAAATTTTTGAAAAAATATTAAATCCTTCCATAACATATCATTACATACTTTTTCATGCAAAATCATACTCATTTGAAAATAACAATTTAGTAACAAGCTATATTTACATATATCTGCGAACTCATGATATTTTATATTGCTTAATTCACAAACATATATTGATGAATATATTGAATTTTTTGATGACTCACATTTATATTTAATACCTACTAAAGAATCAGCATTTCTCACATATGTATACAAAAAATTGCAAATATGTATATAGCCAGACGCGTGCAGTATACATTCAAAAACAAATGGAAAATCCTCTCCTACTTTTAATTTTTCATTAAAACGTATCTCTTTCAAAATAGATTTTCGAAATATTTTGTTCCATAAATATGGTGTAACCATATTATCCCATTTTAACAAATGTATAGCTGCATTCTTTGATGTCAATTCATAGTCTCTAGACTCTGTAATTTTCTTTATTTCATTGCTAAGTAACATCCGAATCCCACAACCTACTATATCTGCATTTCTTTCAATAGCCGTATTTAACATTTTTTCATACATATCAATTTCTATATAATCATCTGGATCCACAAATCCTATGTATCCTCCACTGGCTTTATCCAATCCAAAATTTCGTGCACTTGCAACTCCACCATTATTTTTATAATAATATTTAAACCGATTATCCTCAGCACAAAATTTCATACATACTTCTTTACTTTTATCCGTCGATCCATCATCAACAATTATGACTTCAATATCTTGATATGTCTGATTTCTTAATGTTGTTAATGAACGCTCTAAATATCCTTCTTTATTGTAAACGGGCACTATAACACTTAATTTTTCTTTCATAATATCCCCTTATGTTTTCTGAAATACGCCATACACATTTTTCATTTTTGTGGCAATTTCTTTACGCGAATTATATAACTCATATCCTATAACATAAAACAGATAATTTGTTCCCACTGCCAATAATGCATCTTCATTAAATGCCCATAAAGAAATTACGATAGCAGAAATAATGAGTCTGTATTCCTTTTTCTTCACCAACTTAAACATTAAAAATATAAAAGCAAGCATAACCACAATTGCCATAACAATTCCCCAATCTTGTAGTAAAAGAATCATCCCTGAATCTATAAGAAAATACGGAAGTCCCGTGTCCACATTATAATTTATATTCCCCCCCCATAAGCTAACACCAAATTTTTCTATTGAATAAGCAGCTAAACTTATTCTCCCAGAAACAATTATATCTAATATATTTAAAAACGGAAGTATATGAGGGTTCAATGCCTTTGGAACTAAATTCTTTATAAAACAGAAATTGGGATTTGAATATCCATATGCAGAATATAACGCAGCTAAAAACCAATTTAAAAACAAAACCATAGGAAATAAAAAGGCCATTGCTTTTGAAGTCAATATTCTTTTTCCAATCTTCGTGTTTACAATAATATATAATATCAATCCAGCACCAGCACATACTATCATGGCACCACTTTTTGACACAAAAACACCTAATACATATATTATTACAGCCAGTATAAACGATTTTATTTTATTTTTAGGATAATATATATATAAAGTCAAAAATAATATTACCCCCATATTCATTGAAATGTAATTTAAATGAACATATCCCCCCATCAACAGACAAAACACAAAAATTATTGTTTTGGTACTTAATATCCAACTTGCAATTTTGTCAAAGTTCACACTCATACCTACCAATACCGCTACTAATGATACAAACAATCTTGCATCTGCTCCCAAACTCATTCTGTATATTATCAAAATGATTAATGGTATCATTATCATTAATGTTCTTGCTTTATTCAAAACATGCTGAAAAGCATTTACTAGTCCACATATCACCGCTATGACCAACAATACATCTAAGATCTTAGTTGAATATTTCCATCCTCTTAACGTATAATAAATACTTGTAAATACACAATACATCAATGGTAATATTTCTTTCTTTTTTACTTTTATAGACATTTGCATTGTCAAACCATTTCTCCCATTATATACTTATAACTCTTTTTTCTAATCTCATCATTTATATATAATACATTATAATTATTGATCCAATATTAATACAATAAAAGCATTTCGTTCAACCTATTCATATTACTTTAATATCCCAATATGCCGTAATTTGGTTCCAAAAAAAAGTCTGATTTTACGATACCAAGGCAACCAACTTGCTGCATAATGATGTACAGACAATGTGTCTTCCCTGATATTAATTCTTCTTATTTTTCCATCATATGCACAAAATACACTACTTGGGAATACAGTCACATCAAGAACTGTTTGTTTCTTTTCGCACGGTTCAAATCCATTACAGACAAGTAAATCCGTTATTCTAACATTGATCGTTTTTATCGTATCAATCCCTGTATTTTCAAATATATCCCGATTATACGAATCCATCATCATTTTAGCAACGACATTACCTGACTCACATGCAAAAACTAATCCAGGACTAACCAGCAAAGAAAAACTTTCTATCCCAGTAAATGCCGGTAATTTTAACAAATCATCGGGAAAACTCCTTATTACTTCTACGTCTGTGTCAAAATATATTCCCCCATAATCATACAAAACCTTCATTCTTACATAGTCTGATACAAATGCCCATTTTTTTAATTGATAGGCCCTTTCTATGTATTTATTTTCATGCAAATCCGTATTGCCTTCATTCCACTCAACAATCTCATAATCAGGGAAAAATTTTTTCCAGGAAGTAATGCACTTCATTACCAATTTGCTCTTTTTATTCCCACCAAACCAACAATAGTGTATTTTTTTTGGAATCATTTTGCATTCCTCACTTTGATATTTTTTCCGTATTATCCTACTATTTTTTCAACAACTTCTATATAACGTTTTCCCATTTCTGCATAGCTAAATATTTTTTTTAATTCAACATCCTTTACCATAGCCGTCCATGCTAATTTTTGACTCAAAGCATTCAGGATGGCAGACTTTAATTGTTCTATATTTCCTGCTTCGATGCGAAATCCATTCACGCCATTTTTTATTAATTCATATGCACTTCCAACAGCATCTGTCGCAATTGCAATTTTCCCATGCTGAACAGCTTCATTTAAAGTTAATCCCCAAACATCACACCATCCTTGATAATAGTTCACCGGATAAACAAAAATATCACATTGTGCAAAATAATTACCCCGTTGAGCCGGATTAACGCTTCCGGTAAAACAAACATTATTTAATTTCAACATTTGTGTTAAACGCTTGCAGTTTTCTAAATCTACTCCATCACCAGCTATCAATAGATAGCATTTTTCTTTTATATCACTATTCAACCTTGAAAAAGCTTTAATAAGATCACCAACACCCTTTTGCGGTAACAATCTGCCCAGATACATAATAATTTTACATTCTGATGGTATATTAAATTTTTCTCTAAGATCAATGTAATCACAATCTGGTGTTTCACTCACATCTGGAATCCATACAATTTTTTTTTCTTTTACACCATTCGAAATGAAATACTCCCGGTTTTTCCTTCCAACAGAAAAAATCACATCTGCTCTCTTGTAAATCAAACCAGGTATAACACGTAAAATCAAATTTTTAACACGTCTTTTTAACGGTTGTTTTTCCCAAGGTGCTTCCCATTTTTCCCAAAAATATCCAATCTTAATATTTTTCTTTTTGCACACATACACAATATAAGCACTATATATTACTTCTCGAAGTGAATCAATTGGAGGAAGTTCAACAAAATCATATTGAATACTATCTCCCATAATTTTTTTTAAATCTTTAATTCCCTGCTTTCCATCCAAAAGGAACTTACATTTTAAATCCTTGATTTTTTCATATTCAATTGTGAACCCATATTCTTTTTTATTTAACTGTTCATTTGTAAATACAAACTGAACATCCGCATTTTGAGCAAGATTTCTAAACCATCCTATCCTATACTCAGGTAATGTATTATGGAAAAAAAGAATTTTCAAAGATTTTTGCATTTTTCATATCCCCATTTTATACACTCTTGTAAAACTCCAGATAACGTTGAGTTAGCCATTCAAACGAAAATTTATTGTGATACTGTTCTTTAGCATGTTCTTCAAAAATCGCCTTTACTTCTGGATGATCGAGTAAATATTTTATCTTTTCAGCCAACTGTTCTGGATTTTTAGGCTCTACTGTATATCCATTTACTCCATCCCTCACAATTTCTACAGTTCCATCAACAGCAGTCGCTACAATTGTTTTTCCAACAGAGAATGCTTCAATCGGTGTTAATGGCAGTCCTTCCCAAAGTGAAGATAGAACAACCAAATCTAACTGAGACATTAAATTTTGAATATCTGATCTATATCCTAAAAAAATCAAATATCTCTCAACAGCTAATTTTCTACTAAGTTTGCGAAGTTTTGTCTCATCTTCCCCACTTCCCGCAATCACAAATCGCACCTTCTGTTTACTTTTAATAACAGTAGGAATTGCCTTGATAAAATATTCCATTCCTTTTTGTTCAGACAGTCTTCCTACACTCCCAACTACAAACATTTCATCATCGTGCAATTTTTCTATCAGAGGATCCACAACTACCTCTCCATCAAATGGTTTCACCGCATTATGTATTACCGTCACTTGCTTATCTGACAGTCCATATACCTCAATAAGATTTTTCTTTACCATTTCTCCGCAGGCTACTAATTTTGCATGACGATATGCAAATCGTGTTAACATCTTCTTATCAGTAAAAGTATTGTGATTTGTGTTTATAAAAATACATTTTCTATACAATCTTAATATAGCGACATAAAATGCAGCCATTCTATGATGTGTATGAATAATAGTAATCTGTTCTTCTTTAACTGTCCTCTTCAAAGTCTTAGAAGTATTAAGAATCGTTAAAATAGACTTATTTTCTATATCATCTATTAAAATATGTTTAATTCTCATCTCATTCAATTTTTTTATATTAACTCCACCGCAAGAACAAACTATAATTTTATTTACTTTTGGTTGCAATATCTCGCATAACTGCAATATAACATTCTCGGTTCCTCCCAACTGCATCGTTCTGGTGAAAAGTAAAACATTTTGTTTTCTTAAATCTATCATGTTATTTCCTATACTTCCACATTAAACTCACTATTTTTATATCGTCTACAAAATATCTCTTAAACATCCGTTTCAGATCGGAAGAGC
>ERZ779942.1340-NODE-1340-length-12504-cov-5.78087_pt1 | contig 12504 bp, 10 predicted proteins | sample MGYA00511941_ERZ779942 | MGnify/ENA primary metagenome ERZ779942 (study PRJEB29588, sample SAMEA2148265) | human gut metagenome | biome: human gut; feature: human-associated habitat; material: faeces | place: Denmark | collected 2008/2010 ... | reverse complement strand
ACACCTCCATGTGCCGGGCCACATCTACGGAGCGTACCATACCGAGTTTCTTTTGGAGAACAAGGATGGTTTCCAGGTAGTCCTCCCCGGACGCATGAAGTTTCATCTGAACCTCCTTTACTGAGCCAGCTTCCAGCCGATGGCCTCCTGTCTGGCCGATACAAAATCGGCATACAGGCCCTTTTGCTGGATCAGCTCCGCATGAGTGCCGCGCTGGACGATATGAGCGTTGTCCAGTACAAGGATCTGATCGGCGTTGCGGACGGTTTTCAGACGGTGGGCAATCATGATGATGGTCTTGTCATGGATCAATGCCTCGATAGCCCGCTGCAATTCATCCTCATTCTCCGGGTCAACGCTGCTTGTTGCCTCGTCCAAAATGATGATAGGTGCGTCCTTCAGCATGGCGCGGGCGATGGAAATCCGCTGTTTCTCGCCGCCGGACAAAGTACCGCCGCCCTCGCCAATCACAGTGTCATAGCCATCCGGCAGGGCAGAAATAAAGTCATGGCAGCAAGCCTTCTTCGCCGCCTCAACCACCTGCTCATGGGTAGCATCCGGGCAGCCAAACTTGATATTGTTCTCAATCGTATCTGCAAATAGGTACACGCTCTGGAACACCATCGAGATATTCTTCATCAGGCTGTCCAGCTTGAAATCTCGTACATCCGTACCGCCTATGGTAATCTTCCCGGCATTCACATCCCAAAAGCGGGCAATCAGATTGCACATAGTTGTTTTGCCAGCGCCAGAGGGGCCGACTATCGCCGTTGTTGTCTTTTCCGGGATGGTAAAGCTGACTTGATCCAGTATTTTGCGGTCTGCGTAAGAAAAATCCACCTTGTCAAACACGATCTCACTGGACTCCGGCGTAATGTCAACGCCTTTTTCATCCATTACCGGCGTGTCATCAATGGAGTTTGCCGTATCCATCGAGGCCGCCAGCATTTGCAGCAAAGAGGCCATATTCCCGGCGTTCTCCAAATCGTTGAACACCATGAAAGAAGCAATCACCAAAATCAGACCATAGGCCAGCGGCAGAGAGCCGTCCAGCCAGAACCAAACCGAGGCCAAAAGCAGCAGGACGCTGAACACTCGGACAACAGCCTGTTTGATAGCGTCATAGGGAACGCTGGCCTTTGTCAATTTCAGGTTATCCCGGCAGCTCGCCTTAATTGCACTGCCGATAGACTGCGTGCTGTCCCGTTCCAGTCCAAATGCTTTGACAATCCCCATCCCCTGAATGTACTCCAACACAGACTCTACAAGGGACTCCTGTGTGTGCTGGCGTACACCGCTGAGCGCGGCAGATTTGCGAAGCGCCAGTTCCGCCGCCGCAAGGTAAATCAGGACACCGGCAGCGGCCACAAGACCGATCCGCCAGTCAAATACCAACAGGACGATGACGAGGGCAACCGAGTTGAAAAAACCGCCCAGCACTGACACCAGGACACGGGCTGCTGAGTTCTCTACATCACCCAAAGTTGTTGTGACAATGGCGGTAATATTCCCGATACTATTCTTGTTGAAGTAGCCCATCGGGATGTAGCGCAGCCGATCTCCGATATGGATACGCTTTTCCGCCACCATGCAATAGCCGGTTTCTGTCTGCTCCATCGTGGAGAAATAGGTCATGATGATACGCCCAATGAGGGAAACGGTCATAATCCCCAGCGAAAGCCAGATAAACTTTCCGTCCCGGTTGTCAGATACTAACGCGCCGATCACTACAAAGAGGGCGGCAAACTGCATGGCTGAAAACAGCCCGGACAGGAATGAGAATAACAGGGATTTTTTTAGAAGCTCCTTTTTGCTGCCTGCAAAAGCAAAGATTTTTTTCAATGTTCCATACATCTGACAACACCCCCTTACATCTGGTCTTTCGCGCCGATGTGCGCCTGCCACATATCCCGGTAGAGGGGGCAGGTTTCCAGCAGCTTCTCATGCGTACCCTGTGCGTGGATGGTTCCATCCTTCACCACAACGATGTTATCTGCGCCAACAATGGTAGACAGCCGGTGTGCGATCACAATCAGGGTCTTGCCGACAGTTAAAGTGGAAATGGCTTGCTGCACCAGCGCCTCATTCTCTGGGTCGATATAGGCAGTTGCCTCGTCCAAAATGACAACCGGCGCATTTTTCAGCATGGCGCGGGCGATGGCAATCCGCTGACGTTCACCGCCGGAAAGATGGGAACCGGCGCTGCCGACAACCGTATCATAGCCATTATCCAGCTTGCGGATAAAGGCGTCGCAGCCGCTTTGTTTGGCCGCCTGCTCCACCTCTGCGTCCGTGGCACTGGGTCTTCCCATGCGGATATTCTCCCGGATACTGCGGTTAAACAGGTAGTTGTCCTGAGATACATAGGAAATCTGGTCTGCAATTTCAGACAGCGGCATATCCTTCAGCTCATGGCCGCCGAGGGTAATGCTGCCGGATGTAACATCCCAATACCCGGCAATCAGCTTCGCCACCGTAGACTTGCCGGAGCCGGACGGCCCTACAAGGGCGGTCATGGTTCCGGGGTGGATGGCGAGATTCACATCATGCAAAACCTCTGTTGTCCCGTCATAAGAAAACGACACAGACCTAAGAGAAATGCCGGTGTCTGCCAGCTTGACCGGCGTATCCTTATGGTTCAGTTCTTCAGCGTTCAAAAGCTGGCTGATTTCTTCCACATTTGTCCCCAATACGGCCAAATCGTCCGTAAATGTAAAGGCCGCGATAATCGGCCCAATCAGTCCCAGCGAGAAAATTACGATAGACAGGAAAGTGGAAAGTTCCAGGCTACCGGAGAGCCAGAACGCGAAGCCGCAGGGTAGCACACAGATCAACACCGAGGGCAAAATGGCGTTGTAGGCGCTCATGGTTTTCTGGTTTTCTCTCATCCAGTCCACATAGTAGTTGGCATTGTAGTTTACTGCGTCAGAATATTTTTTGTAGGAACCGGCGGATTGACTAAATGCTTTGACTACCTCAATCCCACCAATGTACTCTACAATGGCGTTTGCCATCTGCTTTCCCGCTTTAACCGCGCCCTCCCACTTAACGGGATAGCTCTTCATGCCAGCAGACATAACAGCAAGGCCCACCACCAGCGTGACAAGGGACAGGAGAGCCATGCGCCAGTCCATGACGAATAGATACACGACAATTACCAAAGGCACCAGCACATTTGCAGTCATTTCCGGGATCAGGTGCGCGAAGGTTGGCTCCATCCCTTCTACCCGGTCAACAATCGTCGTTTTATACTGGCCGGACGGAGTATCTAAAATCGTCCCCATCGGGACGCGAGCCAGCTTTGCGGTGATATTCTCCCGCAGATCACGCAGCGTGTAATAGGTCGCTGTGTGAGAAATTGTTGTGGAAAGATTTGAGAATATGACTTTTCCCAAATAACCGCAAAGCGCAATAACACAAGCTGCTGTATAGTGCGAAAAATTCTGATCCCCGGACAACATCAGCGTAACAATATGAGCTACACAGAAATAAGGCACCATCTGGCAGGCTACGCCTAATACCGCAAGGGCAATGCTGCCGATGAATTTCCCGTGATAGGGTTTGCCCCATCCCCATAAGATGCCTATGGGTGACTCCTTCTTTTCCTCCTTCATTTTACAGATACCCCCTTTATGAAATAGTTTCTGATTTTTTCAAGACCCGCCTCATCCATTTGGAATTGGTCAATGATGGAACCGTTCTCAAAATGGACAATATCCGTACAACAGTCTAATATCAACTCAAGATCATGAGTAATGACATACACGGTAATACCCGTGTCCCTGACTTGTCGCAGGACATTTGCAACCTCTTTCATGTGTTTATAATCAAGGCCGCTGGTCGGTTCATCAAAAAATAAGATAGAGCGTTTAGAAGCGATTGCCGAGGCAATCGCTACCCGCTGTTTTTGGCCGCCGGAAAGGGACATGGGATGCCTGTCCTTAAAAGCCAGCAAATCTAACCGGTTCAGGATTTCCTCTGCCCGCTCCTGGTTTTCTTCCTCCATACTAATCAGCACTTCATCAAGAACCGACTCGGTAAAAAGCTGATGATTTACCTCCTGCATGACCATATAGCAGGTACTCAGCCGGTCTTTCGGACGGTATTTTCTTCCGTTCCAGACAATCTCCCCACAGCGCTTCTCCAAGCCGCAGAAACAGCGAGAGAATGTGGATTTACCGGCACCGTTATTCCCAATAATCCCAACAATTCGGTTTGTGGGAATTTCACAATCCATGATATGTAAGGTTTCCGGTTCATTTTTATAGGCAAAGCGGAAATTATGGAGCGCAAGGGCAGTCTTTTCCTGCTGCGGTAGAACCGGAGGCAGGAGACGCTCTAAAGCAAATGTGCGCAGTCCCATATTAGATCGCTGCTGCTCCGTGAGCTGCTCAAATTCTGCCGCAGAATAATCACGGCTCACCTGCCCCTCTGCCAGGTAAATAAACCGATCCGCCAGACCACGGAGATAATAAAGCCGGTGTTCCGATACAATAATTGTTTTCCCCTGCGACTTCCAGAACGCAAGAATCTTTCTCAAATCAAGGATGGACGCTGCATCCAAATTGGACGAGGGTTCGTCCATAACGAGAACATCCGGTTCCATAATGGATACTCCGGCACAGGCAATTTTTTGTTTCTCTCCACCGGATAAGTGAAAGATATTACGATCCATCAGCTTCTCCAGCCGGAAATCCCGAACCGTTTTTGCAAACCGTTCTCGGATGTCTTTTTCTGGCTGTCCAAGATTTTCGCAGCCAAATGTAATTTCACTGGTTGTATCCACATTGAAAAACTGGGACCGGGGGTTTTGAAACACACTGCCTACAACTGCGGCTGTATCGTAAAGAGGCTGCTCGGAAACCTTTTCCCCATTTACCCATACTTCTCCCGCCATCTGTCCCTCATAATAATGAGGGATCAACCCGTTAATCAGGCGGGTAATCGTGGTCTTTCCACACCCGCTTTCACCGCAGAGGACAACAAACTGACCATCTTCTATATTTAGATCAATATCCCGGACGCCCCCGGTATTTTCGTTTTCTTCTCCATAGGAAAATGAAATATGGTCAATCTTTATCATAAGCTCACCCCCTTAAAAAGCAAAATACTGTCCCATCAAAAACAGCGCAAAACATAAAGCACAGAGCAGAACAGCAATCATGTCCTGAATATGAAAACCAATCTGACATACGTTGGTCCGTTTGACCGGAGCGCCAAGCCCCCGCGTCAGTGCAGCGGCGGAAAGTTCATCCCCAATTTTTACAACGGACACCATCAGCGGTACAAGACGGTATTCCACCATTAAAAATGGGTTTTTCCCACCAAATCGTATGCCTCTCATTTTCATTGCGTCCCGGATTGCCTGGTATTCTTCGCTGATTGTGGGGAAGAAACGAAAAATAACAGACATAGGAATTATAATTTTTTCTGTCAGGTGCATACGTTCCATAGAACCGATAAACTCACTGACTGAGGTTGAAGAAAGCAGATAGGCCCCCGTCATAATGCCTGGGGCAAACCGCGTCATAATGGATGTAATTGCCAAAACCACAAAGGACAACAGACCACTTAATGTCGTCAGAGCTATGCGTTCCAATACAAAACAGGCAAGATATAAAAACAGATACTTGCCTGCCGTTTTGAAGCGGCGTTCCGACAGGATCAGCACAAAGGGGATCAGGCTTAACACAGGTTTTATAAAATTCATAATCCCTTCGTTGCTGGTGCTGAACATCAATGTAGTAACCGTCAGCAGCAAAATCAACTTCGTGCGCGGATCAAGCCGAATCCCTCTGCGATTGTCCGTTGTGGCAGAGAAGGATACCCCCTCCATCATGCAATTCCCGCTTTCGCAAAGTGTTTTTTCAGGAGTGCTTTTCCAAGCAGACCGCCCAAAATGGCAAAGACAAAAATCCCGGCAACCACAAGGATAATGCTCCACATCGGCATGACCGCCATTACCCGATCGGCGTATTCCTCACCGAAACTGGCGGCAAAGCTGGCCCAGGAGTCCTCGACCATAAAATACATGGGGATGTATGTACCGACCATCCACAGACTGAATACTGCATAACCAAGAATACTTTTCTTTGCACTTTTATAATCGCCGGATTTCAAAATCAGGTCTCCAAGCAAGCCGAAAATCAGCCCCATAGGCACACCCCAGAAACCCATGCCGGTAAGCCCCATCAGCAGGCCGCTCAAAACGCCCATGATTGTAACCATGCCGAATTTCTTAACCCTGGTGAGGAACAGCATGAAAGGGATGCCGGTAATCAGCGACCACAGACTTCCGAGGACAGGAAGAAAGATCGGAACAAATCCAATGGGAATAGCAACACAGCACCCGATGACAAAGTAAAGAACCGTGAACAGACCGAGGTTAATCAGGTCTTTTGTTTGTAACTTGTTATTCATAACGAATACCTCCATTCATTTGCTGGTTAGCATTTACTAACTTCTCTATAAGATACCATAGTACGACACAGTTCTCTACAACCAATCGTCTTTTTAGCTCCAAACAGCAACGAGTTTTAAGGTTGACCGGCTGGGTTCCTGCTTTTATAATAGAATTACCAATTCAAGCAGACCCGCCAAAAAACCGAATAGTAGGAGTTATGAAATGAAGATAGATGAAATCATTAAGAAAAGCATTGAAGTCCCCGGTATATCCATAAAACGCAGTGAATATAGCGCCGAGCTCATCTTAAAAGAGAAAGATGGAAAAGGCTCTATGACCTTTTTCCCATTGTTTCCCGGACTCACCTTAGCCTATATTTTTATAAATTCACCCACATGGGCAGCTCCGGACTTTCGTGATAATGGCTCCATAGAAACAGGCCCGCTGCTCTTAAATTACTGCGTAACCGGGCGGTGTGAGCTCATTCTGAATAACGGAAACTTTGTGTATGTGAAAGACGGTGAAATATCTCTGACAGAACGCTTTGCCAGACAGCAATATGTTTATCCCCGCCGAATTTATGAAGGTATGGAGTTTTTTATTGATATGGATGCCGCAGCAGAGCAAAGTACCTGGATACAAACGGAATTTGATATTGATTTCCACAAAATCAGAGAGCTTTACTGCCCGGCTGGAAGCACTTATATCTCGGCCATTTCTCCCGAAATAGAAGAAATACTAAAAAAACTGTGGTCCTTGTTGGATATCTCTGTGCCGCTTTCCATTATGCAAATGAAAATCTATACCCTGGCGCTTTTTTCGCTGCTCCAGAATCTGAAAGAAATACCGCCTTCTCAAGCCTGTACATTCTTCACAGAAACACAGGTAGATATTGCAAAGCGTGTGGAAAAAATCATCACTTCTGATCTGCGCCAGCACCATCCTGCGTGGGAACTGGCTGCACAGTTTTCCATCAGTGAAACCAGCCTGAAAAACTATTTCCGGGGAGTTTTTGGACAGAACATCTCCGTGTATCTGCGTGAAACCCGTATGAAAAAAGCCGCAGAATTACTTTCTACCACAAAGCTGTCTGTAGCAGAGGCAGCGGAGCAGGTTGGATATGTAAACCAGAGTAAATTTGCTTCGGTATTCAAAAAGCAATTTGGTCTGTCCCCACTGGAATACAGACGAGCGAAAACTTTAGAGAAAAGTTGAAATACTACGGAACAAGAAAAAGCCACGGCAGAACACTCCATAACAGAGGTTCAGTCGTGGTTTTTTTGTTTTTCTTTATGGATACAGCCATTTTCCCACCTTCAAATTGTAGTATTAGTAGAGGGAGAAATAGAAGGTAGGGTTTCGATAGCAAGCACAGCAAGCGAGTACCCGCTTGCGAATTTTGAGATTTTCAGGTCCCTTGCCCGAAATTTCAAAATTGCTTGTTGGGATAGTCCCAAACCCTTATAAAGAACGGAGGCGGCGCATGGTAAATCGAAAACGGAATATCCAAATGAAATTCTATGTCACGGAGGACGAAAAACGGCTCATAGACGAGAAAATGAGCCAGCTCCCCACACGCAGATATGGCGCCTACCTCCGCAAGATGGCGATTGACGGGTATATCATCTATACGGACACCGCAGATATCAAGGCGTTCACCAAAGAGCTTTCTGCCATCGGCCGAAACATCAATCAGATTGCCAAGCGGATCAACGCCGGAGGTCTTGCGTATCAGGCCGACATGGACGAGATACGGGAAAGGCTGGACGAGATATGGCAGTTACAAAGACACATCCTATCAAGTCAACGCTGAAAGCAGCCATTGACTATATCTGCAACCCGGAAAAGACGGACGGAAAGCTGCTTGTTTCCTCCTATGGATGCGCCGCCGAAACTGCGGATATCGAATTTTCCTGGACCCGCCACCATGCCATCGACAAGGGAACAAACCTGGGCCGCCACCTGATCCAAGCCTTTCAGCCTGGGGAGGTCACACCGGAACAGGCCCATGAGATCGGCATGGAGCTTGCAAAAGAAATCCTGGGTGGCAAGTACGAGTTTGTACTTACTACCCACATAGACAAAAATCATGTACATAACCACCTGATTTTCAATGCGGTCAGTTTTGCGGATCATAAGCACTATCATTCCAACAAGCGGAGTTATCACTATATCCGCCGCATTTCGGACCGACTTTGCAAAGAATACGGCCTGTCCGTCATCATCCCCGGACAGGACAAGGGCAAGAGCTATATTGAACATCAAGCTACGCAGAACGGCACCAGTTATAAGGCGAAGCTGAAAGCTGCCATTGACCGGCTCCTGCCAGCCTGTTCCGATTTAGAAGAACTGCTTCGCCGCCTGCAGAGAGAAGGCTATGAGATCAAGCGAGGCAAGTATATCTCCGCCAGAGCGCCGGATCAGGAACGGTTCACCCGTCTGAAAACCCTGGGTGTGGATTACACCGAAGAAGCTCTTGCCGCCCGGATTGCCGGACGCGCCAGACCTTCCCGCCAGCCGAAACAGCGGAGCGGAAAGATCAGTCTGCTCATTGATATCCAGAACAACATCAAGGCGCAGCAGAGCGCAGGCTTCACCCATTGGGCGAAGCTGAACAATCTGAAACAGGCCGCCAAGACCATGAATTTCCTGACAGAACACGGGATAAGCAGTTATGGAGAACTGGAAAGTAAATTGATCGCAATATCCGCACGCAGGGATACCGCTCATGCAGAGGTCAAGCGGATAGAAAGCAGAAGTGCCGAACTTGCTCTTGTGATGAAGCACGCCGGAACTTACCGTCAGCTAAAGCCGCTCTATGACCGATACCGCAGATCGAATGATAAAGAAAAGTTTCTGCGGGGGCATGAGAGCGAGATCATCCTTTTTGAAGCGACCACCAGAGAATTGAAACGGCTGGGGGCTGTGCCACTGCCGACAACGGAAAGCATGAAAAAGGACCTTGCCAATCTCACCACAGAAAAGGAACGGCTTCTTGCTGAATACAAAGCTGCAAGAACCAAAGCCCAGGAATACGATACCGTCAAGCAGAATGTGGATGCGCTGCTGACCGTTCCAAAGGAACAGGAACAACAGCGGCGGCATGAACTTGAATAATTTTCTTTGAAAGGCGCTGGGCGCAGCTCCCGGCATTCTGTATAATGGAATTGCGGAAGGAGGTTTTACCGATGACAAGGAGCGAAGCAATCAAAGCATTTTTCTTCAAAAGCGTATTGCCCGTGACCGTGGCACTGATTCTGTACTGTATCTTCAAATCCGCCTGCGTGAAGAACGGAGAGCTTGACTATGTATGGCTCTGGATACTCTGCGGGCTGCCGTTTGGACTCCATCGGATGTGCCTCTGGATCGTGCCGGGCGGCGGTTCCCTGGGTGGAGGGGTTGCCCTGTTTGCATTGAACTTCATTATCGGCGGTGTGATCGGCGGTTTCGTTCTGGTTTGGCGGCTGATTGTGGCGGTGTGGTATGTGCCGCTGACGGTGTACCGGCTAATCGCTGGATGATTTTCTTGCGTCATGGAAATATGGAAAACTGCCGCTCGTGCCGATGGAAAATCCATTCACAGCCTGATGGAAAAAGACACGCCTTTTCCCGCAGGTCTGCAAACAGCTTTCCCACAGCCTCACAATCCTGGCAGTTTACGCACATTCCCACAACGCCTACTGCGACGAAATTTACTTCTCTTATAGAAATAGAACCCCATTCATGTTAAAATTGAAATACATACTCTAAGGAGGTTGAAGCGCATGGACGAAAATAATTCCATCCAGCTTTTTGAAGATAGAAAAATACGCACCGCATGGGACGAAGAACAGGAAGAATGGTATTTCTCTGTTGTGGATGTTATTGCTGTCCTGACAGATAGCTCCAATCCAACAGACTACCTTAAAAAAATGCGTAAGCGTGATGAACAGCTTGCAAGCTACCTGGGGACAAATTGTCCCCAGGTAGCAATGATGGGCGCAACAGGCAAAAAGCGCAAAGTGTTAGCGGCAACGGCTGAACAGCTTTTACGCATTATTCAGTCCATCCCATCACCTAAGGCTGAACCATTCAAACTCTGGCTTGCTCAGGTCGGTCGTGAACGCATCGAAGAAACGATTGACCCGGAACAGGCAATCGACCGTGCATTAGAGACCTATCAGAAAAAGGGATATGATACAGACTGGATTCATCAGCGACTTCTTTCTATTCGTGTCCGTAATGAGCTTACCGCTGAATGGCAGGAGCGCGGCGTACAGCAAGGCAAAGAGTATGCGATTCTTACAGATGAGATCACGAAAGCCTGGTCCGGCATGACTACTCGGCAATATAAGAAGCTGAAAGGTCTGAAAAAAGAAAACCTTCGTGATAATATGAGCACGATGGAAATTGTGTTGAATATGCTGGCAGAGGCAACAACCACAGAACTGTCAAAAGCACATCAGCCGGAAGGTTTTTCTGAAAGTCAGAAGATTGCCCGTCGTGGCGGCAGCTATGCCGGTCAGGTTCGACAGGATATCGAAAAGGATACCGGGCGTCCAGTCATCACATCACAGAACGCCGCACAGCTTAATGCCGTAGTCGTTGACATGATAGAAAGTGTAGCGGAAACGGAAAAGCCTGATAATGACGAAAATAAATAAAAAAAGCGGGAGTACAGCCAATCGGACGAACCGAAAAGCTGTACTCCCGTTTTGCGTGACAGAAAGTGTTTGAAATTGAGCTTTTTCTCTATGTGCCAGCAAGCAGACCAACACATGAGAAATCATAAAGGCTCCCTTTGAAAATACGGATACCGGGAATTATTCTGCGGTTTTTCCACCCCTATCTTGACAGATTTTAGACCGTTTGGAACTGTAATGCGGACAAGCGACCAGACACGCCCGGAAACTCTGCTTGCAGCCGTGAACACATTTTTTACAGATATGGTTATACTGCCGCCTGCCGTTCTCACCCAAGAAGAACGCCCATTCCAGCCGCCATTTTTTACTTCGGCTCATAGGCAGTCATGCTCCGGCACATCACGGCCGGGCTTCTTGCCCTCCAGGGGCTTATGCTCGGCACACTCCCGTTTTGCGTCCTCCAACCTCTCACGGATGGAAGGCTTCTCCGGCGTTGTCCGTTCTGCGTACTCCTGGGCTTTTTCCAATTCCTCACCGCGTCTGCCGTTGTTGATAACGCCGTCGATCATGCCGTAGTCATCCTCCAGCGTCATTTCAACGGTGCGGAGAGGATTGCCCTTCTCCGGCTGCTCCGCGAGGACGGCAAAGGCTCGCGTACCGTTGCCCATGATAAGGTATTTTCCATCGTCAGACTGATGGTGAACCCCATATCCTGCCGCTTCCATCTGTTCCCGCGTCATATTGGTCACACAAAAGCTGCCTCTGGGGGTGTTGATCCGCTCCTGTGTCGCCATTTGATCCGGCGTGGGGATCGTGACCTCCGCTGCCCGTTCCGGCTGCAAAAACTCTGGCACCTGGGAAAAGCCGAAACGGTCACAGTAATGAGCGGTATCCTTCCCGTCCTGATGCAGCACCACAATATCGGATACAGACAGAGAGTGTCCCTTGAAGTCTGCCGGGCGGTCGATATTAAATCGGGTATAGATGCTTTCCAAACTATCCTTTTCCGTCAGCGGGGCGGTGTAGACCTGCTCATAGTTCTCCGGCTTTACGGAAAGACCGTTGCTGCGGATGGCATCCAGCGGCTCAAAGCGGTAATCCCGCGTGGTGTCCCCCTGTTTCAGTTGGTAGATGGAAAAGGTATCTCTCGGAATGGCCTGTGCCTGCTCCGTGATATCGGCGGGTGTCTGCACATAGGCGGCGGCCTCCGCCATGTACTCCCGTTCTGCCTTTTCCGCAAAGGCCAGCATTTCGTCAATACGGGACTTGTCCGGATTCTCCAATGCTGCCTTGATCTCGGCGGGGTCAAAGTCCAAAAATTCCTCATAGCCCGTGGCGTCCTTGAACTTTTCAATTTCCGAAGGAAGATAATCCTCCTGCGTCTGTCCCAGCGCCGCCAGCTTTTCATCCAAAGCGGAAATGCGTCCGACCATCAGGTTTTCGTAAAGTTCTTCCTTTGCGGCGTGTGCCTCCGGGTGC
>ERZ779942.1330-NODE-1330-length-12591-cov-1.90938_pt1 | contig 12591 bp, 10 predicted proteins | sample MGYA00511941_ERZ779942 | MGnify/ENA primary metagenome ERZ779942 (study PRJEB29588, sample SAMEA2148265) | human gut metagenome | biome: human gut; feature: human-associated habitat; material: faeces | place: Denmark | collected 2008/2010 ... | reverse complement strand
ACATCATCGTGGCTACCGGTAACATCTACGAGGATATCATCCAGGCCAAGGCCGGCGCCAAGCAGGGCGCAGATATCATCGCCGTGATTCGTACCACCGGTCAGTCCCTGCTGGACTATGTGCCTTACGGCGCTACCACTGAGGGCTTCGGCGGCACTTACGCCACCCAGGAGAACTTCCGCATCATGCGCAAGGCTCTGGACGAAGTAGGCGAAGAGGTCGGCCGCTACATCCGCTTGTGCAACTACTGCTCGGGCCTCTGCATGCCCGAGATCGCCGTAATGGGCGCACTCGAAGGTCTGGATGTGATGCTCAACGACGCTCTGTACGGCATTCTGTTCCGCGACATCAACATGCAGCGCACGCTGGTCGATCAATATATGTCGCGCGTAATCAACGGCTTCGCCGGCGTAATCATCAACACGGGCGAGGACAACTACCTCACCACAGCCGACGCGGTCGAGGAGGCTCACACGGTGCTGGCTTCCGACCTGATCAACGAACAACTGGCCCTGCTGGCCGGCCTGCCCGAGGAGCAAATGGGTCTGGGACACGCCTTCGAGATGGATCCGATGCTCGAAAACGGCTTCCTCTACGAGCTGGCGCAGGCGCAGATGACCCGCGAGATCTTCCCCAAGGCTCCGCTGAAATATATGCCGCCGACGAAGTTCATGACCGGCAACATCTTCCGGGGACATATCCAGGACGCACTGTTCAACATGGTGGGCATCTGGACTTCGCAGGGCATTCAGTTGTTAGGTATGCCGACCGAAGCCATCCACACCCCGTTCATGTCGGACCGCTACCTTTCCATCGAGAACGCCCGCTACATCTTCAACAACATGAAGAACATCGGCGACGAAGTGGAGTTCAAGGAAGGCGGACTGATCCGCAAACGTGCCAAGGAGGTGTTGGACAAAGCTACCGCACTTCTCGAACGCCTCGAAAAAGAGGGGCTCTTCTCGGCGCTCGAGAAGGGAATCTTCGCCGACATCAAACGCCCCATGAACGGCGGCAAGGGTCTGGAGGGCGTGAGCAGCAAGGGCCGCAACTACTACAACCCCTTCGTGGAGATTATGAAAAACGGCAGTCGCGCCGCAGCGAAAAAATGATATTCCGATGCTGCAAGTACGACCAAACGCCTTATTTTAACTATATTAGCATATTGATTCTATGAGTGGAGGATTATATTCAACCGAAGGCAGGGATTTCGACCAGACCCTCGACCTGAAAAAGATAAAGCCCTACGGCGACACAATGAACGACGGCAAAACGCAGTTGAGTTTCACACTGCCCGTGCCCGCCGGCGACGAAGCCATCGAAGCGGCCAAACAGTTGATGAAAAAGATGGGCTTCGAGAACCCGCAGGTGGTATTCCACCGGGAGCTGACGGCCGGTTACACGTTCTTCAACTGCTACGGAAGCTGCACCCATACGGTCGATTATTCGAATATCCATGTCCCGAAAGTCGAATCGACCAAATGGGACATGGCCGAAACGGACAGCTTCATCCGCGAGCAGATCGGCCGCCCGATCGTGGTGATCGGCGCCAGCACCGGCACGGACGCCCATACGGTAGGTATCGACGCCATTATGAACATGAAAGGCTTCGCAGGCCACTACGGACTGGAGCGCTACGAGATGTTCGAAGCCCTCAACATGGGCAGCCAGGTGACCAACGAAGAGTTCATCGCCAAAGCGATCGAACTCAAGGCCGACGCCCTGCTGGTTTCGCAGACGGTGACCCAGAAGGATATCCATATCAAGAACCTCACGGAGCTGGTCGAAATGCTCGAAGCCGAAGGGCTGCGCGACAAAGTGATTCTGGCGTGCGGCGGCCCGCGCATCTCGCACGAACTGGCCAAAGAGCTGGGCTATGACGCCGGCTTCGGCATGAACACCTACGCCGACGACGTGGCGTCGTTCATCGCCCAGGAGATGGCCCGCAGAATGCACCGCAAATAGGAAACGGTCCCGGATTCCAGAACCGCCCCGTTTCAAGACAGTACGACGAACAGACAAAAACGACATAAATCTATGGAAAAGGAACAGATCAGAGAAATCATCGCCAAACGCGTGGCGATGGAACTCAAAGACGGCGACGTGGTGAACCTCGGTATCGGACTGCCGACGTCCCCGATTACCTGCCGGAAGGCGTTCAAATCTTCCTGCAGAGCGAAAACGGCCTGCTCGGTATGGGCCCGACCCCCGCACCGGGCGAGGAAGACCCCGAATTTATCAATGCCGGCGGCGGATTCGTCACGGCCCTCGAGGGCGCCTCGTGCTTCGACAGCGCCACCTCGTTCGGCATCATCCGCGGCGGTCATGTGAACGCTTCGGTACTGGGAGCCTTGCAGGTCGATGAAAAAGGCGACCTGGCCAACTGGATCATCCCGGGCAAGAAAGCTCCCGGCATGGGCGGTGCGATGGACCTGCTCACGGGTGCCGACAAGGTGATCCTTGCCATGGAGCACACGGCCAAAGGCGCACCCAAAATCCTCAAGAAATGTACGCTGCCGCTGACGGCCAAAGGCTCCGTGAACATGATCGTAACCGAAATGGGCGTCATGGAGATTACCCCGGAAGGCATCGTGCTGACGGAAATCAATCCCGAATTCACCGTCGAACAGGTTCAGGCCGCTACCGAAGCGCACCTGATCGTGTCCAAGGATCTTAAACCCATGAAAAAATAGGCCCGCCATGATCAAAACAGGAGATAAATACCGTCACGAAGTGACCTATACGCAGGAAGGCGTGATCGCTTTCGCCGAAATCACGGGCGACAAAAACCCGATCCACCTCGATCCGGAATTCGCAGCCAAAACCCCGTTCGGCCGTCCCATCGTGCACGGATTCCTTTCGGCCTCCGTATTCTCGAAGGTCTTCGGAATGCTCTTCCCGGGACAGGGCACCATCTATCTCTCGCAGGAGATGTCGTTCCGTGCACCCGTCTTCGCCGGGGAGAAATATACGGCCGAATTCGAAGTAATCGACGTAAACACCGAAAAACACATCGGTACGATCAAATGCCTGCTGCTCGATGCTGCCGGCAAAGAGTGCATCACGGGCACCGCCAAACTCAAACACAACAAAGAATTCATCTAAAAAGAGATAACCATGAAAAGACTTGAGAACAGAGTCGCCATCGTCACGGGCGGCACGGCCGGTATCGGCGAAGCAACGGCACTGCGTTTCGCACGCGAAGGCGCACAGGTAGTCGTATGGGCACGTAACGAAGCCCGCGGTAAGGAAATGGAGAAAAAAGCCGCAGCCGAAGGGCTCGCCATCACCTTCGACAAGGTCGATACGAGCGATTTCGAGGCGGTAACCGCTGCGGCCAAGCGCGTCGCCGACAAGTTCGGCAAGATCGACATCCTGATCAACAATGCCGGCATCACCAACGACAGCACGCTCAAGAAAATGACCGTCGAACAGTGGCAGAACGTGATCGACGTCAATCTTTCGGGCACGTTCTACTGCTGCAAGGCCGTGTTGAACTATATGCTCGAAGCCGGCTACGGTCGCATCGTCAATGCCTCGTCGGTAGTAGGGCTTTACGGCAACTTCGGCCAGACCAACTACGTGGCCACGAAAGCCGGCCTGATCGGTATGACCAAAACGATGGCCCGCGAACTGGGACGTAAGGGTATCACGGTCAATGCTGTAGCCCCGGGCTTCATCGAAACCGAAATGGTTGCCAAGATGCCTGAGAACGTACTCGACGGCATGCGGGCCAAAGTTCCCGTAGGTCGCCTGGGTCGTCCCGAGGAGATCGCCGCCGCCTATCTCTACCTCGCATCCGACGAAGCGGCCTACGTCAATGGTGCCGTTTTGAGCGTAGATGGCGGTATGACTGTTTAAAATCATTAAAAAACCATACTTATAAAATGAATTTCGAATTGACCAAAACCGAGCAGCTGTTCCGGCAAATGATCCGCGAATTTGCCGAAAACGAGGTGAAACCTCTGGCTGCCGAAATCGACGAAGAGGAGCGTTTCCCTGTGGAAACCGTAGAGAAAATGGCAAAACTGGGAATCTTCGGTATTCCCTTCCCCGTCAACTACGGCGGTGCAGGCGGCAACAACATCCTTTATTCGATGGCCGTCGAAGAGCTGTCGCGCGTATGCGCCACTACGGGCGTGGTCGTATCGGCACACACGTCGCTCTGCGCCGCTCCGATTTATGAGCACGGTACCGAAGAACAGAAAATGAAATACCTGCCCAAGCTCTGCTCGGGCGAATGGCTCGGCGCTTTCGGCCTTACGGAGCCCAACGCCGGTACGGATGCTGCGGCACAGCAGACCACGGCAGTCGATGCAGGCGACCACTATATCCTGAACGGCAACAAAATCTTCATCACCAACGCCGCTTACGCACACGTTTATATCGTGATGGCGATGACCGACAAGTCGCAGGGTACGCGCGGTATCTCGGCATTCATTGTCGAGCGCGACTTCCCCGGTTTCTCGATCGGCAAGAAAGAGAAGAAGATGGGTATCCGCGGTTCGGCGACCTGCGAGCTGATTTTCGAGAACTGCATCGTTCCCAAGGAGAATCTGCTCGGCAAGGTCGGCAAGGGCTTCAGCATCGCTATGAAGACCCTCGATGGCGGCCGCGTCGGTATCGCTTCGCAAGCCCTCGGCATCGCGCAGGGGGCGATGGACGAAACCGTGAAATACGTCAAGGAGCGCAAACAGTTCGGACGGACGATCGGACAGTTCCAGAACACCCAGTTCCAACTGGCAGACCTGGATACCAAAATCGAAGCTGCCCGCCTGCTGGTACGTGCAGCAGCCTTCAAGAAAGACCAGAAGCTCCCGTTCTCGGTCGATGCCGCCCGGGCCAAGCTCTTTGCAGCGGAAACCGCAATGGAAGTGACGACCAAGGCCGTGCAATTCCACGGCGGATACGGCTACACGCGCGAATACCCCGTTGAGCGCATGATGCGCGATGCCAAGATCACCGAGATTTACGAAGGTACTTCCGAAGTACAGCGGATGGTGATTTCGTCGGCACTGTTGAAATAGCGGCGGGCGACCGTGCATCCGGTTCCGGAATAAACCCCGAAGCCGGTCGTACTCCCCTCGCAAGGACACATAAAGTAAAAACAATAAAAAACAGATATTCGAATGAAAATTGTAGTTTGTATAAAACAGGTTCCCGATACGACGGAAATCCGCCTCGATCCCGTTACGGGAACGCTGATCCGCGACGGTGTGCCCAGCATCATGAACCCCGACGACAAGGCCGGACTCGAAATGGCTCTGGAGCTGAAAGACCAGTACGGCGCACACGTCACCGTTATCACGATGGGTCCTCCGCAGGCCGACGACATCCTGCGCGAAGCCTTCGCAATGGGTGCCGACCGTGCGATTCATCTGAGCGACCGCAAATTCGCCGGTGCCGATACGCTGGCGACTTCGAACGCTATCGCCGGTGCTCTCCGCATGCTGGAGTTCGACCTGGTAATTACCGGTCGTCAGGCTATCGACGGCGACACGGCCCAGGTAGGCCCGCAGATCGCCGAACACCTCGGTCTGCCGCAGGTGACCTACCTCGAAGGCATTAAATACGAAGGAGGAAACCGGCTCGTCGTCAAGAAATGGACGGAAGAGGGGTATCAGTTGCTCGAGGTGGAAACCCCGTGCGTGGTAACCGTACTCTCTTCGGCCAACCGGCCCCGTTATATGTCGGTACGCGGCATCGTGGAGGCATACGACAAGCAGGTGGAAGTCTGGGGTTTCGACAACATCTCCGTCGAAGAGTCGAAACTCGGCCTCAACGGTTCGCCGACCCGCGTCTTCAAATCCTTCACGAAGGGTGCGAAATCCGCAGGTAAGGTCTTCGAGCTGGAGCCGGCCGAAGCAGCCGATCTGATCGTCGAGAAGTTGCAAGAAAAATTCATAATCTGATCGGCCCCGGCAACTGCGAAGCTGTAAATTACCGATCGTTCATTTACAACAGTCGTTTTCTGCACCCGGCAAAAGCCGAATCCTTTCGGTCCAGCCCGCTGAAAACGTTCATAAAAAACACAGTTACTTACCAAGATGGATAAATCTCAATATAAAAACGTTTACGTGTTCGTCGAACAGCGTGACGGAGTCGTTCAGAACGTCGCTCTCGAACTTCTGGGAAAAGCCCGCGAACTGGCCGACGCACTCCATGAGCAGGTAATCGCCCTGCTGCTCGGCAAAGGAGTCAAAGACAAGGCCGACGAGCTGATCGCAGCCGGAGCCGACGTGGTCCTTTCGATCGAAGCCGACGAACTCGCCCAATACACCACCGAGCCTTACGCACAGGCCATCACCCAGGTAATCCACGAGCGCAAGCCCAGCATTCTGCTGATCGGTGCCACCAGCATCGGCCGCGACCTCGGTCCGCGCCTTTCGGCCCGCATCGGCACGGGACTTACCGCCGACTGTACCGGACTCGACATTTCGGAGGACGGCGACCTGCTGATGACGCGTCCCGCCTTCGGCGGCAACCTGATGGCAACGATCATCTGCAAGGAACATCGTCCCCAGATGTCCACGGTACGCCCCGGTGTGATGCGTGCCAAAGCGGCCGATCCGACCCGCAAAGGAAAAGTCGAGGAGGTAAAAATCAATTTCGACAAATCGAAGTTCCGTGTACGGATTCTGGAAACGGTCAAGGAACAGAAGAACATGATCGACATTACGGAAGCCAAAGTACTCGTATCGGGCGGCCGCGGTGTCGGCACGGCAGAAGGATTCCAAACCCTGCGCGAGCTTGCCGACGTGCTCGGCGCCGAAGTATCGGCTTCGCGTGCGATGGTCGATGCCGGCGTTCTCGCACACGAGCGCCAGGTCGGACAAACCGGTAAAACGGTGCGTCCGGATCTCTACTTCGCCATGGGTATCTCGGGTGCGATCCAGCACCTGGCCGGTATGGAGGAGTCGGACTTCATCATCGCCGTGAACAAGGATAAATTCGCTCCGATCTTCAACGTCGCCGACGTGGGTATCGTATGCGACGTGCACAAGGTCGTTCCGATCCTGACAGAGAAACTGAAGACGATGAAAAAGTAAGTCCGGGGACTTGCTCTTCAAAATAAGGGAAGATTCGCAATGAATCCTCCCTTATTTTTTATGGCCGGTGCGAATCCTCTGAAACCCGCCCGACCAGACCTCTCCCCTCCCACATATTCACAAAAAACAGGCAGTTCAGCCCTTGTGAAACAAATAAAAAAGCAGACGCAAGGTTTTTCCTTGCGTCTGCTCCTGATATCGAGATATAATCCGCATCAAGGCAATCCGTCCTCATTCGGCACGATTGCACAGATACCCGGAATCTATTTCGCAACTTTTTTGAGGAATGCCTCGATCGTATTCTCGATCAGACAAGCGATCGTCATCGGACCTACCCCGCCGGGCACTTTCGTGATCAGCGAAGCCTTCGGCTCGCAAGCCTCGAAATCGACGTCGCCGCACAATTTCCCCGTTTCGGGATCACGATTGACACCCACGTCGATCACCACGGCACCGTCGCCCACCATATCCGCCGTAACGAACTTCGGACGGCCGATCGCCACGACCAGAATCTCCGCTTCGCGTGTCACATCCGCCAGGTTCTTCGTCCGGCTGTGAGTAATGGTCACCGTAGCATTCTCATCGAGCAACAGCTTGGCAACGGGAAGCCCCACGATCGTACTGCGGCCGATCACAACGGCTTTGCGTCCGGCCAGCTCCACGCCCGAATCCTTCAGGAGCTTCATGATACCCTTCGGCGTACAGGGCAGCACGCAGGGCTGTTTCTGCCAGAGAGCCGCCACATTGAGGGGGTGGAAGCCATCCACATCCTTCTCTTGACGAATCCGTGCGATCACCTTATCCGAATCGATATGTTTCGGCAGCGGCAGCTGGATCAAAATTCCGTCCACCGTATCGTCGGCATTGAGGTCGTCGATAATTTTCAGCAACTCCTCCTCCGAAATGTCCGCCGGCTTGCGAATCGTCGTATTCAGGATACCGACCTCGTCGGCAGCCTTCGTCTTACCCGTCACATAGGATACGCTGCCCGCATCCTCACCGACCAGCACCACTACCAAATGGGGCAGCCGGCCGTATTTCTCCGGGAATGTCTTCACCTGCTCGGCCATCTTGGCCTTGCCCGCCGCTAATTCTTTTCCGCTGATTACCATATATTGTTTTGATTTTAAAGATTGCTTATCCGTCCCATCCAGGGATTCGAAGGACAAATATAACTATTTTTTCACTAAAAACGAAAGAGCCTTCATACCGATATCGGATCGATAGAAAAGATTCTCGCAACCGATTTTCCGGACCTCCTCGAGCGCCCGGCACCTGGCCTGCTCCGGGTCGGCACTCCGGCAGACGACGATCATCACCCGGCCGCCCGAGGTAACGAGCCGCCCCTCTTTTATCGCCGTGCCCATATGGTACACTACGCCGTCCACCTGCTCCGTTCCCGTAATTTCATACCCCTTCTCATAGGAGCCGGGATATCCTTTCGATGCCAGCACGATCCCCAGAGTCGCAAAGTCGTGCCACTCGGCCTCGCCCGGATCCCGTCCGTCGGCTACGGCGCTGAAAATATCGTAAATGTCGCTCTTCAGGCGGGGCAGCACCACTTCGGTTTCGGGATCGCCGAAACGGGCGTTGAACTCGATCACGCGGATTCCCTGCGGGGTCTTCATCAAACCGCCGTAAAGCACGCCCGTGAAAGGACATCCCTCGTCGCAGAGAGCGTCGGCCGTGCGCTGCATCACCTTTTCCAATGCGAAAGCCTCGTCTTCCGGAGTAATGAACGGCAGCGGGGAGTATGCTCCCATACCGCCCGTATTGGGACCTTCATCGCCGTCGAACGCCCGTTTGTGATCCTGCGCCAGCACCATCGGCAGCACCTTGCGCCCCGACACGAAACACATGAACGAAAATTCGGGTCCGGTCAGAAAATCCTCCACGACCACACGTCCCTTGCCGAACTTGTCGTCCAGCAACATGTCGCGCAACGCGGCATCGGCCTCCTCCATCGTCCGGGCGATAACGACACCCTTTCCCGCAGCCAGACCATCGTATTTCAGGACGGCGGGCAGAGGGCGCGAACGAACGTACTCCGAAGCCTTCCGGTAATCGTCGAACGCCCGGTAACCGGCCGTCGGAATACCGTACCGCCCCATCAGATCTTTTGCAAACTCCTTGCTCGACTCGATGCGGGCCGCCGCCTTCGTCGGGCCGAAAATACGAAGTCCCTCCTCACGGAAGCGATCGACGATACCGGCCACGAGCGCCGCTTCGGGTCCTACCACCGTGAGGTCGATCTCTTTTTCACGAGCAAGGGAAAGCAATCCCTCGACATCGGTATCCTTGACCGGCACACACTCGGCCTGACGAGCGATACCCGCATTGCCGGGAGCGCAATATATCTTCGAAACCTGCGGCGAACGCGACAACGCATCGACGACGGCATGTTCGCGGCCACCGCCGCCTACGACTAAAACTTTCATAACCTATCGTTTATTCCCGACCGCACTTTCCGCAAAGAGCGGCTCGGAAATCGTCCATAAAAAATAATCCGACCGACGGACACGAAATCCGCAGTTTAATGTTTGAAATGACGCATCCCGGTAAACAACATCGGAATACCCGATTCATTGGCCTTCCGGATCGAATCCTCGTCCCGGACGCTGCCTCCCGGCTGCACGATCGCCTCGACGCCGCTCGCAGCCGCCAGGCTCACGCAGTCGTCGAAGGGGAAAAAGCCGTCCGAAGCCAGTACCAGCCCTTCGGTCACACCCTGGGCATGGGCCTGCTTGAGCGCGAGTTCCGCCGAGCCGATGCGATTCATCTGCCCCGCTCCGACACCCAGCGTACGACCGTCCTTCACCACTACGATAGCGTTCGACTTCACATGCTTGACAATACGCCAGCCGAAATCGAGATCGGCGAGCTGCCTTTCCGTCGGCCGCTTCTCCGTCACGCACATATCCGCCGTCACGGGACGTGTTTCGAGGTCGAGGTCCTGCACCAGCAATCCTCCCGTCACACTCACCAACTGGCGCTGCTTCGCATCGCTCTTCTCCATCGGAACTTCGAGCAGACGCAGATTCTTCTTCGTCGAGAGCACTTCGAGGGCTTCGGGCGTAAACGAAGGGGCCATGATGATCTCCAGAAAAATCGGCTTCATCAATTCGGCCGCCTCACGGGTCACAGGTCGGTTCAGGGCGACGATACCGCCGAAAATCGACACTTTGTCGGCCTCGTAAGCCTTCGTCCAGGCATCCGCCGCATCCCGCCCCACCGCAGCACCGCAGGGATTCATATGTTTGAGTCCCACGCAGAACGGCTCATCGAACTCCCGCACGATCGCAAGGGCTGCGTTGGCATCCTGTATGTTATTGTAGGACATCTCCTTGCCATTGAGCTGCCGGGCATAGGCCAGCGAATAGGGCACCCGTTCGCCGCTGCGGTAGAACTTGGCCTGCTGGTGCGGATTCTCGCCGTAGCGGAGCGGCTGAACCAGATCGAACTCCAGGAACAACTTCTCGTCGAGCCCCGCTTTTTCACGCATGTACGTAGCGATCATCGCATCGTACTCGGCGGTATGGGTATATGCCTTGGCCGAGAGCTGCAACCGCAATCGGGGAGTCGTATTGCCGTATCCCCTAATCTCCGCAAGGATCGTGTCATAATCCGCCGGGTCGCACACTACGGTCACGTCCTTGTAGTTCTTGGCCGCACTGCGCAACATCGAAGGTCCGCCGATGTCGATATTCTCGATCGCCTCGTCCATCGTCACCCCTTCGCGGGCGATCGTCTGACGGAAGGGATAGAGATTCACGCACACCATGTCGATGAACTCGATGCCGTTCTCCCGCAACGCTTTCAGGTGGTTCGGATCGTCGCGGCGAGCCAGCAGGCCGCCGTGCACCTTGGGATGGAGCGTCTTGACACGTCCGTCGCAGATCTCCGGGAACCCCGTCACATCGCTGATGTTGATCACCTCCACGCCGCTTTCAGCCAACAGTTTCATCGTACCGCCGGTGGCGATCACCTGCCAGCCGAGCTCTCGAAGTCCGCGCGCGAACTCCACCACGCCGGTCTTATCGCTCACACTGATTAATGCTCTCATATTGCTAATTTATATAGGCAATCATATCTTTCAATACACCATTTCCGACGATCTCAACACCGAATCCGAGAGTCGCTTATTCGCGGTCCAATGACCGCATTTACCACTCCGCCTTCCCCTAATCCTTTCTCGAAAGGGACTCGGGTCGCTGCATTTCCAAAGAGGTACACTAAAGGATATGATCGCGTTAATATATACGTAGTTTTATCGTTTTCGACTCGCGGTCGCCGTTATTCACGGTATCCGACGATGTGTTTCCAGGTCCGAATCCGCACTAAACCGCGACGTTCCCGCGATCCTATTGCTCCGCAACCAACTTTGCCACCGTTTCCACATACAGCGGATGTTCGACGGCATGCACCCGGGCTTCCAGCTCTTCCGGATCGCTCCCCAGATACTCGAAAGCCCGCTGGGCGATGATCCGGCCCCCGTCGAGCTCTCCGTTCACATAGTGGATCGTCACGCCGAAGACCTTGACGCCGTAAGCAAAGGCATCGGCAATGGCATGCGCCCCCTTGAACGCAGGCAACAGCGAGGGATGAATATTGACGATCCGGTCGCGGTACGCCTCCAGCACCACATCGGAAAGGATGCGCATATACCCCGCCAGACAGATCAGCTCGACCCTTTCGGCCCGAAGCCTGCGGACGATCTCCCGTTCGTAGTCGGCTTTCGAAGGGTACTCTTTGGGGTTGAACGTAAAAGTCGGAATACCGTAACGGGCAGCCCGCTCGTTCACGAAAGCCCCCGGCTTGTCGCAGACCATGAGGGCGATGCGGGCCGCAATGCGCCCATCGGCACAAGCCGCAGCCAATGCTTCGAAGTTGGAGCCGTTTCCGCTGGCGAATACTGCGATCGTCTTCATCGCCCTATCGGATTTCCACGCCCGGACGATCCGTCGCCCGGCCGATCACCGAAGCTTTCTCGCCCTGTTTCTCCAAAATGGCAATCACTTCGGAAGCCTCATCCTGCGAAACCGCGATCACCATACCGATACCCATGTTGAAGATATTGAACATCTCGCGGTGAGCGATCTTGCCGTATTTCTCCAACAGGCGGAACACGGGCAGGATCTCCCACGTCCCCTCGTGAATCTCGATACCCTGGCCCTCGCTCAGGATGCGGGGAATATTCTCGTCGAAACCGCCGCCCGTGATATGACTGATGCCGTGCACGTTACAGGCTCGGATCACTTCGAGCACCTGTTTCACGTAAATTTTGGTCGGCGTCAGGAGCACCTCGCCCAACACACGGCCGTCCAATTCGGGATAAGCCTTGCGAAGATCCAGTCCTGCATCGGCAACCACCTTACGCACAAGGCTGAAACCGTTCGAATGGACACCGCTCGACGCGATACCCACCAACACGTCGCCCACACGCACCTTCGTACCGTCGATCAGGCGCGACTTCTCGACCACGCCGCACGTGAAGCCCGCAATATCGTACTCGCCGCCGGCATACATGCCCGGCATCTCGGCC
>ERZ779942.1308-NODE-1308-length-12751-cov-6.27237_pt1 | contig 12751 bp, 15 predicted proteins | sample MGYA00511941_ERZ779942 | MGnify/ENA primary metagenome ERZ779942 (study PRJEB29588, sample SAMEA2148265) | human gut metagenome | biome: human gut; feature: human-associated habitat; material: faeces | place: Denmark | collected 2008/2010 ... | reverse complement strand
GCGGCGGGGAGCGTATATGTAGGCTGAAATTTCTGAAATTTTCAAAAAATAACAGTGAAAAATCTATAAAATAGTAAAGATGGCTACTCGTTCTAAAAAAGCCTCGACAGCTTATCTCAAGACTGGCTCTGTTTCGATAGCAAATCCTGAAATAAGGTGTCGAACATAAAAAAAGCTCAAACAAATAACAGCTTGTTTGAGCCTTAAAAAAGTTTAAATTGGAATAAAACTCCTCCCATCTAGGAGGAGGTAAAGCAAAAGGGGCGTTGCTTCATCTATTTTTTCTCAATAATCTAACTCATGTTATTAGCAACCTCCGCGTAAAAATCTCGTAGTTCTTTTATTATCATATAATGTATTTTTTGCAAAATTTGTCGTAGATAGGAGGCAAAAATAAAAAAATAGAGTAGAGGATATGTTAATGGTTAACGTACCTCTACTCTATCTAATTGTTACTAAAAATTTTCTTTTAAAAAGGTTGTTACAAAACAGACTCAATTTACTATATATAGTATATGTCAATTATTAAATCTACCATATACAGAACATTACTTTTCTCTTTGCAACAACCCTTTTAAATTGTATAATTGCTTTCACTTAATCAGCATTATTTTTTATCTTATTATATAGCCATCCTATAATTCGAGCTATACAGTATAAAACACCAAGTCCAAGGACGGAGCATACAACTAGAAAAAATATAGACATTGCCGACATATTTACATCAACACCTTTTTGAATAGGACTCTACTTATATTATTCTTAATTTAATACGGTAGAAACTTCTCCATTAAAAACTTCCGTTCTTAAAGCGAAAGAAAGTGTTCCTACTCCGCCGACTACATTTGCTCTCATAGAGCCAGTCACTTCGGCCGCTTTGCTTGAGGTAGATGTTGCACGGCCAATGGCTAAACTTTCATCTTCAACCGTTCCGCCAACACAGTAGGTATTTAAATCACGTGCATTAGAAATTTTCCACTGGCTACCACTCTTTGATAAGTCAAATCTGTAATCCATACCTGCGACACCCCAAAATGCATCCGATTTCCACGTTCCTTCAGTAGCAGGATCACGAGTTAAAGGAGGCGTATAGCTAAGTGTCACTGTTACCGGCTGACCGTCCTTCTCGAAATGTAATGTTTCCGAATAGGGCTGGCTTTCGTCAAAATTATTCAGATCGACACTGAATGTTTGTCTCTGTTCTGGAGAATCAGCAGCAAGAGCACTAAATGCGCTACCAACTACCATGAGACTCAGCGCTACCAACAGACCCAATGCCTTTTTCAAACCTTTCTTCATAAATGACCTTCTTGAGACTTTACCATAGTAACAAACTCAGATTTTTTAGCGCCCACCATTATGTAAGGCACTATTCTCTCAAATTCTCCTCCTCTATAGCCCCAATGGTGTCCCTCCCTTTACTAATCGGTTATGAGCTTTTTATAACTAACTGTAGTATACCACAGAATCCCTATATATGCAATATAATCTAAAAATGGTAAATAAAACTTAATAAATTGTTAATTATCAACATATATCGTATATTTTTCTGATATAAAAACCGGGTATTCAAGTTTTGTGTTTTGATGTTTGAGTTAAAACGATAAAAAGAAAGAGAACTTGTTGATATAAAAAAAATATCATTCTTTTTGCATAAACATATAAAAACTCGAAAAGCGATTGATAAATCACCGAAAATTTGTGGCGAATTTTCTTAATATAGATATTTTAAGGAGGTATTGCGTAAAACAATAGATGTTGTATAAACTCAATAATCTTTTTTGCAGTATATTGCTAAATAGCTAAATGGCAAGCAATGCCTCTGTGGCCACAAGTGGCACAAAGGCGGCTTGTTGGGGCTCGCCCCAAACCCGTATCTTCGGGCCAACATGGCCCGAAGTGTCAGCGTCGCTTTGCTCCTTATTTTCATAACCTTAACGCTCCTTTTCCTGCTTTCTTCCCGGCTCGGTGTAGCCCATCAGAGTGTCAATGTTCGCCTTGATCGTGACGATCTCCTGCATATCCCGTCGTGCCTTCTGGTATTCTCCATAGAGCTGTTTTTTCTTTGCTGTGAGCTTGCGGCCTTCCTCCTTCAGCACATCCATTTTAGGGAGCTTCGCCCCGCCCAGCAGAGAGCGCATTTCTGCTTGTGCAGCCCGGTACAGTTCAAGGTCGGCCTCATGCTCCGCAAGGAATTTCCGGCTGTACTTCGTCGCCTTATACTGCTCAAAGACTGGGCGGGTTTTGGCATACTGAACCGTTGCGGCCTTTAGCCCGGCATTGGTTTTCATGGCCTGCTCCGTCTGCTTGACCTGTTCGGAAATAACATGGAAACGGTCTGCCGCCTCGGTGGCTTTCTTCGCCAACTGCTCATAATCGGTCAGGTTATTGTCCTGTATATAGGCAAGAGCGGCGGCCATCTGCTTAATGTTAAATACCTTCGCCCAGCGTTCATATCCCGGCCCCTTACCGGCAGCCAGCTTTGCTTGAATATCCACCGCCAGACTGATTTTCCGCTCCGAGCGCCCGGGGCGTTTTTCTTTGCCCTCAATGGCGGACAGAACATCTTGCAAGTCGTAGCCGTCCCGCAGCGTGGAGGCACGCAGACGGGTGAAGCGTTCCTGTCCCTGCCCGGTCAGCCGGAAGCTGATACCGCCGCCCCGAACCGTCTTGACCTCATACCCGGCCCGCTTCATCAAATTGAGAAATTCGTCCAAATCAGCGGGGCGTTCCGCCAACGCAGTATCAATGGCAAGGCGCAGCCTGTCCTGATAGGAAAGCGGCCCTTTCCGGTCTTTCTGCCACTCTCCATAGTTCCGATACTTGCCCTTGCTCCGGGGCTTCGGGTTCTCCACGATGGATAGCCCGTTTTCAAGGCACAGCCTGTCAGAGAGCCGCCGAAGGGCGAAGCTGGAGCCCCAAAAATTTCGGAATTTCCGGGTGCAGTCAAGGGTGGTGGAGTTGTAATAAATGTGACAATGGATGTGCTGCTTATCGGTGTGCGTGGTAACGATAAAAGCGTGCCGCCCCTTTGTCCAGCGCATAGCCAGCTCATAGCCGATACGGTTCGCCTCCTTCGGGGTGATCTCGCCCGGATAGAAGGATTGTCGTATCTGATAGCACAGCACATTATTTTCTTTCTTCTGTTCCCGGCCCGTCATAGCGGCATAGCTGGCCTTTGCCAAAAGGAACTCGTCCGCCACGGTGGCCGGATCACATTCATAAGCGGAGATATACTTTCCGCTTTCTGTTTTCTCCGGGTCCTTGCCATAGTCCAGACAATCCAGGATAGCCTCAGCAATCGTTTCGCCTTCGCCCGCATGGCGCTGTAACAAAGTTGTGGTAGCCAAAAATCATTCCTCCTTTCCATGAGAAAGGGGCGGCCCATTCAGACCGCCCCGACTTCGGGCCAGTATGGCCCGAGGCTGCTTAACTTGCCAGAAACCGGTACAGAGCGGATTTGCCTCCGTCCAGCGCCCAAAGAAGGGAGCCCGCCGCCGCTTGCAGTCCATACGGCGAAAGAAGGAAGGCAAGAAACAGAAATACAATCCCGCCTATGGGCGTCGGCGTGAAAAAGAGAGCGACACCCAGCACCGTCAAGATCACAGAGGCAATCGTCAGCAGGACGGCACAAATATCAAATAGGAACACCAGCAGAGCCGCCAGAAGGGACAACGCTAAAGCAAAGGGAGCAACCAATATTTTCAGCAGTATCTTCATCTTCAAAACCTCCTTTATCTATCCTTCCTACCTCTATTTTATCATGCCTGCCCGGGGACATAAATGTTGCGAAAGATTAGTGAATCCTGTCCCAAACCTTCGGGTCATACTGGCCCGAAGTGGTAAAAAAAGAGCAGGGCGGCAAGCCCCGCAACGGAAGCCTGCCGCCCTCGTCTTACTTTGCCACCAGCTCGGAGAGCTCCCGCAACACCTTTGACACCTCGCCCCACAGCTTTTCATAGTCCCGCTTCAATCCGTCGATTTCCTCCGGGTACACGCCATAGGTATGTGCGTGTATGGCAACCTGATTGAGATTGTTAGAACAGCGCCGTTGCAGAGAGATCAGCTCTTTTACGGGCGCAAGGTCGATGTGCAGGATATACCCATTCAGAGCCATTTTCCGTACATAAGCCCCGGCGTTGGAAATGCCCGCCTCAGCCATCCGTTCATGGATGGCTGCCAGCTCGTCCGGCGTTACCATGACGTGCAGATGGACATTCCGCTTGCGGTTCTCCATCAGCGTTCCAGCTCCCGGCCTTTCCGGCGCTCTTTGGGTTCCTTTACCTTATCAAGCGGTTTTGCGTCCAGCTCCGGGGGCGTGGGTGGGATGGGCGTGTTGTTGGGTACGCCGTCGATCATGTTGCAGTTCTGCTCTGTGGAGAGCTCGGCGGTTTTCAGATAGTCGTCTTTTTCGTGCATGGCGATCCTCCTTTATCGTTCCTCATGGTTTTTATGGCTCCGCTTCTGGCCGGGCTCCTTCGGGGGTTCCTGCCCTCTGGTTCCTTCTTTGAGCCGGGCGGTAATGGATGGGCGCACCCGGTCAGGATTGCCCGGTGCTGGTTTCAGTTCATAATCCTCCATCTGCTTTTCGGTCAGCGGCTTTGCGTAGGTCAGTTCGCCCCATGCCATCAGACTGCCGTCTGCCACAGGACGCCGCCTGTCATCGTCGTAGTTGACGATGGAAAGAGGCTGGTTATCCGGCAGCTTCGGGTAAGTTCCTATGTCCACGGGCCGCTGGGTGGAATAATAGCGGTAAACGCCCTCCGGTCCCAGCTCGGTATGCTTGACCGCCGCATGGTAAAGCTGCTGATAGTCGTCCACCCGGCGGTCAAAGTCCCGCTGCGCCCACGCCTGACTGGTTCCATAGCGGCCCCAGTAGTAATCCCGATGGCCGTTTTCCCCCTCGGTAAACTGCCAGGTCACAAAGGGGCTCGGCGCTCCCGGATTATGCCCCAGCGCAAAGCCGTGTCCGGTTTCAAAGGTGGCAGCTTTCAAAATCACATATCCTTGTACTGTCTCCAAGAGATCCCTCCTTTCTGTGCCTCGGGTCAACATGACCCGAAGTGCTGGATGTTACGAAATAAGAGGGCAGACCGGGGAGAAATGTAATAAGATATTCCCACCCCGGAAACACCCTCAAAAAAGCCCGGAATGTCAAGCCTTTGGAGGCGGCAAATCGTAACAGCCGCCCGGTCTTTTCTCCCGCATTTTCCTCATGCGTTCCCGGCTTTTTCGGCGGTTCCCTTCGGCCTTGCAGGCGTCGGAGCAGTAGGCTTGACGCCCCTCGGGCAAAAACGCCTTTCCGCAGACCGCACAGGCTCGCAGCTCCGGGGAGATGCCTTCCGTTGTCAACGACGCTTGAAGCTCCGGGTTAAGAGGCAGGACAGCCTCACGGAAATAACGGCAGTACGCCCCTGTCCAGCACTTGTGCAGCATATAGCAGGCACAGTCAAGAGGAAGGCACAGGCCGCTTTCCCGGTCATAGTTGGCGCACATCCCCGTGACAAGAGAACGGATTTTCTTCTTCTCGTCACGGGTCAGCTCCCGGGCGTCCATTTAAGACTTCGGGCCACGATGGCCCGAAGGGCGGGGCTCCACGATCAGCGCCCGGAACTTCTTCCGGCACTGTTTTTTCTTTCCTTTGCACTCCTTGTAGTAACGGCATCCCTTACAAGGGTCGTCATTGTCCCAGCCGGGGTGCGGTACTTCCTTCATCATTCGTTCAAAAGGGCTGCTTGTAAAATTCATTCTCATTCCTCCGTATCTTCCTCCCACGGCGGGGTATCTTCGTCCTCGGGTTCCTCTGCGATCTCCTCCAGCTCCCCGTCCTCATATTCGCAGTAATCATCCTCCAAATCCGGGGCCTCATGCTTCGGCTTGTAAATCTTGAAATAGTAACCAATTCCACCGCCGGCCAGCACCACCGCACCGATCAGGAGCAGAGAGAGAAGGGGGCTGTCCTTTTTCTCCGGCTCGGATTCCGGTACTTCCTCCACCGGTTCGGTGGGCTTTGGCTCTGGCTCCGGGGTCACTTCTTTGGGCGGTTCCTTACCCTGTTCAGCAAGAGGCAGAAGGTCGTCTGTGGTAACGGTATTAAGGAAATAGACGTTCTCGCTGGTTTTCTGTTTGTCGATCACCAGATAAAACACGCTCTCGTCTGCTGTGGTGATGGTGTAGAACTCCTTTCCATCCTCGTCGGTGGCGTTGTCCACCACGGTTCCCGTCCCGTCCGGGGTAAAGGGGTTCTGGGTTTCCGGCTCTGCTTCGGTTTCTGCCGGGGAGGGAGCTGTCTCCGGCTGCGGCTCGCTGCTCTGTGCATAAGCCGGGACCGTAAAGATCAGGCAACACAAAAGGCTGGCAGCCATCGCCGCCAGCCTGCGGTATTTAGTTTTCTTCATGGGCTGTGTCCTCCTTTTCGGGTGCCTCCGGCTTCGGGTCAGTATGGCCCGAAGCGGTAAGGCTGTTTTTGGGGTCATTCAGAAATGCCATCAGCTGGGCGGGCGTCAGTTTAAGGGAGCGCACCGCCTGCACGATCTGGCTGTTTTCTTCCTCCTGTTTCTGCTTTTCCAGCTCCCGGATTTTGGCCTGCCACTCGGCAGCCTTCTCCCGGGCTTTTTCCAGTTCCTTATCGAGCTTGTCGATCTTGTTCATGCAAGGACTCCTTTCCTCTGGCTCACAAACGCCCGAAGGCATAGAAATGTGTCTGCCAGTAGCTTGAATTGATGTTTGCGTATTGGATGGGCGAACCACAATGGAGCATCATCCCGTCGCCCACATAAATCCCCACATGGGACACAGGGCCGGGGCTGTCATAGGTTCCCGTGAAAAAGATAATGTCGCCGGGCTTTGCCTCGGAGGGGGAAATGATAGCGCACTGGTTATAAATGCCCTGCGCCGTGGTACGGGGCAGGTTGTGGACGCCGCTGGCCGTGTACACCCAGCAGACAAAGCCCGAACAGTCAAAGGAGGTGGACGGGCTGGAGCCGCCCCACACATAGGGCCAGCCGATGTACTTTGTGGCTTCTTCCATGAGCGCCGCAAAAGCCGGGTCATCCAGCGCCTCGCCGGGTATCTCATAGCTGGGGCCGGTATCTTCGCCGCCGTTGTAAATCCCTTCCCACAGATAGGGTTTGTTGCCTTTGAGCTGCTGCATAACGGTGTAGATTTCCCGCTGCTGTTCGTTAAGCCTCGGCAGGATCACGGCGGGCAGCGTCTTGTTTGTGAGGGTCACATTGAGAATGTAATACTCATAGGGGACTTCCTCGGTGGTGGTTTCCCCGGTCTCCGGGTCGGTGCTGGTTTCGGTGCGGTAGCGTATCTCGACTTCCTCCGTCAAGGTCAGCTCATACTGTGCCTCGAAAATCTCCCGCAGTTCGTCCTGCACCTGTTCCCGGAAATAGACATGGTACTTTGCAGAGAAATAGGATGCCAGCTCATAGGGGTTATGGCCGATCTCGTCCACGGAATAGCGGTACTCGTCATAGCCGGGATGGGTGCTTTCAATGTTCGCCACCGTCTGCGCCAGCTCGTTTTCCAACGCTGTATAGTCCTCGTCCACCCCCAGCAGGTCCGTATCCTCCGAGGCGTAGGAGGTGCCGGATAACGCATTGGCAAGGCCGCTGCCAAGCGTGGGGAAAATGGAACTTACCGCCGACACAAGAAAACAGAGCAGCAACAGCAGGAGCAGGACCAGCACCGCCACGGGATGACGGGTCACAAACTGCGCCGCCCGCCGGGTCGCAGTTCCCGAAGCGGCAGCGGTTTTCTTTGCGGCCTTTGCGCCCTGTTTTGCAGCCGCTTTTGCCTCTTTGGAATACCGGCGTTTCAGTTTCCATTTCTGCTGCACACGGGAAAGCGGATTGCTGGCAAGTTCCGGGTGCTCGGAGGCCATCTTCTGAAAATCCACATTGGCCCGGGCTTTTATGTCCTTCCGTTCCCACTTTGCCACCTTCCGGGCTGGGTGTTCCCGCCAGCGGCGTTTGGCATAGCGGGTCAGTTTCCGAGCTCCGGCCTCTGCGGCCAGCTCGGATTTATGGGCTCCTTCCACACCCACATTTTCATGCTCAACCTCGTGTATCTTGTTGTGGACATAGAACCACGCTTCTGTACGGGCTCCCCGGACTGCCTTTTTTGCAAGCCCCGGCGGCTTCTTCGCTGCCCGTTTTGCCTCGGTCTTGTCCAGTTTCTCCCGGGCCTTTCCCAGCTTTTCCCCGGTGTGTTCCGCTTTTGCCTGTGCTTTCTGGTACTTGCCCTTTTTGCTCCCGACCTTCTCGGCGGAGCCCTCCGGCTCCTGTGCCTTGCCGGTATCCTGCGGCCCGTCCGCTTCATCCTCCTGCCTCATGCGGTCAGAGGGACGGCTTTTCCGGCTGTTCTCTTGAAACTTACCGCTTTTGGACTTCAGGCCATCATGGCCCGAAGGGCTGTCCTGTCCGGTATCCTCGTCCTCAAACCGCAGACGCCGGGATGGTGCGGGGGAAGGTCCTTCCCGTTCAGCCGGTCCGGGGCGATTGCCCCCGGTATCCTCCGTCGGCCCCGGCCTCTGAAAATTCCGTTTGTCCGGTTTCTTTCCGATGACATATCCCTCCTTTCCAAACCTCGGGCCAACATGGCCCGAAGTGTGTTATGCCCGGCTCATTTCCTGTTTTTTGTCCTCCGGGCGGGTGGTCATAATGGCGTACAGCTCGGTATTCTGCGGGAAGCGGTCAACAAACGGGATGGTGGTATTCCCGAAGAACAGCAACCCTTCGCCGGAATTGGTATGGGTCACATAGGAAAGCTGGTGGGGGCTGATCCCAAGCTGTTTAGCTAAAATCTGCCGGTCCCCCTGTGCCTGCGAGAGCAGCACAAGGAAGTCCGAGTTTTCAAAGATGTTCTCAATCTCTGGGCTTGCCAGAAAATCCTTTACGTTCTGCGTTAAAGCACTCGGAACGCACCCTTTTTTTCGCAGCATTTTCCAGATCGCCACACAATAGCTTGCCGTCAGCCGGTCGCGGAGCAGCACATGGAACTCGTCGAAGTAGCACCATGTAGCGATACCACGCAGGAAATTCATGGACACCTGCGAGTTTACCAAGTCCTGCATAATGAGCATGGCAATCGTCCGAAGCCCGGCCCCCAGCTTTTTTAAGTCAAGGCATACCAAACGGCGGTTCAAGTCCACATTGGTTTCATGGTTGAACACGTTAAGAGAACCCGACACATAAATTTCAAGGGCAGTTGCCAGCCGTACCGCCTCGCCCTCCGGCTGGGAACAGAGCAGGTCATACAGGGTTTGGAGGGTCGGCATTTTGCTTGTTTCCGGGTCCTGCAAGTGTTCCCGGTACATCTGGCGTACACAGCGGTCAATGACGGTACGCTCCACCGGCTGCAAGCCGTCCTTGCCGCCAACGATCAGCTCCATCAGCGACAGAATAAAGTCGGCTTTCAGCGCCATCGGGTTTTCCTCGTCGAAGCTCAAATCAATGTCCATCGGGTTGATGTGGTGGGGGCTGTCCGGGGCGATCTCGATGACCTGTCCGCCCAGCCGCTTGATAAGGGGCGAATATTCGCCCATCGGATCAACCACAATGATCCGGTCACGGGTGGCAAGGAACACGTTCACAAGCTCCCGCTTTGCGGCAAAGGATTTGCCGGAGCCCGGCACGCCGAGGAACAGGCCGTTGGGATTTTTGAGCTTCTTCCGGTTTGCCATGATGACGTTATGGGAAAGTGCGTTGAGCCCGTAATAGACGGCCTCGCCATCCATGCGGAGCTCCTGCGTCATAAAGGGAACGAAAATGGCCGTGGAGCTTGTCGTCATGCCGCGCTTGATCTCAATGCCGTTATGGCCCAGCGGAAGGCTGGAAAGAAAACCATCCTCCTGCTGGAAGTCCAGCCGCTTCAAGGTGCAGTTGTATTTCTGGACGATACCGGACACCGTGAACAGGTCATTGTCCAGCTCCCGGCGGGTCGGGGCCATGTTTACCACAAGGAAGGTCAGCAGGAACATTCTTTCATTCCGGCTCTGTAAATCTTCCAGAAGGGTCTTTGCGTCGTTGCTGTATGTTACGAGGTCGGGCGGAAGTATGTCCATGTCGTACCCTGACCGGGCTGCCTTCTTTTGTTCCTCCACCTTCATCTTGTCAATGTCGGAGACTTTGGCCTTGATGGATTTTACGGCGGCGGCCTGATCGACGGTTTGGATATGGAGGGTGATGGTCATTTCCGCATCCATTTCCAAAAGCTCCGCCAGCAGCTTGTCCGAGAGCTCCGAGGCCAAAATCTGCAAGTAGGAGGCGGCGCCCCAAGTCGTCCCCACCCGGAACAGACGGCTGAAACGGAAGTCGAAGCTGTCCGGGGCGATAAAGTCTTTGGTGGAAAGCCCGGTTTTGGGGATCATATCCCATGAAAACCGGAAGGGGGAGCCGCTGCCGGGGTGGAGCTGCCCGTGAAGAAGCTCCAGCCGTTCCAGCCCCGAAAGGGAGCGGCACTTGACGCCCAGCTTTTTGAAGTTCCCGCAAATGTCCGCCTCTACACGTTCCAGCCTTGCCCTGGCGGTGGGAAGGTCGTCCACGTTCACGCCGAAGGTCAGGAGCTTTGTGCGGACAATGCCGTTGTTGCTTTTGGCGATCTGGTTTTCCAGCATTTCCACATACTCACACCGGACGCTGTTGTAATCATCGTCCTGCATGGGGATGTTCACGCTGTACCGGCTGCCCGGGCGGCTCCGGTGGTTGAGGAAGGAAAGCTGGAACGGAAGGCTGCTGTCAAAGTAGTTAAGGCAGGCGCTCCACCCGTCAAAGATGGCCGCCTGATCTTCGGACTGTGCGAGCTGGTAGTTGATGTCCTCGTATTCAATGGTTTTGGTGTAATAGCGGTCCGCTACCCGGCACACCCCGTCCCGGTACATTTCCCGGTAAGGGAGGGTCTGCTGGGCGGTGGTGGGAATGTTCTTTCCTTTCGTGAACAGGCCGGTAAGGCCCTGCTTTTCAGGCTTTCTGCCTGCGGGCTTTCCGGCCCTTCTGCTGTTTCGCAATCGGCTGCGCCTCCTTTCTGGCGCTAAGCAGCGCATAGAAGTTTTCGGTTTTGTAAGGCCGCACACGGGGATAGAGGAACCGGGTGCGGATGATGTTTTTCAGCACTTTTTCCAGCGGTAGACCGTCTCGTTCATACATAGCCAGAAAGAAGAACGGGAGCATGAGGCCGATCATCAGGAACATGGCGGCACTGTTCCCGATACTGCCACGGGAAAACAGGTAAGCCGGGAGGCCCACCGCCGCCGCGCTGGAAAAACAAACAAGCTGGCGCTTCGTTAGGTTGAAGGCCAGCTTTGTCTTGATTTTGGAAAGGTCTTTTGGTACTGGCACATAGGCCATTTTGTTACACCTCCTTTATTGCTTCGGGCCAGTATGGCCCGAGGTTATCTTGCGGCCTCTTTGGCCGGGGTTGTACTGCGGGCGGCTTCGGCGGCCTTGCGTCCGCTCTGCCTTGCCCGCCAGTATTCGGGATTATACTGCCGGATGGACTGATTGAGGTTTTCTTCAAACTGCGCTTTGTCCTTAATGCGGTCGGGGATGTTCCACAGCTTTTTGTCCAGCAGCTCCCGAAGCACTACGCTTTCCTGCGCGTCCTCCTCATAGCAGATATAGCCCTTGTCCTTGAAGCCGCATTTTTTGGCCGCTGGGGAGAGAACGGCGGCTACCTCGTTTGCCACCATCGTTCCGCCGTGGCTGGCGGTAGATACCAGGAACACCCCCGGACAGAGGGTTTCACAGCTTTGCACCTCGCCCCACGGGGAGCTTTTCGGCGCATGGAACATTCCGCCCGTCCGGCTCCGGTCCGCCTGCATGAGCGCCGCCTTTTCCAAGATGGCCTTCAGCTCCGGGGAAAAATAGGCGTATTCCCGCAGGACACGGGCGGCGTCCCCGCCGCAGGCGTTCATCAACAGGGTATAGGCGTCGCTGTCCGCTTTGGTACAGCGGCCCAGCAGTTTTCCGTCATAGTAGCAGGCCGCGTCATAGCCCGTCCGTTTGCGTGGCATGGTTCACGCCTCCTTTCTGCTTCGGGCCAGCATGGCCCGAGGTCAACGCTCCGCGCTGCGGCTGGGCTTTTCCTTTGGGGACTGTTCTGCCTTTGCTTGTTCGGCAGCCGCTTTTCCGGCTTTGAGTTGGTCGCTGATGGACGCACGCCGCACAGAGCCGCGCTCCGCCATCTGTTCCAGCTTTGCCTCATAGGCTTGCAGCACAGCGGTATTGAGCTGTTCCCGGAACTCCTTTGTGACAGGGTAGGTCATATCCCGGTAGCCGCCTTTGCCGTCCGGCTGGCTGGGCATCCCAAGAAAGAGCCCCTTGCTGCCCTGTACGATTTTCAGATTTTCCACCACAAAGCAGTCATTGAATTTCACGCTGGCAAAGCCCATGAGGTTTTTCACAGGTTCGATGACCCGCACGCTTACATCCAGTTTCAAAGGGGCGGCTGGGGTGGTGTTTGCAACCTTTTCCTGCATGGTTTCCTCCTTTCCGGCGGGAACAAGGTTCCCGTCCTTGTAGTCATAGCCTTCCGCCCGGAGTGCCGCCAGCGTGTCCGCCGATACGCACCCGGACAGTTTCAGATCGGTTTCCACCATAAAGCGCATGGTGTCTGCTTTAGAAAATTCTTCGGGGAGCTTTCCATAGAAAGCCGGGTGCGGCTGTCCGTCCGCACCCTGTTTGTAACGCCGAGGCATACCGCCTCCTTTCCGCTTCGGGTCAGCATGGCCCGAAGTCTCTTAATG
>ERZ779942.1302-NODE-1302-length-12792-cov-8.63233_pt1 | contig 12792 bp, 19 predicted proteins | sample MGYA00511941_ERZ779942 | MGnify/ENA primary metagenome ERZ779942 (study PRJEB29588, sample SAMEA2148265) | human gut metagenome | biome: human gut; feature: human-associated habitat; material: faeces | place: Denmark | collected 2008/2010 ... | reverse complement strand
ATGTGCCACGTTCCTTCCTCCTTTCTGCATACAAAAAAAAAAAAAAGGTGCATGACTGCTTGAGGTCTAAATTACCTCGTGCAATCATGCACCTATTCAAACTTGTTCTTTTTACTACACTATGATACCACAATATATAGTGGAAGTCAATACTATAACACACTATATATTGATAATTATGTAGAAAGTATGGATAACATATACGACCTGTGTTACCACGGTCTCTGAAAGATTTCCACTTTTGCGCCGGACAGACTTTGTGCGAACTCTGCCAACATAGCCATTCCATCGGGAACATCATCGTGCTTGTTTTTACCAGCCACAGTGTAAGAGCCGAGCATATCCATCATGCGACCGTAATCACTCTGACGTTTATACAGGCTATCGTCTTTGAACAGACAGTGTTCCTTGACCCATGCACTGTTGACGATGATTTTTGTCTCCTTATTGGCGGTAGTGAACTTGGTAGTAATGCGAGTGATACCGCCACGCTTCTTGACCTCGTTCTGAACCTTCTCGGCAACACGACCACCAGCGGAATTGCTCTCGAAACGGCACATTTTGACCTTACAGCGGAGCAGTATGTCCACCAATCGAGCGTCAACGATATTCGGTAAGCTGTTATCACAGACGCAATCGTCAATGTAGTAGTCATTACCGTACACATACGCCGCTGGGAGGAAAGCGTAGTCAGAACCCTTGTCTTTGGTATCGCAGATACCGATAATAGCGTCTGGCTCTTCTGCCGGAAGTTCAAAGTATCGGCGCAGTTCGTCCACATCGTAGAGCAGACCCTCACGCTCGATAGGCTGATTCATAAACAGAGCCTTGAAAGACGCTTCATCAAGGTTGTTCCTCATATCCTCGAAATAGCGACGGCTGAATCCGACACCGTAGGTGTAATTGAAATTACTTTCACCATCTACGCTCAATGCTGGAAGCACAATAAACTTCGCTCGGGAATCACCACCGTACTGATTCTCCAATCGACCAATAACATCATGAACAGACCATCGGGTAGCGATATGGATTTCCTTCGCACCTTCCTTTTTTCGAGATTTAAGGTCGTTGGTGTAGGCACTCCACAGCTTATCCAATCGCTCTTTGCTCATAGCTTCCTCAATACCGGAACACAAGTCATCGGCGTAGAGGATTTTGTCACATCGGGTAGCACCAGTCAGTGAAGCGTTGATTGCTCGACAGGTGAGTGTAGAGAATCGGTGCTTCTTATGAAGGTCGATGGTTTCTTCCTTGGAGTTCGTTGCCGCCAGCTTTACTCCCGGGAACACATCAGCCCACAGATATTCGCTGTCGGTGATAATCTGATACACACCATCGTAGAAGGAGCGTGTCAGCATACCCGAGTGAGCAGAAGCAAGGGACTGTGAATCCGGGAATCGACCCATGACCCACGACAGGAAGAAGATACCGAGAGTGGACTTACCCGTACCGGGTGGCATGGAAATCGTCAGCAAATCCAGCCTATCGTCAATCAAATCTTGCATTGCCTGTACGACAAGGTGCATGACCTTACGGCGAGGGACATAGAATTTCTTGTCCGGCTCACGTTCCCATTCGACATAGAGCAGATAGCTTTCAAAATCAAAAGGAGCGGCAGCAAGCAGAACCTTCTTGTGAAGCATGAACAGGGAGCGAAGCTCCTTGTCTGTTTCAGACTGCGGAATCCGATTCTCGATAATGTCCGATAGCTTTTTCAGATACTCCACGGATAGGGGAATGTCTGTCTTCTGTGTCTCGAGACAAATATGGTATAAATCCTCATAGGCTCTGACCCCGGAGGGGGTCTTTTTGATTTGCCCGAGAATTTTTTCAAGTAACTCTTTCATAAATACCTCCAAACAAAAAAAAAGTGCGTCACCGTTCAGAGAATTAAATCTCTGTGCGATAACGCACCCTCATCATTAAAATCTTTTTCTTCGTTTTCGTTTCCCTCAGTGGTGAGACTGCCCATTCATTTTTACAATCTCATAGAGTACCGCAAGGGGAAATATCAATAATGCCAGCACCCACATTTATTTCACTTCAATTTTCAAAGAATCTGTCCTAACAAGTTCTGACATATCTTTTCCACAGATGGACATTGAAAATTCAATCTCTTTGTTAGGTATTGCGCCGAGATTCCAACCTTGATTGAAGGTTTTTCCGGGTTGAATTGTAGCGATAACACCACTGGTGAATTGTTTCATCACACCATCAACAGATGAATCCATCGGTAGAATTGTTATTTCCTCATTGGATTTATTTTCCAATGACACGCTCATAATCGAGTTTGAGATTCCTTGATAGGTTGCTTTGATATATTCATCTTCGTAAATAACCTGTTGTTCCGATGTTTCAGATGTTTCAGATGTTTCAGATGTTTCAACTGTGGCAACAGATGAATCCGTGCTGCACCCGGAGACCGCCAGCATAAGCACTCCGGCAAGCATAATAGATAGCATTTTCTTCATTTCTATACCTCCAATGTGAGAATCGGGGAGTGTACGCCCAATATGTATGTTCTCTGTGTATAATCTGATAATGTAGTTTCTAACAAATGTTGATAATTGTTCATAATTTCAACCTCCTTTCTTTCGAAACGGATGATTTTCTCGCTTTAGAAGTAGTAAAAGTAGTTGTTTTTAAGGTTTTGCGTGTAACTTCCTCTTAGTACACGCATATATAGCAAAAGTTACCGCAAAAACTGATTTTCAGCTACTTTAACTACTTCTCCTCACATTTCGAGTAGGTGAGAACAATATCGTACCCGAGAGCTTTCATCATTTTTACGAATGTCTCATTGACTATGCCACTCGGTTTCTTCATTACTCGGTTGATGTACTGACCTGTCGTGCCGATTTCCTCACCTAACTGCTGTTGTGTCTTACCAGCTTCGAGGAGTTTCACCTTTACATCAACTTCAATGTTATTCTTAACCATGTTTTGACCTCCGTTACAGAATAATTGTAATATACTACTAACACGGCTGTGAGTCAATACATTTTAGATACTTATACCAACTTGAACGGCTGATATTAAGCTCCTCACAGCATTCCTCCACAGTCATTTCGCCGCCTTTTTGTTTTTCACGGAATTTTTGAAAAAGCTCTATCGGCAAGTCAAGGCACGGTCTGCCGTCCACTCGTATACCTTTCTCACGGGCGATAGCTTTTCCCTCTTGTGTTCGCTCTACAATCATATCCCGCTCAAACTCCGCAAAGCTCAACATGATATTACGAATGAGTTTCCCCGTAGGTGTACTATCCATAACACCGATGTTGAGAACATGGACGGTGATACCTTGTTCGATAAGTGACTCAATCAATTGACTGCCTTGCGCTGCACTACGAGCAAATCTATCCAGTTTGGTAACTATGAGCTTATCACCGCTTTTGAGGACGGATTTCAGTTTGTCAAATTCGGGTCTGTCCATTTTCCGCCCTGTAAATGAGTCATAGTAAATTTTCGTTGCTCCCGCTTCTTTGAGTAGGGCGGCTTGTCCGTCAAGACTGTTGCCGTCACGAGCTTGCCCTTTGGTAGAAACACGAGCATATCCGTAAATCATACAGATACCTCCTCGTAATCTAATACATATTCCTGTGAATTTTCTGTGCTTTGCACAACCAACTGAAATCCCATTGTTTCGAGCAATCTTACAAAAGTACCTACTTTCAAATCATTACGGGATAAAAGCTGACATATATTTGATTTCGTCCCCATGTCTGCATACTCAACTAATTCGCCTAACGATATGCTGTTAGCTCCCATGATTGCACGAACGGTTTCGATAGCCGTCATGGACATATCCTCCTCTCCGTTTAGCGTTTACTAAATACTGCGTATAACTTTCGCCAGAACGCACATATCTGGCAAAAGTTTCACACATCGTTTAGTGTTTACTAAATTATTCCTCAAGTAATTTGTCAAGATTGGATTTAACTTCTTCTTGAGATAACCCGTTACTAATCTGCCATTCTGTTTTATCTTTCAAGTTACTTCTGACGATTACTTCACAATCCATAGCTTCAACCATTTCGATGAAAGTGTCAACTCGCATTCCTTTTTCTCTCGATAAAGGATTGGAAATTGCAGAAGCGGTGGATTTATTCAATTTTGTCGCAAGAGATTGATTGCTAAATCCTCTCAATTTCATAATGTCTCTGACAATTTCATTTGGCTTCATTTTATATACCTCCTTTGAATAATTAGATTATATCACATACACATAATCGTGTCAACACTTTTTCGTGTAAAATGAGCTTTTTTATATTTTTCGGCTACTCGGCATACTTCCTTGCTCGGTTTTTCCCCTTGTTAATCCCCCCGGGCATACCCCTACACCGCATAGAACGCCGCCACAAACCCGAAAAACGATGAACCCATGCAAATATATACACCCACGCACAAAAGCCGCAGAAAACGTCCCACAATACAAGCCGGATGCAATGGCACAATTAACCGAACAACCCACGCCCACGAACGACACAAGCCCCGGCTATATGCCAGGGCAGTTTACTAATTATTCATATTTAACAATTCAGCCATCACAACCAGCGGAAAAAGTAATATACAAATAAGCGTCATTTATTCACCCTCCTATATTATGCGAATGTAAAGCGGCGGCTTTTCGTTGTTCGGGTATATTTCGCTGCTATTTCGGGCGCGTCCTTTTTTAATGCCGTTATATCAATACGGGATGAAATAACCGCTTTATAACTTGCTTTGTGTTCGGTGCCTTGTAAAACTTCGGTATTTTGCGATTGCATGATGTTTTTAAGTTCATCTTTTAACCCGTCAATGATGGCGGCGGTTTCCTCTTGCAAACGGGTATATTGTGCTAACTCTGCCATGATGTCATCAATATTCATTTATACAACCTCCTCATATTGTGCCGTTCTGCTCCATCCCTCAAAGGCATATAAAACTACGTCCGCCGGGTCAAACCCTTCTGCGTCTGCAATTTCTTTTCGTATTCCTTCTTCACTCCCTGAAGTACAGTAAACAGAGCAGCCGTTAATATTTAATGGGCTATCGTTTTCCGGGTCAAATTCTCCATCGTCAATAATCCATTCTGTGCCTGTGTTGAAATATTCTATTTCAAAGGCTTCCAATGATTCACGGCTCCAATTTGCCACCGGGTAATAAATATAATTCCAATCAGATTGACAACAACCCCGGATAATTTTGCAATTCCATTCTTGCCCGGTAACGACTAAAAGAACGGCGCATAAAATAGAAGATTCTTCACGGCTTGAGCATTCCGCATATTGCAAAACTAACTTTTTTAATGCTCCTATATCTTTAGTACTATATTTTGCTTTTTCCGGGGGTAAGTATTCGGTAATTGCTTCCGTAATATTTTTATACCAATCTTTCCAACCGTTGCGATTTTCCAGCACTTCCGCCAATTCTCCAGCGGAAAGAACAGTATAAACCCGTTCAAATACTTCCGGGCAATGCTCCATATAATCACGATTGCCGCATACCGCTATATCGTCTGGGAAAAATTCATCACCTAAAAATAAAGGGCTTTCTTGATATTCCGGGGGAACCTGTTTTGCATATATTTTCATTGTTTTAACCTTCCTTACGCTTGTTTAATAAATTCGTGCAAAAGCTGTTCTATTTGTTTTTGCTTTTCCTCATCTGGGCTTTTGTTTTCCCAGCTCATAATTTCACGGGCTTTTTGTTCGTATACATTTATATTGTTTGCCCGTCTCCCCGGCATGCCTCTATACCCCGTACAAATTACCAAGCCGTCTATTTCGTATACGTCGAAATTCCAGCCATACACACCGCATGTATAAGCTATTGGGGAATGATTAGAGAGTAAATACCACAAGTCACAATATCGAGATTCTCTTCCTCAATGCCTCATTGGTTGAATGTGCAAGTGCAAAATCCTCCTGCTCAATGTTTCGGCAAAGTGAGAACAAATCCTCATAGGCGGTGATGTCCGTAGGTGCCTTTTTTATTTTCTGAAAAATTTTTGTAATCAGTAACTTATTCATAGTTATTCATCACACCCTAACTGCTGAAATACCTTTTTAATCTTCGGATATTGAATAGCAATCCAGTCAACCATTTCTTCATTTTTTGCCCAGCAGTCAACCCCATTACTGCTTGAAGTTAATCCACTCTCGTTAAGAAAGGCGTGTATAATTTCGTGACGAAGTGTTAGCCGCTCTTGCGCTTTTAGGTCTTCTTCTCGTTCATTTGACCAACCTTCACAAGTAAGCAAATCGCCCACCACGATTTTTCGCTTTATATGAGAACAATATCCGAATAAACCTTTAAGAGCGACATCTTCTTGATACGAGACACCCGTATGTACGCTGTACGTTGTTCCTAAAATACTTACTTTTCGCATTATTACCTCCAAAAAATAAAGGGACTACCTCAAATGAGATAGTCCCTGTTGACTGTTTACGCACACCCGTTTGTGTACGCCTTATTCAATTAGTGGACAGTCTGTTGTAGCTCGTCCTCTGTAAGCGGTCTGTCGAGGTCGAACGATACTTCCGTTTCTTGAATATCCATTCCCATATGTCCTTCAATGGCTTTCAGAGACAGCCCTTTCTGAACATCGTCTCGAATATCTACATTATTAAACTTGAAGTAGCCCTCTTTTAGCGAAGCATACTCCCAACCTCTTCCACCACCAATGAGATAATCGTTTAGTTGCTTGATTTCGGGCGGGGAGAAATCGTATGCAATTGCTTTAATAATGAAAGAATCGAAATGCTTACTGTTAAAGCCTACATAGATATTATCTTCGTCAATGGCTTCTCTCACGGCATCGTTGTCATTGTGTATGACAGTGAATATTCCCGTAGAAATGTCTTTGAACACCACGATCCAGTCATAGGCGAATATTTCACAGTCGTACACTATGATGGCCATACTTTGTCACCTCCAATAGGGAGTCAAGCAACCTCAATGATAAAACGGATACAACATTCTCCATAACATAGAGAACACAGGGAAGAGCCATTCCGTTGCCCCACATTTTGTACTCTGCGCTATCCGAGTGAGGAACATCCTCGCACCACCAATCGGGCATACCTTGCAGTCTGCCACATTCGGTAGGAGTCGGGCGGCGTAAATCGACTTCGACTTTTCCAAGACAAACTATGGAACAAACCGCACCCGGCCCCTTTGCTACAAGCGTTTGGGCTATACCGCTATCATCAATCCCAATGTCATATTGAGCATTGATACCTTGATTAAATGAAGAACGGTCGAGCGCATAACAGATAACAGGTTGATTGTTTCCGCTCGTCCCTGCCGCAGCTGTAATTGTCGGGCAAAGGTCGTGACCTATTTCCGCGCCACCTTGTTGTGTAGCCATAACGATTATCTCGTTTGCACGAGCTTCGCCAATGTCATCAACATTAAGGCAGTTTACAATATTTCCTGAATGTGCCTGATTGTACAAATCTGCGTCCGTGATAACGAGAAATTGGTCGTTGTTGCAAGAAATAGTACCGGATTTATTCTCTTGAATGAGAACCCCTTTACCGCCGCCCTCGCAACCGCAACGCTCTCTTACGAGTAGGGTGGTATAGTCTGTTGTTCGGTTGTTGTGGTCTCCTGTGATTGTGGGATTGATGTCACCATCACCATTTCCACGGGCATCCCACACCCTTGTAGAAGGGCAATATGCAAGAGAATGGGTAAAGCCTTGCCACGCCTGTCGGCTCTCCGCAAAACTCCTCGACAAGCCTTCTCGCTCAAAGAGTATTTTTCCGGCACATTGTCCTCTAAAATCTGCCACAAGGAAGATTCTTCTACGGCGTTGGGGTACGCCCCAAAACTGTGCATCGAGGACTCGCCAAGCGATTGAAAACCCGTCTCCCACGATAAGTCCTGCATCGTTCCATGCGTTCCTGCCCCCACGTTTTGGAGGTTTAGGAATAAGGGTATCACTTCCTTTAATTTTGCAGAGTTCTTCGAGGACTGTCCTGAAATCCTCTCCCTTATTGGAACTAAACGCACCAGGAACATTTTCCCATATTGCAATTGAGGGGTATCTTCCATTGGTCTTACACCTCATTTCTTTAATGATTCTTACCGCTTCCATGAATAAACCTGAACGTTCTCCGTCAAGCCCTGCTCTCTTTCCTGCGACCGAGAGGTCTTGACATGGTGAGCCGAAAGTCACAATGTCAACAGGCTCGATTTCGGCACCGTCCACTTTGGTTATATCTCCGAGATGTTTCATTTCGGGGAAGCGTTTCTTTGTTACTTCAATGGGGAACGATTCGATTTCGCTTGCCCATACTGCCTTGACACCGCATTGTTGAGCAGCGAACGGAAATGTTCCCGCACCGTCAAATAAACTACCTAAGGTTAGCATTTTACACCTCCTCAACGAAGTAACAGCCGTTCTTTCGATAGGTCGAACACCTTTTCTTGTACGCCTTGACGAGATACCCCGCATCATCCACAAAGTCATAGCAGACGGGAGGTTGTTTGTCCTCGTAAGTTCGAGCAATGCGCCCGATACTCTGTGTCACTACCGCATAATCTTTCTGAGGGCTTGTGAGGTAGAGCCGTTCAAGACAAGGAATGTCGAGACCTTCTTTTGCCAAAGAATAGGTGGCGAAAAGATATTTTTTCTTTCCTGTCCGCATATCCTCTATGGCTTTTTTTCGTTCCGCTTTTCCTGTTTTCGAGGTCATCTTTCCGCTTATCATTACGGCTTTTTCCCGCATTGAATGAGGGAGAGTAGCCATAAGCAATTCGAGATGTTTGAGCCTGTCCGATAGGATAAGAGACGGGTGTTCTGCATTGGCTACTATTTCGGCACTACCACTCCTCAAATTCCTTACGATGCCTCGGGTCTTCGTAGTACCTATAAACCGTTCTGTAAAGAATGCGAGCTAAGCGGTTCAACTTTTCTTTTTGCATATTTTTGTCCATAGGCTGCTATGCTCCTTGTCTACTGCACATAAGAAGTCATCATAAGCGGTTATTATTCTGTCGCTCTCCACAAGAATTTCATCAACCTTGGGGCCGGAGCGTGTACCCGCTAAGATAGAGCACAGCTCACTTTTATCGGTCGTTAAGCCCGCATTTTGTAGCTGCTGTATCAGCCATACCTGAGTAAGGCAGTGAGCGGTGAGGCGGTCTTTAACGTGAACGCGCAAGCGTTTCCTTTCTTCTTCGGGTAGCTCGTAATGAGAGATAGGCGCAGCCCAATAATGCCGCTTATAGTCAGTAGGTCTTGAAGTCATATAATCCCTCCCTTCGTGTCAATTTAAAACAAAAGTTACAAATTTGTAAAAACACTTGATTTTAGAACGCTCCAATGCTACAATTGAAATGCGATTGACAACATAGCATTGGAGAAAGGGGAGGCTTTACGGTCTCCTCCGGTATCCGTGTGTCTTGACGTTGTTACTTTTGTTGTTTTTATTATATCTAAGTAAACTAAGAATGTCAAGCACAAAATCAAAGAAAACTTAGATTTTTGTGTTATGATTCACGGAGGTTAGGGAAAATGACTTTTTATGAACGTTTTGAGGCACTGTGCAACGTGAGAGGGTTACGTCCACAATCCGATGAGATTATCAATGTCGCTGGCGTATCTTCTCCTGCTATTACAGGGTGGAAAAAAGGGTCTGCTCCCAAGGCGGATGTTTTAATCCGTCTTTCTAAATATTTCAACGTTTCCGTTGATTATCTTCTCGGGAACGAAGAAAGAAGCGCTACCGCCGATCTCGGTAGTGACCTCACAGAACAAGAAAAAACCCTCCTCGCTGTCTACAGGGCTTCAAGCGAAGAGGTTAAGTTAAGGATTATTCAAGCTGTTATGAACATCAAGGACGAGTCCGAGAGAACTCACAGAGTTTATCGTGCTGCAAGGTCATCTGATAACGCAGAGCCGGCAATAGTAACACGTTCACAAGAGGATATAGACAGATTACGAAATGCAAAAGCAGTAACGCGTGACGAAGATTTATGATGAAAGGAATATTACACCTGTTCGTGGCTAAACTACGACGGGGTGATAATGTTGCCTTTTTATGGGCGTTATGGGGACATACGGAACGCGACGTGGCAAGTGTTAATTGATTTCAATATCACGAGCATTCCTGTGAGCGTTACAGCTATAGCACGAGAGGCTGATATTTTGGTTGTTAAAAATTCAGAGGTAAACGAACTGAAAAGTAATGAAGTAGGAGTCAGTATCAGTAATCGGGGCGAGTGGTATATTGTATACGATGATTCAATGGCACGGGGATGTATACGGTTTACGATAGCCCACGAGTTAGGGCATATATTCTTAGGACACCTTTTAACCGTAGGGTATCACGCGAGAACGGTTAATGCGAGCAAACCCGGGGTTGAACGGGAAGCAGATATTTTTGCGAGTAGGCTGTTAATGCCTGCCTGCGTAATATGGGGTTTAAATATACACACCGCAAAAGACATACAAGATGTGTTTGATGTAAGTTACACAGCCGCCAAAATACGTGCTGAACGAATGCAAATATTGTACGAAAGAAATAGATTTTTGACGAGCCCGTTGGAAAAACGGGTATATGATAGGTTTGAACCATATATAAAAGCAAACAGGAGGGCATAAGGCCATGAATGTTGTTCTATATATGAGATACAGTAGCGATAGACAAACGGAGCAGTCTATAGAGGGTCAAAAGAGGGTCTGTATGGACTTCTGCGAGCGACAAGGATATAACGTCGTTGGAGAATATATAGACCGCGCAACGTCCGCTTATAAGGAAACTGCGAAGCGTACTAACTTCTACCGGATGATACGGGACAGCAGTAACGGGTTATGGCAGGGGGTTGTTGTCTATAAGCTCGACAGATTTGCCCGCAATCGCTATGACTCCGCTACCTATAAAGTACGTTTGAAGAAGAACGGGGTCAAGGTTATATCGGCGACAGAAAACATATCCGACAGCCCTGAGGGCGTTATACTTGAGTCAGTCCTTGAGGGAATGGCTGAGTTTTACTCTAAGGAGCTCTCTCAGAAAGTTAGCCGAGGTCTGAATGAGTCGGCGCATAAGTGCAACAGCACCGGCGGCGCAATCCCTTTGGGGTACAAGACGGTCGACAAAAAGCTTACTGTTGACGAGCCAAACGCGCAAATAGTCAAAGAGGCGTTTGATTTATACGCAGGAGGGGCAACTATCTCCGAGATATGTGAAAAATTCAACAGTCAAGGTTATCGCACCAAGAAAGGTACTGAGTTCAATAAAAACTCGTTTAAATCTATGTTTAGAAACGAGAAGTATATAGGGACATATACATATAAGGATATTCGTATAGAGGGGGGTATTCCCGCTATTATAGATAAAGAAACATTCGAGACTGTACGAAAAAAGCTCTCTGCGAACGCACAAGCTCCTGCACGTGGTAAGGCAAGGGTGAATTACCTATTATCTCAAAAGCTGTTCTGTGGGCATTGTGGGGCTAATATGATAGGCGAGAGCGGAAGAAGTAAAACAGGGGAGACCTATTATTACTATTCTTGCAGCACGCGTAAGCGGTTTCATTCGTGCAAGAAAAGAACAATACGCAAAGACCTTATAGAGCGTATAGTAGCTGAGAACGCTATGCGGTTAATCACCCCTGAGATGATTAACACTATCGCAGATATGGCTATCAAGTGTAATAGAGAGGATATAGAGAGCGACGCTATAATCCCGGCTTTGACTGCTGACTTAAAAGAAATAAATACAAGTATCAAAAATCTACTTAAAATGGTAGAGCGTGGCGTTGAATCGGAGACTCTCGACTCAAGGCTCAAAGAGTTAGAAAAAAGAAAAAAGGACACCGAGTCAAGACTCGATGCCGCTAAGAGTGAATATCTCACATTGGATAAGACCGTCATTGTGGGTTGGTTATCTCAGTTCTTGAGTGGTGACATAGAAGACGAGGACTTTCGCAGACATTTGATTGATACGCTAATCAATTCTGTCACGGTATGGGACGAGCCTGACGGAGGATATAAGATAACAACCGTTTATAACCTAAAAGGGAACACTCAAACATATAGGGTTAATGCCGATGGTAGTTCGGATTTGGAACGTAATTCTCCACCAAGGAAACGACAATTTTCGTGCGAAGATTGTCGTTTCTTTTTGTTTTGTATGTTTATCTTTTCGTTTTTCTTTTTTTGATTAGAAAGATAACGGACAAAAGAAAAATTATGCGGAAACCGGTTTTGTCATCGATAATGCATCATCCGTTTGCAGCTTTTCCGAGCAATAGCACCGACGCCGATTGTTATCGTTTTTTCTGTTGTGTATTAGATTTAAAAAGAAGCTTCATAAAAACATTTTGAAATAATTATTGTTGACAAAATGATGCAATATATGTATAATATCAAAGTGATTTCCGCAAGGAAGAATTTAATATAGGGGTATAGCTCAGTTGGTAGAGCAGCGGTCTCCAAAACCGCGTGCCGAGGGTTCAAGTCCTTCTGCCCCTGCCAAATCGAAAACGGTTACCGAAAGGTGACCGTTTTTGTTTTGGCATTGAGTAAAATGATTTAGACTCCGAGGCACGCGGAGCGTGTTGAGGGGTGCGGGTCTCCGGTGGAGACCTCTGCACGAAGTGCAGAAGCACCGACCGAGCCGGCAGGCGAGACCAAGTCCTTCTGCCCCTGCCATTGATATAAAGCCATTTCGTAGTATATGGCTTTATTTTTTTTGCTCTTTTTCTAACACTTTTTCTAACACTTTTAATTTTCTGTGGTTGATTAAAGTGTACCCTTTGTCAAGGACACTATGACTTTTCCTTTTCAGATTTCTATTT
>ERZ779942.1299-NODE-1299-length-12806-cov-231.998_pt1 | contig 12806 bp, 11 predicted proteins | sample MGYA00511941_ERZ779942 | MGnify/ENA primary metagenome ERZ779942 (study PRJEB29588, sample SAMEA2148265) | human gut metagenome | biome: human gut; feature: human-associated habitat; material: faeces | place: Denmark | collected 2008/2010 ... | reverse complement strand
GGACACTTCTTGCTATATATACACATGCCGCATGGGAATACATCCACGCCAACCGCCCAGCAAAAAGCCCCGGCGTGTTAGAAAATCCCCCACAGCCTAACAAATTCTACCCCATTTCTACCCAAGGGGATTACACGCCGCAGAAGTCATCCGGGAACATGTCTTCCAGTTCGTCCAAATCAATGGTTTCTTCTTCGGACACCTCCACCCATTCAATGTTTTCTTTCCCTCTTATCGCACATGAGTACATCTCGGCGGCGGCAAGAGAAGAGAACACCTCGTGCATAGGCTCGCCGTTCTCTAACCAGTAAACACAATATTCGACCATAACAGTTTTATCATTTATCGTTGTAATGCCCCTCTACCTCCAAGATGTAGACCTCTACCACTTCCTCGTAAATGTCATAGATTATCCGGTCATGGGCGGTAATGTGTCGAGACCATGTAATATCCCCACCGCCCCTTAACGCTTCGGGATGCCCAAGCCCAGTCTTAGGGTGCTCTAACAATTCTTTGTAGATTTTCTTATACTTCTTGAACAAATTGGGGTTTGATTTCTTCCATTTGGCAATCACCTTATCCACCCCGTCGGAAACCCTAATTGTGTACATCATAGACTATCGAAATAAGCGTCAATATCCTCACTGCTTTTGAGGGTAACACACTTTCCGGATTTGATTTCTTCCCTTGCCTTGTCAATCCTTGCTTGCAGCTCCGGGGTTATCATCAAATCTTCACGACCAACTTTTACCAAAGCGTAAATCTCGTTTTTCCTGCGAATTAGTACCTGCTCGCCATTGTCAGCTTTGGTGAAAGACGCTGCGAGGTTGTTACGGTATTCTCTTACTGATAATGCTTCCATATCTGTTTGCTTTTAAATTCAGCACAAAGATAGCTATATTTCAATAAAATACAAACATTTTGTACACAAACGTGTACACGCCATAAAAACCCGTTTCCAATCCTACCGCCCGTTGGTTGGTTTTGCTTTGCTCTTTTTCCCTATCGTTTTTCTTTTTCCGACAGTAAATCAACCACTTAGCTCTATAAATTCCCCTTGTCTGTTATAAGCATCGTCTGTAATATGCTCTATCACTTCTTCGCAAACGCCCATAAATAAAGGGATTAGAACATGTGTTTCCCCACACTTTGGGAGTTTAGTCCCCACACTTTGGGAGTTTAAAAGTAAATTAGTCCCCACACTTTGGGAGTTTTACCCCTCTTTTTTTGTTTTAATGTGGGGATTGTGTATATTTGCAGCAAATCAATCGTTTATGAAAAAGAAACTACCTATTACCAAGAATAAAGATGTTGTTGTTTCATGGGTATATACATGGTCAAAACAGCAAGACATGTCCATACACGAACAAAGAATAGTTCTTCGCATACTGGAAGCGTGCCAAGCTGAACTAAAGGGAGTAAAACTGAAAGATTATGCAGGCACGAAACGCAAGTTTGAGCATGGACTTTGGGATGTTGATGCACAAATGCATGTATCTGACGTTATTTTTTCCGGACGTGATTACAATGAAATCATAGCCGCACTCGATTCTTTGGCAGGACGTTTTTTTACTTACGAAGATGACGAGGAATGGTGGAAGTGCGGATTTATATCTAACCCAAAATATAAAAAACGCACTGGCATTATAACCTTTCGTGTGTCTAACGACCTTTGGGATGTGTTTACCAAGTTCGCCAAGGGGTACAGAGAATTTGAGTTAAACAAGGCTCTTGCGCTACCTACTGGGTATTCCCTTAGGTTTTACATGTTAATGAGTGGGCAGGTGTACCCTTTGGATATATCCCTTGAAAACTTGAAAGACCGTCTTGGCATACCTGCGGACAAATACAAGGACAAGAACGGAAAAGACAGAATAGATCATTTTGAGGAAAGAGTTTTGAAACCAGCAAAGGCTGCGCTTGATGAGAGCTGCCCATACACTTTCAACTACGTGAAAGTGCGTGAAAACCCAAACAACAAACGTAGCAAGGTGACCGGGTTTAGGTTCTACCCGGTCTATCAACCACAGTTCAGAGATGAAGAACTGGAAGGGAAAGAATTGCAAGCAAAGGTTACAGCACGATATCAGATAGACAGCCATGTGTACGAGTACCTCCGTTATTCCTGCGGCTTCACATCGGAAGAGATAAACCGGAACAAAGAGACATTCATAACGGCACAAGAAAAGATAACCGACCTTATCGGAGAACTGGCTCTCCTAAACGGAAAATCACGAGAAAAGAACAATCCGAAAGGGTGGATTATAAACGCCCTTAAAGGGAAAATCAAGGATAAGTAACAAGATTACCCGGCTGAAACACTCCGGGTAATCTTGTCAAATCAGAGGAACGATTTCCATTTCTACACCAAGTTCTTTCATCTGCTGTTGTATTTCCTCGCTGCTTAGTTTCTCTCTCGCCAGTGCAAGCCCATGAAAGGCGTCCCAGCCTGCCGGCTTCGAAACGATACTACCGTTTAGGACGGCATGGGTGATTTCGCCGCCGGACTTCGCACCCTTGTTCAGTATGAAGAAGAACCGGGGTTCTTCGTGTTCCGTTGTTCCCATAATTCGTAAAGTTAGATGTTTATTTATTCCCCTTTTGTTCCCTTGCCTGCTCTTGGTAGTATTCATAATACTGCTTGTAGTTGTCCCGGTCTTTGGCTGCATCCGTCCAAAGATAGCACATGAAACAAGCGAACAATAGGGAGATAACAGCACAAAGGATTGAGTAGAACGAAATTCGTTTGTCCACATAACCGCCGTTTTTCATTCTGTACCCCTGCCGTTCAAAGTCCGCCAACACGTTTTTTAGGCGATTTTCGGCACTTTCAAGGCTTTTCCCGTCTATTTGTACCTTTCGGGCTGTTGCGTCCTCTATGCGCTTCGTATAGACTTCAACACGCTTTAGTTCTTGATACACCAGTTCTACCGCAAGCTGCGGGTTTACCCTTGGCGTTGTATCTTTTCTTTTCCGGGGGCTGTACTGTCCCTGCTTAACGTTGGAAGCTGCCGCTTCCGGGTGTGAGTTTGTTTCCATGAGATATGTTCATTGAGTTGCACTTCAGTTTGCTTTGTGTCCGCTCGATATGGGCGAGAGTGTAGCCTTTCCCTATCTCGCTTGCCTTATACTCCGTACCGCTTCGGGCTGTGACATAGTAGCCGTTAAGTTTCCCGGTGCTTGCCCTGGCTTCCCGGACTTTAAAACCTCTCTTACCAAGTTCTTCCTTGAATTTGGTAAAGTCAAAGCCCTGCATCTTCTTCAATACGCCGTCCATGGCTTCCTTGATTTCCGCTTTGTTGACTTTGCCAATGTCCTGCGACTGTACAAAGTTCCGTTCCTTGGCTATGGCATTGGCGGCTTCCGTTGCCTTTTTCCCTATCCAGTTGTCCCGGTACAGTTCCCCGGAAAGGGAAACCCGGTTTGCCAGTATGTGCAGGTGGGCTTGCTCTTTCTTGCTCTCCGTACCGCTGTGCCGGATGATGATGTACTGGTGGTTCGCCAACCCCATGCGCTGCATGAAGTCGTTACCAAGTTCCGCCCAGTCCGCATCCGTAAAGGTGGCGCTTTCCTCTATCGAGGGGCTGACCTCGAAACGTAGGCAGTTGTTTTTTACGTTCGGAAAATCAATGTGATACGGTTTCATTTCCTGCACCATTTCCGCACCAGTACACCCATAAAGTTCATGCCGGGCTATCTCGGTGGCTACTGCCTGCCCGTTTATCTCTTTGGCGAGGTCGTACTCCAATGCCGCCACACCATGTGATATGCTTTTCCCTTTCCCTATCATCGTGAGAGTATTTTTTTGAGCTCTGTAATTAGTGCCCGGTTCTCCTCGAACACTTCCCGGTACTGGCGACCACCGAAGTAGTTGTTCAGCCGTTGGAGCGTTCCTTTCAACTGGGCTATGTCCCGGAGAAGCTGCCGTTCCTCCTCGGTGTACCTCTCCCTTGGGCGCCCCCCAAGGGACAAACTCCGGCAGTATTCCGATACGCTTAGACTGCACCGGGCTGCCTGCTCCGCAAGTGCGTCCTTTTCAAGTTCGGTACACCGGAATGTAATCTTTTCGTTCCGTCTTAGTTCCATGCCACAAAGGTAATCTTAAAATCTTTTTGAGCAAAGCGAGAAAAGCAAGAATTGTCCGACAAGGACACTTCTTGCTATGTAAACACGCTGCATAGGAATACACCCACGCTTTCCACCTGCATAGCCCACACACTTTTTTTCTCTTTTCCCTGCCATACAACCAACGGAACACGGAGAGCGGTCAAGGGTTCAGCCGGGAAAAACCGCACAGCGAAAGCTGCTCAGGATTTTTCCTGGACTGAACTTGCGCAGCCCTTGACGGCTCCGGAGTGTGGAGTTACCTTTGCAGACCGAAAAGAGAAAAGGCGCACTTATGTAAACACAACAAAACATAAAGATACATTTTTTAACACGCAGGAAAAGCCGTCCTATCCATTCTTAACCTCAAACCTCCCTGTTTTTTCTTTTCCCTATTGTTTTCTGTCTTTTTCCGGAAGTACGGAACCCGGATTTTTGCCTGGATAGCCCTAAAATTTCGTAACCTTGTACCAGGTTATTATCTTGTATTAACCTTGCACTTTTGAAAGCATGAACACAACACACTAAAAAACAATACTTTATGAATGTCATTTTTTTCGATATACGGAAGAAATAGCCGTCATATACGGAAGAAATAGCCGTCAAAAAAAACGGGATATACGGAAGAAATAGCCGTATATAAGAAAAAAAACAAATAGTTTTTCCGTTTATTATTTTTTTAAGCTATATTTGCACCATAACCAAATAAATCAAAAGCGTATGGCAAGACCTTTGAAGGTGGAAAATCAGATGATGCAACAAAGCAACTACTTCACGACCGCACGGTATGACTACACAGCCCAGGAGAAACGCATCCTGTATCGTGTGGCTGAGAAAGCCTACGAATACCGAATGGCTAACAAAGAATGGTTTGAACAGCATGACGGGGAATTTGTGGCAAACGAACACGTATCTTTCACCATGCCGATAACCAAGTTCATGAACAAAGAACAACTCGAGAACAGCGGAGGAGAACAATACGAGCAGGTTGTGGAAGCCTTCAAATCCCTCGTGGATAAAAGAATCAGCTTCAGGGGAAAGGGGTGTTTCTCTTTTGGCGGCATCCTGAATTATGCAGACCAGAACAAAGGGGAGGGAACAATCTCTTTCATGGTTCACAAGTTTGTATGGCAGTCTGCCCTGGATTTCACCAAAGGGTTCACAAAGCTGGATTTAGTGGTCGCTATGGAATTGAAATCAGCCTACTCGATGCGCTTCTTTGAGTTCGCCAAGCAATGGAGCGACAGGATGCACTGCGTTATAACCGTAGAAGAGTTCCGGGAAATGTTCAGATGCCAAGATAAATACCCTGCAATCTATGACATTAAACGCTATATCATAGACAATGCCAAGGAAGAACTGGACAGAGTCGCCCCCATGTCCTTTGACTACGAATGCAACAAAGAGGGAAGAGAAATAAAGAGCTTCACCTTCCACTTCTACGAGATAAACAAAAACAAGAGGGAAGAAGAAACACGCAAAGAATTGCTTTCCAAGTACCCACAGGCTGTAATACGTCCGGAAATAAAACAATGGCTGCGTGATAAAATGGGATTCAACCAGGCACAGCTCCGTAGTAATGTGAAGCTCATCGACGAGCTGCAGCGTGCATTTCAGAACGACACAGTGCCGGAACTGGAAGAAACATTCCAGTATATAGCAAAACAAGGATTCAGACCGCAGGAAAATGTAGGCTGGTTTATTCAGAACCTCAAAAAGAAAGTTGAGAATACAAAACTTTGAAAACGTAACAAAATCAAAAATATGAAGTCAATGCAGTATATAAACTGGGATAACCTGAAAAATATCCCTTTCTTCCTCTGCCAGGTGGTCGAGGATAAAGAAAACCAGGACATAGATATATATTACCTGGGCGAACGTGTTTTCCATGATTACGACCATGTGGGACACTATCTGCGTTCTGCCATTGTGTTGTTCCAGCAGATCCGAAACCGCACAGCCGACTGGGTGAACCTGGAGAACCTTTGGACGCTCCGGAACTGCATCCGTGAAAACTACAACCACGGCATAGGAGTGGACGCACTTATCTATGGCGAGGACTTCGATGGAGAGAACCTCGACACACTTACACCCCTGACGAAGAAACGGTTTGAAACTATCTGCAAACGCATAAAAGAGCTTGACAAGTACGCAACCATTTAGTTTTTTATGCTGTTCACAAAGAATTTTTGCCGTTCACAAAACAAATTTGCAGATATCCGGAAAAAGTTACAGGAGCCAGTTGCTCAAAACTGTCCCGGTATTGTGCCGTTATAATTGCAGAAGAAAACGGAATTGCTTATATTTGTAGAACTACAAGCGGAGGCACTGGCAAGCCCATTGTGGAAACGCATGGGGAAAATGGCGGCTGGTTTCGGTCGCCATTTTTATTGCCCACAAAAAAGGGGCACTCTTGCCCCCATGTATTCCTCATATCTTCACAGACTGAAATACTAAAACAAGAATAAGATAAAAGCTAAAAGGGGTTATCAGTCCTCACCGACTGAGGGAAAGAGGAAAAAGACTTGCCCTAATAGAATCTATCTATTTATTAACATATGTCCTATGGGAATGTACTCCATAGTTAGCCACAAAGTTATAAAAAAACGGCAAAGTTCCAAAAACCTGTTATGGGCAAAAAAAAGGTGCACTTCAAATTGAAATGCACCCGATTTTTGGGGTTTACATCTTCACAGATGCGTTTGTTCAATTACGGCATCGGCTCGAGCTAAAAGCCTAGCTTCACAAAGTTATGAAAAAGAACATAAGCTCCAATCGTTATGCCGTTTTTCTACCTATTTTCTACCCGACTGGCTGTTACTATCCCTTTCCTGCATCTGCTGCTGGTAGTATTCATAAAAAGGCTTGTATCTGTCCCTATCCTTGGAAGCGTCAACCCATAAATAGCACATCAGACAGGCAAACAATAGGGAAAAAACAGCACACAGGATAGACCAAAGCGTCACACGCTTATCCACATAACTTCCGTTCTTTATCCTGTTGCTCTGTCTTTCAAAACCTAACAGGACGTTTTTAAGGCTGTTTTCAGCGTTTTCAAGACTTTTCTCGTCCACTTGTACCTTTCGTGCGGTTGCATCCTCTATGCGCTTTGTATAGGCTTCTATACGCTTTATTTCCTGATATACCAGTTCCACCGCAAGCTGCGGATTTACCTTTGGCGTACTTTCCTTTCTGCGTGGACTGTACTGTCCTTGTTTAGAGGGAAAGCCCTCCTTTATTGGTGAGTTCGGTTCCATGCTTCAAATTTCTTTCGTTATACTTCAAGTTGATTTGTGTCTTTTCGATGTGTGCAAGCGTGTAGCCCTTGCCTATCTCGCTGGCTTTGTACTCTGTTCCGCTCTTTCCGGACACATAGTACCCGTTCAGTTTCCCGGTGCTTGCCCTGGCTTCCCTGACCTTGCATCCGCGTTTCTCCAGTTCTTCCTTGAACCGGCTGAAATCAAAACCCTTCATACGTACCAGGACAGCGTCCATTTCGGCTTTTATTTCTGCCTTGTTTGCCTTGCCTATATCCTGTGCCTGTACAAGGTTCCGCTCTCTGGCTATACTGTTGGCGGCTTCGGTTGCCCTCTTGCCTATCCAGTTGTCCCGGTACAGTTCACCCGATAACGACACACGGTTTACGAGAATATGCAGGTGTGCCTGGTTCTTCCTGGTTTCCGTTCCTGAATGCTTCACTACCACATACTGGTGGTTCTTCAACCCCATGCGCTCCAGGAAGTCGTCTGCAAGCCTTTTCCAGTCATTCGGTCTCATTGTTTCGCTTTCCTCTATGCTGGGACTTACCTCAAAGCGAAGACAGGTGTTTTTTACGTTCGGAAAATCAGCGAAATAAGGCTTCATTTCCTGAATCATGTCGGCACCTGTACTGCCGTAAAGCTCGTTCCGGCATACTTCGGTGGCTGCAGCCTTGCCGGATATCTGCTTGGCAAGGTCATACTCCAGGGCTGCAGCCCCATGTGAGATGCTTTTTCCTTTGGCTATCATCGTAAGAGCTTTTTGAGTTTGTCTATTATAACCCGGTTCTCCTCGAATACCTCCCGGTACTGGCGCCCACCGAAGTAGTTGTTCAGCCTTTGGAGGTCACCCCTTATCTTGGCTATGTCACGAAGGAGAGCCTTTTCTTCATCGCTGTACCTTTCCTTTGGCTGACCGCCAAGTGAAAGGTTTCTGCAGTACTCCGAAGTGGTCAGACCGCATCGGAGAGCCTGCTCCGCAAGTGCAGCCTTTTCAAGTGCTGTACAGCGGAAAGTTATCTTTTCTGTGCGCTTTACTTCCATGCTTGCGAAGGTAGGCAAAAAAATCCTTTTGAGCAAAGCGAGAAAGGCAAGAAATGTCCGACACGGACACTTCTTGCTATGTAAACACGCTGCATAGGAATACACCCACGCTTTCCACCTGCATAGCCCACACACTTTTTTTCTCTTTTCCCTGCCATACAACCAACGGAACACGGAGAGCGGTCAAGGGTTCAGCCGGGAAAAACCGCACAGCGAAAGCTGCTCAGGATTTTTCCTGGACTGAACTTGCGCAGCCCTTGACGGCTCCGGAGTGTGGAGTTACCTTTGCAGACCGAAAAGAGAAAAGGCGCACTTATGTAAACACAACAAAACATAAAGATACATTTTTTAACACGCAGGAAAAGCCGTCCTATCCATTCTTAACCTCAAACCTCCCTGTTTTTTCTTTTCCCTATTGTTTTCTGTCTTTTTCCGGAAGTACGGAACCCGGATTTTTGCCTGGATAGCCCTAAAATTTCGTAACCTTGTACCAGGTTATTATCTTGTATTAACCTTGCACTTTTGAAAGCATGAACACAACACACTAAAAAACAATACTTTATGAATGTCATTTTTTTCGATATACGGAAGAAATAGCCGTCATATACGGAAGAAATAGCCGTCAAAAAAAACGGGATATACGGAAGAAATAGCCGTATATAAGAAAAAAAACAAATAGTTTTTCCGTTTATTATTTTTTTAAGCTATATTTGCACCATAACCAAATAAATCAAAAGCGTATGGCAAGACCTTTGAAGGTGGAAAATCAGATGATGCAACAAAGCAACTACTTCACGACCGCACGGTATGACTACACAGCCCAGGAGAAACGCATCCTGTATCGTGTGGCTGAGAAAGCCTACGAATACCGAATGGCTAACAAAGAATGGTTTGAACAGCATGACGGGGAATTTGTGGCAAACGAACACGTATCTTTCACCATGCCGATAACCAAGTTCATGAACAAAGAACAACTCGAGAACAGCGGAGGAGAACAATACGAGCAGGTTGTGGAAGCCTTCAAATCCCTCGTGGATAAAAGAATCAGCTTCAGGGGAAAGGGGTGTTTCTCTTTTGGCGGCATCCTGAATTATGCAGACCAGAACAAAGGGGAGGGAACAATCTCTTTCATGGTTCACAAGTTTGTATGGCAGTCTGCCCTGGATTTCACCAAAGGGTTCACAAAGCTGGATTTAGTGGTCGCTATGGAATTGAAATCAGCCTACTCGATGCGCTTCTTTGAGTTCGCCAAGCAATGGAGCGACAGGATGCACTGCGTTATAACCGTAGAAGAGTTCCGGGAAATGTTCAGATGCCAAGATAAATACCCTGCAATCTATGACATTAAACGCTATATCATAGACAATGCCAAGGAAGAACTGGACAGAGTCGCCCCCATGTCCTTTGACTACGAATGCAACAAAGAGGGAAGAGAAATAAAGAGCTTCACCTTCCACTTCTACGAGATAAACAAAAACAAGAGGGAAGAAGAAACACGCAAAGAATTGCTTTCCAAGTACCCACAGGCTGTAATACGTCCGGAAATAAAACAATGGCTGCGTGATAAAATGGGATTCAACCAGGCACAGCTCCGTAGTAATGTGAAGCTCATCGACGAGCTGCAGCGTGCATTTCAGAACGACACAGTGCCGGAACTGGAAGAAACATTCCAGTATATAGCAAAACAAGGATTCAGACCGCAGGAAAATGTAGGCTGGTTTATTCAGAACCTCAAAAAGAAAGTTGAGAATACAAAACTTTGAAAACGTAACAAAATCAAAAATATGAAGTCAATGCAGTATATAAACTGGGATAACCTGAAAAATATCCCTTTCTTCCTCTGCCAGGTGGTCGAGGATAAAGAAAACCAGGACATAGATATATATTACCTGGGCGAACGTGTTTTCCATGATTACGACCATGTGGGACACTATCTGCGTTCTGCCATTGTGTTGTTCCAGCAGATCCGAAACCGCACAGCCGACTGGGTGAACCTGGAGAACCTTTGGACGCTCCGGAACTGCATCCGTGAAAACTACAACCACGGCATAGGAGTGGACGCACTTATCTATGGCGAGGACTTCGATGGAGAGAACCTCGACACACTTACACCCCTGACGAAGAAACGGTTTGAAACTATCTGCAAACGCATAAAAGAGCTTGACAAGTACGCAACCATTTAGTTTTTTATGCTGTTCACAAAGAATTTTTGCCGTTCACAAAACAAATTTGCAGATATCCGGAAAAAGTTACAGGAGCCAGTTGCTCAAAACTGTCCCGGTATTGTGCCGTTATAATTGCAGAAGAAAACGGAATTGCTTATATTTGTAGAACTACAAGCGGAGGCACTGGCAAGCCCATTGTGGAAACGCATGGGGAAAATGGCGGCTGGTTTCGGTCGCCATTTTTATTGCCCACAAAAAAGGGGCACTCTTGCCCCCATGTATTCCTCATATCTTCACAGACTGAAATACTAAAACAAGAATAAGATAAAAGCTAAAAGGGGTTATCAGTCCTCACCGACTGAGGGAAAGAGGAAAAAGACTTGCCCTAATAGAATCTATCTATTTATTAACATATGTCCTATGGGAATGTACTCCATAGTTAGCCACAAAGTTATAAAAAAACGGCAAAGTTCCAAAAACCTGTTATGGGCAAAAAAAAGGTGCACTTCAAATTGAAATGCACCCGATTTTTGGGGTTTACATCTTCACAGATGCGTTTGTTCAATTACGGCATCGGCTCGAGCTAAAAGCCTAGCTTCACAAAGTTATGAAAAAGAACATAAGCTCCAATCGTTATGCCGTTTTTCTACCTATTTTCTACCCGACTGGCTGTTACTATCCCTTTCCTGCATCTGCTGCTGGTAGTATTCATAAAAAGGCTTGTATCTGTCCCTATCCTTGGAAGCGTCAACCCATAAATAGCACATCAGACAGGCAAACAATAGGGAAAAAACAGCACACAGGATAGACCAAAGCGTCACACGCTTATCCACATAACTTCCGTTCTTTATCCTGTTGCTCTGTCTTTCAAAACCTAACAGGACGTTTTTAAGGCTGTTTTCAGCGTTTTCAAGACTTTTCTCGTCCACTTGTACCTTTCGTGCGGTTGCATCCTCTATGCGCTTTGTATAGGCTTCTATACGCTTTATTTCCTGATATACCAGTTCCACCGCAAGCTGCGGATTTACCTTTGGCGTACTTTCCTTTCTGCGTGGACTGTACTGTCCTTGTTTAGAGGGAAAGCCCTCCTTTATTGGTGAGTTCGGTTCCATGCTTCAAATTTCTTTCGTTATACTTCAAGTTGATTTGTGTCTTTTCGATGTGTGCAAGCGTGTAGCCCTTGCCTATCTCGCTGGCTTTGTACTCTGTTCCGCTCTTTCCGGACACATAGTACCCGTTCAGTTTCCCGGTGCTTGCCCTGGCTTCCCTGACCTTGCATCCGCGTTTCTCCAGTTCTTCCTTGAACCGGCTGAAATCAAAACCCTTCATACGTACCAGGACAGCGTCCATTTCGGCTTTTATTTCTGCCTTGTTTGCCTTGCCTATATCCTGTGCCTGTACAAGGTTCCGCTCTCTGGCTATACTGTTGGCGGCTTCGGTTGCCCTCTTGCCTATCCAGTTGTCCCGGTACAGTTCACCCGATAACGACACACGGTTTACGAGAATATGCAGGTGTGCCTGGTTCTTCCTGGTTTCCGTTCCTGAATGCTTCACTACCACATACTGGTGGTTCTTCAACCCCATGCGCTCCAGGAAGTCGTCTGCAAGCCTTTTCCAGTCATTCGGTCTCATTGTTTCGCTTTCCTCTATGCTGGGACTTACCTCAAAGCGAAGACAGGTGTTTTTTACGTTCGGAAAATCAGCGAAATAAGGCTTCATTTCCTGAATCATGTCGGCACCTGTACTGCCGTAAAGCTCGTTCCGGCATACTTCGGTGGCTGCAGCCTTGCCGGATATCTGCTTGGCAAGGTCATACTCCAGGGCTGCAGCCCCATGTGAGATGCTTTTTCCTTTGGCTATCATCGTAAGAGCTTTTTGAGTTTGTCTATTATAACCCGGTTCTCCTCGAATACCTCCCGGTACTGGCGCCCACCGAAGTAGTTGTTCAGCCTTTGGAGGTCACCCCTTATCTTGGCTATGTCACGAAGGAGAGCCTTTTCTTCATCGCTGTACCTTTCCTTTGGCTGACCGCCAAGTGAAAGGTTTCTGCAGTACTCCGAAGTGGTCAGACCGCATCGGAGAGCCTGCTCCGCAAGTGCAGCCTTTTCAAGTGCTGTACAGCGGAAAGTTATCTTTTCTGTGCGCTTTACTTCCATGCTTGCGAAGGTAGGCAAAAAAATCCTTTTGAGCAAAGCGAGAAAGGCAAGAAATGTCCGACACGGACACTTCTTGCTAT
>ERZ779942.1279-NODE-1279-length-12942-cov-3.75743_pt1 | contig 12942 bp, 15 predicted proteins | sample MGYA00511941_ERZ779942 | MGnify/ENA primary metagenome ERZ779942 (study PRJEB29588, sample SAMEA2148265) | human gut metagenome | biome: human gut; feature: human-associated habitat; material: faeces | place: Denmark | collected 2008/2010 ... | reverse complement strand
CCCGCCGTGATTCTGGCGGACGAGGCCACCGGTAATCTGGATACACGCACCTCGTTTGAAATTCTGGTGCTTTTCCAGAAGCTGCATGCCGAAGGGCGTACCATCATCTTCGTTACGCACAATCCGGAGATAGCCCAATACAGCAGCCGCAACATCGTATTGCGCGACGGGCGGGTGAAAGACGACACAGTCAATCCCGACATCCTGAACGCCGCCGAGACATTGGCCGCGCTGCCCAAACAAGAGGATGATTGATACAGAAAACAATATTCATAAAACACTAAACCAATGAACGGAACCAACCTTTTCAAAATAGCTCTCCGGGCGCTTGCCAACAATAAGCTGCGGGCTTTCCTCACGATGCTGGGTATCATCATCGGCGTGGCGTCCGTCATCACGATGCTTGCCATCGGGCAGGGTTCGAAGAAGAGCATCCAGGCGCAAATCTCCGAAATGGGCTCGAATATGATAATGATTCATCCGGGAGCGGACATGCGCGGCGGCGTACGGCAAGACCCCAGCGCCATGCAGACGCTGAAGCTCACCGACTACGAAGCCTTGCGCAACGAAACGAACTTTCTGTCTGCCGTCAGCCCCAACGTATCCTCGTCGGGACAGCTCATCGCGGGCAACAACAACTACCCCTCTTCCGTAAACGGCGTAGGCACGGACTACCTCGAAATCCGCCAGCTTACGGTGGACAACGGCACGATGTTTACGGAAGCCGACATACAGACTTCCGCCAAAGTATGCGTCATCGGCAAGACGATACAGGACAATCTTTTCCCCGACGGAGAAGACCCCGTAGGACGTATTATCCGCTTCAACCAGGTGCCTTTCCGTGTGACGGGCGTACTGAAAGCCAAAGGTTACAACAGCATGGGCATGGACCAGGATGATGTGGTGCTCGCTCCCTACACCACCGTGATGAAGCGTCTGCTTGCACAGACTTATCTGCAAGGTATCTTCGCATCCGCCCTCACCGAGGACATGACGGACAACGCCACCGAGGAAATCACCGGGATTCTGCGCCGGAACCATAAACTGAAAGACAGCGACGACAACGATTTCACCATACGCAGCCAGCAGGAGCTCAGCTCGATGCTGAACACCACCACCGACCTGATGACCACTCTCCTCGCCTGTATCGCAGGCATATCGCTGGTAGTAGGCGGTATCGGCATCATGAACATCATGTATGTATCCGTAACGGAACGTACCCGCGAAATCGGTCTGCGCATGAGTGTGGGCGCCAGAGGAGTGGATATTCTGTCGCAATTCCTCATCGAGGCTATCCTCATCAGCATCACCGGCGGACTTATCGGCGTTATCATCGGCTGCGGCGCAAGCTGGATAGTAAAGAGCGCAGCCCATTGGCCTATTTACATACAAGCCTGGAGCGTATTCCTCAGCTTTGCCGTCTGCACGGTGACGGGAGTGTTCTTCGGCTGGTATCCCGCCAAAAAAGCGGCAGACTTAGACCCGATAGAAGCGATACGATATGAGTGATTAGGGATTAGGGATTAGGGATAAACGATTAGCGATTGGGGATAAACGGTTAGTTTTTATTGATAGCTAATCCCTAATCACTTATCACTTATCACTAACAGTTAATCACTAATCGCTTATCACTAATCCCTAAAAAAAAACTATCTTTGCATTTGTATGAAACAATTTCTCTACTCACGGTCGCGCATCATCGAAGCCTTGATTCATATCATCGGCTGGGGAATAGTATTTGCCTTTCCTTTTGTGATGATGACACGCAGTGGATTCACCATTACGTGGGTGGAATACCTGCGTCATGGCAGTGTTGTTCCGCTGTCGTTTCTTATCGTGTTCTACGGTAATTACTGCTTCCTCATCCCCCGCTATCTGTTCGAGGGACGCATTAGGCAGTATCTGCTGCTGAATGTGTTGCTGATAGTTTGCGTTACCGCCGGCGTGCACTTCTGGCAGGAGTACGCATTCCACGCCTATGCCAAAGTGGAAGACGAGGGCAGACGGCACATGGGCCCGCCGAAGTGGATATTCATCATGCGCGATTTCTTTTCCATGATACTTACCGTAGGACTGAGTGCGGCCATCCGTCTCAGCGGACGGTGGGGACAGGTGGAACCCGCCGTGAAGCCGAGAAAAGCCGTACGGAAGCGGAACTGAAGAATCTGCGCAATCAGCTCAACCCTCATTTCCTGCTCAATACGCTGAACAATATCTACGCGCTCATCGCCTTTGATACGGATAAGGCTCAAACGGCCATACAGGAACTGAGCCGCCTGCTGCGCCATGTCCTTTACGACAATCAGCAGAATTTCGTGACTTTGGGCAAGGAAATGGATTTCATAAAGAACTACATCGCATTGATGCGCATCCGCCTCTCGGCCAATGTCACCGTTGAAACACGTTTCGACATCCGTCCCGACAGCCCTACGGAGATTGCCCCGCTGATATTCATCTCTCTCATAGAGAATGCTTTCAAGCATGGCATCTCTCCCACCGAGTCCAGCCATATCCGTATCTATTTCAGTGAAAGCGCGCATGAGGTGCGTTGCGAAATCGCCAACAGTTACCACCCCAAGAACGAAGCCGATAAGAGCGGCAGGGCATCGGACTGGAGCAAGTGCGCAAGCGTCTGGAGCTGACCTATCCCGGCCGGTACGCATGGCAGCACGGCGTAAGCGAGGACGGAAAAGAATATAAATCGGTTTTAGTAATCAATCACTGACAACATGAATCTGAAGTGTGCAATCGTAGATGATGAACCGCTGGCTCTGAACCTGTTGGAGAGCTACGTCAACAAAACCCCGTTTCTGGAACTTGCCGGCAAATACTCCAGTGCGGTGCAAGCGATGAACGATTTGCCGGACAAGCATGTCGACCTTCTCTTCCTCGACATACAAATGCCCGAACTCAACGGACTGGAGTTCTCCAGAATGGTAGATACGCATACGCGCATAGTTTTCACCACCGCTTTCGACCAATATGCCATAGACGGGTATAAAGTCAACGCCCTCGATTATCTGCTGAAACCTATCTCGTACGTAGATTTTCTGCAAGCCGCCAACAAAGCCGTGCAATGGTTCGAGCTGCTGCAACAGCCCAAAGAGGAAATTGAAAGTATCTTCGTGAAAAGTGATTACAAGCTGGTACAAGTGGAACTCAGGAACATCCTCTACATCGAAGGCCTGAAAGACTATATCAAAATCTATGAGGAGAACTCCCCCAAGCCCATTCTCTCACTCATGAGCATGAAGTCCATGGAAGAGCTCCTGCCCGCTTCCCGCTTCATGCGCGTGCATCGTTCTTATATCGTCCAAAAAGATAAGATACGTATCATCGACCGCGGACGTATCGTTTTTGGCAAGAACTATATCCCCATCAGTGACAGTTACAAACAAATATTCCAGGATTTTCTTAATAAAAGGAGTTAAAAAGCCCCTCATAGGTTTATATTTTATTGAAATCGGCCTATTTCTAATAATATCCTATTGCATATTAAAAGATGTTTTTTTACCTTTGCGGCGAACAGATAGGAGTTGTGAAACTCCCCCAATAGAATAGTTTAGTTAAGTCTAGTTTAGTTTTTGTGTAAGCACTTCCTTCGTAAGCGAACGTTGGAAGTGCTTTTATTTATAGGTTATAGAGCATTTACGAAAAAAGCAAGATTTGAAAATAGTCTCATTTTTGGGACAAAATGATTGCCAAAAACAAGAAAGAAGGAGAGATGAAAAACATCATTTACAATACAACCAGAAACACAAGAACTCATTAATAAGCATATATCAAAAAACGGCAAACTTGTATTCGGTAAATATAACACGTTCGGCAAATACTATTCGGTTATTTCCAGAAAAATAGCAGAGCTTGCAGAAGTTGCATGGATAGATATGCGAGATAACGAAAATAATTCAAGCGACAGTTGCGAAATAACCAAAGGATTATTATCTTTGTAATGTCAAATAACAAAAGTAATCAACATGAGTAACGAACAAATTAAAAAGGATTTGCTTATACAAAGAGCATTCCTCAAAAAAGAACTAGACCAACTAAGATTCATCGCTGAAGTTACCGGAACAAACCAAGAAAAAGAGATTGACAAAAGGTTAGACCGGTTACTGACAATCGACAAAATCTTAAAAGAGTTAGAAAAAAAGAAGTAAAACAAAGCCCCTCTCTCCGGAAAGGGCACTAAAAATAAATATATGGCACTGAAAGATGAATTACAGGCATTAAAGCCGCTACTTGGTACAGACTCTCCAGAGTTCTATATCAAAATGAGAGAAATAGCCGCCAAATACAATTCGGAAGAAGATAAGAAAGCTATTACCAACTTTGTATCAGAGCGCTTACAGAACATTGATAAGAAACTGGATGTTATAGAAGAAAGCGCAATCAAATTACAGTTGCAAGAAGTGGCCGAAATTGTCTCTCTAAGCTATCTTGCGAAGAAATACTTTAATAAAAGTAGGTCATGGTTGTATCAGAGATTAAATGGTAAATTGGTAAACGGGAAACCGGCACGCTTCACACAAGAAGAATTACAGACATTCAACAATGCCCTGCAAGACATTTCTAAAAAAATAGGCTCACTTAGTATCTCATATTGATACTTTGTTATTTGACACCATCCCCGTAGTTGAGCCGCTACGGGGATTTTTTACAAGTTATTATTGTATACTCTATTTTTATTTCCATATCTTTGGAATTTATACAATAAACACCAATAATAATTTCAACAAATAAAGTGTGATTGTCAATTACAGGTCGAACTAAAAAACACATGAGACTATGGGCGAATACAAAACACCCGGCATTTACATCAAAGAAAAAACGCATTCGGAGATTCGATAGGTGATACGATGAAGAACCGTATTGGTAGCCATCAGTCGCCCGGCAGAATTCATCGAGATTACATTCTGGCAGCAGATGCAGGAAAGCCGATAACGACGGATATTATAATATTTAATTGACAACACTGTAATATTTGAATAGTATGACAGACAAAAACGGAACAACTCAGAGCATTCAGACATGGCCTGTGCCTGAATTTCATTTCAGCGTGGAAATATCGAATGTGGGAAAAATCTTCTGCAAGGAAGTGTCGGGACTTGATGTCGAGTTCGATGTGATAGAATACCGTCCCGGTGACATGCCGGGCTTCACCAGGGGCAAGATGCCGGGCTTGCGCAAAGGCGGAGACGTGACCCTGAAAAAGGCGATATTAAAAGATGACAAGACACTCTGGGACTGGATAAATCAGGTGAAGATGAACATTATCCGGCGCGAAAGCGTGACCATTGCCCTGATAGACGAAAGCGGCATTCCGGTACATAGTTGGAAACTAACCAACGCATGGCCCCAAAAGTATACTATGGGAGGCTTCAAAGCCGATGGAAACGGTGTATTCATGGAAAACATCGTACTGGCACATGAAAGTATAACACCGGATTAGAATAAATTCAATTGCCGGTATAACTTAGTTTTTGCGTAAGCACTCCCTTCGTAAGCGAACGTTGGAAGTGCTTTTATCCGGTAGAATCATTATACTTGTAGTTCCATACCCAAATTTTCCAATGATTATAAAGAATCCAAATAATCATATAAAGCGGGAAGCTTATCCCTGTCGAACTCAAATTGGCTTGCTGTCTTAGGAAGCTTGTCCGGAGACACATTGTCTGCATGTTCGCCCCATAAACATTCACGATCATATTCGATATTCTTATCCTCGAGTCCCGCATGTTCCTTCAGCCATTTACAAATCAGTTCTCCTAATTTCTTAGTGTCATACTTACATGTAGAATTCTGTTTTCTAACGTAGAGGATAAACTCATCATTACCCATTTTAATTATTTTACCCATCGTTTTTCTTTTAAATATTAAACATGAACAAATCTATACAAACAAAAAAGAAACTAATTTCCTCAATGTCCTTTTTCCTGACTCATTTTCATAAACTCTTCTACTGTTCTGGTATAAATATTATCCCTCTTATTATAATAAACAATACTCATTAAGTTTGCCATATTCAAGACAACAGTACTTTCATTTTCCCTATTATATAAAAATATAGCAGAACCGCATTCACCTATATAATTATAATCCCGGTCTGTGTATTCCACACTGTTTTGCATTGTGATATGGAATCTTTGTTCATTGCTTTTCTTATCCAAATTCGCATTATATACGCCTAAAAGGACCATACAGGTAAGAATTGATATGAACAAAATAATTGCAGCAACCAAGTTATGGTAGACTTTCACTATCCGGAATCTGACTTTTCTATATGAGCGTAAATATAAACCGGCGCAAGGAAAACAAAGCATCAATAAGAAAACAATCCAAAAGTATTTATATTTAATTTCTATTGCTCCAATATAAATATTAAAAGGAATAATAATAGATGAAATAACAAATACTATAGGTATAGACAATAAATCTCTATAAAAACTTTCTTTCTCATCTTTTTGGTCATAGTATTTATTTATAACTCTCTTTTTACGTTTACAACGATGTATAATAGATAATACTTTATTTATGCAGGCATTTTGGATTTTGATATTCCTTAGTTTTTTGAATTCATAAAGAAATCTCTTTTGAGGAACCCGGGATAGAAATTGTAAGCCAAAGAAAGCCACAGAAAGCATAACTACTATAAGAATAGGAGTTAAAGTAGAAACCAATACTTCCGCCAGAGTGATGTACGAGGTTATATTAATACCAAATTGATAATAATACACCATATAGTATGCAAATCCTATAATATATACAATCAGAGCTAAAACAGGAAGTATTTGTATTACATAAGTTTTTATCCAATTTTGCGTTGCCATAAATATTGATTTATCCACCATTAACCTATTCCCACGAACCGCCCGCCTATCTAAAGACTTGAGTCATCGGACGTCCTATCCACACTTGCGGCTGCCGCAATCCGAATATATAGGCTATGGTGGAAGCCACATCGTACTGCATCATGCTCTCGTGGAACACCCCATCTTTCCTCACGTTTTTACCGGAAATAATAAAGGGAGTCTCCATCTCCTGCATTGTCTTACCGCCATGTCCTTTCTTGATACCCCCATGATCTGCGGTAACGATAAATATTGTCTCCTTCAGCATGCCGGCATCCTTTACCGCCTGTACGATGCGTCCGACATAACTATCAAGCTCCTTCAACTTGGCATAATATTCGGGCGTATCATGACCTGCCTTATGCCCCACATGATCCGGATTATCGAAACAAACGGCAAGCAACGTCGGTTGTTTCTCCTTAATATAGCTCTCGGCCATGCTGCACAACGCTTCGGGATATTGATTATAATCCGGCGCTTTCGCATAATGGCTCAACGATAGAGTATCCACAAGATATTTAATGCCGTTCCACTCATACAAACAACCTATTTCGGCTTCCGGCCGGGCATCTCTCAACTGTCGGAAGATAGTGGGAAATATACCGTGTTCATTTAATATGCGCGAAGGTAATTCGGGAGTTTTGGAACCCCATTCCGTATATCCGTGCAATTCAGGTCCGGCACCCATAAACATAGATGCCCAGTTTACAGCACTGGAAGAGGGTAATACAGAGCGTTTTTCCAAAGTATAAGAACCCTCTGCCATTAATTGTTTGATATAGGGAATGTCAGCTTTGGGAACACTGTAAGCCCCCCAGCCATCCAACCCGATTAACACTACATGCTTGGCTTTACTCTTGGCCGAACACGGGATAACAAAAAGACACGCTGCAATGAGGAGTAAAAACAGCGGAACGATTACTTTTTTCATAGATATTTTCTTTATGGTTTACAAAAATAGCAACAACGCATGGAATAACCAAATATATACAAACCTACTTCGCGGCCTCATGCGCATGTTCAGCTGCCATCGCCTCGGCTTGGGTCTTATGAACTGTGCCGTGCGGGTGCTCAACGGGAGCATAAATCGAATACAGTTTGATTGGCTCATTACCCGTATTCACCAGATTATGCCATTTTCCGGCAGGCACGAACACCGAATAATCCGCCTTTACTTCCTGCACAAAATCGAGTTTATCCTCTGCATCACCCATCAGGACACGTCCTTCTCCTTGTTCGATACGAAGAAACTGGTCAATATCGGGATGCAATTCCAAACCTATATCACCGCCGACCGGAATCGTCATCAGCGTTACTTGCAGATTTGTACCCGTCCACAGGGTGGTACGGAAATTCTCATTACCCACGGTATAAGCTTCGATGTCCAAGACGGTCGGAGCATTGCCGTAATCTTTCAGAACAATCTCGGGAGCGTTTTCGGAAGTACTTTCCAGAGATGCGTCACCGGAATTCGTCTGTCCGCAGGACGCTGTCACCAAGAGGGTAACCGCCAACAGTCCCATGCGGAAAAAGTGCTTGTCAGTATTCATAATCCAATAATAATTTAAGTGTACTTTATAATATAAAAACTATTCGGAACCGCCGTATCGCCGATACCGGTATATCGTTACCCAAGAGGGGGATATCCCCTTCAGAATACCCCCTTCCATTCGTTGAAACGCCGTCACACCGGCGTATTAAAACCGCTTATTGCTTCTTATATCCGCATTTAGGACATACCCCTTCCTCATTCAGCGAAATGCCGCACAAAGGACAACGTTCGATATCATTCTTCGTATCAAACTCGGCCGAACCTGCATTCACGCCGCTGGTAAAGGTAATCTTGACAATGTTCAGTTTCTCTTTCAGCAGGTCGTACACGATTTTAATCATGCCTTCCACAGTCATGGTTTCCTTGGTCACCACCAACCGGCAGTCGGGATACGCGGTGGCGAGCGGAGTTTTGAACGCTTCGCCCTTCATCTTATTCTGAGGATGACCGTTCTTGATACCCTGCTTTTCATAAACGTCGAGGATGGCCGGCAGCAACGGGTCATCTTCACGCAGCACGAGGGCATGGTCGAAGTTCTTCAGCACGTCCCAAGCCACTTTCTGAATCTCGTTACACGGATACACCATGTTTACTCCTTCATTCACCGTGTCTTCCACCTCAATGGTCAATACGCCTGTATGGCCGTGAAGATACTGGGCTTCGCCTTGGAAGCCATAAAATCTGTGTGCATACTGCAAATCGAAAGTTGTGATACTTCTCATTTTCAAATCATTTTTTAGTTAAACATTTATTAAGTGTTATCTGTACCTGTATCTTGTCGATATCGTCCGATACAAGGTTTTTGCTTTCCAGATACTGTTGTATCATCCGTGTCAGTTCGGGGTCTTCATAATCCATTATCTGCTGTCCGTTAAACAGATGATGGTGACTATGAACCGTGATGTCATAATAGCATTTTCCCGTATCGGGGTGGCATACCAGCGACAGTAAACCCGCCTTACAGAACGAATCAAGAATACGATACACCGTAGAGAGTGTGATTTCCTTATCTTTCGATTGCACACAGGAGATAATCTCCTCAATCGGAGCGTGACGCAACTCCGTCATCGCTTCATATACGGCTTTGCGCTGGGGAGTCAGTTTCAGTCCGGCTTCTCTTATTTTGTCTGTTCCTTCCATTTATCCATCTTATTTTGCGACAAATATATTGCGAATATTTTGCAATTGCAAATTTTTCGCAATAAAAAGCATATAAAATTTCAAATTCAAAGGAAATATAAAGAATCAGGCAAGTTCTCCCCATTCGTTTCAACCCTTTCGTCTTTTCATTGTTATACTGATAAACGGTAATTATATGGACTCCCAACTCTCGGACATACGAAAAGAATATAAGAAAGGCAAGCTCACCCGTAACACCATCTCGGAGAACCCTTTCGAGCAATTCGCCCGCTGGCTCGACGATGCCCTGCATTGCGGCGAGGACGAACCTACGGCCATGATTGCGGCCACCGTCTCGCCCGACGGCCGCCCCTCTACCCGCACCGTCCTGCTGAAAGGCGTGGAAAACGGCCGATTCATCTTCTTCACCAACTACGAAAGCCGCAAGGGAAGGCAGCTCGCGGCCAATCCGCACATCTCCCTCTCTTTCGTCTGGCATAAGCTGGAGAGACAGGTACACATCGAGGGTATAGCGGAGAGATGCGCTCCCCGTGAATCGGACGCCTACTTCTCCACCCGACCCTACAAAAGCCGGATCGGCGCAAGAATATCCCCGCAAAGCCGCGTTATCGGCAGCCGGATGGAAATCATCCGCGCCTTTGTAAAAGAAGCCGCCAAACTGGCCGGACAAACCGTGCAGCGTCCCGACAACTGGGGCGGCTTTGCCGTCACCCCCACCCGCTTCGAGTTCTGGCAGGGACGTGAAAGCAGACTGCACGACCGCTTCCGATACACGCTCCGCGAGGCGGCGCCCGTTCCCGCATGGACAATACTCCGTCTTGCCCCCTGACCGGGCATCCGGCTCTTATATCCTACAAATAAACCTTAAAATGAAAAACAAACTCATAACGCTGCTGTTAGAGGGGAAAACTTAAAAGAAGATAGTTATGAATTATGGAATCAGTGTACTCTTTCGCGCCATCCCACTGTTGATGGCCTTATTTTGTTTTGGTTACGGAGCTTTCGTGCTCGGCATGGGAACAGACCCGGCCAGGTACGTTGCCGGCCCGGTAGTGATGTCATTGGGAATGATATGCATCGCCTTGTTCGCGACGGCGGCAACCATTATCCGGCAGATAATCCACACGTATAACACGGTCGCCAAATACGCCCTGCCCGTTCTTGGCTATCTGGCCGCCCTGCTCACGTTCATCTACGGCTGGGAATACTTCAGCGAAGCCCCTACCGCCGGACATTTCGTAGCCGGACACGTCATCTGCGGCGTAGCCTTCATCACCGCTTGCGTGGCCACCACTGCCACTTCGTCCACCCGCTTCACCCTTATCCCCGCCAACTCCGACGCTACGGGTCACGACACACCCCCGCAGGCCTTCAGCGCCATACAGGGCAACATTCTCATCGCCGTTGCAGCGCTGCTGGCACTCACCGCCTGGATATGGACTATCTGGCTGCTTGCCAAGAGCGACGTTCACAACGCCTACTACATTGCCGGACACGTCATGGCAGGCATCTCCTGCATCTGCACCAGTCTCGTGGCGTTGGTGGCGACCATCGTACGCCAGATACGCAACAGCTACTCGCACCCCGAACGCAAATGGTGGCCTGCCGTGGTACTCGCGATGGGCACTCTCGGCATCCTCTGGGGCTTGCTGGTAACGACCGAACACAATCCCGCCAAATCATCCATCGGTTATATCATGATAGGTTTAGGACTGGTTTGTTACAGTATCTCGAGCAAAGTCATACTGCTTGCGGCCATCTGGCGCAACACCTTCAAGCTGGCCAACCGCATCCCGCTGATACCGGTATTCACCGCCTTGGCCTGCCTGTTCCTCTCCGCTTTCCTCTTCGAGATGGCGGGCATGCACGAGGCTTACTTCGTACCCGCGCGCGTACTGGCAGGCTTGGGCGGTATTTGTTTCACGCTATTCTCCATAGTCAGCATACTGGAAAGCGGTACCTCAAAAGGGTAGCCGCTTATCCCGCAATCTCTACGTCGGTAAAGATGTCCACACTCTCGGCGTGATGCGCCACGTAGGCCGCCGGCCCCGTATCGCCCGATTTCATGATGTCGTACACCACGTCCGTCTTGTTCTTGCCCGTAATCAGGAATACAATCTTCCTCGCGTTGAACAGCAGACACCCCGTCATGGCGATGCGCGGCTGCCCGTTATACGGATTCACGCTCGCCTCGTACGGATGGAAAGAAGACAGCAGATACTCCTGTCCGGGGAAGATGGACGACGTATGCCCGTCATCTCCGGCTCCCAGCAGTACCAGGTCGAACGCCGGGAAGCCCCGCCGCAGAGGAACCGTGCCGAACACCAGGTCTGAGTAACGCTTCGCCTCTTTCTCCGGATGGCGGCAAGCGCCGTCGATGGGAAACACAAACTCATCCGGCATACCCACCTCTCTTAGCAGCAGCCGCAGCATGGTGCCGTAGTTGCTGTCCGAGTCTTTGACGGGTACACAACGCTCGTCCACCCAGAAGATGCGCATCCGCATCCACGGAGTTTCTTTCTTGAACTCATGCGCCCAAATGTCAAACATAAGGGAAGGCGTCGTCCCCCCACTGAAAGCAATGTGGAAGATTCGCTCCGGCTCCCGGTTCATCATGTCTATTATGTACCGGATAAGAGCCCGTGAGGTCGAAGTCGCGGCAGGATATATATAACTTTTCATAATTCGCAATATTCATCGGTATTCGTCAAATTCTTGCACGGGTTCGTCCATTCGGCTCCGTGCTCGCGCATCATCGCTTCACTTTCCAGAGGACCCCAGGTTCCTACGGGATAACCGTACAGCGGCGCCTCGGGATGCTCCTGCCAGAATTTCAGTACGGGGTCGAAGAAACGCCATGACGCGTCCACGGCATCGCTGCGCGTAAAGAGTGTCTGGTCGCCCTGTATGCAGTCCTCTATCAGGCGGGCATACGCGTCGCCGGTGGGCAGTCCGCCCAGGTCGGAATAGCTGAAGTCCATCATCACCTGCTTCACGTCGAAGCCCGGTCCCGGAACCTTCATGCCGAATTTCAGCACGATGCCCTCGTTGGGTTGCAGGCGCAGAATCAGTTTGTTGGCACGCGGGCAGTGGCCGCCCTCGCAACGGAACATCTGGTGGGGCGTCTCACGGAAGTGCACCACGATTTCGGTCACTTTCGTCGGCATCTGCTTCCCGGTACGGATATAGAAAGGCACGCCGCTCCAACGCCAGTTGTCGATACCAATCTTCATGGCGATGTACGTTTCCGTACGTGAGTCGGGAGCCACATTCTTCTCCTCGCGATAGCCGGGCTTGGTGGCGGATGCGGTATATTGCCCGCGCACGATATGTTCGTTCAGGTCTTCCTCGGTGAGCGGAGAGAGCGATTCGTACACTTTCACCACCTCGTTGCGGAAG
>ERZ779942.1277-NODE-1277-length-12945-cov-13.6341_pt1 | contig 12945 bp, 11 predicted proteins | sample MGYA00511941_ERZ779942 | MGnify/ENA primary metagenome ERZ779942 (study PRJEB29588, sample SAMEA2148265) | human gut metagenome | biome: human gut; feature: human-associated habitat; material: faeces | place: Denmark | collected 2008/2010 ... | reverse complement strand
CGGCAAGCGGATTGCGGAAGAGGGTTTGCATCTGGAGTCCGCTGACCGACAGGGCGGCTCCGGCCAGCAACGCGACCACCGCCTTAATCAGTCGGATATTCAGTATGATTTTCGCCGTCGCTCGCGGACAATCGCCGCCCGTCAGGGCCGCCCAAACATCACCGAGCGGTACGGCGACAGCCCCCACCGCCAAATCCAGCAAAAACAGGAAAAGGGTGAGGGCAGCCAGTGCGGTAAACAATAGGACGGAACGGGAGCGCATCTATTTCAGTTGCTTGTAATAGACGAAATCTTCCTCGACCAGTTCGGGGTGGAATATCTTCACGAGGTCTCGCAGCACGAGGTCGGGATTTACGACTGCAGACTCATAGTAGTCGTTGCCGCCAGCAGCATTGGTGCGGGCGTTGTTGTTATAGACCTGTCCACCACGGAAACAGCGGGTGTCGATGAACTTCGGGCAGGCGGCTCGCAGCTCGTCGAGCGTGTTCGCCATACCCACATGCAGCCACATATCGGCTTGCGAGGCCAGCAGGTAGGCTTCCTCCAGGTCTATGGGCACCGAGGCATTGCCCGTGTTCTTTTTGTAGATGTAATCGCCTCCGGCATCTTTGACCATTCGGGCGACATAGCTTTCGGTCGAGGGCATGAACCAGCTGTCGCCGTAAGGGGTGTTGAGCATCACCGACGGGGCATCGAGAACATTGTCCGCTACTTTCTTTCTCAGGACATTGTATCTGACGGGGATTTCCGCGAATACTTTTTCGCCCTCCGCCCGTTTTCCGATGATCTCCGAAAGTGCCAACAGCCATTCGGCTTTGCCCAGCGGATTCTTCGAGGTAATCGCCGACGTACATGAACGGAATATCCAGTTCTTTGAGCTTGCCCTCCATCGAGCTTGCCCCGTTCACGCCGTAGAGCAGCACGAGGTCAGGGTCGAGCGAGAGCAGCAATTCGTAGTTGATATTCCCTTCGTAGCCTACATCTCCAACGCTGTCCCGCCGTGCCTGAATGTCGGGATTGGAGATGTAGTCGATGCCTGACACGCCGACTACGCGTCCCGTTTCACCGATTGCGTCGAGCATGGCGATATGGGTAGAGGACATGCAGATGATGCGCTCGGCATCTTTTCCGAGCACCTGACCGGTGAAATCTTCGGGTACGCTTTCTCCGTCACGGGCGATGAACAGGTATGTGGTAATGCTGTCAGCTCCCTGCCAAGGGTTCGTGACGGTAACCAATACGCTCTTTTTGCCGTCTGCACCTTTTATGTCAAACCCCGAAGCGTATTCGGGTGTATAGACCGCTCGGTTGAAATCGGCAAGTTTGGAACTCTTATCATGGCAGCCTGTGAATGTCAGTACAAGCAGCAATATCAGGCTCAGATTTTTCAATGCTTTCATATCGTTACAAATTTGTGTTTACGGACTTTTTCTTGTTTTTCCCGAACTTCGGGGTGATACCGATGAACAGCTCGAAGTTGATGCCGGGCATGGGGCGCGAGAGTACCGAGAGGTAATCTTCATTGAAAAGGTTGTTGACGGCGAATTTCAACTGCACGTCCACCGGTTTGAAAAAGAGGTTTTTCTCCAAGGAGACGTTGCTCATGAAATATTCGGGCAGGTGTCCTGTCAGCGTATAGTCGTTGCTCGACATGGTGAAACGCTCCGAGTAGAACGCCCACTTGTAAAGGAACGCCCACGACCGCCACGACAACCGTCCTGTCAGCGAGGCGGAATGCTCCGGCACGTAGGGTAACTGTTTGCCCACCGACTGGTCAGCAGGTGACATTTTCTCGCCCTCGTTGATAGAGGGTGTCCACGAATAGGAACCGTTCAGGTCAATGAGCCAATCCTTTGCCGGCTGCACGGCCAGGTTCGCCTTGACCTCGATGCCGTAGGCGTGTACCTTCTTCACGTTGCGGGGCGAAAAGAAGCCTTTGGTGGTGGGCAGCCAGATAATCCAATCGTCGATGTAGGAATCGAACCAGTTCACGCCGCCGCTCAACTTATAGACATTTTCTTTGCCGACCTCGAAACTTACACCTGCATCGTAGCTGAAACCATGCTCGTTTCTCAGATTGGGATTGCCACCGGGCAGAAAATAGAGGTCATTCAGCGTCGGGAAACGGTAATTGCGTGAAACAGAAGCTTTGAGCATCACATTCCCTTTCGGAGAAATGATGCCGTCAATAAAAAAAGCCGGTATAAGCGGAGCCCACTCGGAACCGTACATTTCTTCTCGCAACACAACCGACATGCCAAGCCGGTCTATCGGTTGCCACTTGGCAGATACGGAGCCGGAAAGTTCCACGCGTCCTTTGTCATAGCCCACGATGGCTTTGCCTCCGTCCTGCAAGATGATATTCTTGTCCTCACTGCGTACCAAATGCTGGTGAGCCGATACGTTAGCGGTGAAAAACCAACGTTTTGTCGGACTGTATTCACCTTCAGCCTGCCCGTAGAACGTATTTACCTTGCTACGGGAACGGGTCATCGACGCCCAGTTATCAGGTGCGACCTCACGCTTGTAGTCGTAGGCCATCCATGTGTGTATGTAACCGCCTTTCACGCCGAGTTTCCAGTTGCTTTTGATATGATCCCACGAAAGGACACTGCGGAAAGTCTGTTCCCGCTGGCGGTTCTCGAAGTCGGTTGCATCTCCGTAGTCGGTCGTCAACATCGGAAGTTCCCGGTTGGAGTTGATATACCATGCGTTCAGGCCTAATTTGTCGCCTTTGCGGGTGTTGTAATAGACCTCTTGAAGCAGGTGCAGGTCCTTGAACGCCCCGGAGCGGTTGCGCTCTTTAGGGTGATACTGCCCGATGATGTTCTTGTCCTCGTCGTAGATGTTTATCTTCTTGTCGTGGTTGGTGTACTTGTAATCGTTGGGCGAGGAAGAATAGACCGCACGGGTGGAGATGTGCCACCGCTCGCTTCCGTAGGTGAAGCGGGCGAACTCGTCGATGCCCTGCACGTACTGGGCGTTGAACCCTTCGGCAACGGTGGGGGTGGTACCAAGCTTAACCAGACCGCCCAGTCCACCGCCAGTCTCGTTCACCGATGAAGTACCGTGCAGCAGCGATGCGTTGTCTATGAAGTAGGACGGAATGGTGGAGAAGTCTGTCATGCCGAGCATGGGGTTGTTGATGCGCATGCCGTTCCATGTCACTTGCGTGTGTGAAGGCGACGTTCCTCGGAACGCGACGGTCGAGAGCGTGGCGCGTCCGTAGCTCTTGACGAATACGGACGAGTTGAACGTCAGGATGTCGGCCATCGAGAGGGCGATGTTCTCTTTCAGTGCGAGTGAATCGAACTTCGTCTTCTGCACACCGATTTCTTTCATCGGCCGATGTCCGATGACCGTGACTTCCGGTATGGTAAGATGCCAGTCCGACCGCTTTTTGCTTTCCGTCTGCTGCGCGAAGAGTGTCGTGGGGAGACATGCTGCCAAAGCGAAGAACAGATATAGTCTTTTCATATTGCCTCCTTTCTTATTTCCAACAAAATGCACCGGGGATAATCCCGACATAAAATTCATCTATCAATTTCCCTTCGGGCGAGTAGCGGTAAATCATGCCCTGCTGCTGGTAGTCGATGGCATCGGCGATGTATACTTCCCCGTTGGCGGGGTTTACCGTCAGTCCGTAATAAATCGTGCCGCTGTATTCGAGGAACGGACGCACCGGCACATGGCTGGCTGTCACGTCCATGCTCCAAATGGCCTTGTTGATCCAGTAGAGTTTGTCCCTGTCGCCATTGAGCTGTACCTCCGAGGGCCAGTCGCCCAACTTGAACTTGAACTGCTTCTCCACCGTGAATGTCTCGGCGTCGATGCGGTAGAGCGACGGGGCTTCGTAACCGTAGGGGCTGCCCTCGTAGCCGCCGTCGGTCACCGTCCACATCTTGTTGTACTTGTCCATGACCAGCGATGTCGGTTGTATGCCGACCTTCAGTTCATCGACCACTTGGTCGGTTTCGGTGTCGATTTTGATGATGCGGTTCTGATACGACCAGCAGTTGCAATAGACGTATTTGCCGTACTGCACCATCTGCTCCGTCGAGCCGCTTTCCATCGTCATGTCCGGCACTTGAATGTAGCCGGTAATTTCATATTTCTTCGGGTTGATGATGAAGATGCGGTTGTCCCACAGTTGGGTGACGTAGGCTTTTTCGTCGCTTAGGAAATGAATGTAGCGCGGCGAGGTCAGGTTCTCGATGCGTCCCACCTCCTTGAAGGTGTTCAGGTCGATGGCGAAAATCACGTGGGAGTTGTTCACCACGACCCAGCCCTTGTTGTCGTAGATGGTCATCGACTGCGCCACGTCGCCGAGTTTCATGCCGTTGGCACGGAAGAAGATTTCGTTCTGTACCTGTTTGGTCGCAGGGTCGTAATAGGACAAGGTAGCATTGCCGTACTGGAAGTTGCCCTCGTTGGTGATGAACAGTCCGGCTCCCGTGGCATTGAAGTCTTCTACGGCATCGCCGTAGTCCCACTTCATGCAGGATGTCAAGGATAGTGTCACTCCGACAACTACGCTCCATAGCAGATATTTCAATTGGTGATAGGTCATACCGTTATTTTTATAGTTAATCCCCGGTAGTCTTACCTTACGGTAAGCATACCGAGGATTGGCAGAAAACTTATTGTTTGGTTATCTATTCGGCAGGCTTGTACTTCCCGTCTTTCATATCTTGGTATGTGGGGTTATAAGCACATTCTCTGACAGACCATTGAGATTCTCCTGTTAGAACATTGTTTTCAAACAGGTATTTGAAAGAACTGAAATCGCTAACATCTCCTTGCCCGCTTATACTAATCCCTTTTACTGATTTGAGACCTGAAAAATCAATGGACAAAATACCATTAGAACCAAAATCAGAATACGGGCATGTTATTGAAAGATTTTCGGATATTGATTCAACGGTAGGATAAGACACCTCATCAGCCGTCATACCCCATACAACAGTAGATGTTACAATATTAAACAGTCCGTTTATCGTTTTTAATTTGGGACATAAAATATTAGTAACATCAATCTTAAACTCAATTTGTGTATTTGCTCCATCCGTCCCAATGCTTTCCAAACTGGTAAACTCAATATCATTCTTAAGAAAATCAGTCGTAACCGAACATGAACCGAGAATTTTTTTCAATGACGGGAAGGTAATATTATTTGCATTCGTATTATTTTCTAATGTTAAAGTACCTCCTATTTCCTGCAATTTAGGAAATTCAATTTCCGCACCCGTATCAACACTTCCCGAATTCAATGCAATAGTCATATTTCCTGCCACACGAATAAATGGCATAACAAATTCTTTTACATAAAAATAATCTTTGCATTGGAAGTCGCCCTCTATATTTGAGATTCCCTCAAGAGTCAATTCGGTCAATCGACAATTTTTAGGAAGCAGAAGAAGGCTACCGTTAAATGTTTCCGAACCTACGATTTTATTTAGTTGCTTACATTGTAGGGTAAGTGTATTCCCGTTAAAATTTATCTGGGACAAATCCAGTTCTTCTATGAGCAGATTACTTAAAGTCATATCACCGAGTACATCTTTCAAAGAAGATATATTAAACTTATTGACTTTATTCGCATCCACACTGGTCTCTCCGCAGGAAATAAGACCGGGAAGTTCAACAATGGAAATCTCTTTGCAATTTTTTATAGTCAGTCCTCCAACCGAATGTAATTCGGTCATTGCAAGACTTCCGATGGAGGACATATCGGAGAATGAGGCAGTACCGGCCACACTTTCCAATGCCGGTAGATAAATTCCTTGCAGTTTGGGAAAATATTGGACTGTAAGTTCATTCCCGACCCGTTTGAGCGCTGAGAAAACAATGGCTTCGGTTGTCGCTGATTCTTTTTGTGCTACCGAACCTTTGACAATTAAGGAAGCTCCGACAGATTCAACGGCATTTGCATCCAAATCAAGCAAAGCATCGGAGGTTATATACATATCCTCACCAATGAACTCGACTTTGGGTATGGATATTTTTTCAATGACAGAACTGTTAACGACAAAATCGCCGGTCACTCCAAGCAAAGAGGGCAGATTAACCGTTTTGAGCGTTATGTTTTTACTGGTAGAAGTTGTCGATCCTAATTTGAAACTTCCGAGTTGTTCCAGATTATCCAACCCCGTCAAATCCGCTCCTTTGTAAGACGGATTGATAACAAGAGAGTTACTGATTTGTTTCAGGTTGGCAAGTCCGTCCAGATTGGTGATTTCTTCTCCGTCTGCCGTTCCGATGGTCAGGCTGCCTTCGATTTTGTTTATTCCTGTCTTGGCAAAATTATCCACCTCGGATTGCGTGGCAAGTACCACGCTGCCGCTCTGTTCGATGTCTGCATATTGATAAGTATAGGAATATACTTTGCTCTCCTGCATTCTGGAGGTGACTACGAATTTCCATTCATTTTCCCAATCCTCTATGGTTGATGGATTCGGGTTAATAGAGGCTCCCTCGCAAAGGGCATACTCTACGGTAGCCCCTTTCAGACTGGTATTATAAGGTATCTCAACTGTAATCTTGTCCCCGACTATCATGGCTTGATAGGTAATGCCATCTACAGTTAGAGCAAACTCGGAGATGAAGTGATCCTTGCCGTCTATTCCGCTTACTTCAGGGTCGTCATCACTACATGCAGCAAGGCAGAGCGTAGCGAAACAGAATAGGATGAAATGATATATTTTGTTCATAATGAATTTTATTTGTCGTTATTGTTGTTTTCATCACAGAACTTGAAAACTTCCGTGGAATTTTCCCCTAACCATCCGGCTTTTACATTGACTCCGGTCTGCACCTTGATAAAGTCGATATGGGAAAGGTTTGCAGGTGTACCGTCGATATTGACTGCATCGGAAATCTTAAAATAGTTTCCAAGTGCTCCCGCGTTAGGATTGTCTTTATTGGGCATATCATCACCAATATTATCGGCATATCCCCATCCGAACGGATTATTGGACCACATGCCTGTCGACGGGCTTTGTTCGGTACGTGCTTTCAGGCATGTGCCGTATAACGTATAGGAATCCGCTTCAATCCACAAAGGATAATAAAACTCTTGCGGGTGATAGTTGCCGAGACGGTCAATCGCTCCTTTATTTCCCTTGTTGTCCTGCCATTGAGTATCCATGTTGGGACCGGGACGGAAATAAGTTACGGCATAGTCCTGAATGGTTTCGGGTTTTCCATATTCAGAACCCTTCAGTTCATACCATTCATCGTTGGGCAAGCCGTCTCCATTGACATCTTGCATTACCCATACAATGCCCGGTTCATTTGACGAATCAAAGGCATTTCCTTTGATGGAAAAATCATAACCGCCTTTGTTTTCGATACTGTGGTCGAATCCTACTACGATATATCCTCCCCAACCTCCAAGAGAAACATATTGTTCATTATCAAGACGTTTTTGTGCGTAAGCACAGGCTGCTTCGTGCGTGCTTTCCCCATTGAAACCTGCTGTATTCGTTTCGTTTACGAATTGTCCCGGAGCCGGAACAAATTCATATACTTTATTGCTGTAAATGGAATTTCCGGCAGCAAAAGGTCTTTTTCCGGCCGCTTCACAACATTTCACCGGAATATTGACACTGACTTCATCGACACCGGAAACAGCAATATTACGAGTGAGGGTTGCTTTTGTTATTTGATTATCGTATTTCACGGTAAAAGTAAGCGTGTGTTCTCCGGTTTTAGAGGGTTTGAAACCGTAAACCAAGGAATTGGCTCCCTCAATCGGTTGCCCGTCCAAAATCCATTGATAAGAAGGCTCGGCACTTATTGATACAAAGGGGCGGACAAACAAAGTACGTCCTAATTCTACGTATTTGGTATTATTCTCGGTGAAATATAAAGATGACGGAACTACGATTTCAATTGGAAGTTTATCGACAACCTCAATAGAAACTGTCTTCTCTGATTGTCCGTCTTCATTCGCTACAGTTAAAGTCAGTTCATAAGTTCCCAACTCATCTTGCTTGAATGTATAAGTATTTTCAGTTCCGACTTCGTTCCCGTTAAGAGTCCACAAATAAGTAGCTCCTTCTGCATTTTGAATGTCGGGAGTAAGGATATATTCACGTCCTGCGACAACTTTAAGCCCTATAGAGGGGGTTACCAATGAAATGACGGGCGGAGCCAATTCATTGACATCCACACGAATTTCTTCCTCTGTGCTGGCATCCCTCGTATCCACACGCAGGGTAACGTAATACGAACCGCATTCGTTGAAAATGTATTTCAATTGAGGCTCATCGGAAATGATACGACCGTTGCATTTCCATGAATAAACGGCGTAATCGACATTCTGATAGGTCGGCTCAATAACGACCTCTTTTCCTATCTTTACAACATAGATTCCGTCTTCGCTGTCCAATTCAATGACAGGAGGCACGGTCACGTCCTGCGATATTTCTTCGTCTTTGTTGCATGCAAATAGAAATATCGTCAAGGAGAATAAAAGCAAATACTTCTTCATTATATTTATAATTTTAACGCTGAAATTCCCTTGAAGAAAGTATTTAATTTCAATCTCCATTGGGATATAATAAAAAGGGGCAAATACTTAGCATTTGTCGTTAAAAAGCATTTGCCCCAAATTCATGTTATTCGTTTACGGTTACATCAATATCGTCTATGGCAACGTAAGCAGGAGTGTTCAATCCGTATGCGCTTGAATCGCTTCCTTTAAAATTGATAGCTACAGTACATACGCTGTCACCTAAACCGCTTAAGTCCACTTGGCTCCAACCAGTACGGATTTGATTGGCCAAGCCTGATTCTGCATCCTTACTGGAATCGAAGTTTGCCAAATAGTATTCTACTTCCTTACCTGTAGGTTTACCCGTCGCATCCAACGCAACAAATACCACCTTAAACCATCCTTTTTGTGCCGACAAAGAGCCTTGTGTAAACGAGTTGCCATCCTTCATGACCAAGTAGGTATAAGTTGTATTGCAGACCCATACACTGTTGAATTTGCCATATTTCGGTGTACCCTTAACTGGCTTCTTTGGAATTTCGACTTTATATCCGGTTGCATTGGTCAAGTAAATCTTGGCGCACTTGTCATAGGTTGCTCCCGCATCATTGTATGAATCGCTATAACCGAAAGCAACGGCAAAATTTTTACCGCTATGACCGCCATTCTTATCATAAACGCTACATTGATTCTCATAATCACCCTGTGTCAGATTATGGAAATTAGAGATGGCAAAACCACCATTCCAAAACTCATATTCCCAAGGCTGTCCGCTTACCCATTCTTGTTCCAAATAGTTAATCGGGAACTGAATGTACGTACCGGTTTGCCCGATTTGAGTGATGTAGCCGGTCGTTACCTGCTTGCCGTTGGCCGTGGCAGAATAGAGATTGTTTCCATACTGGTCAGAAGCCATTACGCTGGAAGGTACGTTATCAAAATTGATAAGCGCATTGGTAGAACTTATCGCGCGGGTTTGAATCGCACTCTCCTCATACGGAGCAAGGAAGTCATCATCGGACGAACATCCTGTGAACACTGCGGCGGCCATTGCTACAACAGCCATTGCCAAGAATTTAAGATTCTTTTTCATAACTCAATTATTAAAAGTTAAACAAAAAAGTTTAATTACACATTCGTTTTCCTTGCGATAGATTTGCAACGAATGAGAAATCGGTTATCAAAAAGAATATTAGGTGTCTTTGGACGAGCCTCTGTTCATTTTAATCTAATGCCAATTATCCCGTGGTCACTAAATCATATCTCATCAAGCAGGTCTTCTGGCTCATCCCGCTTATCGCGCCTTCCCAGCTTTCACCAGTGGCAAAGAGTGCGATAAACTTTAATAGGACTTACAGCTGCGAGTACAGCTCCGGATTTTCACCGGGATTCCCTTTTAATTCCATTCGACGCTTCGATTGGAAACTTGACTGGTGCAAAGTTAATGGTTATTTTTTAATCTCGTTTCTTTTTCCCTAATTTTTATTTCAAGAAAAGATTATTTTATAGTGCGAATTGTATTTTCATGCCAACTAAACATTTATAACAACTATGAATAGTCCTTCCCCTTTATGAATAATAACATTTCTCAATTATGGCTTTTTCTCATCTCACGTCAGCAATTCTCTTCGGAGAGGTTTTCTATGCAAAGGTACAGCGTGCGTCCGGTCGTCAAGTACCGCTTTCGCTAACGGTTCCCGGATATTCTTCACGGCAGCCTTCCGCAAATCGAAGATGGGCTTTTAGCCCCCGTCTCGTTGCAGAACAAAGCCGGTCGAGCCGGGTTTTGCCCTTGCACTCGGCGGTTGGGTATTCCGTTCCATCCCGTACACTGTTTACTTGCCTTATCCGTCCTTTTTCCGCTGTCAGTCCTGCATAAAAATCATTCCCCGACGAGAAGCCGAAGAGCTTCAAGAAAAGGGAAACAAGAAAATGTTTGACAATCTAAAATTTACAATTATGCACAGCAGGATTTTTCAAATTTCAACGGAGCCGATAGACAAAGAAAACTATCTGAATGAGGACACACTCCAGCAAGGAGACGGGAGCTTCTATGACTATTGTTCAGAAATAGACGAGGAAAACCGTAAAGAGGATATTGCCAATTTGGTCAATCATGCCTTACCCAACGGAATGTTCGAGCTTATATCCGATGACACCATGCGCTATAATGGTGGAATAGAGCAATGGAAAGAGGAGTATGTCGCCAATATCAAAAAGAGAGCGGATGCTCTTACGGTAGATAATATGTTGGAATGGGGTTCGACCTATTATCTCAAACAGGCAGTAGAAAATCCGTTGGATGTCGCCTATCATTTCTATTTGGATGGCGACGGCTGCCAGTCTTTTGCCGAACAGTCCTTTGCGTTTATGGAGTTTGTTTGTAGGCTTGAACCGGGAACGATACTCTACATCGGAGGAGTTGTTGATTATCACTTCTGATGATTGTCCGAAACATTGGCAATCACCCGCCTCAAAAGCGGGTGGTTGCTCTCTTTTTTGCACAGGCTCCCCGATTACTTTTATAACATACTCTGCCGAGTTTCCGCCATCGGCTTCCCTGCCGGTATATTCCTGTTTTAAGGGTATAATCCCTTCACAGCCCCGACATACGCCGCAGATCTGTTTTCGTGTGCAAAGGTACGGTGGACGAACATGGTTCAAGTACCGCTATCGCTACCTGAAATAAAATTTGACGACAACTTTCCGTAATCGGAGATAACGGTATTTCATAAAATTTCATCGCAGGTTCCTTGTCCGTCGTTCTTGTATCCCCCGTTTGGAACGCACATGAAAACAACCTCTTTGGGCGAAGTCAGAAGACTTCAAGAAAAGGGAAATAAAAAAAATCACTAAATCAAAAGACAATGAACAAGTACGATTTCATCAAGCAAGGCAACCTCCTTTATCGGCACACTGCCGATAACGATGTAGAATGTCGAATTATCTCAACTCCCGAAAAAGTGGATAGCGACAGTATTATTTTAGTCGCAACAGGTTCTTCTGAGATTGAAGTTTTGGCATCGGAGCTATCACCCATTGGCTCATCGAGAAGCCACAAAGAGGAATTTCTGCGCTGGAAGAAAGAGCGTGAAGCCGAGGGCATGGAGTTTTTCAGCCGGTTGTCCGAAGTCATGGAAACAGACAGCGGTTTGGCTGTAGGCGATATGGTGGCGTTTACAAACGACTATGGGGTGGTGTTTGGCCCCAAAGAAGTATTAGCTTTCAGAAAGCCGTGGAATGGCGGTAGATGCGTATATATCGACAGTGATGCCTATTGGTTTCCAGACCGTCCCGGACAGCTTACTATCCTAAGCAAAGGAGGTGCGGAATGACAACAACCGGCATACTCAAACGACTTTGCGGCAATATTGCCGCAGGTCGTTTCAACTGGCAAAAATACTGCACGCCACAACTTTACTTCGGGTGGGAGATTTGTGTTACCCCTCTGCATTGCTCATACGGACAGATAGGCTATACCGTTAATTTCCCTTATACCAATATACCGGAAGTGGAATACGATTGGGAAATGGGCAAACTGACCATTGACGGCGAGAAGTGGAAAAGTTATTTGTGGAACGAATAATAATAAATATCAATATGGCACAGAATTTTTATACCAAATGGCAGAACGCTATCCTTGCAGATGCAGGAGGCTATGTTTCAAAAGAGTATCGCAGTTTCCAGACAGCATTGGTACGTGAGATTTCCAAATATGCAACGGCGGTCGGTGCACAGGTGGCATCCAACTTAAAAGGACATTATGATACCTCATGTTTCATCGAGCGCAACGGCAAGTTCGTTTACATCAGGCACTCTTCCACGTTGGCCCGAATGGGCGGCGGCGTAAGAGTTGAACTTGATTCGTTTCTGATACGGACAGCCCAACACGCAAAAGACTACAGAGGAGGATATAACCAATATTGTGACATGGCAAATTTGCAGTCCATGATGGATGATTTACTGAAAGAATAAAAAAACGAAAACAAGAAAAGATGCGGAGCCAACCGGTTCCGCATCTTTTCTTGTTTTCCTTACCGGCGCATACCGCCACCGTATTCAGCCTCTTGTAGTTCTGCCCGATACTCTTCCAGTTCGTTCAGCTTCTCGTTCACGGCTTGCAAGTTAGCATCCAACCCGATATTGTGGTCGTAAGGGAAACGATGCTGCGCGACCAGCCCGGCATTGGTGGGCTGCCCGACATCAAGCGTATCGGATTCCTTGTTATATTCGACATACAGCACGTCGCCGTTCGGCATCTCGAAGGTCGGAATCTTTTGATGCGCCAAAGCGGAGAACTGTTCCACCGCCATCTCCCTGGCAACCTCTTTTATCGTCTCTCCGGCAATATCGACACCGTAACGCCGGATATGGTCTCGGATTTCCTGCTCCGTGAATTTCAACATCACCTCGTAGGTTCCCCCGACACTCCCGTTGTACACGACAGC
>ERZ779942.1260-NODE-1260-length-13076-cov-2.58244_pt1 | contig 13076 bp, 8 predicted proteins | sample MGYA00511941_ERZ779942 | MGnify/ENA primary metagenome ERZ779942 (study PRJEB29588, sample SAMEA2148265) | human gut metagenome | biome: human gut; feature: human-associated habitat; material: faeces | place: Denmark | collected 2008/2010 ... | reverse complement strand
CCCCCCGCCGGCACCCCTCCTCCCCACCGCCCCCCGGGGCGGACTGGCTGGGTATCTCCGGCTACACCCTCCTTATAGCGGGGTGCGCAGGGTGCCTCTTGAAGTACTGGGGTTATTAGAGGAAATGGGAATTTGAAGAATACTATTTTCTTCAAGCAAAAAGGGTATGCCGTGATGCATACCCTTTAACTTTTATTAAACCATCTATTCCTTTTGTGGTTATAAAAGAACATATAACCATCAATTATTCAAGACAAACTCTTTAAGAGCAAGAATCTGTAAGCACCATTCAAAATAAAAACGATAAGGAAGTCCCCTGCCTTCCTTATCGCCATAAACCTTTAGTTTCTCCAAGCTTCCGGCTGTACCAAGTACGGAGTACCTGTTTCCGGATCTGTACCCAAAGTCAAGATCTCATCGTCAGGAACGGGCAACATTGTCTTATTTGCCGGCAGGTAAGAGGCACCCGCAAACTTAGAGATATACTGTTTCTCATAGTCCACATAGGCTTTCAACTCACTAGCCATCACATCACCACCCCAACGGGACAAATCGAACCAGCGCTCACCTTCCATAGCCAACTCTAACTTACGCTCCATGCGAATCGCCTTGATACAAACATCTTTGTTTGAGAATGCGGCATGTGAAGAAGGATATTCGGCAATCTTATAATTAGCGGCTGGAGTCCCATCATCTAACTTAACAATATTAACATCCAAAGCCGCACGACGACGAATCTTGTTAACCTGCTCCATCGCACCTTTCAGATTCCCAGCGTTAGCCAAGCATTCAGCATATAATAAAGTCAAGTCACGAACACTTAAATATTGCAAGTTCATAGCAGAACCCGGTGCCCAACCACCATATAACGCTTTCATACCAGCCGCATCCTCAGCCTTGCTATATACATGCTTTTTCGGCATGAAGATACCGCCATTCGTAGCATCTCGTACCCAACCATTCTCTGGGAATCCCCAATCCTTATAAGGAATACCAAAACGACCTACAGCAAAATCCAATCGAGGATCGACCGCAATGTTATTATCGTTAACGGCTAGCACAGCATCTTGGGAACTATCGGAGTTACGAACAGATACACTTTTCTTCGTACGATATTCACCGTTCAAGTAAGGAAGGCCATTCGCATCTACTTGGAACGAATTCACCAACTCAAAAGAAGGCTGGTAGAAACCACAACATCCACCGGGACCTGTATTATGCGGATAAGCTAAACAGAAGGGAGCCCCCCCCATATTCTCTGCCGCATTTGAGTATTGTACCGCAAAAACGGATTCCTTACCATTTTCTGTCAAAGCATTGAAGTTATTGTCCAGATCATCTTCCAGTCCATAAGCCATACCCTTAGACGTAACACCATTTGTCAACACATCCGCTAAGATAGGTTGCGCTTCCGCCAAATCACCATGCCACATCAAGATCTTAGCCTTCAAAGCCTTCGCTGCGGATTTATTCGCCCGACCAACCTCACCAACAACCTTAGGATCATCCGATAAATTCGCTATAGCATCATCCACGTCGGCAACGACCAAACTATAGATATCTTTGTCATTATGCACCTTTGGGTCATTCTCTTGATTAGTCTCATCAATATAGGGGAGATAAACACCAAACACACGCATTCCCTCGAAATAAGCCAAGGCTCGTAAGAATTTCAACTCGCCTTTACGCATTTGGCGAATTTCCTCCTTCATATCCTCCGCTTTTTCCAAGACCTGAAGAGCCAAGTTAACACGTTTGCTCATTTGATACACCCAAACCCATTTTTGCTTGATATAGCCATTGGTCGACAATGTATTATACAATTCTATCTCATTCACCGTAGATTGGTCGTTAGGGTCTGATCCCTTGTTGGCATCACCCCCATAAATACCACCCCATACCCAGTTAAACGGAGAAGCTTGATAGGGATCGTATCCTTCCACAGGAGAGGCTAAACCCGCATAAGCACTAGTAACCAGCAACTCCACACCTTGAGCATTCGCCAAAGCCTCCGGGGTCAAAACTCCTTGCGGCTCCTTTCCCAAGAAATCATCGCCACAAGACCCTAAAGTCAGCATACTGGCAAAAGCCAACGCTAATATATATTTGTTGTGTTTCATAATAAAATTCATTTTAAAAGTTAATCAAATCCCTAAACATTAGAAAGCGAAATTTACACCGAACAAGAAACGCATCGTTGAAGGCCATCCACCCATATCAACACCTCTCTGTAGGTCTCCCCCACTTTCTTTGCCCATATCCGCATTCGTATATTCCGGATCCAATCCAGAGTAACCGGTAATAGTCAGCAAATTCTCGGCTTGTACATACAAACGTAAGTTTTGGATACCCACCTTAGATAACACGCTCTTCGGAAGCGTATAACCCAAAACCACATTCTTCAAACGCAAGAACGAAGCATTCTCTACGTAATAAGAGTTCGAGAATTTACCAGAATAACCATCGTTCGAATCCAAGATCGGCAAAATGGCATTGCTATTATCAGCACCGGGAGTCCAAGATTGATCACGCATACGCTCAGACTTGTTACCGTTGAACATCCAGAAGTCCGTAAAATATTTCGTATTGTTAAACAGGTCATTGCCGATAGTTGAATACCAGAACATCGTGAAGTCCCAGTTTTTCCAAGTAACCGTAGCGTTTAAGCCAGCGATCAAATCAGGATGGGGAGAACCGATGAACGTACGGTCTCTTTCCGTCAACTTACCATCCTTATCCACATCATCAAACTTAAATTTACCGACCCAAGCCTTGGCGGACTCAGCGTTCAATCCGGATTGTCCTAGAGGCGGCAAGGCCAAAACCTCGTCAACGTTCTCATAGAAACCATTCACCTTGTAACCATAGAACTCAGAGATAGCATGTCCTTTCGTCGTACGGGTCACGTTTCCATCCAAGCGAGTTCCCGCTCCCCACAAAGAGGCATCATCCGACTCCGAGATACGCAGTACCTCATTCTTATAATGGGAAAGGTTCAAACTTACGTCCCAAGACCAATCACCTTTTGAATCTCTATAATTCAAGTTCAAATCGACACCCGTATTCTTGATATCACCGAAATTGATATATGGTTTCTTGATCTCCGGGTTAGCAAACGCTGAATATTGAGCCTCGATCAACATATCCGTTGTCTTCTTCCAATACCACTCAGCACCAATATTGAATTTACCATTTAAGAAAGTAGCGTCCACTCCGACGTTCCACATCTCTGTAGACTCCCACTTGGTATCCTCGTTTCCATATTTATCTAAGATGAAACCTGTTGTAGTAGAATTATTCTGTCCGTTCAAATCGTAGTCAGAACGTTTCGGGTAAGTTGCAAGTTCCATAGCATAGTTCGTAATACGAGGAACCTCAGAGTTTCCTGTCTGTCCATAACCGACACGCAACTTCAAATCGTCCAACCAATCTCTCGTACTTTCCATGAAATCCTCTTGGGAAATACGCCAACCTAAAGAAGCGGATGGGAACACACCATAACGATTAGATTTTGAGAAACGAGATACACCATCCCGACGGATGATACCTGTGAACAAATATTTATCATTGAAAGAATAATCTACACGGCCGAACAAGCCAAACAAAGCAAACTCACCCTTATATTCGGAATTCGCCAAACGCTGGTTGTTATTCTCACCCATATTCAGCACCCAACTATTCGTATTATCCTCAAACAAATAATTGTAACGACGACCGGTCAACTTGCGTCCCAGACCGTCACGGATAGCCTCCGTACCTAACAGAACGGTAAGTTTATGGATATCATTAAAAGTCTTGTTATAGGTCAACGTATTCGTCCATACCCAACGATAATTAAACTCACTTTGTTCCTCAAAGTTATTCTGTCCCATAGACTCTGAGAACTCCGGATTTTTCTTTTCCATGCGATAATAATACCGGTTCGTATAGTCGATACCGAAGTTCGTACGGAATGTCAAGTCCTTGAAAATATCCGCCTCAGCCCATAAGTTACCAAAGATACGGTTGCGAGTATAATAGTTGTCCTTATTACGGACTTGATTGGCTACCGGATTCTGGAAGTTACCCGTACCGGAGAACTTTGATCCAGCGAAATTACCTGCGATATCATATACCGGAACCCAAGGAGAAGCACGATATGTCCACGAATAAGGATTAGATTCCGCTCCATTCGCACTCAAGCCATTATCTTTCGTGAAAGCATACGTTAAGTTCTCACCCACACGTAACCAGTCACGTACATTGAAAGAGGTATTCGCACGCACTTGATAACGCTGATAGTAAGAATCAATTACCGTACCGTCTTGTTTGAAATAGTTTGCGCTTAAGTTATACTGTCCCTTTTCCGTACCACCGGACAAGCCGATCTGGTGATTTTGAATCATGGCGGCACGATCTAACTCATCCCACCAGTCCGTATCTGAGAATGGTGCGTAAGTTGTAGTAGGATAATCATAGTCGCTCGGATCTATTGTAGTAGAACCCTGAGCACCTGATTGTGTCAAGTAATTCGGGATAGAAGGTCTATCCCCCGTACCAAATTGAGGATTACTTGGATAACCTCCGATATCACGCATAGCAATATTATTCTTCTGCGCCTCCCAATCTAGGTTCAAGCGATCCATAGAATTCAACACGTCATATTTCTTACCCGTCTTCTGGACACCAATATAACCGTCGTACGTTAATCTCGGTTGCCCGCTCTTCGTACCTTTCTTCGTCGTGATCAAGATAACACCGTTCGCAGCCTGCGCACCATAGATAGCGGCAGAAGAGGCATCCTTCAATACCTGCATACTCTCAATATCGTTCGGATTCAAAGTACTTAGATCCTGATTACGTGTTGACACGCCGTCAATTACGTATAATGGGCCGTTATCATTAACCGTATTGATACCACGAATACGAACCATTGAAGGAGAACCCGGAGAACCGGTCTGACCGATATATACACCGGCCGCCTTACCTTGCAACTGCTGGGTAGCGGAAGATCCGGAAGATGCCAAAAGGTCCTTCGTATCGACTACTGCCACGGAGCCTGTGATATCTTTCTTCTGCTGCGTACCGTAACCTACTACTACTACCTCATCAAGGTTTTGCGTATCTTCTTTCAAAGTCACATTTACCACTTCTCCCGAAGCCGGAATTTGTTGGGATACATAACCAATGTAGGAAACGACTAAAATGGAGTTGGGCTCAACTTCCAAGGAATACTTACCGTCAAGGTCGGTAATCGTACCGTTTGTAGTACCTTTTTACTACAACATTCACACCCAAAAGGGGTTCACCCTTTGCGTCAGTTACCGTACCGGTAACTTTCTTAGCTTGTTGGGAGATGGACACATTCGCGTTAGACGCATGGATTGGAGGGGTTACACCCGCACCGACCATAAGGAAACAAAGTGCCAAACCCAGCCCGCTTTTAACAAAAGCCAACTGTTTGTTCATCATAACACAAAAATAGGTTAACATTAATAATTATATCCACTCTTCGGATATGGGTACAAATATAAATTATTATTCTCAATAAACAACAATAGTATGCATATTTTTTTCACATTCCCTTGAACTTGCGGATATGTGTTCGTACAAATAGCTATTATAGACCCAATAAGGCTTATTCTTGTTAACAAAAAGACACCTTCACAAGAATCAACAATATGTTAAAAACCGCATAAAAAATACAATCTATTCCTAATTTTTCCGAAGACTTTTAAACCTTATTATCAATCTACAGCACGGTAAATGAGTCTCTTGGGCCATATAAAAGAAAAGAGGACGCCGTTTTACCGACATCCTCCTAAGCTCTTATCGCATTAGATCCATGAGCCTTACCGGCTACCAGCTATCGATTTACTCACGATATTCGTTACGGCCTCTTGCATCTTCTCGATGACGCCGCTGTTTTCCATCCCGTATTCGGAGGCGATCGTCTCCAGATTCGGGGAACCGACCCAAACCTTGCCGTCCGCATCTTCCCAAACGGAGATACGTAGCGGCAGCTCCAAAGAGATAGACGGATCTTGCTGCATCAATAAAGTCCCGACTTTCGGTGAGCCGAAGACGATCACCTTATTCGGAGGCAGCTTCATCCCTACCTCGCTAGCGTTTCGCCCATGATCGAACATGGCGAACACGGAACCTCCTTGAGACTTGATAATCTCCTCGATCCGCCGCATCGTCTCATCCACGCTAAACGGGCTTACTGTTTTTTCCATCAAACGATTCTTTTTCTCCATGGCTGCAATTTTCTTTAGTTTTGTCAAGACAGGAGTCTTGACCGTCCGTACGCTCGACTTCCGGTCATTATTCAGCTGCTCATAAATAACGATTTTATTCTCTCCTTTGTTCAGCCATACGCCCGGTATGTAAAGCGTTTGCTGAGGGCCGGCGTACCAATAGCGACCGATATTGATGCCATTGATGAAAATAATGCCCTTTCCCCAATCCTCCATATCGATAAACGTATCGCCGGTATCGGACAGGTGGAAGGTTCCCTCGTAGAGAACCGGCTTATTCCCCAACGCCGCTACCTCGGGCGAGCCATTCTTATAGACATAAGGTTCGCCGGAGACCAAAGCCGGCATCCGGTCCATCGGGAGCTTGTACATCTTCCAGTCCGATATCTCGCTGCCGTTAATCTTGACCGAGCTGATGATCCCCTTCGTATTGCGTACGATCTCCTCGCCATAATTGATACGCCCCATGTTCTCCACCAAGATGTCCAAGGTAGCGTTGAACGGGATATCGATTTCCATCGCATATTGGTTGAAGCAACGGTTTAACTCGCCGACACGCTCGCCATCCACGTAGATCGTAGCGTAATCACGCAAGCCCGGTATCTCCAAACGGCCTTTCAGGGGTTGGTTGAAATGGGTAGAGTACAAGACGTAGCCGTATCCTTGGTTCAATTGCTCGAACGTGAGAGGTGTCGGAGACGCTACCGGTTCCCCTTCTTTCGCCAAGGCCAACACATCGGCTACCTTCGTCAAGGAGATCGACGGGATCTCGATCAGCGGTATAGGGGCTGGGGCCTCGGGGACGTCATAAGTGACGTATTTCCGGATCACGTTGCGGATCGAGTCGAACTTCGGGGTCACCCAACCCGCCTCGCTGATCGGGGCGTCGTAGTCGTAGCTGGTCAAGTCCGGCTGGATATCATGCTTCTTGTCGTAATTGGCGCCACTGGTGAAACCGAAATTCGTACCGCCATGAACCATATAGAAATTGAAAGAGACATCGTTTTGGAGGTACGTCTCCGTCTGCCTCGCTATGCCGGAATCGCTTATATCGGGGAATGGTTCCGCCCAGTGCATCAGCCAACCGGGATAAAACTCGGCTACCATATACGGGCCTACTCCCCCGTGATACTCGTTCACCACCTTTTTCAAGTTCTCCACGTTGCTCTCCCCGTTCGCCGTAGGCAACGCTCCCGGGGTGGAACCGCCCTCGAACAACCAGCTTCCGTCCGAGGTGAACAGAGGCACGTTGAAACCGGCGTCCGCCAATTGCCGCTTGATCTTGGCGTTGTAGCGGCGATGCTCCTCCAAGGGGATATCCTTACGTTGCGCCACGTAAGAGCCGAACTCGTTCTCGGCCTGCACCATGATGATAGGGCCGCCTTTCGATACCTGCAAGTCGCCGACCTGCTCGTAAAGCTTATCGATATAAAGCTTCGTGCGTTTCAAGAACTCCGGGTTATCCCGGCGGATCTCCATGCCCGGTATATTCTGCAACCACCACGGATAACCACCGAACTCCCACTCGGCGCATACGTACGGGCCGGGACGGAGGATTACCATCAATCCCTCCTCTCCCGCTATCCGGATATACTCGGCCAGATTCTTGTCTCCCTCGAAATCCCATTTACCCGGCTCCGTCTCGTGCAGGTTCCAGAAGACATAGGTAGCGACCGTATTCAAGCCCATCGCTCGCATCATCCGAAGGCGATGCCGCCAATATTGATGAGGGATACGAGGGTAATGCATCTCACCCGAGAGGATCGGGGTTACCTTCCCGTTTACATAAAAATGACCGTCCTTGATCTCGAACGTACGTTTCTCCTTGGCGAACGAGCCGACAGGTATCAGCATCAAAAGGAGCAATAGATAGGCGATTTTCTTTTTCATGGAATCCATGTGTTATAAAGATTTATTTTTAGGTTTAAGATCTCGTGGCAAATGTATGTAAATAAAAAGAGGATGCCAAATAAATGACATCCTCTCTAGCTTATATATTATATAATGTATAAGTCTGTATTAAGCTTGCTCCAACTGCAAAGTCTTAGTCGGCTGGTCGCAAACCTCCGTCGGACCGAAGTACTGGATCGGACCCGGATATACATAGCTAGTAGTCAAAGCCCACTCGTCACGGTTAGCGGCGAACGCCTTGAAAGGAGCGCCGTCAAGCTTAACCAAAGCCTTCTGGATAACCGGCTTCATCTCGCCATGACGTTTCTCCATGTTCATCATCATAGTAACAGGGATACCACCGGCGATCCATTGATCAGCGGGAGCGGTCGTGTTACGTACGGAAGACATATAACCTGTCTTACCGGCGGCGATCAAGCAAGATGCCGTGTAACCCAAAGAGTAGCAGTAGTCCGCATCGTAGTTAGACGGAGCGGCGCAACGACCCTCGTAACCGAAGAAGTGGTGTTGTGCGGCGAACTTGCCTACGTACTTGCCCTCGGCCTTCCACTCAGCCAATTTCTTGCCAACCATCTCAGACAATAACTTCTCAGTCTCGATCAAAGAAACCTGTACGTTTCCGTGCGGGTCACGGTCCAAAGACAACTGACGAGCTACGCCCTCCGGAAGAGAAGCGTACAGATCAGAGTTCTCCTTCGTCAACTTGCTGATGATATAAGCACGTTGCTCGCTCTTCTTGATCATCTTGAACTCAGCGTCGTGCTTAGCCAAGAAGTCGTTCAACTCGGCGATCAAGCGTTTCATAGCCGGAACGAACTCGATCAAGCCCTCAGGGATCAATACCGTACCGAAGTTGTTACCCTCAGCGGCACGCTTAGCCACGATACCAGCCACGTAAGTAACGATATCGTCCAAAGACATATTCTTCTCCTCAACCTCCTCGGAGATGATACAAACGTTCGGTTGAGTCTGCAAAGCGCACTCCAAAGCGATATGAGAAGCGGAGCGACCCATCAATTTGATGAAGTGCCAGTATTTCTGAGCGGAGTTACAGTCACGTTGGATGTTACCGATTACCTCGGAGTAAACCTTACAAGCCGTGTCGAAACCGAAAGAGGTCTCGATCTGGGCGTTCTTCAAGTCACCGTCGATCGTCTTCGGGCAACCGATTACCTGTACGCCGGCGCCGATAGCCTTGTAATACTCGGCCAATACGCAAGCGTTCGTGTTAGAATCGTCACCACCGATAATAACCAAAGCCTTGATATCAAGTTCCTTCAAGATCTGAAGACCTTTATCGAATTGTTCCGTAGTCTCTAATTTCGTACGTCCTGAACCGATCATATCGAAACCACCCGTGTTACGGTACTCGTCGATAATATCAGCCGTCAATTCCATATATTTATGATCGATCAAACCGCCCGGGCCCAAGATGAAACCATACAGACGAGAATCTGCGTTGTGAGCCTTGATACCGTCGAACAAACCAGCGATCACGTTGTGACCACCGGGAGCCTGACCACCGGAAAGGATCACACCAACGTTCATGACAGGCATAGCCTTCTCCTCGTTACTCTTCTCGAATGTAACGATCGGCATTCCGTAAGTGTTCGGGAACAATTTCTTGATTTCTTCCTGATCGGCTACTGATTGAGTATACTCGCCGTCAACGGCTTTCACTGCACCTTTCAACGCAGCGGGTACCTTCGGTTGGTAAGCTGCTCTTGCGATTTGTAATGCACTCTTTGTCATTTCTTAATTGATTTATTTAGAAATTATTTGATACGTGTTCAAAAGTGACGCGAATATAAGGAAAAAAATCCGTATTAATAAAAGAGAAGGGGGATATGTTCATTCAAAATAGCATCGAAAAAAACTTTCGGGAAATCACTGGTAAACTTGCCCTCATCATTATAACCGATCAACCTTCAACAAGAAGAGGGTGTGTCACCATGAAGTGAACACGAGAAAATAGGTAGCTTACTGTATATTTTACTTGACTATTTTTTACCCGGTCGTGTTTTTCCAAAAACACGTACGTAATTTTCAAGAAACACGTACGTGTTTTTTCGAAAACATGTACGTGTTTTACTCAAATCTCCATCATAATTTATATCCATCTAATTATAAGCCAGTTATAAACCATTTCAAACAAATGCTTTATTGTATTTTTTTAATCCGTTTACTCTGTAGGCTACTTCGATGGCACAATAGAGTAAACTATTCATCAACTTGCACCTAATTATCACAAAAGACTTCGTATATTTACACCTTCTATTAACGTTAGTTAATCACAAAATTCGATGCGAAAAAGCCCTCTTGCACTCCTATTATCGCTTATCTGCCTGATCTCGTCTCATAACGAGATACAAGCGCAAGGACATCCCCCGACAGATTCATTGCGACAACGGGCCGCAGCGAGCGTGGGTAAGGAAAAGCATGATCTACTGATGCGTATAGCCATGTCCACCAACGATATCGCCGACTGGGACGCTACGCTCAACGACGCTATCGACCGGTGCGACACCCCGGCCATCTGCCGATCAAGGCTGAATCGCATACAATGCCTCTTTAATTTCTACTCCGTGGATTCGGCTATCATCGAGGCACGAGAGAGCCTTCCTTTTATATTGAATGCCAAGCAATACAGTTTCTACTTCTCCACCTATAATACTTTTATATCCGGATTGTTCAAGCAAAGACGGTTCGACGAGGCCCGTGAGGAAGCCACAACCATGTTCGAGACGGCGCAACAGGTTAAACAACCGGTAGGCATGACGATGGCCTTGCAGGTACAAGGCAGCATGTATTATAAACTCGGCTTGTACGACCAAGCCCTCACCTCGCTGGAAAAAGGGATCGCTATATGTCCCACTTACGAGAATGGTGAGAACCAAGTACTCTACATCTCGGCCGTTCTTTACGAATGGCTCTTCATGACCGCCCTGAAGGTGAACGACACAGAACGCATATCCCGTTACGCCGACAGCTACGCCGCCCTCGTCAAATGGAGAGACGAGCATGGGAAAGTGGACCCGACCGGACATTATCCCGTCACCTCCCGCTCTCTCCAAGCCTTGTCTTTCCTGAAAAAAGGGCAAATAAAAGAGGCGAGACGATTGCTGGATGAGGCAGCCCGGTTTATTCATCCCCAGATCCCGGCCAACGCTTATGAGCATTTTTACGAGGCTCGTCGAGAATTACGGAAAATGACAGGAGATTACCAAGGGGCTATCAAGGATATGGATATCCTGTTGGCGGCCCACGAGGGCGACCTATCTTTCTATATGGACGATTTGTTGAAGAAAGCGGAACTTCTGGCTCATTCCGGAGATCCCCGGTCCTGTATATCGCTATATCATACGTATATACAGGTGAAAGACTCGGTAAACCGGTTGGATATCGCCTCTCGGATGGATCAACTACGGACTATTTACGAGGTAGACCGGCTCAACCAAGAGAGGCAATACGCAAGGAACTGGATGTTCGCCGCCTTTACCGGTTGCTTGCTCCTTTTCCTTTTGCTAGCGGGATATATTATCTATTCCCAACGCCTAAAAGCGAAGAACCAAGTACTCTACAGACGCATACAGGAACAGATCCGGCAGGAAAATAAGGCGGTGGAAACCATTAAGCAAATACCCGAGAACGATCTTTCCCGGGAATTACGTTTATTCATAAACTTGAACGAGTTATTGGAAAAAGAAAAGCTATACACCGATCCCACCTTGAACCGGGATGATCTGGCACAACGTTTGGGGACCAACCGTACCTACTTGATGGAAGCCGTACGTACTTACGGCGGGAATATGACCGTCTGCGAATATATTTATGACTTTCGTCTAAAGCATGCCGCCGAACTGCTCTCCTCTCCCTCCGCCCTCTCGATCGATCAAATATGCTATGACTCCGGATTCGCTTCCCGCTCGGTATTTTACCGCCTTTTCCGACAGAGCTATGGCCTGTCTCCTAACGAATATCGAAAACTTGCGGAGAAAGAAAAAGAAAATTAAAATACTATATTTCAAAAACTTGCGCCACACGGACAAATGTTTTGCGCCACACGGACAGCTTTTAGGATTACTATTCGGATATTGAAGCGATATCTGTTAATCCTAAAAACAAACTATATATGAAGACAAATTATTTTTTTCTCCTTTTCTTTCTTTTGATTCTGATGGGATGTTCGGATGACAAAAACATTCCGGATATCCCGGCCTCCACAGAGGACACCTATGAAGGAGTACACGATCTGATCAGTTTCACGAAAGAAACCGAAGATTTCACGTATGGAGACCTGACTTTCTACATCAAGACTCCCCGCGGGAACATTATCCAACGGAAAGCCAAGCACCGGCGATTATCCGAGACTTCCCTATTCACCATGGAAAAAGGGCTGAAGGAGGGTAAATACCAGCTACTATATATGGAATATACCATCCAATCGGATTGCCCGGACATTGACGGGCGAAATGGGGAGTTCGGCATGGGGTGCTACATTACCGTCAGCGAGAATGGGATCTCCACCGAAACCAACCGTGACGAGCGAATCGGCCTGTATGGGAACGGTACGCCGGAAGATCCGTACCGGATAACCTCTGCCGATGATTTGGCGAAGATACAAGAAGCGATCCTCAACTTCCACAACAATGGTAACCTTGTTAATTCCTCCACCTGCTTCAAGCAACAAAATGACATTAGCATGGCCAACTATAATGACCAATGCGGCTGGGAGGGTAACTGGTATCAAATCGGATTATCAGCCAGTTATCCTTTCACGGGCTATTATGACGGCAACGGCTATACGATCCGGGATCTGAAAATGTTAGATAAAAACGCCGTGGGCGCTAGTTTGTTCGGCTTCGTAAATCAAGCCATCATCTCGAATCTCACCATCGAGAAAGCCACCATAACCGGCTATGGGGC
>ERZ779942.1258-NODE-1258-length-13105-cov-3.14429_pt1 | contig 13105 bp, 9 predicted proteins | sample MGYA00511941_ERZ779942 | MGnify/ENA primary metagenome ERZ779942 (study PRJEB29588, sample SAMEA2148265) | human gut metagenome | biome: human gut; feature: human-associated habitat; material: faeces | place: Denmark | collected 2008/2010 ... | reverse complement strand
TACGAAGCGGCGAAACAGGCTGCCGTCGCACAGGAGAAAGCCAAGAGCGCGGCATCCGGAAACAGGGGCGGGGAGATCCGGAAATCCGGGACGGCCCCGGCAAAAACAGGAGCGGCACGCAAGCTCACCTTCCAGGAAAAACGGGAGATGGAGCGCCTCGAAGCCGAAATACCGGAATTAGAACAGGAAAAAGCCGCGATCGAAGAAAAACTCTCGTCCGGCGACCTGCCGTTCGAAGAGCTTACGGCGCTTTCGGAGCGGATCACGGCACTCATGGACCAGATCGACACCAAAAGCATGCGATGGCTGGAATTGAGCGAAATCGGAGGTTGATTCCTTCCTTGCATACACTCTGAAACACCAGAATACGTCCTAAAGCCGATACACTCCTCTTTTCGGGGAGTGTATCGATATTTTTTTCTCGCAACAATTTTATTTTTCGAAAAATTTTTCTTAATTTTATTTCCGGAAGTTTACGATAAACAACCAATTCCAACTAAATTAACTCTCCATTTTTCTCAAGCCGCCTTCCCGGGCGGCTTGGTTTTTAACCTTTCCGCAAGCATCCTCCATCCCGCAAGAACCGATTTCTATATTGAGCTTAAAAATTATTCGACGAACACCTCCGATACATCGATGGCTGCAACCCGATTTCACGACCATTTGCAGCGATAAACCGTCGCCCCCTTGGATTCTTCGGAACGGGGAACAAAAATCCGTCTGAACCACACTGCGTAACAACTCGCAACCGCAATAGTAAACGATACACATTCCGCAACCGCTTTTCGAAAAGCGAAATACCCGACACTTTTCAGCAATCGGAAATAACATCCACAAAGCAAAACCAGCCTCCGATCCGGAAGCTGGTTTTTACCTCCAAATAATATAACTCCCCATTTCCGGGAAAGCGGAACAATATATCGATCAATCGTCGTACTCTTTCAACGCGAAACGCTTGTCATCGAAGGTCAATTCGATCGTATTGTTCAACTTCACTTCCCATTCCCGGCAAGTATGCTCGATTCCGACGAGGAAGGTTCCCGGAAAGTTCCGAGCGACGTAATCCGCAATCTGCGCCGGAACAACAACCGACGGAACCGCCCGCGAACGGCTTTTAATTTCTCGCCACATTCCATTTCGGCGAAATTTCACTTGGGTACCATCGGCGAAAACGACTTTATACGTAACTGCAAGTTCGTCGAGCGTCTTGATTACCAAAACAGGATTCTCTTCCGGATAATGCTGTGCGATAAAAGAGCGGGCCTCACCGGGCAGTTCCTGTGGCGCTACGGCTCTTTCACACTCTATATTCCATGCGATTGCAAAGAGTAGAGCGAATATAGCAACGACACCCGTGATCCATACCCACCTTTTTCCCGAGCCGGATTTCAAAACTTCGGGAATTTTAGTCATCATAGTCTGTGACGTTGAAATTCAAATCGAATTCGACTTCCAATCCGTTCGACAGTTCGATTTCCCACGAATAGGCATCACGGTCGATCTTGCGGATAAACTGACCGGGGTAGTTCATCTTCGCTACGAAATCCGCGATCTGCTGGGGAACGATCGCCGCAGGAACGGCCGAATATTTACGATCGACCGCCGACCGTCGGCACGGAATTCCACTTCCGTGCGGTCGGTATAAGTCACCTCATATTCCGAACCGAAGTATTTGCTCTCCTCAACCGCATAAGCTACGGTCAGATCCTTGAAATACGTAGCGAGAAATTCCTGCGCGGCTTTAGGAAGGTTGTCGATCGTAATCGGTTTCTCGCGTCCGTCGGCCTAGGCCGACACGATGCCTGTAAGCAACAATGCCACTGCTAAAATCATCTTTTTCATAATACATTGATTTTAATTAAGTGAATATTAGGTTTAGAAAAATTCAAAAGTTGTCTAGCCGATCCATCAATCTTCGTAGGCCTCGATATTTCCGTTCGTATCCACACGCAAATCATACTCTCGACGGTCTTTTCGTGCTTCGAACTCATACCACATACCGCCGGAAGTTTCGATGCATTCAAATTCGTCGTCGTCGAGGGTATAGCCAGCCTGCTGCACCGCATCCAAAATATTTTGCGGCAACCGGTGGAGCTCCCACTCGGTGCGGAGCCAGTTGTTGCGACCGTCGAAAAGCACCTCTTTCCTGAGATTTTCGTGAAGAATCGTCAGTTCAAGACATCCGTCATCATATTCGCGTTCCACGACCTTAGCTCCCGGATAACGATCGTTCAGGAAGCGCTCGATCTCATCCTCTACCGGCAGTCCATTACCTCCCGTGTTTCCCATATCTATTACAGGACGGGAAATGATCCGAACAGGGGAGTCGTTTACGTAAATATCGACCTCTTTATGCCGTGTCTCCACTTCGACACACCAGAAAACGCTGATTCCGTCTGCCGTAGCCTTATCGAGTGACCATTTTTCGATGTCGTCGATATCGTTGGGGCTCGACAGCTGCTGGTCGGCCGCTACCGCATTGTAAATCGCTTCCGGCACGGCCGAACCAATATCCCGACGTCCGTATTCGATCTTTGCATAGATGCGGTTCCCCTGCGCATCGAAATAGAGTTCATGCTTGTAACCGCCGCAAACAAGCTCGACTTCCGTACCTCCGTATTCCCGGTCCACGTCTATCACCGAGCCTCCGCCGTTATCATCGAGGTAACCTTGAATCTGCTGTTCGATACCCGCCGCAGGTTTCTCTGGAATATAGTCTTCATAACCATCATCCGCAGCATTGGTTACTTCGTTCACCAATACGCCTTCGGTCGAAAAATACAGGTCCATCCCGGTCGTTATGCCGTCTGCCGTGCGGGTGACGCCGATAACATAGACAACGGTCACACCCTCGCTGCCACCGGCCCCGACGACCTCCTTGCGCTCGAGCTTATCCACCTTACCAGTACGGGTCCATCCTTCGACTTCGGTATATTTGCTGGCATCGAAACCTTCCCGGACAGCCTGCGGAAGTGCCGCGAAGTCGATATTCGTTTCGGTCATGGCCCATTGTCCGTTTGCATTTTCGAACCATGCCGCATTGTTGGCCCTGGATTCCGTCCGGGTAGCCTCGAAGAAAAAGTTCGCCACAGCATAGTCGCCTCGAAGGGACCATCGTACATCTTGGGCACCCGGATAACGAGCGTTAAAAGCCGCCAATACCTCCTGCGAAATATGTGAGTCGCCCGGTCCTCCGACTTCATCCTTGTCGCACGCAGCGAACAGGAGAGCCGTCGCAGCCATTGTTAAAACAGATAATGTTTTTTTCTTCGTATTCATTGTTTCGTTTACTTAAATGTTTATCAATAATTTGTACTGCGAAATCACAGCCTGAAAAATCTTTATCGGAAACGGACGGGGTATCAATCGTCGATACCTATCAAATTATGACTTCGATCAAAAGTCAGCTCCATTCCGTTATTCAACTTGACCTCGACCTCCTGCTTGTCGCGTTCGATTTTGATGACCGCAGCACCCGGATACAGCTCCTGTACTTTGGTTTCGATCGGCATCGAAACGATTCCTGCGGGTAACGACGAATAACGGCAATCCACCTCTTTCCACGCTCCGTTTCGACGGAACTCGACCTTGCTGCCGTTCGTAAACATCACTTCGTAAATGACTTCGAAAAAATCGCTCTCTTTTTTTGCGTAGGCGATTTTTTCACCGGGAAAATACCGGGCAATGAACTCTTGCACCTGTCGCGGCATCTGTTCGGTTGTGACCGCACGGTCGTGATCGGCATAAGCCGGCGAGATTGTCAGCAGCGTGATGCCGATCAAAAACGCCATCATTTTTCTCGTGTTCTTCATTTTCTCAATATTTTTTATCGGGAGATCACCCGATCGGTTTGTATGGTACAAAATTGAGAACCGATTTTGGAGCGAATTTGGAATTTCGATATTTTGACAAAATATTTTTTCCAAACCCGATTATATATTTCGATACCCCGATCCGAAACCGGCCGATATGCTTCGACGTTCCTCCGAGAAAGGGATTTCGGACAGAGTCAGAACCGGTAACAGAGGATTATCGCCGAAATCAGCAAAAAACAGTCGTCATATTCGAATGCAGCTGATCCTCGTCCCAATTATCGCCAGCTTACGCCAAAATGGTGGCGGCCATTTTCGAAGTAATAAATTAGTCCGAGGCGATAATAATCCGTTATGGCTTTGACCAGTGCCAAACCGAGCCCTGTCGAGCCTTCTTTTTGCGACCCCTGATAAAAGCGTTCGAAAATATGTTTCTCATCAAGCGGCGATACTCCGTCGTTAATAACCGTCAATACATTTCCCTCGATACGAATATCTACGGCGGCTCCGTCGGCACTGTGAAGGTAGGCGTTCTTGATCAGGTTGGAAACCAATATCGAACAAAGCGATTCATCCATCCGGACCGAGAAGGTACCGGGCAAATGCAGACGACAACGGATTTTATGCTCTCCGTATATATCGTCATAAAGCGCCTTCCGCTCCTCGACCAGGGGAACGAGATCGATGTCGGTGCTCTCCGGAAACTGACCGTTATCTATCTTGGTAAGCAGCAACAGCGTTTTATTCAGCCGGACGATATGGTCGAGCGTACGCCGCATCTGAATAATTTCGCCCGTCGTTTCCTCGTCCAGGTCCGCACAATCGAGCAGATACTCCATACGTCCGCCAAGTACAGCCAACGGAGTTTGCAACTCGTGCGAGGCATTGCCTATAAACTGTTTTTGACGCTCGAACAACTCCTCGGAGCGATCCACGGCCTGCTGTGCCGCAACATTCAATCGACGGAATTCGGTAATAGAGGTATCGTTCGGCACAGGCGCGACTTCGCGCCCGGGAGCATAGCTATCCAACCAATGCAACAACTCATAAAGCGGCAGCATGCTTTTATGGAACACCCACAAGGTCGTTCCGGAAACTGTCACCAAAAGGAAAAGATAGAGCCACACGACCCACCACATGACTGTTTCCAGCAGATCGTCTTTTTCGAAAGTAGGCATAGCCACCTTCAGTTCATAAAAATTACCGTCCTTATCCTGAAAAATAGTCGCCAACACCCGGGCCGGCTCGGTTTCATCCTTTTCCGGAATATACACCTCGGTATCGTAGTAGTCGATCGAAGGACGGGTGGCGACGTATCCGGATTCAACGGGGATGATCGTGTAACTGTTATTGGAACCTTCGTTCGAACGGGGCAAAGGCTCCCCGGCAAGCACCCTCATTACGATCAATTCCGAATAATCCTCGAGAGCATCGTCCGCTTCATCGTTTATCTCGTCCATCATGGTAAAATAAAACACGACCGCCCATAAAGCGATCAGCGGGAACAAGACCAGCGACAAACGAAGCGATATGTTATAGATCAATTTCATAAATGCATTGCTTAATCAATCAGTTTGTAACCGAAACCGTACACAGCTTTGATTTCGATCGAGGCTCCGGCCTCTTCGAGTTTGCGGCGCAGATTTTTGACCTGCGAATAAACGAAATGGAAATTATCGGATTGATCGACATGATCCCCCCATACGGCTTCGGCCAAAACTGCCTTATCGACCACATGACGCGGACGCTGCATGAAATACGAAAGAATATCGAACTCCTTTTTCAATAAAGCGACCTCCTTGCCGTCTATTTCCACTCGGCAACTTTCCGGGTCGAGCGTTACATTACCCAGCGCAATGCCGCCTTTCCCGCCCCCGCGACTACGGCGAATGACACTCTGGATACGCGCCGAGAGTTCCGCCAAATGGAACGGTTTAGGCAGGTAGTCGTCCGCACCTTCTTTCAGCCCGAGGACCTTGTCTTCCAAAGAATCCCGAGCCGAGATAATGATTACGTTTTCGCGTTTATCCGCTCTTCGAAGACGCTCGAGAAGTTGCAACCCGTTGCCGTCCGGCAGCATAATGTCCAATAAGATACAATCATACGAATAGGCTGCCAATTTGTCCGAAGCCTCGGCGTATGTACTGGCCGTTTCCACGACATATTGCTCTTTGCGAAGTGCACGTGCCAGCAACTCACGCAATGAGGATTCGTCCTCCACGATCAATAATTTCATAACGACAAGTCATTTTAATACCACAAACAAAAATACCGATTTTGTAAAGAAATTGAAATGAACTCGAATTATAATCTATTCAATCTATAAAATCGCTAATAAAAAGCCTGTTAAAGTCGATTTTTCATAGTCGCAACGGCGGCACTAATACAGAAAAATACAAGTAGCGAGAAACAGGTCGTTCGTTCGACTCTATTTCTTCAAACAGAAACGGAAGGGTGCTGCAAAATCCTAAAACCAACAGCGGAATCCGTTCTTTCCTCCGAAATTCTGAACAAAAAACAACTGAATATCGCAGGAATCACCTCAATAGAATCAAACCAGGTCCGGTACGAATCCCAATCAAACTCCTATAAAAAAACCGGCTACCTTACAAAAAGGTACCGGTAATCGAGTACTCTACTATAAATCCCGTCGAATAAAGATTATCGCCTCAATAAACGAAATTAAAAATCATCTTCCCATATTTCATGCTCGATCTCCGCAGAGAGTTTTCCCAGAGAATCTATCGTAAGTAATACGGGGTAACCAATATCCGTATCCGGTTGGTAAATACCAAAAGACAACACGACCCGGCGGTCATCATAATCTCGAATATGGACATTATATAATTGATAACGATCAATTTCTGTCGCCGGAATAAGCGAATCGAAATCGTATTTATCGATTTCCAATCGAGAGACTAATTTTCCATTATTTCTCGAAACAGTTAAGACAGACGACCTATCTGCATACTTATAGTGCGTAGTAGATACGATATTCTGATTATCTTCAGTACGACAATATATATAAAAATCACCAGCAACGGTGTCGATTACATACTCCTGCTCATGAATTACGTTTGTATCGATCGCGGAACAGTAGTTCGAAAGAGGATCTTTACCCAATAGTTTACAACTATCCGATAACGACTGTATTTTATTGGTCGTATCATTCTGCCTATTATGTTTATTTGCACATCCGACGTATGAAAGTAAACACAGATTTAACAATATAAGATATTTCATAAAATCACAGTTTTACGATTTGTATTCTCTGTAATTCACATCAGTCATAAGATATTCTGCTTTCCTGACGGAATACCGACGGCGAAATACCCGTATGTTTCTTGAAATAACGCCCCAAATAAGACTGATCCGGGAAATGCATTTTATAAGCGATCTCCTGAATGGGCAGGGTAGTGTTCTGAAGCAATACTTTTATTTCCATTATTACGATCTTATCGATCAACTCCTTGGCCGATTGATGCGTCGTCCGGCGCACGATGGCGGAAAGATAACGGGTCGAGATACAGAGCTTGTCCGCATAGAAAGAAACCTCACGCTCTTCGATACAACAGTCATGAACTAGGGAAACAAAGCGATGAAACAGCTCCATCTGCCGGTTGGAAGTCGTGGGACACTGGCTGCTGACCTTACGCTGGATCTTATCGTAAAGCTCCAGCATAATATTCTGCAACCGATTTCTCACGATCGTCTTTCGGAACATATTACCCCGATCCTGATAGGTGTAATCCATTATTTCGAACCAGGTAGACAATCCGGCAGCCATTCTTTCGTTTACTTGAGAAATGGGATTTTCCTTCAAAAAGCTGAAAAACGAGGGCCCCAGCCGAAATCCGGCCTCCCCGAACAGGTCGGGAGAGAAGGCGCCGAACCTCACCGAAAAGTCGGCCGACGCATCGTCGAACATCAATACGCTGCCGGGCAGTAAGAGTACGATCGTATTGAGCTGCAAAGGTCCCCGGCGAAGATCGACGGTCACCTGGGCATGACCGCTCGTACAAAGCAGAACCAGTGCGCAATCGCAACGGCAGGGATTATTGAAGAAATAAGCGAGATCGGATTTTCCGATAACAAAAGGTTCCTCTTCGGAAACAGCTATGGGGTTTGCTGCGGACATAATGATTTCTTCTTTTTTGGACAAACGAAAAGCCCCTGATATTATTATCGTACAAATATGGCATAAATATACCGAAAAGTGACAATATTATTCGCAAGAAAGAAAGTTACACATTAAATTTTACGGTACTTTTGCATGACAAAAAGTTTTTTAACGGGAAAATATTTTTTCAAAGTAATAATAATCAACCAAAAAACTATGAAGCAGAAGTTAATTCAGGCAGTCTTGTTCGGAAGCTGCATGGCTTTCGCCGTATCGTGCGGCCAGGCTCCGACGGCAAGAGGCGAGGCGGAATATTCCGTCATGACAATTTCGACATCGGACGTAACGATTCCGAGCACCCACTCGGCAACCATCCGTGGGCGCCAGGACATCGCCATTTACCCGCAGGTATCGGGTACCATTTCCAAAGTGTGCGTTAAAGAGGGTGAAGTAGTTCGCCAGGGACAGTTGTTGTTCATTATCGACCAGGTGCCCTACAAGGCAGCCCTGCAAACCGCAAAAGCCAACGTCGCAGCTGCCGAGGCCAGCGTAGCCACCGCTCAATTGACCTACGACAGCAAAAAAGAGCTGTTCGCCAAGAACGTCGTTTCGCAGTTCGACCTGCAAACTTCCCAGAACAACCTGCTGACGGCAAAATCCCAGTTGGCACAGGCCGAGGCACAGCTCGTCAATGCGGCCAACAACCTCTCCTATACCGAAGTGAAAAGTCCGTCCAACGGCGTAGTCGGTGTCCTGCCGTATCGTGTGGGTGCCCTGGTGAGCGCATCGATTCCCCAACCGCTGACCACCGTATCGGACAACTCCGATATGTACGTTTATTTCTCCCTGACGGAGAATCAACTGCTCGACCTGACCCGTGAATACGGCTCGATGGACAAAGCGCTGGCGGCGTTGCCGAACGTGCAGCTTGTGCTCAACGACGGATCGCTTTACTCCCAGGAGGGACGCATCGAATCGATCAGCGGCGTGATCGACACTTCGACGGGCAGCGTACAGCTTCGCGCCGTATTCCCCAATCCCGGACGCTTGCTTCACAGCGGTAGCTCGGGTAATGTCCTGTTGCCGCACATCTACAAAAACGTAGTCACCGTTCCGCAAGTCGCTACCTTCGAATTGCAGGACAAGAAATTCGTTTATAAGGTCGAGAACGGCGTAGCCACCTCGCAGAATATCACCGTATCGCCCCAGAGCGACGGCAAGAATTTCATCGTCACCGCCGGACTCACCCCGGGCGAAGTCATCGTGACCGAAGGCGTCGGTCTGATGCGCGAAGGAACCCCGATCAAACCCAAAGGAGCCGCAACGACCGCGACCGCTCCTGCAGAACAACCTACAAAAGAGCAGTAAAATATGACACTAAAACATTTCATAGACCGCCCGGTATTGGCGGCGGTCATTTCCATCGTAATCGTCCTGGGCGGTATTATCGGTGTTGCGACGCTCCCCGTCGAGCAGTACCCCGACATCGCGCCCCCGACGGTGATGGTGCGTGCCAGCTATCCGGGCGCCAGCGCCGAAACCATCCAGAAGAGCGTCATCATTCCGCTTGAGGAGGCTATCAACGGCGTGGAAAATATGATGTACATCAAATCCGAAGCATCGAATGCCGGTAGCGGATCGATCACGGTTTATTTCAAACAGGGCACCAACGCGGATATGGCGGCCGTCAACGTACAGAATAAAGTAGCGACGGCAACCGGATCGCTCCCTGCCGAAGTTACAAAAATCGGTGTTACGACCATGAAGCGTCAGTCTTCGATGCTGAAAGTTTTCACGCTAAGCAGTCCAGACGATTCATACGATGAAAATTTCTTGTCGAATTACCTCAATATCAACATCAAACCGCGCATCCAGCGTATCCAGGGCGTCGGAGAATTCTTTGCTCTCGGTGGCGATTATGCAATGCGTATCTGGATGAAGCCGGACGTCATGGCCCAGTACAAGTTGATTCCTTCGGACATTACAGGCGTTCTGGCGGAACAAAACATCGAATCGGCAGCCGGTATGTTCGGCGAGAACTCAGATAACACGTTCCAATATACCATGAAATACCGTGGCCGTAAAATGACACCTGAAGAGTTCGGGGAGATCGTAATCCGAGCTACTTCTGACGGTCAGGTACTGCGTCTGAAAGATGTGGCAGACATTGAATTGGGACAGGACTCCTATGCTTATCACGGTATGGTCAATGGTCATCCCGGCGTTTCGGCGCTCGTCTTCCAGACCGCAGGCACGAACGCCACACAAACCGTCGAGGAAATCGACGCGATGCTCGATGAAATTGCAACCGAACTCCCTAAAGGCGTAGAGATAACCCACTTGATGAGCGTGAATGACTACCTGTACGCCTCGATCCACGAAGTGATCAAAACCCTGATCGAGGCCATCATCCTCGTCATTTTAGTGGTTTACGTCTTCCTGCAGGATATACGCTCGACGCTGATCCCGACCATTTCGATCCTCGTGTCGCTGGTGGGTACGTTCGCTTTCCTTTCGTTCGCGGGCTTCTCGATCAACCTGCTGACCCTCTTCGCGCTGGTGCTCGCCATCGGTACGGTGGTGGACGACGCGATCATCGTCGTCGAAGCCGTCCAGGCACGCTTCGACAGCGGCTACAAGTCATCGTACCTGGCTACGGTCGATGCCATGGGCGGCATCACTTCGGCCATCATCACCTCGACGCTGGTCTTCATGGCCGTGTTTATCCCGGTGTCGATGATGGGCGGAACCTCAGGTACGTTCTATACGCAATTCGGTATCACGATGGCCGTCGCCGTCGGTATCTCCGCACTCAACGCACTGACTCTTTCCCCGGCGCTCTGCGCCCTGTTGCTCAAACCCTATGTAGATGAAGACGGCAATGTGAAGAACAACTTCGCGGCCCGGTTCCGCAAGGCTTATAATACGGCCTTCAGCGCCGTGCTCAAGAAATACCAGCGCGGTGTCATGGTATTCATCAAGCACAAATGGCTCACCTGGGCAACGCTGGGTCTGGCAATGATCGGGCTGGTGCTGCTGATGAACAACACCAAAACCGGTCTGGTACCCGACGAGGACCAGGGTACGATCATGATCAACGTAACGACGGCTCCGGGTAGCTCGCTCGCCGAAACCAACAAGATAATGGGCAAAGTAGGCGAGCGTCTGAAAAGCATTCCCCAGATCCGCGACTTCCAGCAGGTAGCCGGTTACGGTATGATCGCCGGACAGGGAAACTCGTACGGTATGTGCATCGTCAGACTGAAAGACTGGTCGGAGCGTCCCGACAAGGCCGACGCCGTGAATGCCGTAATCGGCCAAATCTATGCCCGGACCGCCGACATCAAGGACGCGCAGATCTTCGCCGTCGCTCCCCCGATGATCACCGGTTACGGTACTTCGACCGGTTTCGAAATGTATCTGCAAGACCAGACGGGCGGCGACATAACGGACTTCTACAACATCTATTTGCAATACATCTATGCGCTCAACCAACGGCCGGAAATCCAGATGGCCTATTCGACCTTCAACATCAACTTCCCGCAGTATATGGTGGACATCGATGCGGCGAAGGCCAAGCGCGCGGGTATCTCTCCGACAGAGATTCTTTCGACCCTTTCGGGCTACTACGGCGGACAGTACGTGTCGAACATCAACCGCTTCTCGAAAGTATATCGCGTGATGATCCAGGCCGATCCGAAATACCGACTCGATCCCGAATCGCTCAACAACGTGTACGTGCGGATGCAGAACGGCGAAATGGCACCGATCAGTCAGTTCGTCAAGCTCACCAAGGTATATGGATCGGAGGTATTGAGCCGCTTCAACATGTATAACAGTATCGCCATCAGCGGTACCGTCGCCGACGGATACTCGACCGGCGATGCGATCAAGGCCATCGAGGAGGTAGCGGAACAGGTGCTGCCCAAGGGTTATGGCTACGACTTCGGCGGACTTACGCGCGAGGAGAGTCAGACAGGTAGCAACACGGCGATCATCTTCGGTATTTGCATCATCCTGATCTACCTGATTCTGAGTGCTCTTTACGAGAGCTTCCTGATTCCTTTCGCCGTCATTCTGGCCGTACCGTGCGGTCTGCTGGGTTCGTTCATTCTGGTCAAGCTCATCGGACAGGAGAACAACATTTACCTCCAGACGGGTCTTATCATGATTATCGGTCTGTTGTCGAAAACCGCGATTCTGATTACGGAGTACGCGGCAGACCGCCGCAAGTCGGGCATGAGCCTCTCGCAGGCCGCCTTCTCGGCCGCCAAAGCCCGTCTGCGTCCTATCCTGATGACCGTGCTGACCTGCGTGTTCGGTATGATCCCGCTGGTAATCGCAACGGGTGTGGGCGCCAACGGTAACTCGACCCTCGGTTCGGGCGTCGTCGGCGGTATGATCGTCGGTACGTTGGCTCTGTTGTTCCTTGTGCCGTCCCTGTTCATCGTCTTCCAGCACCTGCAGGAGAAGGTCAAACCGATCCAATTCACGAACACTCCCGACTGGATGATCGAAGCCGAGATCGAAGACAGCAAAAAAGAAAACGAAGAGAAGAAGTAAACCATGAAAAAGCTAATCATCATACTTGCCGCAGCCGCCATGGCTGGCTGCGGCATTTACAAGCCCTACACGCGCCCGGAAGAGATCAAAACCGACGGGCTTTACGGCCAGGGAGTCGAAACGGTCGATACGATGACCCTGGGTAACATTTCCTGGCAGGAGATGTTCACCGATCCCTACCTGCAACAGCTCATTCAGCAGGGACTGGACAACAACACCGACCTCCAGTCGGCTTACTGGCGCGTAAAAGAGGCGGAAGCGACGCTGAAGTCGGCACGCCTGGCATACCTGCCCTCGTTCAACTTCGCTCCGAACGGAGGCGTGAGCAGCCTGACCAACCCTTGGAACGCCACGTGGACCTACACCGTTCCCGCAACGGCCAGCTGGGAGGTCGATATTTTCGGCAAACTCACCAACAGCAAGCGCCGGGCGAAAGCTCTTCTCGCACAAAGCCAGGAGTACCAACAGGCTGTCCGCACGCAGGTCATCGCCTCCGTCGCCAATCTCTACTACACGCTGCTGATGCTCGACGCTCAGTACGAGATATCTTCAGAAACCGCTGAAAAATGGCTCGAAACCGTCAATACGATGCGGGCCATGAAAGAGGCGG
>ERZ779942.1238-NODE-1238-length-13328-cov-4.35327_pt1 | contig 13328 bp, 20 predicted proteins | sample MGYA00511941_ERZ779942 | MGnify/ENA primary metagenome ERZ779942 (study PRJEB29588, sample SAMEA2148265) | human gut metagenome | biome: human gut; feature: human-associated habitat; material: faeces | place: Denmark | collected 2008/2010 ... | reverse complement strand
AAGGCCAGCAACGCCGCGCCGATGGGCGCACCGAGGACGCCGCCCTCCCAGAAATAGGTGCCGCCGCGGGTGAACAGCATCTTGATGACTTCCCACGCGCTGAGACCTTCGACGTTCAGTTTGGAGAAAATGACCGGTACGCTGGCGCAGAGCACGCCCATGAGCGACACCTTACCTGCAAACAGCGCCACGCGGTAGCCAGAGGCCAGCAGGTAGGCAAGGTAGAGCAAAAACGGCCCGACCAGGTAGGTCGTGACGCCGAAAATGCCGAAATACCAGCTGCGCAGCGTGCGCCAGACATTTTGTCCGGGTACAAGCACCAGCGCAACGCAGAGCAACCCCAGCCCCACCAACAGCACACTGCGGGCAAGGTTCGGGGTTTCGGCGCGGCGCTGGGCGCGGCTGGATGCCTGACGGCTGCGGGCAGATGATGCGGAACGCGACGACGAAGAACGCCCGGCGCTGCTGCGGGAAGAACCCGAGCGCGACGAGGAACTTGTACGTTTTTTGCTGCCGGAGCCGGAAGCGGATTTTTTACCGGAACGAGATTGTGCCATGTTTCAGTGATTCCCTCTCTTGTTACTCAGTACATATATAATAGGAAGTCTGCGGTCACAGCAGACTGATAAGGACATACGACTTTTATTTTATCACGATTAGAAAATCTTGTAAAGCGAATTGGGGCGACAGACGATTACAAAAAAATAAATCCCCGCCCTGAGGGATGGGCGGGGATTTAAAGAAAGGAGGAGAAGAACACATGAAAAATGTGGTTAAAGCTATTTGACTTGGGGTTCATTTAGCTTGCAACTAAATTGTAACTGTTTTGTCATCGAATGTCAATAGCAAATTGTAAATCTTTTGTCATTTTTCAATTTGTTCACATTTGCAAGGAGTCTGTTTGCTACGTAAATAAAAAATGAGCGTAAATACGTAGATAATAAAATCGGACAAATTTCACGAAACCCAAATAACCAAACAACAAAAATTTTATTACACCACACTTACACCATTTTAGAAAACGAGCCTTAGATATGACAAATCAAAAGACATAGACGAGCTTATCATCATCATGGTAGGTTCGTCTATTTTTTCTGGTTGCCAGCTAAAAATAGGGATAGCCTCTCATCAAGGTCATCCCTATTTTTTTGCGTTTTCTTTCAGCAGCGTTACCGCCACCTATTCGGCTTGTGGTATCCGCATAACCCACGGTCTGGCTCTGCAATCGACTGATACCGACCAAGCCCACTGCTTCACAGCCTTGCAGTTTTGGTAGGCTCTGCAACATCTATCATCTGTTGAACAGATACTCCTGGATATCATTGAACGCGCTCTGCATCTGTTCAACATTATTGCCGTTCAGCGCATGGCCCAGTAAAGCAAAGTTTGCCCGCAGCAGCATATTCATACTATTCTCCTGGGCATCCAGTCGCGCCTTATCTCGTTTGAACAGGTCCATGTACTGACTATCCTTACTTGCAAGCAAATCTTTAACAGCATCGACTTCGCCAGACATCTTTGTGATTTTCTCTTCCAGATTCTCAATCTTCACATCCTGCTCATGGTTCGGTTTCTTCAGAAAAGTGTTAAACTTTACTAGCACAGCGATGGCAGTGCCAATACCGGCAATCGCGCCGCACACGCTCAGGATCCACGTGACAGCGTCGGCCAGTGTAAAAGCAAATTCAGGATTCGGCATTACTGCTCACCTGCCCCTCGTGAGCAGAATCGGCTTCGCCTCGTTTCATCGCGTCATAAGCCGCCTGGGCAATGCTGCGTGCCTGCTCTTCAGTAATTTTGATACCAGCCTGCTTTGCAAGCTCCATGATAATATCAGCGGCCTTTTTATTCTTTTCCTCACCAGTCATGCTGTCAAAATACTGCTTTATGTAACGGCAAGCAGCCTCACCCCATTTCATAAGCAAAGGATAAGACTCCAACATAGTAAGCGCATTATTGATAGCGCCAGCAGCTTGAGGAAAAACATACTTCCCAAGCAGAAAAAAGCAGATACTCGCAAAACCTACGACCACATAGAAAATTCCCTGCTCCATATTACTCCTCCATATCATTCGGGCACATTACACCGTCGGTGTCATCCCCAAGCTGCAATTCCTCAGCATCGCCAGCTTTCGACTTATGTTCCTGCACTTTGATCCAGGCATTGCACAGGTTCTCAGCACTCAGCGCGGCGAACAGCCCGGCATTAAAGCTGTAATCCGGTAGCTGTCCAATAACAAAGCACAGCACCATGTACACAACGGCATATACAATCGTGGCACCCATCGTAAACACAATGACCTTCTTAGAAAATCGCATCGCGTTAAAATTTTCTCCCATATCAATCACCGCCTATCAAGTATGACTGGCGACCGCAGCAGGGCCAACATAGCCATAGGGGGTCTTATACCAGCCATTGACAATATCACTGTAACCAATCGTCACAACCTTACCAGTCTTTGCGTCCGGACTCTGAATCACACCAACACTGGCATAGTTCGTGCCGGGACCTTTGCGTACATTCCAGCGTCCAGCTTTAAACACGATCGCCTTCTGTGCAGGTTTGGGCGCATGGGTTACAGTAGTACCGCCTGTGTAAGCCTTGTAGCACCAGTTCACATCACAGTTACCATTGATACCGGCAACAGACCCCTTACTGCTGTACTGCCACATTTGGCACTTCCCTTTTTGATTGACGCCATCACGGTAGTCCGCCAGCCACAGGTCATAAGCAGCCAGCTTGGTCATGTCCAGATAAGCTGCCTTGTAGCTCGTATAGGTGTACAGCATCGGCTTGTACCCACGCTGGTCGATGATGTCCAGCCCACGCTTTACCAATGCGGTCAGCTTGCCCTTGCCAATGGCCGCGACAGTTTTATCCTCAACGTCCAGCGCCACAGGGTACTGAATGGTTTTGCCCTCCAGCATTTTGAACAGCAATTCCAGTTCTTTGTTCTGTGTGGTCTCGTCCTGCGCATAGGTATAAAAATAGACGCCAACGGGAATGCCATTCTCGCGTGCGCCTTTATAGTTCTGTTCAAATGTCGGGTCAAGATAAATGCCCGCGCTGTTTGTAGATACAGCTCTCAGCATCGCAAATTTCACACCGGCAGCTGCAACCTTGCGCCAGTTGATGTTGCCCTGGTAGCGCGAAACATCAACACCCCACAGCTCTACCTGTGCATTGTCAGCAGGTTGCTTGTTCGCGCTTGCTGGCTTATCGCTCTCCCCCACGCTTTTGTCTACACTATGTTCGCCAGTACGGAAAGTAAACACCGATGCGTTGGCCTTGGTGAAATCGTCATCCAACCATACCAGCGGATTCGTGCGCTTGTTCTTCCAACGCACCTCAAAATGCAAGTGTGCGCCAAAGCTATTGCCTGTGTTGCCACTATATCCAATCACTTCACCAGCCTTAACGACCTGTCCCTGCTTGACATTGATGGTATTCAGGTGCGCGTACAGGGTGTGCAGCGTGCCGCCGTTCCAGTTTGCGTGGCGAATTTTAATCATGTTGCCGTAGCTGTTCGTGTCGCCCTGCGTGCGCTTGCCGTTCCAGTGGTATACGATTTCTACAGTACCATCCTCCGCCGCCATAACTGGTGTCCCTACGATAGCTCTCATATCAATAGCCTGATGTAAGCTGCCATCATTGTAGTACCAGCCTTGCGTCAGAATATGCTTCGCCAAAGGCCAGTTCAAACACACTTCTCCATTTTTTAGCCTCATAAACATCCCTCCTAAATAAAAAAAGAACCCCTACTGCCGCACAGCAGTAGGGTTAAGTAAGCAAAATATTTATTTCATGAACGTCGCGTCTTACATTATTGAATCTCAACACTAAATGGCATGTAAGATATCAACGTGCCTCTAAACCATGACGGTATGGTTACATTTGTAACATTTCCATCAGCACTTGTTGTCATAGTGTTCAATAAGTGTTTGTTTATAAAGTTACTGCCACCAACAAGTGAAGCAAAACAATTTCCAAGACTTGACCCGGCAATAATAAACACAAATTGTTCAGTGCTGGACAAGGTTATTTTCATCGTTCTGCTGTCTCCGCCTGTGTTTGGTATAGATATCATATAGGATTTTGTTCCACCGTGATCGTTGCAATAAACAGAATTATTTTTGTCTGCTTTATTACTCAGCGCATCCCCAACCGCCTTAGCGTCGGCGGCTACTGCGCTTTTCGTTAATGTTTCGTCGGGGGGGGGTGTAACTTCCCTTGATTACATTTCCCATAAGACTCTCCTTAGATTTTATAAAAGGATCAAGCTGTCCGCTGCCATATATAGCAGGTAATATATTTATTGACAATGGGCATGGGTTGACCAGAACCAGTATAGCTTACATATTCTGATTGACCTGTAATATTAGTTCGTTCAATACTACGCATCGCGAAATAATCGTCCGTAGATCCTGACTGATATCCATTTTTTATTGCAACACCATTAGCCGTATGTGTATGTCTTGGCATCTGCGCTACCGTCTGCACCACTTCCCAAGCACCACCTGTTTCCCCGGCGGGGTGACTCGCATCTGCTGCCCGCAGCATACAATCTGTAATCTGCACCCAGCTCGTCCCCGGCCAACGTTCACTTGGTGCCGCCTTATTCATTGTCGTCAATATATCGCCCACCCAGTACGGGCAGTTGTTCGGAGCTATGATGACTGACTTCATACAGCCACCTTGTGCAAACTGCACAGAGCTACACTAAGATAGCCCCCCCCCCGGACATATAACATAAATTCGTCATTTTGCTCAATCCTCCAAATGGTTTATAATTTAAAAATCACTGTATAGCTCCAGCCATACGACTGCGGAACTGTCAGCGTACTGCCAGAGAACGACATATACCCAGTACCGTCGCCTTCTGGTAGCTGCTTATCAAAATTGGTAAGCGTCCATATACCCCAATGGTTTGCTAAGATACCGATATTACCAACCGTCTTGCTGGCAGAACCACCATTGACAGTTAAAATAAGCAGTATTCTATTATTGGCCAGGATACCGGACACATCAATGTTTTTGCTGTAGCTAGATAAGACCGGCTCTAGCTTACGATTCAGCGCATCTCCCACTACAGCCGCATCCGCCGCAACGCCGTCCTGCGTTAAAGTTTTATCGGGGGGGGGTATTCTCCTTAATTGATTTTCCCATAAAGAACTCCTTTTCTTACGCCGTTCGTCGCCACATATTTGTGACATAATACGGCGGCATATTATTATGAGGCTGGTCGCCACCAAAGCTACTAAACGGCCAAGAGCCAATTCCGTCACCAGTATTACCGTTCATCTGTAACGCCCAGTACGGGTCACCTTGCTTATTGGTGTATTCCCAATCACAATTTGCATTAGGCCGAATTACCGGCAATTCCGCTTCTGTCAGCTTATGACTTTCTTCACCACCGGTCACGCCAACACTCCTGCCACTGCCAGACCCAAATAAAAATCGTCCTTCCATCTTGACCCAACTTGTTCCGGGCCAAAATACAGAAGGACTTTCACTTCCATCATAAAAACACCACATACCAACCGGGAATGGGCATTTCATTCCATCAGCAACGCCTCTTCCCATCTCACCGCACCACACTTTCGCAGAATGCGTCGGAGGTACTATGCTTTAGTACCCCCAGATTTTTGTAAATACTATTCATAGTTCCCTCCAAAAGATAAATCAGTAAGTTCTAAATACGTGCCAGCCTGTTTTCAGATGAATAATCGACCCTTTTGGATATTTCAAATTATCGACTATATCATAAATGTTCGCTAGCGCTACACAGTTAGCATATTGGTAATTGCCCCAATCTGTTCCCATAAGCAGCATACCAACACCGCAGATATTGCTCTGCCCGGCGATATTGCCAGCCATCAGGGTTTTATTATAGATACTCGGTTCCGTTGTGCCATTATAGGCCAGTGCAAATGCGGCGTGTTCTGGTATGCATTTGTCATCGTATCCAGTCTGAAACTGTATGGCGATAAACAGGTAATAGTTGCCGGTCCAGCGACTTGCTGTAATCTTCCCACTGCCATTGTGATACCCGGCGGGTATGGTGTAGCTACCACCTGGGGATAATGTTGCTGTTTTCGCACCATTATCCACCATCGTACCAGTCTTGATTCCCTCATCCGCACCGGCATAGAACGTTTTACCAGTCAACACATTGCTTGCCGTTGCCGTAGCATCAGACACATCCGCGCCGCTTGCACACATCAAATTCAAAGCCATCAGTACACCTCGCTTTCGCAAGGCATACTCAGGATACTGTCATGCAGTACCCCCCCCACACACATGCTGGGAATTTCAAATAGTTCATAAACAATATCCTCCAAAGTGAATCAGTAAACCATGTAGAGCTTCCATAGCACACCAATAGCACATTGCCCACTGGTTCCGAACATTACCGAACCCATAGTAACTACGCCATTACTTGCATTGTAAGAAATAAAATCGCCGCTAGTTCCACTGCCACTCCATTCAACGCCATTGCCCTTCCAGGCATATGGCACCGCATAAAAGTTGCTGCGGCTTAATCTACTATAGATGCTCGGATAATTTGACTTTACGTTATAGGTAAAAGACGACCAGTAACCACTGTGCTGTCCCAGATAAACCATGCTATAGCTTCTGTTTCCTGTGACCTTCCCGCTCCCGTTATGATACCCAGCAGGTATTGTCACACTTCCGCCTGGGTTGACGCTACTGTTCCACGCACCTCTGTTTGTCATCGTACCGCCAAATTTAAGCCCATTAGAACTGGATGCACTCACGCCAGACAAAACGTGTCCAGAACTCGCATTGCCCAAATTAGAAGCGCTAATGCCAAGTCCGCCTTCTGTGTATCCGCTCTTTTTGTACATCCATATCTTAGAGCCTTCCAGTGTCAGTTTCTCTGCATCAGGCCAACGCCCATTGTTTACCATCGTACCGGTCAACAAGGTCCCGCTGCTATCGACCGCAGTCTTGTCTTTTAAAATATCTCCCGCACCAGCCGTTGTACTCGGCAGCGCATATGTACCCGTAACCAGCTCACCATCGCCGTTATAGGCTGTCTTGCCGGATTTGATATCCCCGGCCCCTGCGGTTGTAGTATCCAGTACAGCACCACCGGCACTCATAAGATCAATCGCCATACTATCTCACCTCACTTCCTGTTTTGATGTAAAAATTTATTCGCTTATCGTTATATTTGGGTTACTCCAAAATACAAACACGCGACCCCAGCTGCCCACGCCGGATTCGCCGGTAATTGTTCCGTTGGAATGTGTCAGACTGCCGGAACCATGGATGGTATTTGTTGAAATATCTCTGCTTGGCCCTCTCCATACAAGCGTAGAGACGAACAAGTCTCCGTTCTGGCCTATCACATATATCAAAAAATATATTCGATAATGCTGTGTGGTTGTATCTTCGTTCGCTGTGATTTTAAATGTAAAGTTAGTTCCACTCATGCCAAGTACATTAGAACACAGTCCGCCCACCTGCCTACCAACCGCACTGATTTGTTCTGTCACACCTGCAATCTTATTTCCAACCACCGCCGCATCCGCAGGCGATCCAGCCAAACTCAGCGTTTCATCTGCGGGGGGGTATTCTTCAATACTCTTCCCATAGCTTACACCCCATATTTCTCGCCGGTAATTTCCTCGTACTGCTCTTCTGTGATAACACCCTTTTTCACGGCATTCTTCACCATAGCCTTGTTCCACAGCTTGGGATACCAGCGCTTAATTTTCTCGAACATAGTTTCACCTCGTTATCATTAAAGCATCACGCAATGCGTCGCCAGCGATACACAGTGCGGTAAGGCTGCATATTGTTGTGTGATTGCGAACTACCACAATCATTAGTCTTACCCATATGTACATGAGCAGTATGACTTGGGTCTCCTCCAAATGCTTTTGGATTGCTCCAAGACGTAATAAAATATTCATATTCAGACATTGAGTCATCATCCCAACCGGACCATCCACTCGCTAATACATATACAACATGTGAATGGTTCGGTATCTCATAAGTCGTCAACACATGGTTTTCCTCGCCACCCTCGCTGCCAATTCCATGCCCGCTGCTCACACCAATCAATACCCGACCGGAGCCATAATCCTCCCACGTACCATACCCAAAATAATCATGTACCTTATCAGCCGTACTCAAATCCGGCGCATCCGTGATTCCTGTTGGATCAAACTCAAAAATATAACCTAGAGGGAGTTGTACCCCCCCCCTCAAAACATTTCTGCCCATATCACTTGCCCTCGCTGTCAGCTGCCGCAGTATCCGTGGTAGTGGAATCCTTTGTATCAGTAGCATCCGTGCTCTCGGCGGTGTCTGTGCCAGAGTTATCCTTACTGTCAGCAGAACTATCCGCAGTATCTCCAGCACCAGCGCTATCAGCACCGTTCGCGTCTGTATCACCAGCACCAGTATCCTCTCCAGAACCACTCTCGCTCTCGTCGATCATCAGCGTATCCGTCATCATGGCGGTGTAAGTGACCTGGGCGTCGATTGCGTCAATACGTGCAATTTTCTCTGCCTGCTCCGCTTCCGCAGCAGCCTTTTCCGCAGCCTCTTTTTCAGCCGCTTCCTGCATCTTACGCATTTCTTCCGCTTCAGCAGCCTTGCGCTCTTCCTCGGCTTTCTTGTCCGCCGCGATCTTAGCAAGCTCTTCCTCGGTGTAGGGCACGTACTTCTGCACGTCCTCCCACTCATCCCAGGCAGCCTTGGCCGCAACGTCCTCCACCTCATGGCGCAGACCCTTCGGATTCTCCAGCGACACAGTGCCTTCCATAACTTCCAAATGAAAAACCCGCTCAACAGCCTCGTGGTGCTCCACAAGATGTCGGGCAGGTTCCAAACGACCTTTTTCCAGGTCAGGATTTTTTAATTCAGTTGTAAGGGATTCATCAAAAATCTTCATCTTTCCCTCCTCGATAAAATTATTATTCTATACGTTCCCAGTAAACACGGGTAATGTAGGGCGGCATATTGTTATGGGGCTGGTCGCCGCCAGTTGGTAATATGACATTTGTATCAACTATATTGCTATTGGAAGCGATCATCTGAAATGGATAAAGTGAAACATTTCGAGAGTTGCCATTTGTAGACACTGCTTCATGCCTATGACTCGGCATCTCATCAGTTGTCAATTTGTGTTTTTCCTCACCGCCAGTCTCTCCGACTGCGTGCCCGCTGGATGCAGCTAAAATAAACCGTCCTTCCAGCTTTTGCCACTTCGTACCAGGCCACACACTCTCCGGAGCAAAACTCGTATCACTCGTGTAAAATCCCATGCCTACAAACCATGGGCACACAACACCGTTCTTTGGCAGTTTGCTCATACCACCACCCGATGCCGCACATCAAGGGTTACTCTGTCACGAGTACCCCCCCCCACGCAAATAAACCCTTGTTCATTTCACATACCTCCATCACCGCGCATACCAGTAAACAGTAATGTCACAGCTTGGTTTCTTCGCTGCATTGACCGTAATAACAGTCTTATCATTGCCATCCACCGTCGTGACTTGTACCGTCTTAGAACTGCCGTTGATAATGCTTAACGCCTTCAGCAGTTCCTTGTTCGTGTCGTTGCTGTCCGTGGTTTGCGCCAATGGTGCGCTCAAATTCATGCTCGGTGTCAGAATAGGCCCACCATCCACGGCTGTGATATCTGCAGTCTGTGTGTGATAGTCTGACCGCGAGGAAGCACCACCTTTCCACGCATCCACAGCAAAAGTAGCCTTATACAGCCACATACCATTTCCGGCCTCCTGTACCTTGCTCACGACCTTACCTTTGCCGTTGCCAACATACAGTACGCCCTCGCTATCTACAGCCGGTTCTCCATATTCCAATGTAGGCGGTGCTTTTGCGGCCAAGTCGGAACTCTTGCCGCCACCCTGCCTTTTAAAATAAACAGTGCTCACTACGCACCTCCTTTATTGTGTAATTGTGTCAATTATAGGTTTACGAATTGATACACATATAGTGACCCATTATAGCTATCGGTCAAAAATACAAGATTGTTGGATGTATCAATCTTCAATGTCTTTACATGGTCGCTAGGTACGATTGCCACAGCTCCGGCTTCACCGGATGATGTACCGCTATACTCTCCACGATGTAACAAATACAATCCACGGCATTCCGTATGTGCGCCATGGAAATATACACACAAGTACACACCATGTCCAACAGCCTGTGTACCATTACTGTCAAACGTACAAATATATTTCAATCCACCATATTTCACATTGATTAAATTATCAATTTTCGTTTGCGCATCCGCCACGCTCTCTTGCAATGTCTCAATCTCTTCTTTGCCAACGCTATGTTTTACATCTTGCATCTGTTCACCTCATTCCTAAAGCATAGACATATTTACTGATATACTTATCTCCTCGAGTGTTCTCCTTTACTTAATGCAGAAATACGGGCGAACGCCAAGAACAGTGGTAGCGTATTCGTAGTTTGCAATACCTTCGTAATTGACACTGGCGAAATGGTTAGCAGTAATAACGTCTCTTAACCACCATGTCGAGCGACTGTAAATACGACTCGGCTCGTGCTGGAATAACGGCAACTGGGATTTCTCTACATAGCGGTTAGCCGGAACATTGCTACCGTCAGATACAGGGGAGAAAATGCCACTGCCGTAGACCATCTGCTCGCACATAAGGTCTACTTCGGAATCGTACCATGCGCCGTCAAAAGCACGACCATTCTTAACGGCGTTCGTCAGACGGATTCTGTGTTTTAGAACATGACCGCTGAACGCACTCTTGACAGTGGTCTTAGCCCGTTCAAGATTGCTCTTGTACATATCAGAATCCACATAACCGCCAGCCGTAGTATTCGCCGCACCACCTTCGTAATTGCCGGAGCTGGTGTTGTGCATTTGTGCGTTGTACAGGCAAGTGTCCGGCACGATAACAACATGGTGGTCGGTACAAGCAGCATATTGAGGGTATATATCGCCGCAGTTTAAAAAATAATCAAACGCCGCGATACGGTAGTTGATGCCGTCCTTGTTCCAGTAGTCCCCGATGTACAAATCATCAAACGCGCCTGCGTCAATAGCTGCGTACTCTGCCTCTGTAGGCTCAGTGCCAAGTCGTTTGCCCCGATACACAGCGTTGTGCGCCCCCGCGTTGGGGGCCGTCATGATTCGCAGTAGGTCGTCTCTGCTAGCTTCAAGGTACGGATTGTTCGTTACTCCACTCATACACTTACCTCCAAAACAACCACAGCACTGTTCGCATAAAACTTAGATTTCATCATGTCATCAACCCCCAACGTACCACTACATCACAGCTCGGTTTCTTCTTCACAAGCGTAGTCACTGTTCCGCTGCCCGTCTCCGTGCATCCGTCGCAAATCACGCCAAGCGCAGTCTGCAGGGTCAAATCCGTCGCCGCAACGCCGGTACTCTGTACACTGCCAGCCGTTAAGAACTCCGAGTTCTCTGTCACATCCGGGGCATTCTCTGTCTCCGCCACAAGCGCCACAGTCTGCTTATAGTTGTAGCCATTAGCCTTCTCCGCACTTGATGCATCTGTCCAGCCATCCACGGTATAGCTTGCCTTGTAAATACCCAGCTGCGGCGTAGTTGCATACTCGGTCACACTCACGCCGGGGCCTTCGTCGATGACCACTACCACATCACTGGTCGGGGCTGTACTCGCATAAAAACTAATGCCGCCCTCATAGTTCTCCATCAACGCGATCTGCCTAAAGCTGTCCGTAATATGTGTCTTGGTCGAAAATTCAACGACACTGCTTTCCTTCATTCCATCCACAGCAACCTTAGCACGCTGCGTGTAGGTTTCCACAGTATTGTCGCTCATGGCAACACTGTAACTACCCTTCGTCCAGGCACTGGCCGGAATCGTCACCTTGATCTGCCGTACCCGCGCCTGATTAACAGGGTCAATTACATTAGCCACGATTTCGTCAATTTTTTCCTTGACATTTACATTGTTCTCGCCATCATACTGCACCAGGCTTGCATAGGTCGGGTAGGCATAATGCTTGTCGCCCACCTTAATGCCGGTGCTGCTCTTATATAACTCGCTCACATCAGCACCTCCTTAGTAAGCCCCGCCGTCAATATAGTCGCAAGTAGACTTGTATTCTTCCAGCGTCGTCTCTTCGCTGTCGTGCATACACAATTTATCCAACACGATCGCATCTGATTTCTCTTTGTCCGCAGCACTCATCAATCCGGCCACCGTCTGCGTAGCCTCGTTGTAGGTCGTATCCTGCGTGGTAAATTCCCCAGTCGTACCGTCGCCGCGTGTGTAGGTCACAACACGCCCATCCACTTCCATCTTGCGGATATAGCCTGTAATAGCCTGGTCCTGGGCATCATTCACAGCCTTCTCTGCACTTTGGGCCGTCACGGCAGATTTAACTTTCTTTTCGCTGTCTGCCGTATTATCGACCTTATCCAGCCCAACGTCAGTTTTCGTCAAAGCCCGGAATGTCGCAGGGCCATTAGTATTCGGCGGCGCAGCAAGCACGGTGCCTTTATCGCGCTCTTCCGTTACATCGTAATATTCTGTGTGTTTGTGGTCTTTTGGGGCCTTGTCGTCGATCATGCCTTTCAGCACTTTGCCCTGCGCGGCAGCCAGGCTCTCGTCAGCCGCTTCACTGTCCAGGTTGTTCTGCACTCCGCGCCAGGTATCTTCCTCGGGCGGCACATACCCCAGCGCATCGGTCACATTCTTATTGGTCAGCGATACTGTACCGCCAGTCGCGGTAATATTTGCACCAATGCGCACACCGCCTAACTCTTTATCTGTAGCTGCGGGCAGCGTATATTTGTTGGCACCTTCCTCAATGCCATTCAGCTTTTTCTTGTCTTCGGCACTTTGCAGGCCGTCTTCTGTCTCTGTTGCAACACCATATTTATAGTTCAACCGGACCCAGTCGCCCAGATACAACCACATTTCACCATCCGGCAGGCAGTAGACCTTCCCGTTCAGCGGGGCCAGCGGCAGTTCTGTCACATTAAAAACATCGTGTCCAACCTGCGTGCGTCCGCTTGCCGTGTCATGGTAGATGTTGCCGGTGTCATAGCAGAAAACAAGCTGCCCCTCCACAATAGGAGTGGTTTCCAGCTTTGATTGGTTCACTTCCCTCAATGATAGATTCGCCATTTTCCATCTCCTATCATTATCAAAAAATAAAGCCGCCCCACCAATTACGGCAGAGCGGCTCTATAACCTTACTTCTCTAGGTCAGCCTGTGTCGATCAGGCAATGGTCTGCCAGGCCACAGCAGCCTCAACAGCCTTCACGCGGCCATCCACGGC
>ERZ779942.1229-NODE-1229-length-13403-cov-8.46104_pt1 | contig 13403 bp, 9 predicted proteins | sample MGYA00511941_ERZ779942 | MGnify/ENA primary metagenome ERZ779942 (study PRJEB29588, sample SAMEA2148265) | human gut metagenome | biome: human gut; feature: human-associated habitat; material: faeces | place: Denmark | collected 2008/2010 ... | reverse complement strand
CTACAACAGCTTCTCAGGCTACACAGCCGACAACAGCAAGACCTACACAGCCGACAACAGTAAGACCTACACAGCCGACAACAGCAAGACCTACACAGCCGACTACAGTAGCTCCGACAACACAGTCACCTACACAGGGCACAAACCTTAATATCTCAAGTAAATCTAACTACTTCTCAAATGCAAATGTAACATTTAAGAAGGGCGATACAGTTTGTCTTGAGTACATTGTAGATTCATCAATGAATCTTGTAAATGCAGAGTGGACACTTACTTACGATAACACAAAGCTCGCTGTTGATAAGGAGCGTTCAGCTAAGCTTATGCCATATGTTACTAACGAGGTTACTAACATTATTGACGCTAAGGGCACAATCAAATCTAACTTCAGTGAAATTCAGAATCTTGCTGATTTCAGTGGCGGCAAGGCTTTGGCAAGAGTTTACTTCAATGTAATCGGCACAGGCGACACAACAGTTGACTTCAACCTTAAAACACTTAGCGTAGGTTACCTTGACAGCAACTACAACCTTAAGTTTAAACCTGTTGTAAGAGGCGGAGTAGCTCAGACAGATGTTACTTCAACTCCTGGTTTTGAAAACTTCACAGCTAAGACAAGCACAAAGATTTCTGCAACAGCAGAGCAAACTGACGAGGTAACACTCAACTTTGTTGTTCCAAAGACAGTATCAAGTCCTAAGTGTTGGGATGACGGTATTTACCTTGCATACAGCAACAACTACCAGCTCAACTCATTCACAAAGATTCCGCTCACAAAGACAACAGAGTATCTCACACCTGACTTAAAGTCAACAAAACTCACAAACGGCACATATGCTCTCTACTCGGTATCACTTACAAAGGAACAGGCAGAGGCTATTAACAAGGCAACATATGTTGTTCTTACAAACAAGTCAAATACTTACAGAACTTATGTAAGCTCAAAGTACAACTTACTTAAAGCTCCGTCAGGCACATACAGTGCAGACTACAACACAGCTAAAACTTCAGTAGCAGACCTCAACGGCTACACATTCATTATGAACGGTGATGTAGCAACAGGCACAAGCGTTGACGGTTTCGGTACATACACAGGTTACTGGACAAAGTGCACAACTATCAATGCTGTAGCTCCTGCATCTGCTAAGTGGAAGAACTGCTGGAATCAGGGTGTTTACCTTGCTTACAGCAACGACTATAAGCTCGATTCATTCACAAAGATTAAGATGACAAGAACAAGCACATATGTTGATGTTGATTCTAAGTCAACACAGCTTGTAGACGGCACATATCCTGTATACACTGTAACTCTTACAGAGGATCAGGTAAAGGCTATTGATTCTTCATCATATGTAATCTTTGAGAACGCATCAGGTACTTACAGAACATACATCAACGGTAAGTACAGCGTTATGAAAGCTCCGGCAGGTACTCAGTATTCAAGCACATACTCAACAACAAAGGCAAAACTTGCTGACAGAGAGAAGAACACATTTGTAATTTGTGACGGTGTAACAACAGGCACAAGCATTGAGGGCTACGGCACATTTACAGGTTACTGGTCAACAACTGAAATCGAAATTGTTGAGAGCACAGCTACACTTTATTGTGTATTCCCTAACCCTGCAAAGAGCAAAACAGCTATGAATAAGGGCGTTTACCTTGCATACGGTTCAAGCAACTCGGCAAATGGCCTTACTAAGATTGCTATGGAGAAAACAGATGAAAAGTTCACACCTTCATTAAAGACAAACGCTCTTACAGCAGGTGAGTACTCTGTATATAAGGTAACACTCAACAGCGATCAGATTGAGGCTATTGACGGTGCAAAGAATGTTGTATTCTGCAACAGCAACGGTGTTTTCAGAACAATCCTCTCAAACGGCTACAATGTACTTAACGCAAAGAGCGGTGCTTACAGCTCAGCATACAACAAGGGTACATTCTCAGTTGCAGACCACAACAACGAAACATTCGTTGTTTGCGATTCTAAGGTAACAGGTTCAAGCACAGACGGCTACGGTATGTTCCTCGGCTACTGGGATCTCGGCAAAGCAAACTAAATTATCACACTTAATAATCGGATGATTTAAAAATAAGTACTCGTCATTGCATTTGCGATGACGAGTATTTTTCTTTTGCGTAATTGCAGAATTAAATTACAGAGATAAAGTTAAAAAATTTAGGTCAACCATTTTGTTACCATCAAGTGGAATAAAAAACAGGTTACTTTTGGTCGGGCAACAATTTTAGCGAATGAAAAGACTTTCCGTCACGAATTAAAAAGTTTGGTCAACCTTTTCAAAGGTTGTGGGTGTGGACGCCCACAAAACTTTAGTTTATTGCGAATTTTAATAGCCAAACGGCTTGCCGTTTGGCGGCTTGAACATAATGGCAGAGCCTAAAAATGTGACAGCAATAAAGGAAAAGCCACGCTACTGCAACTACTATTTTGCCACTTTTCAAGGGCAAAATAGCCACACACAAACTTTTGCGTTCTTTAAAATTCCTTTTTTCTACTGACACTCAAGTGCTACTTTCTGCCACTCATTAATCTTGATTTTTACTTTATTTTAAAGTCTTGATAAATCTAAAGTATAGTTATTCTGTGGTATTAATTACAAATGCTTGTTTATATTTTTAATCAGTCTATTTTTACTGTTTTATGGGCTCTGCCCAAACCCGCAACCCTTTAAAAAGGGTTGACCTAAATTTTAACTCTTTTGTTTTTAAGTGCAGCTTTTTCTCAAAACCAAAACTCGGATTACAGCCATTGCCTTAATCCGAGTTTAATTTTATCATTATATAAATTCTACCGATTAAATCAATCTGTATCGAGTTTAAGTACAGCCATAAATGCCTCTTGCGGAACTTCAACAGAACCGAGCTGGCGCATACGCTTTTTACCCTCTTTCTGCTTTTCAAGAAGTTTCTTTTTACGGGAAATATCACCGCCGTAGCACTTTGCAAGTACATCTTTTCTCATAGCCTTAACGGTTTCTCTCGCAATGATTTTACCGCCGATACATGCCTGAATCGGAACTTCAAACAGCTGTCTTGGAATTTTCTCCTTGAGCTTTTCCGCCATCTTTCTCGCTCTGCCATATGCCTTGTCTGCGTGAATAATAAACGACAGTGCATCGACAACATCACCGTTGAGCATAATGTCAAGTTTAACAAGGTTGCTCTTTACATAATCCTTAAGCTCATAGTCAAAAGATGCATAACCTCTTGTGCGTGATTTTAAGGTATCAAAGAAATCGTAAATAATCTCGGCAAGGGGTAATTCATAGTGCAAGTCAACCCTGTCTGCATCAATGTACTGCATATCTATAAATATGCCTCGTCTGTCCTGGCAAAGCTCCATAATGTTGCCCACATATTCCTTTGGTGAGTAAATATGTGCGGTAGTCATCGGCTCTTCAGCCATTGCTATAAGCGCAGGGTCAGGATAATTTGTCGGGTTGTCAATCATCTCAACAGTGCCGTCTGTTTTTGTAATTCTGTAAATTACACTCGGCGCAGTTGTAATAAGGTCAAGCTGATATTCACGCTCAAGTCTTTCCTGAATAATCTCCATATGAAGAAGTCCGAGAAATCCGCAGCGATAGCCAAATCCGAGAGCAACCGAGGTTTCCGGCTCAAAGGAGAGCGCCGCATCGTTGAGCTGTAATTTTTCAAGAGCATCTTTAAGATCACCGTATTTTGCACCGTCAACAGGATAAATACCGCAGTAAACCATTGGCTGAGCCTCACGATAACCCGGTAAAGGCTCTTTGGCAGGATTTGCCGTAAGGGTAACGGTGTCACCGACTTTTGCATCTGCAAGAGTTTTGATTGATGCGGCAATGTAACCAACCTCGCCGGCATAAAGTCCGTTGGTAGATTCCATTGATGTGGCATGCATAAGACCACATTCCACAACGGTGAATGTACTTCCTGTTGCCATAAGTTTAAATTCGTCACCCGGGTGAATCTGTCCCTCTTTAAGACGAACATAAATGATAACGCCTTTGTAGCTGTCGTAGTAGCTGTCAAAAATCAGCGCACGGAGAGGTGCGTTGACATCGCCTGTCGGAGCAGGAATGTCTGATACGATTTTTTCGAGGACAGCGTGAATATTGATGCCTTGCTTAGCGGAAATTTTTGGTGCGTCCTCGGCAGGAATACCGATTACATCTTCAATTTCTTCGATAACTCTGTCAGGATCGGCACTCGGCAGGTCGATTTTGTTGATTACGGGCACAATTTCAAGACCGCTGTCGACAGCAAGATAAGTGTTGGCGAGAGTTTGAGCCTCAATGCCTTGAGATGCGTCAACAATAAGCACTGCACCCTCACAAGCCGCCAAAGAACGGGAAACCTCGTAGTTAAAGTCAACATGACCGGGAGTGTCAATGAGGTTGAAAAGATATTTTTCGCCGTTGTCGGCATCATAAGTAACCGATACGGCACGAGCCTTTATTGTTATGCCACGCTCACGCTCAAGTTCCATATCGTCGAGGAGCTGTGACTCCATATCACGGGCAGATACCGAATTGGTCTGCTCAAGAATACGGTCGGCAAGCGTACTTTTGCCATGGTCAATATGAGCAATTATGCTGAAATTTCTAATTTTGTCCTGTGGAAATGACAATTCTATCACCTTTTCGCAGATATTTGCAGGTAAGCCTGCACCTGAATTAACAGACTGAACGCCTGTCCGAATATATACATATTTATAATAACACATTTTGCATTTGTTGGCAATAAATTTGTGATTGTACGGAAAGAAATACATACAAGATAATTTAAGATTTACATTTTATTTAGTTGTATAAAATTATTGTAATAATTATTGAAAATAATTTAATTTATTGCTATAATGTATAGTAATTAACAAAATTATAAGACGAGAATGAGGAAAATATGAGAAAAACATTCAAAAGCTCTGTAGCTATAATAGTAGCTCTCTTAATAAGTAGTATTCAATGCTTTTATTTAACGGTGCACGCTGCGGATTCAAGTAATGAAAATATATTTTACATAGGAAATACAGTTAATACCGGGCATGATACGGGTTTTTCAAAAAATGATAAAATTACAGAAGACGATCCGCACTTTGGATGGGAATTAGGAAAATTCTATATTAGCGGATATACAAGAATTAAAAACAGCGAAAATGAAAGTCCGATTTTTCTCAAAACGGTTGGTGATACTGTAACTTTATGGTTTGAATTGGAACAGAATATAGATAAACTTAATGACAATGAAGAACTAAGCATTTGTGACGATACCAACGGATACGATGAATATTTTGGTGTAGAAAAAACTGATTTTGGAAAAGGAACTTTGATTATTCGTCATACTGATTATCAGAACCATACTGTTGATCCGGTTATTTATACAAATTATTTATCTGCAAGTGCAAAACAAAACGAAGCTGTAAAAGTTGAACTTTGTGAAGAGGGCGACTATGAGGTTGCTTTGGATTATGAAATCAGTAAAACTAATTTTAATATATTTGGCTGGAAACCATTGCCGTCATATTATAACTATAAAGTGTTTTTCAAATTTTCTGTACGAAACGGAAATTGCATGGTGTATCCTTTTGATGTTAAAACCGGAGATGAACTTACAAATAAGTCAATAACAGAAAATGGCTTTTATTTGGATTTAGCGAAATCAAGATATTTGAATATTGATATTCAAAAACAAATACGCAAAGATGGTGCAGAAGGGCTCACCGAAGATGTACGTTTTAATAAACCCGCAAAAGATGGCGAAGAATACACGGATGAAGGTATATATACAATCACTGTAAAAAATATTTATACAGATCAAACTACTACAAAAGTAATTTATGTTGGTACGGATGATGTATTAAAAGCACATGTAGCAACAGGACTGTCTATTTCTGATGTAGAACATCAGCTTGCGTTAGGTGGAAAGGTAGCAGAGGACGGAACATTGATAACAGCATCTAACGAAACTTTACCGGTTATAGAGGAAACAAATCCGACAGACGGCGATTCAAATAAAAAAGAAAATATTTTATCAACCGTAAATAAGAATCAAAACAGTAATGAAAAACCAATATGGTTTATTTGGTTGTATATCGCAATTGGATTAATTGCGATAACGGCAATTATTATTACAATTGTATTTATTCGAAAAAAGAAAAAAGCTGAAAGTGATAATGATATATATTCGAATAGCGACAGGAGTGTGAAAAAATGAAAAAACTAATAGCTTTAATATTAATATGTACACTTCTGGTTGGCTGTACATCTCAAATAAACAGTGAAGTCAGCGATACAATTCCAACAGAAAATGTAACACAAAGTATATTATCAGAAGAAGTTCCAACCTTTACGGGACTGGATGATACAAGTTTATTAAATTATATAGAAGATGAAGTATATGAAAATCTTGTTGAAAAACTAAACAGCGAAGATTACTTTGTTGAAAATGTAAGTACGCAGTATATATCTAAGGAATATCTCGAAGAAGTTGAATACAACTCAAAAGAGAATATATATTTTGGGTATACTTTGTCTGAATTAGATTCATGCTTTCAAGGCAAAAGATATATTTTTACTTCGGATGATGACGGAAAAACCATTGTAAAAGAATTTGAAAAGTATGATGATACTTACGAACAAGTAATTAAAAATGTAGCTATCGGAACAGGTGTAATATTAATTTGCGTAACGGTTTCTGTTGTAAGCGGTGGTGCAGGATTACCTGCCATGAGTGCTGTTTTTGCAGTATCAGCAAAAACGAGTGCTGTTATGGGTTTATCATCAGGTATAATCGGCGGAGTTGCAGCAGGATTAGTAACAGGAATACAGACCGGTAATTTTGAAGAAGCCATAAAATCCGGTACATTAGCCGGCAGTAATGAATTTAAATGGGGAGCAATTACCGGTGCTATTTTTGGCGGTGCTTCAGAAGCGGCCGGGCTAAAAGGTGCAACGCTAAAAGGTTTAACGATGAATGAAGTTGCTTCAATTCAAAAAGAATCAAAATATCCTTTGGATGTTATTAAGCAGTTTTCAAACATGGAACAATATAATATTTGTAAAAAAGCCGGATTATCAGCGGAATTTATAAACGGAAATGTTGCATTGATTCGAAAAATAGATTTGAATTTTGTTGATGAATATGGTCGCACTAACTTGCAAAGAATGTTAGACGGCTTTGCTCCACTTGACCCTGACGGTATTCCGTATGAACTTCATCACATCGGACAGAAAGCTGATTCTACACTTGCTATTCTAACCCAAGCTGAACATAGGAAAAATGGAAACAATACAATATGGCATAAATTCGGAGAAGAGACCGAAGTTCATGGTAAGGGAAACAAATGGAATCAACAGAGAGCAAAATTTTGGACTGAATTTGCACAGAGAGCCATATCTACGGGAGGAGTATAAGTGTGAAAGATATTTTAAATTTGATAAAAAATAAATCAAAATTTTATAGCATAGGAAATATATCAGAAGAAAATATAAAAGAAGCAGAATTAATATTAAATATTAGATTTGCTTCTGATTATAGAATGATTATTAAAGAATATGGCGCAGTTACATTTAGCGGTCATGAATTAACAGGCATATGTAATTCGAAAAGATTGAATGTAGTTGATGTTACTAAAGAAGAACGCAAATATAATAAAGTGCCTGAGGATTGGTATGTAATTGAACAGGCAAATATTGACGATATAGTAATATGGCAAGATACAAACGGTGTTGTATATCAAACAATGCCAAATAAAAAGCCAATAAAACTTTGCAATTCTCTTTTAGAATATATTGATTTTTAATTAACTGTTTAAGCATAATGTTAAAAAGCTGTCTTTCCCACAAGAAAAACAGCTTTTTTATTATACATATTTATATTTTTTTCTGTTGGCTGCAAAGAACGATATGCTTACAATGAGCGAGCAAATTTCGGCGCCTACTACGGCAAGCCATATTCCGTTAAGTCCGAGCAGTTCGGGGAGAATAAAGATGAAAGCAATTTGAAAAACGAGCGTTCTCAAAAATGAAATTATAGCGGAAACAAGACCGTTGTTCAGTGCTGTAAAAAATGCCGATGCAAAGATATTGATACCGCTAATAATGTATGACAGCGCAAACAGGCAGATTGCATTGGTTGTCATATCGTGCAGTTCTTTGTTGTATCCTACGAAAATTCCTGCCAGAGCAGAGGAAAAAATTTCTGCACAGGCGGTAAGGATAACTGCGGTTGCCGACAGCAAAATAAGACTTTTTTTGAAAAGGCTTTTCAGCTCATCGGTATTTCCTGCGCCGTAGTGGTATCCGATAATCGGAGCAACTCCGACCGAGTAGCCGAGGTAAGTGCCGACAAAAATAAATCCGACATACATTATAATGCCGTAAGCTACAACGCCGTCGTAACCCGCATATTTAACAAGCTGTAAATTGTAGAGCATATTTACAAGCGACATTGAAATGTTTGTTACCATTTCGGAAGAGCCGTTTGTGCAGGTTTTAAGTATCGGTTTAAGTTCAAGTTTGGTTTTAACAAGCTTCAGCGGCGACTTGTTTTTGCGTGCAAAGTAGAATATCGGGATCATTGCGCCGATAAATTGGCTTATACCGGTTGCAAGCGCAGCGCCAAATACGCCCAAGCCTAATACATAGATAAACAGGAAGTCAAGCACCATATTTGTAAGTCCTGCGGCAAGAGAAACTCCAAGTCCCATTGCAGGTTTTTCGGCAACTACAAGAAAACTTTGAAAGCAGTTCTGAAGCATAAAGAATGGGAGAGCGAACAAAAGAGTTCTGCCGTAAACCGAACAAATATTAACCATTTCGCCCTCTGCGCCCAAAAGTTCGGAGATTTGTCTTATAAACAAAATACCGATTGCCGCTAAAACAATACTCGCAATTACCAAAAAATAAATCAGCATTGAAAAATAGCGGTTGGCAAGTTTTTTGTTGCCCTCGCCAATGGTCTTTGAAACAAGAGCACTGCCGCCTGTACCAATCATAAATCCCACAGAGCCGAGCATCATAAGTGCCGGCATAATCAGATTAACTCCCGCAAAAGACTCACTGCCCGCAACATTTGATACGAACAGTCCGTCAACAACTCCGTAAACAGATGTAAAAATCATCATTGCAACAGTTGGAATTGTAAATCGGATAAGTTTTTTGTAGGTAAAATGCTCCAATAACTGAATCATATTTCACTCTCCTTTATTTTACATAAAAACAGCTCGGTTATATTATCAATAACCGAGCTCACCCGACATCTTATCGACAGTGTTCCGAATACTCGGAACGGTGTTACGACACCCTGTCCTCCGATGACCATATTTTATTATAAGTACAGACATTTTAGTATATTTTTATACCAATGTCAAGAATTTAAAGAGTTTTAACATAAAATCATATTTTATTTTTAAGTATATTCGATTATTTCTCAAAATTATCAATTGTGTAAATAATGCACGCAATTCCGGAAATCATCGAGAACAAAACTGCTCCTGTCATTGCCTCATTAACAGATGCTCCGACAAAAAAGCCGACGATTCCGGCAATGACCATAATGATAACAGACACTGCGGTTCTAAACTTTTTCATATGTCTTTACCTCCCGAAATTCCTGTTTATACTTACATTATAACATTCGGAAAAATTAAAGTCAAATAAAAACAGTCCGTTGAGAGCGGAGTTTTCTCCCGACGGACTGTTTATCGAATTATTAATCTTTGTATTTATTTACAAAATACTTTTATAGGTGTCGTTTAAAATGTTATACGAATTTTCAAGATATTTTTGTTCTGACGGAGTAAGTTTTAGTTCAAGCATACGCTTTGCGCCCTCACTTCCGATTATTGCCGGATTGCCGAGGAAAACATCTTTTTTGCCGCCGTATTCACCCCGTAATCTAACGGATACCGTGAGTACGGAGTTTTCGTTTTCAAGCACGGCTCTTGCTACACGCACTATTGCCATTCCTATGCCGTAGTATGTCGCTTTTTTGGCGGCGATAATTTCGTGTGCGGCGGTACGGACTTCTCGGCTTATTCGGTCTAAATCCTCCATAAAATAGCTTTTGGAATTGTCTGAAAGAACATCGCAAATCGGTTTTACCGCAATTAGAGCCTGCGACCAAGGTACAAATTCACTGTCGCCGTGTTCGCCGATTACATAGGCGTGTATGTTGCGTGGGTCAACTTCAAAGTATTCGCCCAAAAGATACCGAAGTCTTGCGGTGTCAAGGGTTGTACCCGTGCCGATTACTTTTTCGGCTTTAAATCCCGAAAGCTCGCAGGTAATTCTTGTCATAATGTCAACGGGGTTTGTAGCGACAATAAATATGCCCTCAAATCCGCTTTCCGTTACCTGCGGAACAATTTTTCGGAAAATTTCGTAATTGCCTTTTAACAGCTCAAGTCTGCTTTGCGACGGTTGCCGCTGACTGGCACCCGCACAGATTACAACGATGTCGGCATCTTTACAGTCGCTGTAATTTCCTGCGTAGATTTTTGTGCTGGCAGGCGAAAAAGCAATGCCGTGGTTTAAATCCATTGCCTCGCCTCTGGCTCGCTGTTCGTTTATGTCGATGAGTACAAGCTCGTCACAAAGGTTTTGATTCAGAGCCGCATATGCAAAACTCATACCGACCATTCCTGTACCGACAAGTGCGATTTTCTTTTTGTTTGTAAACATATTATTATCCTTTCTGATTATAATGTAGAGTTGGAGTGATTTTGTTTTGCTTTTTGCAAATCGGATTTTTTGCTGCGAATTTGAAAATGTATCAAATATATTTTTACAATAAAAGATGAATTTATACGGCTGTATGTACATTGTTTTGGAAAAAAGTGCTTAAGAATTATGATGGAAAAAGACGAATTTGTATTGAAAATTTAATGCTATTGTGATAAACTAATATTAAGCATACAATGCGATTTTATGTGTTGGATTTAAAAAGATTATACGAAGGGATAGATTTGAGATGTATAAGATAGTTAAAAAGAAATCACTCAACCCTACCGTTACTCTTATGGAAATTGACGCTCCGCTTATTGCAAAAAAAGCACAGCCGGGTCAGTTTATTATCCTTAGAGTTGACGAGGACGGTGAGCGTATTCCGCTTACTGTTGCAGGTTATGACAGAGAAAAGGGTACAGTTCGTATTATTTTCCAGATTGTCGGTGCTACAACAGAAAAACTCAACCACTTAAATGAGGGCGACTGCCTTCACGATTTTGTAGGCCCGCTCGGTGTTCCTACTCATACAGACGGCTACAAGAAAGTTTGCGTTGTAGGCGGCGGCGTAGGTTGCGCAATTGCGCTTCCTATCGCTGAAAAGCTCCACGAGCTCGGCGTAGAGGTTCACTCTATTGTCGGTTTCAGAAACAAAGACCTTGTTATTCTTGAAGACGAATTCAAGGCTTGTTCAGACAAGTTTATTGTTATGACAGATGACGGTTCACACGGCAGACAGGGCGTTGTTACAACTCCGCTCGAAGAGATGATTAAAGCCGGCGAGAACTATGACCTTGTAATTACTATCGGTCCACTTATTATGATGAAGTTCGTTGTTAAGACAACAAAGCCTTACAACATTCCTACCACAGTTTCTATGAACCCGATTATGATTGACGGCACAGGTATGTGCGGCGGCTGTCGTCTTACTGTTGGCGGCGAAACAAAGTTTGCTTGCGTTGACGGCCCTGATTTTGACGGCTTCCAGGTTGACTTTGACGAGGCTATGAAGCGTGGCGCTATGTACAAGGAATTTGAGCGTAAGGCTTACAGCGAAGCTTGTAATCTGTTTAAGAAGGAGGTTGAGTAATTATGCCGAATATGTCACCTAAAAAAGCTCCTATGCCTACACAGGAGCCTAATGTAAGAAATAAAAACTTTCTTGAGGTAGCTACAGGCTACACAGAGGAAGTTGCAATCGAAGAGGCACAGCGTTGCCTTAATTGTAAGCATAAGCCTTGCGTATCGGGCTGTCCGGTACATATTTCAATTCCTGATTTTATTAAGGAAGTTGCACAGGGCAACTTTTCGGGTGCTTATGATGTAATTTCAAAATCAAGCTCACTTCCTGCAGTTTGCGGCCGTGTTTGCCCACAGGAAACACAGTGTGAGTCAAAATGCGTAAGAGGTATTAAGACCGAACCTGTAGGTATCGGCAGACTTGAGAGATTTGTTGCCGACTGGCACAATGCTCAGACAGATGTTGTTGTAAATAAGCCGGAGCCAAACGGTCATAAGGTAGCTGTAGTAGGTTCAGGCCCTTCAGGTCTTACTTGCGCAGGCGACCTTGCAAAAATGGGTTACGATGTAACTGTTTTTGAGGCACTCCACCTTGCAGGCGGCGTTCTTGTTTACGGTATTCCCGAATTCAGACTTCCAAAGTCAATCGTTCAGAAAGAAGTTGATACACTTAAGGCTCTCGGCGTTAAGGTTGAAACAAATATGGTTATCGGCAGAGTTATCTCTATTGACGAGCTTATGGACGATATGGGCTTTGAGGCAGTATTTATCGGTTCAGGTGCAGGTCTTCCGAGATTTATGAAGATTCCGGGCGAGAACCTTTGCGGCGTTTATTCCGCAAATGAGTTCCTCACAAGAACAAACCTTATGAAGTCTTATAAAGAGGATTCCGCTACACCTATTATGCACGCTAAAAAGGTTGCTATCGTAGGCGGCGGTAATGTTGCTATGGACGCTGCCCGTTGTGCAAAGCGTCTTGGTGCAGATGAAGTTTACATTGTTTACAGAAGAAGTGAAGAGGAACTTCCTGCAAGAAGAGAAGAAGTTGAGCACGCTAAGGAAGAGGGCATTATCTTTAAGCTCCTTAACAACCCTGTTGAAATTCTCGGTGATGAAAACGAGTTTGTAACAGGTATGAAGTGCGTTGAGATGGAACTCGGTGAGCCTGACGAAAGCGGCAGAAGAAGACCTGTTGTTAAGCCGGACAGCGAGTTTGTACTTGATGTTGACGCAGTTGTTATTTCTATCGGTACATCACCAAACCCACTTATCAAGGCTACTACAAAGGGCCTTGAAACACAGAAGTGGGGCGGCATTATCACTGATGAACACGGTCTTACATCTCGTGAGGGCGTATATGCAGGCGGTGACGCTGTAACAGGTGCTGCTACAGTAATTCTTGCAATGGGTGCAGGCAAAACAGCCGCAGCAGCTATTGACGAGTACATTAAGAGCAAAGAGTAATTCTTATATAAAAAACATTTACCCGATTATAGCAAAAGCTATAGTCGGGTATTTTTTGTGTGTTTCATCGCTAAGATTAATAATTAAGGCTCTTTATCAAAAGTTGGTGTAATTATGGTTTGGTAAAATAATTAAAAAATTTAGGTCAAGCCTTTTTAAAGGCTTGCGGGTTTGGGCAGAGCCCATAAT
>ERZ779942.1228-NODE-1228-length-13405-cov-1.92255_pt1 | contig 13405 bp, 7 predicted proteins | sample MGYA00511941_ERZ779942 | MGnify/ENA primary metagenome ERZ779942 (study PRJEB29588, sample SAMEA2148265) | human gut metagenome | biome: human gut; feature: human-associated habitat; material: faeces | place: Denmark | collected 2008/2010 ... | reverse complement strand
AGACTTGCCGCAAGTGCCTTCGCGAGCTCCGTCTTACCAACACCGGTAGGTCCTAAGAACAGGAACGAACCGATCGGCTTTGTCGGATCTTTGATTCCTGCTTTGGAACGGATGATCGCTTCTGTAACCTTTGTGACCCCCTCATCCTGTCCGATGACACGTTTGTGCAGTTCCTCATCGAGATGAAGTGTCTTGTTTCTCTCACTCTCCGTCAGTTTTGCAACGGGGATACCGGTCCAGCGGGAAATAATACGTGCAATCTCCTCCTCACTGACATTTTCATGTACCAGAGAAAGATCACGGTTCTTTACTTCCTCTTCTTCGGCTTCCAACTGTTTTTCTAACTGCGGCAATTTGCCATACTGCAATTCTGCTGCTTTTTCCAGATCATAATTCTGCTGTGCGGTCTTGATCTCATTTTTGACTGTCTCGATCTCCTCACGCAGTTTCTGGACTTTTTCTACCGATTTCTTTTCATTTTCCCACTGCGCTTTTTTCGTATTAAACGTATCGCGCAGTTCTGCCAATTCTTTCTGCAGGTCAGCGAGACGCTCCTGGCTTAACCTGTCTGTTTCTTTCTTTAATGCAGTCTCCTCAATCTCAAGCTGCATGACACGACGGTTTAATTCATCGAGTTCTGTCGGCATAGAATCAAGTTCTGTCTTGATCAGGGCACATGCCTCATCCACAAGGTCGATCGCTTTATCCGGCAGGAAACGGTCGGAAATATAACGGTTCGAGAGCACTGCTGCCGATACTAATGCAGAGTCTGTGATCTTTACACCGTGGAACACTTCGTAGCGTTCCTTTAAACCACGCAGAATGGAGATCGTATCCTCAACTGTCGGCTCATCCACCATGACCGGCTGGAATCTTCGCTCTAACGCTGCATCTTTTTCAATATATTCACGATATTCATCAAGTGTCGTTGCACCGATACAATGCAGTTCACCACGCGCAAGCATAGGTTTTAACAGCTGTCCGGCATCCATTGCGCCGTCCGTTTTTCCGGCTCCGACGATCGTGTGCAGCTCATCGATAAACAGGATGATCTGTCCGTCAGAATTTTTGATATCATCGAGAACCGCTTTCAAACGCTCCTCAAATTCACCACGGTACTTTGCGCCTGCAACCAGGGCACCCATATCCAGTGCAAATAACTTTTTGTCTTTTAAGCCTTCCGGCACATCCCCTTTTACGATACGCTGTGCAAGTCCCTCTACGACTGCAGTCTTACCTACACCAGGCTCACCGATCAGTACCGGGTTATTTTTCGTCTTACGGGAAAGGATGCGGACTACATTACGGATCTCATCATCACGTCCGATGACCGGATCAAGTTTCTGCTCTTTTGCACGCGCTACCATATCGTAACCGTATTTTTCAAGAGTATCATAAGTAGCTTCCGGATTGTCCGAAACAACACGCTGGTTGCCGCGCACGGTTGAGAGTGCCTGTAAAAACCGGTCTCTCGTGATCCCATACTCTTTGAAGATCTCCTTCATCGCCTTGTTCGGATATTTTAACAGTGCAAGGAAGAGATGTTCCACGGAAACATATTCGTCTCCCATCTGCTTTGCCTCGTCCTCTGCATGGATCAGCACTTTATTTAAGTCCTGTCCGACATAGACCTGACCGCCGGATACCTTTACCCTTGCTGCGAGATGTTTTTTGGCGTTATCCAGGAAATGCTCTTTCTGGATATCCATTTTTTCTATCAGTTTTAAAATCAGTCCGTCTTCCTGCTGCAGCAATGCAACAAGCAGATGTTCCTGCTCGATTTCCTGATTGCCATATTCATATGCAAGTTTTTCACAATCATTGATCGCTTCTACGGACTTCTGTGTAAATTTCTGAATGTTCATATATTCTTCCTCCCTCTTATTCTATTGTGGTCCAAACTGGACATCTATATCAAATGATGGCGGACCATCATGAGTTTTCTTTCTTAATTTATATCTGTTTTCCGTTTACAATTTGTGTTATACACCAGATTGTTAGCACTGTCAAGAGGTGAGTGCTAATTATTTTATAAAAAAAATATAAACTGTCCTGCGAATACGATATGCTCTGCATCCGCAGGACTTTTTCCCTCACAATCCCCTATTCTTCTATCCGGATCACATCTTTCAGCACATAATGAAACGAAGGTGCAGACGCAAACTCATTCTCCGTATATCCCTGATTCAGATCATAGGTATCGTCCGGATCATCCGGATCTGCCCCGACATAATCTCCCCGGAACACATCCAGTTTCCCCTGCTCAAACTGCCGGATCACTTTCTGCATTTTTTCCGCTGTGCCATCAGCAGCCGTAATTTCATTTAACTCTAACATCTGCACCCAGTCTTCTTCAAAACCGGCACCAATATCATTTCCATTGACAGTTCCTTTGATACTTTTCTCAATCACACGGTCGTTTAAAACTGCATCCACAGCTCCCATCATATAGGGTTCCCAGTTGATCTTGCACCCGGTGAGATAAGTGGTCGGCGCCACATCTTCCATACTCTGATTATAACTTACCAGATAAACCGGGGTCCCCGCAGCAGTTTCCTCACACGCGGTAGCCGGGCCTGCAGTATCCGAATGCTGTGATATGATCACACAGCCCTCATCAATCAGGTCTTTGGCATACTGTTTTTCCGTCCGGTAATCATTCCATTTATTGGTATAACGCACTGTCATCACCGCATCCGGTACAACCGATCTCACTCCGAGCAAAAATGCCGTATATCCGGAAATCACCTCCGCATAAGGATAGGCTGCAACATATCCGATCTTTGCCTGTTGCCCTGTAATCACGCCTTCTTTTATCAGTTCTTTCATTTTCATCCCGGCTGCCACTCCCGCCGTATATCTTCCCTGATAAATTTTCCCCATGAATGTATGATAATTTTTTAAGAGGGGCTCTTCATTTGCATTCGCACATGTTGCCATACAAAACTCAATCCCGGGATATTTTTCTGCAAACTCCTTCGTAACGGTTCCATAATTATAACTGGTCGTAAAAATCAGGTCACACCCGGCATCCACAAGCTGCTGTAAGTACTCCCTTTCCGTTCCCTCCGCAACATTATTGAGTGCAATGACTTTTACCTGATCCCCGTATTTTGTCTGGATTGCCTCCTGCGCATCAATAAAATTGCTGGTATATGCGGTACTCGCATCTCCAACATACACAAAACCAACAGTGATCTCTTTTTCTTCGTCTCTCAGAAAGTATACAGATGCCGACACAAGAGCAATCACAACCAGACAGGTGCACAATGTCACAAGATATACTTTTTTCACCTTACTCCTCCTCTTTTTCCCTGCTATGATCTGCATGTGCATGTTCTTTGTACAGACTGCATATGTCAATCTTTCCATTGTCAATCAGTCCTAACATAACATCGACAAGTCCTGGATCAAACTGCGTTCCCCTTCCATTTTTCAGTTCCTGTATCACATAGGCCATATCCAACTGTTTCCGGTAAACGCGATTCGCCGTCATTGCATCAAATGTATCTGCAATTCCGATAATTCTGGCATTGATCGGGATTTCTTCTCCTTTTAACCCGTGCACATATCCTTTTCCATCGTATCTTTCATGATGATATAAGGCACCCTCTTCCACATGGTCTACGATCGTGAAACTTTTTAAGATCTCCGCACCTTTCGTCACATGCGATTTCATAATTCCATATTCCTCGTCCGTTAATTTCCCCGGCTTATTTAAAATCCGGTCGGGAATACCGATCTTTCCGATATCATGTAAAAGTGCTGCCTTTTTCAGATCCTCACAGCTTTTCTCATCAAACCCAAGTTCTTTTGCGATCAGTACGGAATATTCTGCCACACGCTCAGAATGCTGACTCGTCCTTACATCTTTAGCGTCTACCGTCTTAGCAATCGTAAGTACCGTCTCATTCCCCATTTCCAGCTGCTTTTTTACCAGTTCAATCTCCTTTTTCTGAAGATTGATCACTCTCTGCACCTGTGTATGAAAAATCATCCAGGTCAGATAAGCTACTGCTAACGTAAACACTGCCACTATATAAACCACAAACCACCAGTGATCGTAGATCTCTGCCTTTTTTTCAATGGTATACACACTTTCCACTACCGGATTCTGTCCCTTATGATCCAGCACCGCAATATGAAACTTATAGGTTCCTACCGGAAGATTTGTATAAATCACACTGGACATCTCACTTTGGGACACCACCTGCGGCTCACTGTCATCCCCCTCTAAGTAAACACTTACATAAGGGATATTCACGGAATAATTGATAATTTCCGGAAATATCTCAAGCTTTTCTGCTCCCCTTTCCAGATAGATCACCTCTCCACGTCTGACAAAATGCGATACATCATCTATTTTTACGGATTTCATCTGCATACGATAGGAACGGACGGAAACCTCATAATTTTTAAGATCCATACAAATCACGCCCGTATCTGTGGAAAAATAGAAATTCATATCCTCATCTACATAATTCCATGCATTTGGTGTCAGCGCCCGGTTAAGCCCGGCATCACTGTTTAACAGTTTATACTCTAATTTTTTCCCGGACAAAAGATCCTCTTTATCCACAACATAGATCCCCGCTGACCCTGATATAAACAAAGTATGGTCGATTCCCTCCACAATATCATAATTATTATAATAAGGAAATTTATCAAGACTCCTGATTTTTCCTTCCGTATCCATGTAACAGATTCCATTACTTGTTACAATAAATACACCTCCATCCTCATTTTTCACCATACGGAGGATCACCTCTGAGCTTAATCCATCCTCTTTGTTGTAAACATCATTCACTTTTCCATTTTTTATCACCGCGATTCCATTTCCATCCGTGCCGGCAAATATGGTTCCGTCTTCCTGTTCTAATACACAAAGAATCTTCGGTATCGTAAGTCCATCTGATTCACCGGTCACTTTTGTAATCTCCCCGTCCCGGATAAACGTAAGTCCCGCATCTCCTGCCGCAAGTATCGTTCCGTTTTTTAGTTCTTCGACGGTACGGTATTTATTACCATTTGCCCCACTGGCATTGTCATAGACAAAAGTCTCTCCTTTTGCTGTAATCTCATAAATGCCCTTTCCCGTCGTGCAGATCCACAAGTTTCCACAGCTGTCTGTCCGAAGACATCGTATTCTTGTGCCAGCTAAGGTTTCCGTAATATCATCCGTATATTCTTCTCCGGTTTCTTCATCCATTACCTCTAATCCGCTGTCCGTTCCTATATAAAACCTGTTCTGCCATTTCGTAACTGAATTGACAACTTGATTTTCCTGGATAGCTCCTGTCTGCAATGATGTAAATACCGACTTACATAAACGAAGAACGCCAAGCCTTGACGATGTAAACCAGAGATTTCCCTGATAATCCATCAGCATATGATCAATCGAACTGTTGAATGTATCTGTATTTATCATTTTAAAATCTGTCTGTTCTACAAAATATCCCACTCCGTTATCGGCACAGACAAACATGGCTCCGTTATCTAAAAAATACAGTGACTTTATATTGGATAATTCTTCACAGCCTTTCGTTTCCCTGTATTTCCACTCTCCCGTATCACAGCCATAGCAAAGTATCTCATTCTGTGAAGTTCCGGCATACAAAAGTCCGTTTTCATCAAACTTACAGCAGGAAAAATCAGCTCCCTCGGATGGCTCCACAATATCCATGATCTTTCCCTGCCTGATAAAATACAGTTTTCCATCATCGGTTACCGCTGCAACTGTTCCATTTGCATCTGCATCCATACTTTTTACATACACAATATCTTCCATCGTCTTTTTCACATTTAACCCACCTGCTAATGTGACAATGGAAAGTGCCCCGGCTGTTCCAACATAATAATTTCCATCTGCGCACTGTGTAATACAGCGTACCGAATCCGATGCAAGTCCCTGTTTTTCAGTAATAACATTTGCAACCGTATCATTGATAAAGATGGAAAGTCCGCTGTCATTCGTTCCAACCCACAGTCTGCCTTCCTCATCCGTATACAGGCAGTTCACGGTTTTTATCGATTCATATTCATTGATCCATTGAAATTTTGTGCCATTATACCGGTACAGCCCGCCATATGTTCCGATCCATAAAACGCCATCCTTCGTCTGCACAATATCATTGGCACATCCACCCGGTATTCCATTTTCCCTGCCATAAACAGTCTGAAGATAACTACTGTAATCTTCCTGTTCTGTAACTGTTTTTGCCGTTACTGTCTCTCCCCGGATCACACCAAGCGTCAATATACAAAGAAACATCATGAGCAAAGTATGCTGTCTGTTAGATACAATTTTTTTCTGAAGCAATTTTATAAGAGAACATACTAAGACGATCGTTATAACCTTATCAAGAAAATCAAGATAAAACTGTCCCATACAGTGACTGAAAAAGCTGTTAAATCCAACTTTTTCCATAGACTCAATAACACCGTCTCCCCAGATATTCTGCGTAGAACCATCACAATACAGATAGTTAAACGGGACAGAAAGTGTCACCGATAAAACCGCTACTAAAAAACTTGTTGAAAGTACTCCATAAAGATTTTTTAAAAATCCTTTTTTCGCACATATGCCGGTCGTTATGCCGACCATGGCACTGACCAATGCACAAAACATATTTGTCCAGGAATATAAAATCCCATAGGTAAGATTTACCGTCATCCCGACCATAGCTCCACAGAAAGGTCCCAGCACATACGCCGCCGTTACTGTTCCAAAAGAATCAAGCCACAACGGCAGCTGCAGTCTGTCAGACAAAATCCTGCCGGCAAAATTCATCACTATACATCCAAGTACAAACGTGCTGATCACATACCATTTTTTATTTTTCATAACCTTTTCCTCATGTGTACATCAATAACACAGGTGCTATTGCTTTATCCCAGGGTAACTCTATAAATATTTTAACAAAAACCGGTAAAAAGACAACTGTTTCCGTTGATTTCATACATTAATTTTTTAATGTACGAAAGTGCCAGGTTACAGGATTTCTATTTCATTTAAAATTACAATATGTTAAAATATAGCAATCAATGTAAAATATCGAATGAAAATGATTAAAAAATACCGTACAGGTATGGAGAATAATGTGCAATGGAGGAATATCATGGAACATCAGACAAATTCATGCTTTACAGATTATTCCTGTAAAGATTTTATCACCGTTTTATCCGGCAAGGCTCCGGTTCCGGGAGGCTCTCGCCGGCGCAATCGGCATCGCCCTTGGAAATATGGTCGGGAGTCTTACCGTCGGAAAAAAGACCTATGCCGCTGTGGAAGAGGATATCATTCAATGTAAGAAAAAAGCAGACGACATCACAGCACGGCTTTTAGATCTCGTGGAAAAAGACGCCGAAGCTTTTGAACCGTTAAGTGCCGCCTACGGCATGCCAAAAAGCACACCGGAAGAAATTGAAAAAAAGGCAGAAGTAATGGAAGCCGCCTTAGTGGGAGCCTGCGAAGTTCCACTTGAGATCATGCGGACCTGCGCAGAGGCGATCGATCTGATTGAAACCTTTGCCGAAAAGGGCAGTAAAATTGCCATCAGCGATGCCGGTGTCGGCGCCACGCTGCTAAAATCTGCTCTTCAGGGGGCATCCTTAAATATCTACATCAACACAAAATCCATGGCTGACAAAGAAGCTGCCGCTTCCTATAATAAGGAAGCTGATGAACTGCGTGAAAAATACGAACAGAAGGCTGACGAGATTTTCAATCGGGTCTGCTCAAAAATCAGATAAACATGGATTGTACATTTTCTCAAACAATCTATGTGCAAAAATAAAAACAGAGATACAAACTTGCAAAAATGGAGGTACCAATGGCTAAATTATTATCAGGAAAAGAAGTTACCGCTTCTTTAAATGAAGAAATCCGAAAAAAAACAGAACTGCTCACTGCACATCATATCACACCAAAACTCGGCATCATCCGCATTGGTGAAAGAGAAGATGATATTTCTTACGAGCGCGGTGCGACTAAACGCTGTGAAACTCTTGGCGTTTCCTATGAAAAATTCCTGCTTCCGGAAGATGCCTCAGAGGAAATGGTTTTAAATACGATCGCACAGGTAAATGAGGCAGACGATATTCACGGCGTATTACTCTTCCGTCCTCTGCCGCGTCATTTAGATGAAAATAAGATCATCAACGCGCTCGCCGTAGAAAAGGACATCGACGGCATTACTGACCGTTCCATGGCTTCTGTTTTTCTCGGAAAACAGGGTGGTTTCGCACCATGCACACCGAGTGCCTGCATGAAGATTTTAGATCATTATAGCATCGACTGCACCGGTAAAAAAGCGGTCGTAATCGGCAGAAGTCCGGTCGTTGGAAAACCTGCCGCCATGATGCTGCTTCAGAAAAATGCAACCGTAACTATCTGTCACACGAAAACTACAGATATGCCATCCGTTGTAAAAGAAGCAGACATCGTGATCGTTGCGGCGGGGAGAGCCGGTGTCATCGACGCAAAATATCTGCGTGCCGGTCAGACTGTCATTGACGTAGGGATCAACGTAAACGAGGAGGGCAAACTCTGCGGCGATGTAAACTTCGCCGACGCAGAACCTGTTGTGGATGCGATCACTCCTGTTCCGGGCGGTGTCGGAAGTGTCACAACCTCCGTACTGGTTGAGCACGTTGTGGATGCCGCTCTCCTAAAGGCTGGATTAGACATCTTATAATTGTGCTGCACCAGTACATCATTTTTCTAAATAGCAACAGGTCACTGCACTAGAAAAAAGTCTCAACGCAGGCATAGCTTTCTACGTTGAGACTTTAAATCTACTCTCCAATCACAACTTTACAGTCCTTTTTATAGCCTAACAGGACGTCATACTCATCTATGATAATAATAACCTTTTCGATCTACAAACCAGTAGTATCCAACTCTACGATCATCTGACCGATTTTCTGCTCTTTTAACAGATAACACATATAGATTGGAAGATATGTCACAGTTCCTTCTGTTTCTACATTTCCAACGGAAAAAACATAGGCTTTCTCAAGATGATAATCCGGTATGTTCATAAAATTATCCAAAGCTTTGTGTGATTTATATGCCTTACCAGACTTAACTTCAATCGGAACAACTTTTCCATTCATTTCTATCACAAAATCCATTTCACCAATATTTTTCTTTTTACAGAAATATGGTGTAAAACCATTCGCCGTTAATTGCTGTGCGACAGCATTTTCAAAGTGTGCTCCGTTGTTCACTTCTCCGTTTTTATTAATTAATTCCATTTTTGTTTCTGCCGGATATGCACTTGTCAACAATCCAATGTCGCTCGAAAAAAGTCTGAATATATTACTGCTCTTGCTTGCTAAAAGTGGAATAACTGGTGCCTCAATATTATAAACCGGCAACGCCACTCCTGCATCTTTTAACCACAAAAAACTATTTTCGTATCTGTCAAATTTCAGTTCTTTATCCAACATCGTAAATACAAACTTTTTATTCTGCTTATTTAGTTCAGCAGGAATAATGTCATATATGGACTTTAACTTAAGCTTTCTGTCCTCAATCTCATATTGGGAAAAATCCTCTTTATAAAGCGTTGTTATATCACGTTGTACTTTGTCAACCTCTCGAATATCTTTTGTTTCTATATAAGTTTTTACAGCATCTGGCATTCCTCCAACAATAAGATAAACAAAAAACATAGACAAAAGCTTCTGATGTACAAATTCGTCCACAGGACTGGCGTTTTTAAATTTTTCATTTAGCATATCTAATGTAGTTACTGAGACATTATTCGCCATCATAAATTCTTCGAAATCCATAGGGTACATCTTTAAAACAGTCAGGTATCCAACCGGAGCCGAAGCGATACCTTTCAGTTCTACCCCTAATAAGGATCCGCTCATTACATACTTAAAACTTCCCTCATCTACAAGAAATTTTATTTTAGTTACTATTTCCGGGCATTTCTGAATCTCATCAAAAAAAACAACCGTTTCATGCGATTTGCAATCTTCTGGCATGATCATTTTTAATTTAATTAAAAAATCTTCCGCACTCATCTCTGCATTTAAGTAGGAAACCATATCCGGCTGATCAATAAAATTCACTTCAAACTTAGTATATCCGCTCTTTTCAATTTCATCTCTTATGAGCCATGTTTTTCCTATCTGTCTTGCTCCTGTCACTAATAATGCCTTATTTGAATTTTTAATCCATTCACCAATTGCAATTGAATCTTTTCTGTACATAAATTCATACCTCCAATTACACAATACACTATCTGCCCCGTTTTTTCAATCATTATCATTACAATTTGCCCCGTTTTTAAATTTAATATAATTATATTTTGCCCCGTTTTTAACATTGCTATTCACCAAGTCTGCCCCGTTCATCAAAAAAATCCGCAGGTGCGCTCTCACATCCTGCGGATTTTTTTCACAATGTAATTATTGTACAGTAGAAACGATCAGACTCATCTTCCCCTGCATCTCAACTTTTCCATAACCATTCGGCAGGATAAAATGATCTCCTTTCTTCACCGGGCTGCTGCCCACGATTCCATCTCCCTCTAAAACAGATACTAACAGGAACGGATACTTCTGCTCAAATTCCATCTTTCCATTTACATCTGCCTTAAAGATCGTATAATATTTGCAGGAATACAGCTCATTCAACTGATTTTCCGGCAGATTCAGTGCGGATTTTACGCTGTCATCCACAGATTTTGCCGGAACTGTGATAACATCAATACTCTTTTCTACATGCAATTCTCTCGGCTTGCCATTTGAAAGACGGTCATAGTCATAAACACGATAAGTAATATCACTGTTCTGCTGTGTCTCTAAGATTAAAAGTCCACCCTTGATCGCATGAACTGTTCCCGGATCGATCTGGATAAAATCACCTTTTTTCACCGGAATCTCACGGATAAATTCTTTCCATCTTCCCTGATGGATCATATCGGAAAGTTCTTCTTTCGTCTTTGCATTATGTCCGATAACAAGTGTTGCTCCCTCCGGTGCATCCATGATATACCAGCACTCCGTCTTTCCAAAAGAACCATTTTCATGCACTTTTGCATAATCATCATTTGGATGTACCTGGATACTTAAATCGTCTCTTGCATCAATGATCTTCGTGAGAAGAGGGAAACGGTCACAGTCGTAATTGCCGAACACTTCCGGATGTTCTTTCCATACAGCAGATAACTTCATGCCGGAAAATGCGCCGCTTCGAACGGTTCCGTCTCCGTTTGGATGTGCGGAGATGCCCCAGCACTCGCCGATGTCATCACCCTCTACCGGATAGCCGAACTCCTCTCTTAACTTTGTACCGCCCCAGATATTGTGCGTACATACCGGGTCTAAAAATAAAATATCTTTATTTGCCTGATTCATACTAAGTATTCCTCCATTCGTTTCTATTACTTTCTGATACCAGAATGCCGAATCCTTTACAATGCGCTGCTGCGTTGTAAAGTCTACATAAATGATACCAAAACGCTGTTTGTATCCATCGGACCACTCAAAATTATCAAGAAATGTCCACAGGAAATATCCCCTTACATCTGCACCTTCATCGCTTGCACGCTGCATGGCTCCGATATAGGAATCCAGAAACGTGATACGGTTTGGATCATGCACCCTGCCATCTGCGCTGATATTATCATGACAGGACATGCCGTTTTCCGTGATGTAAAGCGGCAATGGATAACGCTCTGTCAGAAATTTTATACCATAATAAAAAGCTTCCGGCGTTACCGGCCAGTCTGCTCCTGTCTTAGGAAATCCCGGTTCACGGTCCACAAATTCCGGTTCACCGTTCTCTCCTGCACGGACATAGTAACCATTGTATATATTCTGTCCCATAAAATCAAGTGGCTGATGGATCAGCTTCATATCTTCTTCCGTGATCTCTGGCAGATACTGCGCAAATTTCTCCAATCCTTCTTTCGGATAATGCCCTAAAAATACAGGATCCGAAAACCATGCTACATTCCAGGTCCAGTTATCCATCGGATTATAGAAACCAAAATATACTTTTTTCGCAGCTTCAATGTCCTCCGGTTTATCCGTATAAGGATAAGCGACACCTCCGGTCGGTGCGTATCCGACTTTGATATCCCGGACTGCATATTTACGCAGATTGATAACAGCCTGGCCATGTGCCTTCATCAGATTGTGTGCGATCTGGAAAGTATCTTTGATTGACATTTTTACTCCCGGTGCATGTACACCGCTTAAATGTCCAAGTCCAACCACACACTGCGGTTCATTGATCGTGATAAAGTATTCACAAATATCGGAAAAACGCTCTGCAACTACCTTCGCATACTCACCAAACCAGTCTGCCACTTCCGGGTTCAGCCAGCCACCCTTGTCATAAAGAGCCTGCGGAAACTCCCAGTGAAACATGGTAATATATGGCGTAATCCCATTTTCTTTCATACATGTGATCATATCACGGTACATCCGGATCGCTTTTTCATTGACACGACCGGTTCCTTCCGGCAGAATACGTGCCCAGTTTAATGAAAAACGATATGCCTTGATACCAAGATTTTTCATCAGCGCGTAATCTTCCTTATAATGATGCATATGATCACAGGTCGTATAAGCATTCTGATTTTCGAAAATCCTGCCTGCCTCCGTAAATGCATCCCAGACTGTTTTTCCTCTTCCATCGTTTGCATCGGTTCCCTCTACCTGATAGGAACTGCTCGCAACACCCCAAACAAAATCATCCCGAAACATTCTTCTTTTCCTTTCCCAGTGAATTATTTTTCAGAGGAACCAATGACAGACACCAGATAAAATGGCACTGCATCATTCTCGTGTGTCTCTGTCAGACGCACCTCCACTTTATGTACTTTATTTTCGCCATGTTCTAAGATGGTGTCAAGTTCTAATTTATCACCCCAGGTCTCATCAAAGTTCGCATCCAGACGGACTGCATGTTCTGCATCGCCGTCCACAATGATCTCTGCAACCGGTGCCGGAAGTTTTACGGATTTTCTGTACTGTACTGAAATATTGCAGCCCTCAACATCAAGTGTGATGGAATCACCTTTCTTTGAAGCTGTCCATCCGTGTTTGAAACAGTCGGTAATATCTCTCTGTGCGGACGTATCTGCGACAAATCCATGGCAGACTACGTTTTCGTCGCTGTTCTGATGACGGATGGATTTCTCATAAGTATTTTTTGTGAGAGGTGTCGGATAATCCGGTTCGCTCTGTTCCGTTGCATCTTCTGTTTTTACTTTATCTAAAAAGTATGTAATCACCGATGCGACAAGTGCATGTCCGGCATCATTCGGATGCAGGTCATCCGGTGTGATCTCACGGTTTTCGATGCGCCCGGCGACAACTTCCGGGTAGATCGTACTCTGCATGCTGACAGCCGGAAGATTCTAATATCTTGCAATGC
>ERZ779942.1209-NODE-1209-length-13608-cov-3.48676_pt1 | contig 13608 bp, 9 predicted proteins | sample MGYA00511941_ERZ779942 | MGnify/ENA primary metagenome ERZ779942 (study PRJEB29588, sample SAMEA2148265) | human gut metagenome | biome: human gut; feature: human-associated habitat; material: faeces | place: Denmark | collected 2008/2010 ... | reverse complement strand
AACAGCAGTTACAAGATACTTAATAGCATTTTTATACATTGTTTTCATCTCCTTAATAATTTAATAATCGTGATAATTACGCCCAATAAGCGACCAAAGAGACTGACCGAAACGACCTGCATAATACTCAGGCTCACTAGTATCCTCAAAACGACTAGCATTCTTATACCTAAGACCACCTATCTTATAACGCTGATCACTCTCACGGTTTTCATAACCATATTTCTCAGCACGATTAGCGGCATCATAAGCATTAGTATCAGCATTTTTTAAGGCAGCAGCTGCATTAGCAGCAAGATTAGACACCTGAGCAGCAGTTATTTGTTTGCTGTTTTCAATATCCTGACCAAGTTTTTCAATAGTTTTAAAAATTTGAGCAACATTTGCAGCAGATGTGGCTTTCTGAATGGCTATTGTTTCTTCGTTAAACTTTACCTCTGAAAAATATTTGTCTGCAGAAGCATTATTATTTTTTATTGTGCTTTTACCAATTTCGGAAGCAAGTTCAAGTTCTTTACGTTTCATACGTTGGGACTGATAAGCGGACGCCGCTTCGGGGATTGAATCGGCAATGTTTCCCATAACTGCCATATTTCCTGAAGGGGTAGATGCTCCATTATTAGCGGACAGTATTGGATTTAAACCAGCGGCTCTAAGATCATCAACTTCCCGTTGATGTGCAGTATTCGACATATATTCCTGCCAATTACGATTTTCACGAGCCATAGCGGCATTTGCTGAATTAGCGTTTTTTTGTCCTAAAATTCCACCTACAGCACCAACAAGACTAGGAGCCAAATCAGATAACCAAGACATTATAAAACCTCCTTAAAAGTGGTCTATTAAGCCAGGAACGCCATACATAGGCATTGGGCGTACACAGCGGGTATGGAAATAGCAGTCAACTATAAATTGAGGTTCGTTTGTTACGGCTATCGCACGTTCTAAAGGTACAGCAGTCTGGATAAACTCTGCGTTTAATGCGGGGCGATTCTCGAATTTTTGGGCTAAATGCCAAAAATCAAGGGGCTGGGCATAGGTTGAACGGAATTTTCCTGTAATGAGAGAAGGTTTGTAACGATATTCTGCATATCGTTCTTGATATCCGAATACTTCTTCATCAGCATCCGTACCATCTGCATATATTTCCTTGTTTAAGATAGCTTGTTCTCCGAGATGGGCAAGAGCAGGCCAATAATGGTCCCAGCGCGTTTTCCTGAACCACATACGGTTAATACCTTGCTGATAAGTTAAATCAGCCCTAATCGAAGCTAAACCGATAATATAACCATGTTCGGTAAACGATTTAGATACACCGCCATTATGTAACGTACCTTGTCCATATGCGGCAAGATTACCTTGCGGGGTAGATGCGTCACTAGATGATGTTTGAGCAACAGGGTTAATATTAATCCGAGTAGAGCCACCGCCGAGAAATTCAGGACGTTGTAAACGAGCGTCGGGGCTGATAACACCAAAGTGAGAACGGAGTATTTCAGTGTAACGAGTACCGCCACGAGCATCACGTTCTAATAATCTTTGAATTTGGAACGCTTGACGGAGAGAATTGATTGTTGCGGCAGAAGCTGTTGAGAGGTCGGCGTAAGCGTTTCTAGACAATACCTCATCTAAACTGCCAGCCCAGACTGTAGTTTCATTAGTACCAGCACGACCAAAACCAGCTATAGCTTTATGTCCACCACCAGTAGCAATAGTTACAGCATTTGCTCCAGTTACATAATCTGTAATCTCTGGCTGACCGCCTGGGTTCATTTCGATACCAGCAAGCCAAGGCTCATTAGAACCTAAAAAGTAACCATTAGCAGGAGTAGGGTCAATAATTGAAGCTTGGCCACCAATAGGCAAATCAACAGTTTGCCCTTTCTGAAGCCAAGGCAAGGCAGAGGTAAAATAATCGTGTTGTTTGCAACGAGTAAGAATAATATAGTCGTTGGGGTCGTCTGGGCCGTCGCCTTTATTTACAGGTACCGAATCCATTAAATTTTGGTCCCGATACCATTCATTGTAGATAAGGTTATAAGCTCGAAACGGCAAAGATACGATATCTTTTAAAGTTACATTGATAGGCAAGCCCATATAGTCATATATTGATTGGGCCTGCGGGGTAATGGGGTTTACGGTAGGCATAACATAATCTGTGGAATCGTCAGGATTATCCTGCTCACCATTAAAACGTTGCCAATTTGACCAGATTAAACGGTTAGGGACAAAGAACCATTGAATATCAAGGTACATATTATCCATAATAGGAGCGATCGGCGTAGCTAAACGGGTAAATAATGTTGGAGAGATACTAAAGGTATCACCGGGCAAGATTTCATCAACATACACAGGGACTAAATCTCCTGTATTCATCGTTGTTTTATAGCCATTGTCACGCTGGAAAGCACTTCGAGGAATGTTTACCTGTGGCACTTGACTAAATGAGTAGTTATTCGTTGATTTCATTTTTATTACAACCTTTCATTTTACATAATATATATTATCGGACGTAAAGTGAAGATTGGTAAATTTCGTTGTAGATAGTTGTTGAAGAATAATTTCATTAAACGAACAATTGCAAACAGATGTTTTGACATTCTTACCTGTTCCTGATATAATAGAAACAATTAGAATAGAAATAAATGAACTTACTATCTTTAGAAATTTTTTGAGTATATGATGATTGGAATTGGAGGCTGGTTTTATGGCAAGAAGAGCACGTTTCAGCGATTTTGATGGAATTATTACAGAGGAAATGCTTTCCGATCGGCAAAGAGCTATTTTAGATTTCATTCGTGAGCACGTTTATGCTAAGGGATATCCTCCTGCAGTACGTGAAATTGGTAAGGCAGTGGGTTTATCTTCAAGTGCCAGCGTACACACTCATCTGCATAAATTAGAAGAATATGGTTTTTTGCAAAGAGATCCAGCCAAACCACGCGCTATAGAATTGACCCAAGACAGCAGCTGGCGGCAGAAAACGGTCGTTCCTGTTCCTTTGGTTGGCAAAGTCACTGCAGGGCAACCTATTCTGGCAGTTGAAAATGTTGAGGAGACCTATCCCATTCCACTAGATTTGCTTGGCTGTCAAGAAGATGTTTTTATGTTATCTGTTTCTGGAGATAGTATGATCAAAGCTGGTATACTTGATCATGATTACATTGTTGCCAGAAAGCAAAATTTTGCTAATAACGGAGATATAGTTGTTGCTCTTATTGATGGTGAAGAAACAACAGTTAAGCGTTATTTTCGTGAATTACGTTCAATTCGTCTACAACCAGAAAATGATGCCTATACTCCCATAACAGGTACTGATAATATTCAGGTTCTTGGTAAGGTAATAGCAGTATTCAGAATGCTGTAATGTCTATAATACACCAAATAAATATCATAAAGACAGCTATATGATGTCATATAGCTGTCTTTATTTTCTGAGATAATTAAAAAGCAGATAAGAGGAACAATAAAAATCCTCTTATCTGCTTTTCTATTGATATAAAATTTGAGTTTTTATTTCTCCCCTACCATTTTTGCAGCTGACATAATTGCAATACGCCCGTGCTCAAAAGTAAGTCCTCCTTGAAAATATACATTATAAGGTTCACGGCAAGGGCCATCAGCACTTAATTCTATTGATGCGCCTTGTACAAAAGTCCCCGCTGCCATAATTATTTCATCTTGATAGCCAGGAATTATTGCAGGAACTGGAACAACATGTGCATCAACTGGTGAATTTTTTTGTATGGCTATACAAAAATTACATAAACGCTCTTTAGTTTCCAAACGAATAGTCTGAATTATATCACTGCGTCTATCATTTGCAGAAGGAGTAACCTGATAACCCAGGCGTGAAAATACTGCAGAAGCAAAAATTGCTGTTTTAACAGCTTGCAAAACTATATGCGGAGCTAAGAATAAGCCCTGGTATAATTCTCTGGCCGTATCTCCAAGTGTAGCCCCCATTTCTCCGCCTAATCCTGGAGCGGTTAATCTATATGACGCAAGTTCTACTAAATCCTTTCGGCCAACAATATAACCACCAGTAGGTGCAAGACCGCCTCCAAGGTTTTTGATAAGAGAACCGGCCATTAGATCAGCTCCAACTTCTGTTGGTTCTTGTTTTTCAATAAATTCACCATAACAGTTGTCAACAAAACAAATAATATCAGGCTTTATTGCTTTTACTGCTTTACAGATCGTTCCTATTTCTTCAATTCTTAACGTTTTACGCACACTACTGTAACCGCATGAACGTTGAATATGTATCATTTTTGTTTTATCCGTAATTGCAGCTGTGATTTTTTCAAGATCAATTTGTGAACCAATCATGGGAATTTCTTTATAGACTACGCCTAAGTCAGTAAGAGAGCCAGGGGTTTTTACAGGTACGCCTATGATAGTCTGCATTGTGTCATATGGAGCTCCTGTAGCAGCGATTACTTCATCGCCTGCTTTCAAAACTCCGAGTAACGCAACGGCTAATGCATGAGTCCCTGAAACAAACTGAGATCGTACCAATGCCGCTTCCGTTTTAAAAATATCAGCATATATTTCATCTAATTTTTCTCTGCCAACATCGGAATAGGCATATCCAGTAGTTGGTTTTAAATAAAAATCTGATACCATATGCTTTCTAAAAGCTTGCATAACCTTTTCTGTATTATACAAAGCTGCTTCTTCATAGCTTTCAGCAGCATGTAATACTTCTAATAATGCTTCCTCTTCTATTTTTTTAAAATCAGTCATTTACGTATAGTCCTCATATTATAAATTTTTCGAAATCCTCTAACTGTTCTGATGCCAGACGTACCTTCATAAAAGTACCGTTTTCTTTATATTCTTGTTCTAAAACAGTACCTATAGTATGTAGTTTAGCAGCTTTTTCAGATTCTGTATATGGAATAAGCAGAGTGACTTCTATAGATTTTAATTTCAGATTTTCTGAAATCAGAGCAAGGAGTTCTTCGATACCAATACCACTCTTAGCCGATATACAAACACTATTTTCTTGCTGTGCTAAACGCTGTGCCAAAGCATTTTCAGAGGGAAGTTTATCTATTTTATTGTAAACGGTGAGTATTGTTTTATTTTGTGCACCTATTTGTTCTAAAACCTTATAAACAGCATCACTTTGTTCCTGATATAATTCATGGCTCACGTCAATGACATGCAGCAATAAATCTGCCTCAGCAACTTCTTCTAAAGTAGATCTGAATGCTGCAACTAATTGATGAGGCAAACGTTGTATAAAACCAACAGTATCAGTAAGTATTGCTTCGTGCTTGTCTGGTAATATTAACTGACGTGTAGTAGGATCAAGAGTTGCAAACAATTGATCTTTCGCATAAATATCAGACTGTGTTAATAAATTTAGTAATGTAGATTTACCTGCATTAGTATAACCAACAAGACTTATTGAAGGAACTTGGTTTTTGGCGCGCTTAATCCTATGTAAAGTCCGGACAGCGCGAACTTTTTCTATGGAGTCTTTGATAAAAGCTATACGATCGCGAATACGCCGTCTATCAACTTCTAATTTTGTTTCGCCAGGACCGCGGGTACCAATACCGCCGCCTAAACGTGATAAAATAAGTCCTTTACCCATAATTCGCGGTAGATTATATTGCAGCTGTGCTAATTCTACTTGTAATTTTCCTTCATTAGTACGAGCCCGCTGGGCAAAAATATCCAAAATTAAAGCTGTTCTATCAAGAATACGAACACCCATTACCTGTTCTATATTTCGTTGCTGCGCCGGTGTCAGTTCATCATCAAAAATGCACAGATCAATATTTTCCTGTTGTGCATACAAGGCCAGCTCCTGTACTTTTCCTTTTCCTATAAAAAATGCCGGATCCGGTTTAGCACGACGTTGAATAAAACGGTTCACTACTACAGCACCTGCTGTATCCGCAAGCTGCTTTAACTCTTCAAGCGAATCTTCAGCAGTCCAACCGCCTTTTATCTGTCCCCAGTCCATACCAACTAAAATGGTTTTCTCTGCTGCTACTGCTAAACTGGAACTACTTGTTTGCTTGTCTAAAATCCGCTCTATTGTATTGATTACATTAAGAAAATTAATAGCTTCTGCTTCTTCCAGAGAAAAAGGTCCATATTCATCGCAGATAAACTGTTCTTCTTTGTCAAGCCCAACTATCATGCCAAAAGAAATTATGGACTGCGTGTAATCAGGTGCGGTAACACCTATTGTAACCATGGCATCGAATTTATTATTTTTTAACGCTGAAAAATCAACTCCACTCAACACTGGATTACCATTTGGATGAGTGTGGACACAACGGATTCCACTTAATCTGCCAATACCTCTGCGACCTTCTACTGCTGGCAGTTCTACACTGTCATTACCACCGATTACAATATTAGTTATTTGCCCGCTTCTAGAAATATAAAGAGAGATTTCTCTGTTTATAAATTCTGTAATATCAGCTAATTTTAAAGCTAATTCCGCAGAAATGAGCTGCCCTAAAGGCACTTGTACATCGTACAAAGCAATTAATTCATTCAAAACAGAATCCCGTATTCCTTTTTTGTTACCTAAAATTTCACGCATGATTTACACCTTAAAGAGCAGACATGGTATTTTACCATATCTGCTCTTCCTTTTCTTACAATTACTGACGAACGCGTGCCGGCTCGACATTTATTTTATAGCCTTTAATCGTGTTTTTGTGCATTACACCCAAAACTTTTTCGGCCATATCTTCTGGGACTTCTACAAAGGTAAACTTGTCATAAATATTGATCAAACCTACTTCTTTGGCAGGAATATCAGCTTCAATAGCAATAGTTCGAACTATATCCTGAACAGTAACTTTTTGGCTGCGTCCAATATTCATGAAAAGACGAACCATGCCAGGACGACCACCAGTATTACTTAAATCTTTCGCCAGAATATCTTCAGGCGAAGCTTCTAAAGCTTTATTACCTTCCTGCATCAGTTTTAACGCAGCAGCAACCACATCTTCAGCATCATATTCTTTTAATAAGCTTGCTGCAATAGGCATATAATCATGATAGTTAGACTGATCCAGCACACTCTGCATTTTGGAAACGATCATTTCACGCTGACGCTCAATAACATTGGCTGTAGTCGGTAATTGACGACGTGTTATTTTGGTTTTAGTAGTGCGTTCGATAAGTTTCAACTGACGGAATTCACGCGGCGTAATAAAGGTCATAGCAACACCAGTATTACCTGCACGGCCGGTACGTCCAATACGATGAACATAGCTTTCCGGATCCTGAGGAATATCAAAATTGATAACATGAGTAATATTATCAATATCTATGCCGCGGGCAGCGACGTCCGTAGCGATAAGAATATCAGCTGTTCCGTCACGGAATTTCTTCATAACACGATCACGTTGAGTTTGGCTTAAATCGCCATGTAAACCTTCAGCCATATAACCGCGGCTTCCCAATGCAATAGCCAGATCATCAACACCTTTTTTAGTGCGGCAGAAAATAATCAGCTTACCATCTATTTCTGCATCAAGCAAACGACATAAACCTTCGATCTTATCCTTAGTTTCAAAATAATATTGATCGATAAGCGGAACTGTGAGTTCCTCTTTGCTGATCGTAACATTTTTAGGAGCCTTCATATATTTTTTTGTGAGGCTTAGGATCGGTCTTGGCATAGTTGCTGAAAACAACAAGGTTTGACGTTCTGCAGGAAGATTTTTCATAATTTCTTCCATATCGTCTACAAAGCCCATATCCAACATTTCATCAGCTTCATCCAGGACTAAAAATTTAATATGATCAAGTTTGATAGTTTTACGGTTTATATGATCAATCAAACGGCCTGGAGTACCAATAACTATTTGCACGCCGCTGCGTAAAGCTCTGATCTGACGGTCGATAGGCTGTCCGCCATAAACAGGTAATGCTTTAATTTTAGAAGTACGTCCAATTTTACCGATCTCTTCTGCAACCTGGATTGCCAGTTCACGGGTTGGAGTCATAATCAGAGCTTGAATATGGCGATGATCGGTAATACTTTGTACGACCGGAATACCAAAGGCGGCTGTTTTACCAGTACCAGTTTGTGCCTGACCTATAACATCGCTACCCTCTAGTACTAAAGGAATAGTTTGCTCCTGGATCGGAGACGGTTCTTCAAAACCCATAGCTGTTAAAGATGCTACGATTTTTTTATCCAGCAGTAAGCTGCCGAACATTTCTTGTACATTAGTTGTCATTGTTTAAATTTCCTCATTTCTTCTTGCTTTTATTTTATCTATCACCATAGAAATAGCCGTTAACGCACTACGCAGTTTATTTTCAGTTCTGGTTCCGCCGAAAAGATGTTTCACACAATGTACGTCATTGCCATCAGCTACAGCCATATAAACTAAGCCTACAGGTTTTTCTTCTGTGGCACCACCAGGACCTGCAATACCAGTGATACCTACACCATAAGTTGTTCCAAAAAGGTCTCTCACTCCGGACGCCATCTCACAGGCAACCTGTTCGCTGACAGCGCCGTATTTTTCTAAATTTTCCGCAGATACGTTGACCAGTTTTTGTTTGGCCATATTGCTGTAAGTCACAACACTGCCCAAAAGATATTCACTGCTGCCAGGAATATCAGTGATCATGCTGCTGGCTAAACCTCCTGTACAGGATTCCGCAAAGGCAATCGTACTACCGCTTTTTAATAGTTCCTGACCAAGATATTCTGCTAAAGAAGCATCATCAACGCCATAAATAAATTTACTTAACCGTTCATAGATTTGTGCTTCTGTACCGGAAATCAAGGCTTTGGCTTCTTCAACATCGGACGCTTTAGCTGTAATACGAACAATAATTTCACCGCGGCGAGCATAAATGGCAATGGTAGGATTACTTTGTGAAGTGATAATATCATCAAGCTGCGCTGCAACAGATGATTCTCCAATGCCACGCATTTTTAAAATACGCGAATAGATTATACCTTGTTGAGCATAACGCTGCATAAGTAACGGTAAAAAGCGCTGTTCACATACGTAATTTAATTCTGACGGAGGTCCAGGCAGCAAAACAATCAGCTTGCCATTATGTTCTAATACCAAACCCGGCGCAGTTCCAACTTCGTTGATTAAAATTTCTGCACCTAAAGGAACCATTGCCTGTTTATCATTATTAGATGACATACAAAGACCTTTTTTAACAAAAAAACTATTAATCCTATCCCATGTATCTAAATCCAGATACATTTCCAGTCCCAGCATATCAGCAATAACTTCTTTAGTGATATCGCCTCTTGTAGGGCCAAGACCACCTGTAGTAATAACGATATCCGCTCTCTCTAAAGCAATTTCTAAAACGCTTCTCAACCTGGTCTCATTATCGCCAACAGTCGTCTGATAAAGCACATCATAGCCTAGTTTATTTAATTGTCGTGATAAGTACTGAAAATTAGTATTAAGTATTTCTCCCAACAGCAGCTCAGTACCTGTATTTACAACTTCAACGATCATTTGTTTTGCCCCCTTGCTGGCAAATTAAATTCTCTCTCCTACCATTTCGTAGGTGAAACCCTGTAAAATTTTTACTTTAATAAACTCACCTGCTTGAACACTTCCTGCGTTTTCGACAAAAATACTGCCATCAATATTAGGAGCTTCTTTATATGAACGACCAAAAACAAGATCAGGGTTTTCCTCATCGCAACCTTCAACAAGTACTTCTAAAATCATATCTTCCATATTATGATGCATATCTTCTGATATTTGTGCCTGCAAAGACATTAATTCATGAAAACGTTCTTCCTTGATTTGCGTATCTATCTGTTCTGGCAAATCAGCTGCTACAGTTCCCTCTTCTTGGGAATAAGAGAACACACCGGCATTGTCGAAACGCTGTGCTTCAACAAAAGCTTTTAATTCTTGGAAATCAGCTTCTGTTTCTCCAGGAAAACCGACAATAAACGTAGTTCTGATAGTAATACCTGGTATACGCTGCCGTAATTTGTTCAGCAATGCCTCAACTTCTGATTTAGTATCATAGCGATTCATGCTGCTTAGCAATCTATCGCTGGCATGCTGAAGCGGAAGATCCACATATTTGCAAACCTTATCCAAGCTGGCAAAAGCTTCAATCAAATCGTCAGTAAAATTATTTGGATAACAATACATGACCCGGATCCATTTAAGGCCTTCCAGTTTATTAAGTTCAGACAAGAGCTCCGGCAGGCGCAGTTTACCGTAAAGATCTTCACCGTATCTGGTGGTATCCTGTGCAACAACTATCAGCTCTTTAACACCCTTATCAACTAATGCTTTGGCTTCGCCAAGCACTTGTTCAAACGGTTTGCTGACATAAGGTCCACGTAATTTGGGGATGATACAGTAAGAGCAGCAATTATCACAGCCTTCGGCAATTTTTAAATATGCCATATAATCAGGAGTTGTTAAAATACGCGGTGCCGGGATTGGCGCCAGTTCTGCTTTTTTCAGAGACTCCAGCATAATGAACCGCTCTCCATGAGTGACCCTTTGGATAACATAAGCAATATCTTCATAGCATTCAGTACCTATAACGGCATCTGCTTCAGGAATATTTTCTAAAAGTTCTTCTGCATAACGCTGCCCTAAGCAGCCGGTAATAATCAAATATTTACAGGTCCCTGTTGTTTTATACTCCCCCATTTGTAAAATAGTATTAATAGATTCTTCTTTGGCAGATTCTATAAAACCACAGGTATTTATAATAATCAAATCTGCTTCTGCAGGATCGTTAGTAATTGTTATCTGCTGTTCATGAATCAATCCCAACATTGTTTCAGAATCAACGAGATTCTTAGGACAGCCGAGACTTACTAAGCCTATTTTCACGTTTGTTCCTCCATCTATTTTACTGCAAATCTAGCCGACTGCAGCCATTTATTTGTTAAAATCTCCTGTTGTACCAGAGTATTATAAGCAGTATTTAGCCATAATTTTTCAGGCTGCTCAATATGATTACCATTTAAACCATTGGATAGTAAAAACATATAACCTGTATTTTGCTCCAACGCAACTTTCTGCGGTGCCGATGACATTAAAAGCCAGTCTCTGAACATTTGTGCATCCTCATATTTTTTAGAAGCAGCATCAACGGCTACCCCATATAAGCTTACAGGAGTCCCTTCACTGGGAAAGACGATATATGCAGGAAAATCATTTTCCAAATATTTGAATACGTAGCTGCGCCGAGTAATAGCCAAGTCTGCATCACCAACAGTGGTCAGGCGAATTGGTGTGAAAGGAAAGCGGGAATATTGAGGAATTTGTCTGTTAAGACCTCTGAAATATGCCAGGCTTTTTTCCTCGCCTCGAACACTTGCAAAAGCAGCTAAAAAGTTACGCGTATTTGCCGAATCGGAAAGATTTTCCATAGCCACACGCACATTTTGAAGCTTAATGATATCCTGCCAACTCAAAATATTTTCCTGACCGTATTTTCTGGCATAACTTTGATTAACCAAAAAAACTACAGGGTCATAAAAGACACCGAACCATTGACTTTGTTCATCTTTAAAAACAGACGGTAATAAATCTCCAGCCTCACTTAAAATGGCATACAAACGCTGCTGTTTACTTAAAAGCTGCAGCTCATTATGCTCTAAGAGATACAAATCAGGTAATTTTCCCTGTTCTCTTTCTTCCGGCAGTAATAGTTTTATCACAGCATTCCGATCAGGGTCATTATTATACTCGCTGATTAAAGCCTGTAGAAAACTGTTATCTAAATTAGAATATAATAACAATTCAGTTTTTCCATGCACCGCTATACTTGTTTCATTTTTGTCAGAATCAAAAATAAACCAGGCTATACATGCAAACATCAGAGCAATGATTAACAGTATTTTTTTTTGAGGCATCTTTAACCTCCTGTTTTATCGCCGTTTGTTCATTTTATGGTTAAATGCAATTTTGCTGTGTCGTGCTTTGGGATTATGGGAAGAAGATATTTTCAGTAAACATTTCTCATCATCACCAATAAGGTCACCACGATTAGTCTGCTGTAAAGCTTCTTTAACCAACTGACGGTTTTTAGGATTTTTATATTGCATCAGAGCACGCTGCATCGCTTTATCATGAGGATTACGGGCAACAAAAACCTTTTTGCCAGTTTCAGGATTGATACCGGAATAATACATTGCTGTCGATGCGCTTCCTGGAGTTGGAATAAAATCCTGCACCTGTTCAGGCTGATGTCCGATATCCCTCAAAAATTCACTTAACTCAACTGCATCACGCAGAGTACAGCCGGGATGACTGGAGATAAAGTAAGGTACTAAAAACTGTTTGAGGCCTATTTCTTGATTTTTCTTATTAAAAGCACGCATAAATTTTAGATAAACAGATTTACCAGGCTTGCCCATATTAGCTAAGGCATGTTCTGCTACATGCTCTGGAGCAACTTTTAATTGCCCGCTGACATGGTAACGACATAATTCATCTAAGAAACGATCATTTTTGTCTGCCAGCAAATAATCGTAACGGATACCGGAACGAACGAATACTTTCTTTATTCCAGAAAGCGCACGAACTTTTTGAAGCAGTGCTATATAATCGCTGTGGTCAGTATCAAGATTAGGACATGGTTTTGGAAATAGACACTGCCTGTCGCGACAAACTCCTACTTTTAATTGCTTGGCACAGGAAGGATGTCTGAAATTGGCAGTCGCCAACATCATGTATATACCCCTTAAAATTTGGCAATTCAGTGATTTTTTTTGCTTCACGAATGATAGATTCATGACTGCGTGTCTGGATTATTCTTCCCTGATGAGAATGAATAGCACAGAAAGAACAACTGCCAAAACAGCCACGGCAACTGATCACACTAAACTGTACCTCTTCTATTGCAGGCACTCCTCCGTATTTTTCGTAAGACGGATGATAAGTACGCACATAATCCAAATCATAAATAGCATCCATTTCTTCCTGTGACAAAGGAAATGGCACTTGATTTTGAACAACGAATTTTTTGCCGTTCTTTTGGACAACAATCTTCCCGGAAAATGGATCAAGTTCTTTACTTTGTAGGTTATAAGCTTTAGCAAACGCTTCCCTATCTTTTAATATATCTTCTAATGAAGGTAATTCAATAAATTCATCTAACGCTTGCAAATCATCTGCTAAATAAGCTGTACCCCGCACATAATGGATATCTTCGATAATAGCTCCGCCAGCTAAATAGTCAGCAATTTCAACGATCTGCTTTTCACCCATACCATATATCAAAAGGTCGGCATTGCTTTCGACTAAGATGGAAGGCAAAATTTTATTTTCCCAATAATCAAAATGCGCAAATCTGCGCAAACTGGCTTCAATGCCTCCGATAATAACCGGCATTTCCGGCCATAAGCGTTTTATTTGCTGCGAGTAAACTACAGTAGCATGATCAGGGCGCTTCCCCATCTCTCCGCCAGGTGTATATGCATCTTTTTTTCTTGGTTTTTTAGCCGCAGTATAGTGGCAAAGCATCGAATCAAGATTTCCACCTGAAATAAGCACTGCCAGACGAGGCTTGCCCAGCACCTCAAAATTTTTCAGCTTGCGCCAATCTGGCTGACACAACAGTGCGACTTTATAACCCTGCGCTTCTAAT
>ERZ779942.1197-NODE-1197-length-13727-cov-2.80047_pt1 | contig 13727 bp, 10 predicted proteins | sample MGYA00511941_ERZ779942 | MGnify/ENA primary metagenome ERZ779942 (study PRJEB29588, sample SAMEA2148265) | human gut metagenome | biome: human gut; feature: human-associated habitat; material: faeces | place: Denmark | collected 2008/2010 ... | reverse complement strand
AGCTACACCTCCGGCGTTGACAGCCTTACCCGGAGCGAATAATTGCTTATGCTCGATGAACAAGTCTACAGCCTCAGCCGTACAACCCATGTTAGAAACCTCAGCTACGCACAAAGTCTTGTTCTCGATCAACTTACGAGCGTCAGCCTCGTTCAGCTCATTCTGGGTAGCGCATGGCAACGCTATATCTACTTTTTGTTCCCAAGGTTTCTTGCCGGGATAGAAGGTAGAGCCCGGGAATTCGTCTGCGTAAGGAGCTACGATGTCATTTCCGGAATTACGCAATTCCAACATATAGTCGATCTTCTCGCCGGAGATACCCGCCGGATCATAGATATATCCGTCAGGACCGGAGATAGTAACCACTTTAGCGCCCAACTCGGTTGCCTTTGTAGCGGCACCCCAAGCCACGTTGCCGAAACCGGAGATGGCGACCGTCTTACCCTTGATATCGATTCCGTGAGTCTCCAACATTTGATGTACGAAGTAAAGAGCGCCGAAGCCGGTAGCTTCCGGACGAAGGATAGAACCTCCGAACTCCATGCCCTTACCCGTGAACGTACCTGTGTTCTCGCGAGCCAATTTCTTGTACATACCGTACATATAACCAACCTCACGGCCACCTACGCCTATATCGCCAGCCGGAACATCCCTGTCCGGACCAAGATTACGCCATAATTCAAGAATAAACGCTTGGCAGAAACGCATGATCTCGGCGTCGCTCTTTCCTCTCGGAGCGAAATCGGAACCGCCTTTGCCACCACCCATCGGAAGAGTTGTCAAAGCGTTTTTAAATGTTTGCTCGAATCCTAAGAATTTCAAGATAGACAAGTTAACGGACGGGTGGAAACGGATGCCTCCCTTGTACGGGCCGATTGCGTTGTTGAACTGAACACGGTATCCCAAGTTAACTTGTATCTCACCTTTATCATCTACCCAAGGCACACGGAAAGTGAAAATACGTTCCGGCTCAACTAGGCGTTCAATGATTTTCGCTTTCTCAAATTCCGGATGTTGGTTGTACACTTCCTCAATTGATAAAAGCACTTCTTTTACTGCTTGCAAATACTCCTTTTCTCCCGGATGTTTTGCCTCTAGCGCTGATAAAATAACTTCAGTCTTCATAGCATTTATATTCTTTAAAAGGATAACATTCTGTTGGCAAATGTAGGTAATTCTTTGGAATGACCAAGAGTTTCGCTTACTTTTTATCAGTGAAAACCTAAAAATCTTCAGTTAGAGTCAGAATGCGTACTTTCATGTTTCAATAGTTATTATTTTTCCTTACATTTGACTCGAATAATTCTATCAGAATCTATTATGAGCGGTATACCGAACTTAAAAGACTTGGTGTTCAGAGACACCCCGTTTGCCAATCTAATGAATAAGCGTATATATAATGTATTGCTTATCGCTACGAAATATGATTCCTTCATGTTGGAAGATGACGGGCGTGTAGATGAGCAGATATTTAACGAATATACTTCCTTAAGCCTCCGTTACCCACCCCGGTTTACGCAGGTGACTACCGAGGAGGAGGCTTTGAATGAGTTGAAGAACCGGAACTTCGAATTGATCATTTGCATGCCGAATATGGATAACCGGGATATATTCGCTGCGGCGAGCGAGATAAAGGTGCATTATCCGAATATCCCGATCGTCGTATTGACTCCTTTCTCGAAAGAGGTGTCTAAGCGGATCGCCAACGAGGATCTGAGTGCTATCGATTATGTGTTCAGCTGGTTGGGTAACTCGGAGTTGTTACTGGCGATTATCAAGTTGATCGAGGATAAGATGAACGCTCCGGACGATACGGCCAGCGTAGGTGTACAGATCATCTTGTTGGTGGAGGATTCCATACGTTTCTATTCGTCCGCTTTGCCTCATTTATATAAGTTCGTGCTGGAGCAGAGCCAGATGTTCGCGAAGGAGGCGTTGAACGATCACCAGCGTACGTTGCGTATGCGGGGTCGTCCGAAGATCAAATTGGCCCGGAATTACGAGGAGGCGGTACGTATTTTTGATCAGTATCGGGATAATATGTTGGGTATTATCTCGGACATGAGTTTTATGCACAATGGCGTGAAAGATCCGTATGCCGGTTATAAGTTCGGACAGTATGTACGGAAAACGGGTTTGATCATTCCTTTCGTGTTGGAGTCTTCGGAGGCCAGCAACCATGTGTACGCGAAGGAACTGAACGCCTCGTTTATCGATAAGAATTCCAAGAGTTATCCGCAGGATTTGAAAAAGAAGATCATGCAGCGTTTCGGCTTCGGCGATTTCGTGATCTTGAATCCGCATACGAAAGAGGAGATCATGCGCATCAAGGATTTGAAAGACCTTCAAAAGAAAGTTTTCCAGATTCCCGACGACTCGCTGGTTTACCATCTCTCCCGGAATCATTTCTCCCGTTTCTTTTATTCCCGTGCCATGTTTCCACCCGCCGAGGTTTTGAAGCATGTGGACGTGAGTGACTATAAGGATATGGATGAGGCCCGGAAATTGATTTTCGACTTGATCGTGCAATATCGCCGGATGAAGAACACGGGTGTCGTGGCGGTTTATCAGAAGGATCGTTTTGATGAGTATAGTAATTTTGCCCGTATCGGCGACGGTTCGCTGGGAGGTAAGGGTAGAGGTCTTGCCTTTATCGGTGCGATGGTGAAGCGATACCCTAAGCTGGAGAGTGATAATTTTGCCGTGAATATCCCGAAGACGGTCGTGATCTGTACCGACATCTTCGACGAGTTCATGGAGACGAACGAGTTGTATCCGGTAGCGCTGGGCGATGCGGACGACGAGACGATCCTCCGGTATTTCTTGCGGGCCAGCTTGCCCTCCCGTTTAATCGAGGACTTGATGGCTTTCTTCGATGTGGTGAAAAGCCCGATCGCCGTGCGTTCCTCCAGCCTGCTGGAAGATTCGCATTATCAACCTTTCGCCGGGATCTATTCTACGTATATGGTACCTAAGATCGAGGAGAAATACGATATGCTCCGTACGGTGAGCGACGCTATCAAGGCGGTGTATGCCTCTGTCTTTTATAAGGACAGTAAGGCGTATATGACGGCTACCTCGAACTTGATCGATCAGGAGAAGATGGCTATCGTCTTGCAAGAAGTGGTGGGCTCCCGTTATAATGATCATTTCTATCCGACGATGTCGGGCGTGGCCCGTTCCTTGAATTTCTATCCGATCGGTAACGAGAAGGCGGAAGATGGGATCGCGAATATCGCCTTGGGATTGGGTAAGTATATCGTCGATGGCGGGCAAACCTTGCGTTTCTCTCCCCGACATCCCCATAGCATCTTGCAGATGAGTACGATGGATTTCGCTCTTAGGGAAACGCAGACTCGTTTCTATGCCTTGGATTTGAAGAATATGGCGGAAGCCTTCTCGGTAGATGATGCCTTTAACTTGGTGAAGCTGGGCTTGAAGGACGCTGACGCTGAGGGTTCCTTGAAATATATTGTCTCTACATACGATCCGTACGATCAGATTATCCGTGACGGTTATTATCCGGGCGGTCGTAAGATCCTTTCTTTCGTGAATATCCTACAGCATGACGTGTTCCCGCTGGCGGATACGTTGGATCAGATCTTACGGATCGGGCAGCAGGAAATGGGCCGTCCGGTAGAGATTGAGTTCGCTGTCAACATGGACCCGTCGGATCATACAAGGGCGACTTTCTATCTGTTGCAAATCCGTCCGATCGTAGATAATAAAGAGATTATGGACGAGGATCTGAGCTTGGTGAAGAACGAGGAAACCATCCTTTCTTCTACCAGTGTTTTGGGACATGGTATCGTTGGCGACGTACAGGATATTATCTATGTGAAGACGGGCGCTTTTAATTCATCCAATAATCAGTTGATCGCTTATGAGATCGAGAAGATGAACCGCTCGTTTACCGATCAGGAGAAAGGATACGTATTAGTCGGCCCCGGCCGATGGGGGAGCAGCGACTCTTGGTTGGGTATTCCGGTGAAATGGCCGCATATCAGTAACGCACGGGTGATCGTGGAATGCGGATTGGAGAATTATCGGGTAGACCCGAGTCAAGGTACCCATTTCTTCCAGAACCTGACTTCGTTCGGAGTGGGTTATTTTACGGTTAATCCATTTAAGGGAGATGGTTGGTTCGATGAGGCGTTCTTGAATGCGCAACCCGCCGTAGAGGAGACGGAATATCTTCGTCATGTACATTTTGATGCTCCGATTACGATTAAGATGGATGGGAAGAAAAGTCTTGGCGTGGTATTGAAACCATAAAAAGATAGCGTTTCAAGAGAAGATAGTTGTTTGTGGATTTGCGAGACGAGCCGGTAAGACGGGTCTCGCGAATCCATTTTTTATTTCAAGTGGAAAGTGGCAAGAACCGCTTTGTGGTCGGTAGGCCAGATTCCAAGGGGAGTCATGATCGGGTCGGAGGTCTCTTCCGTCTCTCTTTGCCCACGGAGGATGTCACCTTTCGGACCGATGATACATACATCTGTAAGCGTTAATCCCTCGAATGGAGCGTAATGGATGAAATCGATGCGATCTCTATCGTCCGCTTTCGGCGACCAAACCAATTTCTCTAAAGCGATATCCTTACAGTCCGCCGGGCAGGTAAGTCCCGGATGAGTTACAGGGTTCGGGAAGATCTCACGGTACGTATCTTTGAAGCCGTCTTTCTCCAGCATGACGGATACGTGCCAAGGAACAACCAATCCTTGGTGGTCTCTCATATCTTTGGTCGCCTCGGTCCAGTCCAGATGGGAAGGCTCGTTAAAGTCCCCTCCGAGGATAACGATCCGTCCGGCTTCCCGATCCTTTTTCGCCTCTTTTAGGAAGCAAGCGATAGCGTCGTCACGGACAGATTGCTCGTTCAACCATAGGAGTGTGTCCAGATTGGTGACAGGAGGTTCCTCGTCCCATGTATTTCCGTCGTATCCACGGGCATCGTAATAAGCGCAATTACGATAATCCAGATGGGCGGTGTAAAGAGCTACCTCGGCATCGCCGATGTGGGTAATGGCCTTGTACATACTACCCCTGTCATCGTTCAAGGGATAGACGGTCGTGCTATCCGTGATCGGGTAGCGGCTTAACAGACCGGAATCCTCGGTGTAGAAAGAATAGTACGTTTGTCCTCTTTGCTGCAACGCTTCCACGATCCGGTCGCAAAAACGGGTCTGATGATAATTACGTACCTCGCTTAACGTAACGAAATCGGCGTTACTTCTTACGATCTCGTCAGCGATAGCGTCAAAGCCTCCTTTTACGACAGCGCCTTCCTGCCAGATGTTGAATTGAAGAACCCTGAAAGTCTTCTCTTGCTGGCAAGAGCTGAGGCCCAGCGCGATCAACAAGAGTAAGTAGATAAAACTAGTTTTTTTCATGTGTGAAATATTTTGTTAGATGTTTTGTCGTAGCCATTCCTCGGCGGCGGCCAAGGTTTCCGGCTTGCCGATATCCAATAGTTTTAGGTTATCCGCCATATAAGCCCTGATATCGGTTTTGGCGCAAATAGCCAGATAGAAGTTAATGATAGAGAACTTTCCGGTCCATTCTTCCATCAGCTCCAATATCTTGGGCGAGAGTACGTGGATTCCGCTAAAGGCGTACTCGTTGTGTTGATCCGGGTCAAAATAGGGATAGTAAGATTTTACCTCGCCGGTCTCATGATTACGCCAACCACACAGTCTATTCTCCTTATTAAATAATAGATAACGTGAGGTATTGCGCTGGCTGACGAGTAAGGTAGCCAACGGGTTCGTTTGTACATGGGTATCGTATAGTTTCTTGAGATCCACGTTCGATAAGATATCGACATTATGTATCAAGAAAGGCTCGTTCCCGCATAAAAGAGAAGTGGCCTTCTTGATTCCTCCTCCCGTATCCAGCAGATAATCGCTCTCGTCCGAGATTTCGATCCGGACACCGAAGTTGTTGTTCGCCTCCAGAAAATCCACGATCTGGTTGCCTAAATGGTGGATATTGATCACGATCTGGTCGAAACCGGAGGATTTCAGTTTCAGTATGACGTGTTCTAGCATCGGTTTGCCCCCGATAGGTATAAGCGCTTTTGGCGTGTGATCGGTTAACGGCTTCAGTCTGGAACCAGTACCGGCCGCGAAAATCATAGCTTTCATAATGTAGGGTTAAAGAGTTGTTCTATATTTTGTTCTCTATGTACTAAATGTACTTTTACTCCGAACTTGGTGTTAAGATGTTCCGCCAGATGCTGTGCGGAATAGACCGAACGGTGCTGTCCTCCCGTACATCCGAAACAAATCATCAAATTGGTGAATCCACGATCCATATATCGTTTTACCGAGGCGTCTACGATATGGTAGACATGCTCGAGGAAGTTCGTGATCTCCCCGTCATCCTCCAAGAACTGGATCACTGGCTCATCCAAACCGGTGAAATGATTGTAACGCTCGTATTTACCGGGGTTGTTTATAGCACGGCAATCGAATACGAATCCACCTCCGTTCCCGCTAGGGTCGTTCGGGATTCCTTTTTTATAGGCGAAGCTCATGACCTTTACTTCCAGCATATGTTTCTGGATATCATCCGTGAATTGTTTCAACCCGGTAAGCTCACGAAGGACGGAGCATAAATAGGGATATTCCGGATAGTCATTCTTCAATAACTGCCGCAGGTTCTCGATCGCGAACGGGACGCTTTGGATGAAATGAGGCTTTTTCTCGAAATACCCCCGGAAACCATAAGCCCCCAATACCTGCAAGGTCCTAAACAGGACGAAATGGCGCAGCTGGCTATGGAAGTAAGCTTCGTCTACCGGGATATATTTACGTAGGGCCGTGATATAATCCGATAGTAATTCATTCCTCAGATCCTCCGGATATTTCGCTTTCGCCTGCCAAAGGAAGGAAGCCACGTCGTAATAAACCGGGCCTTTTCGTCCACCTTGAAAATCAATAAACCAAGGCTCTCCATCCTTTACCATAACATTGCGTGACTGGAAATCACGGTACAGGAACGTGGCGGAGGAACTGCGTAACAATACGTCGCTCATCTTCAAGAAATCATCTTCCAGACGATTTTCCTGAAACTCCATCCCGGTAGCCTTTAAGAAACAGTACTTGAAATAATTCAAGTCCCAAAGGATAGACCGTTGGTTGAACTCGGCTTGCGGATGGCAATACGAGAAATCGAAACCGTCGGACCCCAAGAACTGGATGTCGGGGAGTTTGGTGATCGTCTTGTGTAATAAACGGCGTTCCTCCTCGTCGAATACACTGCTTTTACGGCCTTTCTCGATGGCGTTGAAAAGAAGCGTGTCTCCTAAATCTTCTTGGATATAAAATGAATGGTCGTCCGAGCTGGCATATACTTGCGGTACGGGTAAGCCCTTCTCCCGGAAATGTTTTGCCATATAGATAAAAGCCTCGTTCTCCTCAGTAGAAGTGCCACTAACTCCAATCAACGTCTCAGGACCTTTTATCCTGAAATACCGGCGGTTAGAGCCGGATGACGGTAACTCTGTTATTTCCTCTGCCGGTGATCCGGTATATGATTGGTATAGCTTCCTAAGTTCTTCTGTTATCATACTTATCGATTTACGGCACTAAGATACCGCTTTTTAATTGAAAATTAAGAATTGAAAATTGAAAATTGGGACTTCGTCGGAAATAAGAAAGGGGAATAGCCTCTCAAAGCCTATCCCCCTCGCTTATATGATCATCAATCTCTCCTCTCTAACTAATTTTCAATTCTCAATTTTCAATTACCTAGAGTATTCCTTGTGCCATCATAGCCTTAGCTACCTTCATGAAGCCGGCTACGTTGGCGCCTTTCACGTAGTTTATGTAACCATCCTCTTGCTTTCCGTATTTTACGCATTGCTCGTGGATGTTTTCCATGATGCTCTGAAGTTTCTGGTCTACTTCCTCGCTGCTCCAGCTTAACTTCTGTGCGTTCTGAGTCATCTCAAGACCGGAAACGGATACACCACCTGCGTTAGCGGCCTTACCCGGAGCGTAAAGGATCTTGGCCTCAAGGAATGCGTCGATAGCTTCTGGCGTAGAAGGCATGTTAGCGCCTTCGGATACGGCGAAGCAACCGTTGGCCAATAAAGTCTTGGCATCGTCGCCGTTCAACTCATTCTGGGTTGCGCTCGGCATAGCGATGTCGCATTTCTCTCCCCAAGGACGAGCGCCTTGTACATATTTGCATCCGTATTGCTCCGCGTATTCACGGATACGGCCACGATACAAGTTCTTCAACTCCATGATATAATCCAGTTTCTCACGGTCGATACCATCCGGATCATAGATATAACCGTCGGAATCAGACATCGTGACAACTTTCGCTCCAAGACTGATTAATTTCTCTACCGTATATTGAGCCACGTTTCCGGAACCTGATACACAAACTACCTTGTCCTTGATATCAATGTTGCGGGTTTTCAGCATCTGCAACAAGAAATATACGTTTCCGTAACCTGTAGCTTCCGGACGGATCAAGGAACCTCCGAACTCGATACCCTTACCCGTGAATGTACCCGTATTCTCACGAGCCAATTTCTTGTACATTCCATACATATAAGCGACCTCACGTCCGCCTACACCGATATCGCCGGCGGGAACATCCGTGTCCGGACCGATATGGCGCCATAACTCAAGGATGAAGGCTTGGCAGAAACGCATGATCTCAGCGTTTGACTTTCCTCTCGGGCTAAAGTCGGAACCTCCTTTACCACCACCCATCGGCAATGTAGTCAGTGAATTTTTAAACGTTTGCTCAAAAGCCAAGAACTTAAGGATCGATTGGTTTACGGAAGCGTGGAAACGGGCCGATAGCGTTGTTGTGCTGGATACGGTAACCCATGTTCGTCTGGATTTGTCCCTTATCGTCCATCCAAGTTACACGGAAAGAGAAAATGCGATCGGGGATACAAAGGCGCTCGATCAAGTTGCTTTTCTCAAATTCCGGATGCTCGTTGTAAGCTTCCTCGATAGTCCCTAAAACCTCTGATACTGCTTGATGATATTCCGGTTCGTTCGGAAATCTTCTTTTCAAGTTGTCTAAAACTTCACTTGCCTTCATGACTGAATTTTATATTTAGAATGTTATACCATTTTGTTATCCGTACGCCGTTTGTTTAACGACGTGGCAAAGGTAAGCTAATTTTTGACACTAGCAAATAATTGAAAGAGAAAATGCATAAAAAATATCATTTAGATATATTAAGTTTGAAAAAACGACGAAATGTTATTCGTCTCTATGCTTGAAATTCTTATAGATCGGAACGAACACAATGATAGCGGAGGCTACAAGGGCAAATATGACGTCGAAATTGATCGTTTCGCTGTATACAAGCAGCATGTAGCATAAGACACCCCATAGTAAGGTGATACATACGGCTTGACTATTTGTTATCTTTCTGCGTGCCATTGATTACATTTGTTTAGTTTGATGAAATAAGCGATCCGAAGTAAATCACCAAAGCCAAAAAGACAGCTATGATGACGAATAGGATCATGATTTGTTTCTCTAAGGGATATTTTCGTAGAAAAGGGATATGACGTGCGAATCCGGCGACTTGTTCTACCGGTTCCGCTTGCTCGTCTTCCCGGGGCAGGTCGTAACCGCCTTCCTCCATGATCTTCATGGCTCGGGGAACGTCGCTTTCCAGAATCTCCACCCGTGCGCCGCCTACGTCTACGTAACCGGCCATGATCTGGCTGCTTAACTCATTGCGGAGATAACATTCTATCCCTTCCGACCTCAACAGGGCCATCAGCGGTTGGGCATCCGCCGGATAGGTGAACCGGGCTATTTCTACGATCTTGTCCATAGTATTTGTTTTTCTGCAAATGTAAGTAGACAATCACGAATTAACCGTGTTTTTTATTGTAATTTACTTTTTTTATACGTGAAAATATGAAACAGTATGATTTAGCGGAGGGTATGCGGATGTATATAGCCCGATTGAGAGAGCAAGGACGTTATTCGTCCGCCAAGAGTTATCAAGATGCCTTGAATTCATTCCTGCGTTTTTGTGGGCAGGAGGTGATTCCTTATACCCGTATCGACCGGGAAATGCTTTTGAGGTATCAAGACTATTTGCGGGACCGGGAATGCTCGTGGAATACGGTGTCTACCTATATGCGTAGGATTCGCCGTGTGTATGGGTTGGCAATGGAGAATGGGGAGGCTCCTTTTTCCCGTTATTTGTTCAAGGGGATTTTCATGGGAGTGAAAAGCAAACAGAAGAAGGCGTTGCCTACGGAATCCTTGCGTTTGTTGATGACCGCTCCGTTGGATGATTCGGGGCTGCGGAAAACACAGCGGGCATTGTGTTTGATGTTCTTGTTTTGCGGTATGGCATTTGTCGATTTCGCTCATTTGAAAAAGAGTGATATCCGGAGTGGTGTCTTGAGGTATAACCGCCAGAAGACGGGTACGCCGATGTTGGTCGAGATACAGCCTGTGGCCAAGGAGTTGTTGGCTGCGTTAATGACCGACACGCTTCGGGACTCTCCTTATCTATTCACTTTCTTGAGTGGGACGAAAACGGGTGAAGAGGCCTTCCGGGAATATACCTCTGCCTTGGCTGATTTCAACAGTTCCTTGAAGGAACTGGCAAATGCCTGTGGTGTGACGGAAATGGTTACCTCGTACTCAATCCGTCACTCTTTCGCCACGACCTTGAAGGAACAGGGTGTACCGATCGAGATGATCAGCGAATTGCTGGGACACCAATCGATCAAGACGACGCAAATCTATTTGAAGAGCTTCTCTTTGGATAAGATGTCTGCGGTGAACAAGGCTTGCTTCGAGAGCATATATAATAATGTATCAAAGGTGGGGTAAGCGATCGGCTACTTGGGAAGTAGCGTAAATGTTTATAACAATTATTTTTTGCCCGCAGATGACGCAAGATGACGCAGATGTCCTCCGGACAAGAATTCGTTGAATATGCACCAGCGGTGCGATCTGCGTCATCCGCGTCATCTGCGAGTAAAAATTTTCTTTTATACGATTTATCAAGGTGTGATGGGAAGATTTCGGGAATACGGGGTCAGTTCGTCTCTATTGTCACGTCCATACATCTGGGACAGAAACGAAAATCTTAGGAGAATCATACCGATAAGGCTAACAATAGGCCAATAACTGTTTGTGTTTAGTTATTTTTTACTACATTTGCGGCGTGGAAGATTACGCTACTTCCCAAGTAGCCGATCTTCCACGTCCCGATAGAAGAGATATTGATATGGTTTCTATTGCTTTAAAATTTTCGGGAATAGAAAATGATATTTGATTTAAGTATTAGATTATCAGTGTGTTAATAGAATACACTGATATGGCATTGAAGTATCTATGGGTCATGATCTTCCCCCTTTACCATTGCGTGATGTCCACACCGTAAGATGGTATGTGTTATCTCTTCCCGCTTGTCACAAAGGTCCAGCCAAAGGTTTGCGGAAGGAGTTAGATCGCAGGGTGCGTTTGGGCGAGCCTACGTTCGATTTTTTCGCCCCCTCTTTCGTGGAGATGCATCGCCGTGAGGGGCGTTTGGTGGAGACTCACCGTCCGTTACTCTACAATTATGTGTTTATCCGCTCTTCTGTGTATGAGATCTTCCGTTTGAAACGAGATTTTCCCTTGTATAATTTCCTGCCTAGCGTGGATGGCCGTGGCTCATATCCTTTTGTCTCCGATCGTGAGATGGAAAACTTGCGTTGGGTGGCCCGTTCTTACTCGGATGAGCTTCCGGTGTATGTGCCGGAAGCGGGTTATTTGCGTAAAGGTGACCGGATACGCATCACGGATGGTCGTTTCAAAGGTGTTGAGGCAAGTGTAGTAATACAGCCCGGTGTTGGCGAGCGGGAGGTAATGGTATGCGTGGACAACTGGATGTGGGTTCCTTTATTGCGTGTTCAGCCGGGCGAGTATGAGGTGATCAGCTTGGCCGAGGAAGGCAAGCATGTATATACCCGTTTGGACAATTCCCGGATACAAAATGGTCTTCATGAGGCGTTGGGCCGTCATTGGGGGGATGGTGGCGTTACGGCTATAGACCGTGAGCTGGCGACCGAGACCTTGCGTGCCTATGGAGAGTTACAGCTGGATTCTGCCGTGATGCGGTGCAAGCTCTATTCTCTCTTGTTGCCCGCCTATACGATACTAGGGGACGAGGAGCGGCAAAAGTCGTTGATCGGAACGATCGTCTCGTTCTTACCCTTGATCCGTGCGGAGCAGTCGTTGGCATTATTACTACTTACGCTTTATGGTTGTACGGATAGCAGTATCTATTATTATCGTGCGCACGAGTTGATCGATCCGTGGAGTCGGGAATCTTCCCCGAAGAAGAGTAAATTATCCTTGATCCGTCGGTTAGCCGACTACGACCGCTGGCTAAAACACGTGGGAATTGAAAATTAAAAATTCAAAACATGCCTTCTCTTCCTTCTGGCATACGCTTGGTTACGTTACTAAACGAGCATCTGAACGAGATCATGGATCGTGAGCGCACGAACCGTACCTCGATCCATTTATATTGTACGGGTCCTTATTGGGTGGCTTTCGAGCGTTCTGCCTATCAGTTGTGTCTCACCTTCCCGGATAGCGAGATCACGCCGCTGCGCCTGTTCGCCTACCCGTTTCCGATCGTGATGGTGTCCGTGACGGATCGCTCGTTGCGTTCGTACGCCCGTAAACATATTTTGAGGCGGGACGAGACGGATTACGTGGTGCTGACCGTCCCCGAATCCTCCTTGACTGACTACCGAAGATGGCATGCCGGTGAGGTGGAGGGCTTGCCCCAGCTGACATGAACCCAAAATTTTATTCATGATGAACCTTTTTTCTAAACTCTCAACGTGGTATTTCTCAAGGAAAGCGTTGCCGTATTGGAGTATTATCCTGCTGGATTGCTTGGTGATCCTGTTTTCAGGCTTGCTGGTATATGCCTTGAATAACGGGATCTTCGCCACGATGGGCATCTTTTGGCACCTGTCGCTCACGTGGGGTGTTTGCCTAGTGCCTTATCTGGTGGGCTTTAGGCTGTTCCGTACGTATTCGGGCATCATTCGTTACTCTTCCTTCGTGGATTTGCAACGGGTGGGCTTCGCCGTGCTGTTTGGTGTGGTTTGCGTGGTGACCTTCCAAGAGTTTACGGATTTTTCGCCTTACTTGGTGTATATCCGTAAACGAGACCTTGTGCTATCCTCCCTGCTGGCGATGAGCTTGATGTGGGCGATGCGTGTGTTCGTGAAGTATTTCTACGTGACAACCTTCCGTCAGTCGAAGGCTGAGCGTGCCTTTATCTTCGGCGTGAAGCAGGGCGGTATCAGTTTGGCGAAGAGCATCCAGAACCAAGATCCCTCACAGTACGTGCTGGCAGGCTTCGTCTCGGAGGCCGGGAACATGCAGAATCGTATATTGATGGGAGTGCGTGTGTACCCTTTCGATGAGGAGCTGATCGATGCCATGCGTCGGGAGCGGGCGACGATCCTTTTCGTCTCCCCCTTGAAGAGCGACTCCATTCGGGAACAGCCGGATATGGTGGCCCGTTTGGCGGAGGCGGGGATCAAGATCTACGTGACCCCGGCGGCGCAAGAATGGGATGGCAGGAGCGATTTGACGCATACACAACTCCGGAAGGTTGAGATCGAGGATCTGCTTCCCCGGGAAAAGATAGAGATAGACATGGAGGCGGTGGGCCGCTTGCTTCGTGGTCAACGCATCCTGATAACGGGAGC
>ERZ779942.1195-NODE-1195-length-13736-cov-39.1804_pt1 | contig 13736 bp, 10 predicted proteins | sample MGYA00511941_ERZ779942 | MGnify/ENA primary metagenome ERZ779942 (study PRJEB29588, sample SAMEA2148265) | human gut metagenome | biome: human gut; feature: human-associated habitat; material: faeces | place: Denmark | collected 2008/2010 ... | reverse complement strand
GGACAGCAAGTTGTGTTTTCGTTTAACGAAAACAGGACGGTTTAACGGAGAATACACCGATAAACCGTTACTTATTTCAAGCTCCAGCGTCGCTTTTTACATATCTAACTATAATTCATTTGAAATCACAAAACAGATTGAACCGAATGTGGTTAGTTTGTCTGTTTATTTCATGTCCGAATCATTAGTATGCTATGTTGCAAAGTTCGTATTCATTATGAAAAAATCCGCTTACGAGAACAAGATATTCAGGTAATTTGCCATCCTTTCCCCAAAGAAGTTCGATGTTAAAAAGTTCAGAAAGCGTTTTGGCTATGTCAAATCCGAAGGCTTCGAGTGACGGACGCACTTTTTCCGGGTGTCGGCATGGTGTGCCGCAGTTACGCGTACACTCGTTATCTGAGCAGTGAAGACATTTACCTATATAGGCAAATGAACGCCCTCCATATTTCCGTTCCATATCCAATAATTCGCTCTCGATTCGTATCCGTTCCGGTAAAATGAGTTTTTGTGTATATTCAATCGGAATATCTTTGTCTTCAGGGATTATCTTCGTTGCCATAAGATGTGCATACTTGTATTGTCGGAGAAACGATTCCGTATCAAAATCAAATGGAGGACACCCCCAACTTTTACCGTAATTGGTACATTGTTTGCAAAGTTCAAGAAAATGTGGTTCGTCACGGAATTCGGCGATGTATCCTTCAACAGTGATGTCTGAAGTAAAATTTTCTACAGTGTATATACTCATTGTTTCAAAATCATTGTACCGCATAAGGAGTCGAAACGGATGTTTTCATTTTGGAAAAGTCTGTCAATGTATCCGCTTTTCTGCATTTCAGACGCGGTCAAGCAACTTAAATTCGGGGTATCTAACAATGCTATCGAATCGCACATGGACAACGCGATGTCAAGTTCATGTGTCGAGAACATGATACATTTTTTCTCGTCGTGGACAAGCCTACGAAGCAACGCCACAAGTTCGTAGCGATTAGGCATGTCAAGAAAGGAAGTCGGTTCATCAAGGAGAATGATAGGAGTATCCTGTGCCAATGCACGAGCAATCATCACACGCTGGCATTCGCCATCCGACATTTTATCCATCGTGCGGTTTGCATAAGCCTCCATTCCCACCGAAATGAGCGATTGCATGACTATCTCCTTATCTGTTTCTTGCATCCTACCTATCCAGTTGGTATAAGGAGCACGGCCTATGGCTACGACATCCTTGCACCGCAGGTTGGCGATGCGCGTGCGCTCGGTCGTGACGCCCCAGCCAGCGTTTTTGCCATATCTTCGGTTTTCATGCAGGCGATGTCGTGCCCGTCGAGAATGATTTTTCCGGAATAACACCGGTTCAGACCGGCTATGGCGCGGAGCAACGTCGATTTTCCTGTCCCGTTTCTTCCGATAAGGGCTGTCAGTTGACCTTTTTTTATCGTGGCATTTACCTCGTGGAGCAACGAGTTTTCTTTGTAACCTATGGAAAAATGCTGTAATTCTATCATGCGGTGATGGATTTGTTGCGTAAAACCACCCATACGACGATTGGGATTCCCAATAGAGCTGTAATGGCGTTGATCGGCAAGGTGAATATTTTAGAAATGATGTCGCAAAGAAGCAATATCGATGCTCCCGAAAGAATTGTTCCGGGCAGAAGGACATGATGATCGCTATTTTGGAAAAGCATTCTTGTGACATGAGGCATAGCGAGACCTATGAAACCTATCGGACCGCAAAAAGCGGTTATCGTTCCGGCGAGCAGCGTTGTCGAGAGAAACAACAGGCTGCGTGAACGCCGAATATTCAGTCCCATTGTTACGGCATATTCCTCTCCGAACAGCAGGAGGTTAAGCGGTTTGATGGTCAGTACAGCCAACAGCAGTCCGGCAAACACCGATGGAACAAGAATCAGAAGTTGTCCGGAGGTGACGTCACCCAAAGCCCCCATCGTCCAAATGACAAAGGCTTTCAGCGATTCCTCTTTGCTGAGGTACTGCAATATCTGCACGACAGCACCTACGCCCGATGAGAACATCATGCCCAGAATCAGGATTACCATGATGTCTTTTATTCGCTGTCCGACGGCAGTTATCACGAGCAACACGACAGCCGCACCCACCCACGCTGCTCCGGCAATGCCTATTGATGAACCGATCCCGGCAAGTACCACAAGTGCCACACCGAGACTTGCACCGGAACTGATGCCAAGGACATAGGGACCGGCAAGAGGATTACGGAAGAGGGTCTGCATCTGAAGACCGCTGACCGATAAGGCAGCCCCGGCCAACAGTGCCACTATAGCTTTTATGAGGCGTATGTTGAGTACGATTTTTTCCGTGGCACGGGAACAATTTCCCCCGGTCAGTGCTGCCCATACATCGCGGATCGGAATGTTGACAGCTCCCACGGCCAAGTCCAGTAAAAAAAGACCGACCGTGAGCGTAATCAATATGGAGAATAATATAGTCGAACGGGAACGCATCTATTTCAGTTGCTTGTAATACACACACTCTTCCTGCACCAGTTCAGGATGGAATATCTTCACGAGGTCGCGGAGCACGATGTCAGGATTCACGACGGCAGACTCGTAATAGTCGTTACCCCCGGCTGTGTTGGTACGGGCGTTGTTGTTATACACCTCTCCATTTTTGAAACATCGGGTATCGGTGAATTTCGGACATGATGCCTTCAAGTCGTCAAGGGAGTTCGCCATTCCCACGTTCAACCACATGTCCGCATCCGACGCGAGCAGATATGCTTCTTCTAAGTCAATGGGGATAGAAGCGTTTCCCGTGTTCTTCTGGTAGATATAGCGGCCTCCCGCATCAGTAATCAAGCGGGCTACATAACTTTGGGTTGAAGGCATGAACCACGAGTCGCCATAGGGAACATTAAGCATAACCGAAGGAGTGCCGAGGGTACTGTCGGCCACTTTCTTTTTCAAGGCGTTGTATCTGACCGGGATTGCGGCAAAGGCTTTTTCACCCTTCTCACGTTTTCCTGTGACTTCTGAAAGCACTACCATCCATTCGGCCTTGCCGAGAGGCGACTCTTCAAGATAATCGCCGACATACATGAACGGTATGTCGAGTTCTTCGAGTTTGCTTTCCATTGCGCTTGCGCCGTTCACCCCATAGAGCAGAACGAGGTCGGGATCGAGCGAGAGCAGCAACTCGTAGTTGATGTTCCCTTCATAGCCGACATCGCCAATACTGTCGCGGCGGGCTTGGATGTCTGGGTTGGAAATGTAGTCGATTCCCGAAACGCCGGTTATACACCGGACTTCACCGATTGCGTCAAGCATGGCGATATGAGTGGAAGACATCGCCACGATACGTTTGGCGTCTCCTTTGAGTACCTGTCCTGCAAACCCTTCGGGAACCTCTTCACCGTTGCGGACGATAAACAGCCATGTGGTTACACTGTCCGCTCCCTGCCAGGGATTCCTGACGGTTATCAGTACGCTTTCCTTCCCGCCCGCCCCTTTGATGTCGAAGCCGGAGGCATATTCGGGAGCATAAAGCAGCAGGTTGAAATCATTGATTTTTGAGCTTTTGTTGTGGCAGCCTGTAAATGCCAGAGAAAGCAACAAAATCAGGCTTAAATTCTTTAATGCGTTCATATTGATGCAGATTATCGTTTACTATTTTTGTTTTTTCCGAACTTGGGTGTTATGCCGATGAATATCTCGAAATTGATGCCCGGCATGGGACGGGACAATACGGAAAGGTATTCTTCATCGAACAGGTTGTTGATGCTGCCCTTTAGCGACAGATCGGCCCATCGGAAAGAGAGCTGTTTTTCCAGTGTCACGTTATTCATGAAGTAAGGGGGCAGATAGCCCGTCAGGGTATAGTCATTACTCGACATGGTATAACGCTGGCTGTAATAACACCATTTGTAAAGCAGGCTCCATGTCCGCCATGACAGACGTCCGGTCACCGTTGCGGAAAACTCCGGCACGTATGGCAACTGTTTGCCGACGGATTGGTCTGCCGGACTCATCGGTTCGCTCTCGTTGATCGAGGGAGTCCACGAGAAAGTTCCGTTCATATCCAGTTTCCAGTCCTTTCCGAGCATTATATCAAGGTGGGCGTTGGTCTCTGCCCCGTAAGCATGTACCTTTTTGAGGTTTCTGGGGGAGAAGAATCCCTTGGTTGTGGGTAGCCAGATGATCCAGTCGTCGATGTGCGAATCGAACCAGTTGATACCACCGCTCAAAGCATATACATTTTCTTTCCCCACCGAGAACGACAACCCCACGTCGTATGTGAAGCCGTGCTCGCTTTTCAGGTCGGGATTACCGCCCGGCAGAAAATAGAGGTCGTTCAGCGTGGGAAAACGGTAGTTCCGGGAGATGGATGCTTTCGCCACGATATTGCCTTTTTTCGACAGTACCCCGTCGATGAAGAAAGCCGGGATAACCGGGGCCCATTCCGTACCGAACATATCCTCGCGAAGGACAAGCGAGGCGGCAAAACGATCGACAGGCCGCCATTTCGCAGAAACGGAACCGGAAAACTCGACACGTCCCTTGTCATACCCGACAACAGCCTTGTTACCTTCCTGCGAGATGATATTTTTGTCCGCGCTTTCCACCAAATGCTGGTGTACGGAAACACCGGCCGTGAACAGCCATTTCTCTGAAGGAGCATAATCCCCGTCCGCACTTCCGTAGAACGTGTTAATCTTACTGCGTGAGCGGGTCATCGAAGCCATTTCGCCGTTTCCCTTGTCCCGCTTGTAATCATAGGCCATCCATGTGTGTATATAGCCGCCTTTTACACCGACCTTCCATTTCTCCCGCACGCGATCCCACGAGAGGACGCCGCGAAACGTCTGCTCCCTTTGGCGGTTCTCGAAGTCCATGTCGTTCCCGTAATCCGTGCTGAGCATCGCCAGTTCCCGGTTGGAATTGATATACCAGGCGTTTAGCCCGAACTTGTCGCCTTCGCCCGTGTTATAATAAATTTCCTGCAAGACGTGCAGATCCTTATAAGCCCCGCTGCGGTTGCGTTCCGTCGGGTAATAGGAACCGATGATGTTCTTGTCCTCGTCATAGATGTTTTCCTTCTTGTCCCGGTTTCGGTATTTGTAGTCGTTGGGGGAAGAGGAATACACCACACGGGTGGAGGACTGCCAGTGTTTGTCACCGTAGGTCAGGCGGAGAAACTCGTCGAACGTGCTGAACGACCCCACTCCCTGCACGTACTGCAACCCGAACCCTTCATGGTTGGCCGGAGAAGTGGAGAGCCTGACCAGACCACCCAAGCCGCCGCCCGTTTCGTTTACCGATGACGTTCCGTGCAGCAGCGAGGCATCATCGATAAAGTAAGAAGGGATGGTGGAAAAATCCGTCATGCCCAGCATCGGGTTGTTAATGCGCATACCATTCCACGTCACTTGGGTATGCGAGGGAGAGGTACCCCGGAAAGCCACGGTGGATAACGTGGCGCGTCCGTAGTTCTTGACAAAAACGGATGAGTTGAATGTCAGCACATCGGCCATAGACAAGGCGATGTTCTCTTTCATGGCGATGGAATCGAAACGGGTTCGTTGCACGCCTATATCCTTCATAGGTCGTTTGCCCACCACCGTAACCTCCGGAATACGTAGTACCCTTTTGGTAATGCTGACGGAATTTTTCTGCTGGGCGGCAAGCAGAAAGGGCAGGCTTACCCCCACGAACAATAGAATAAGATGTCTTTTCATTTTTGTCCTCCTTCCTCGTTATTTCCAGCAGAAAGCTCCCGGAATGATTCCCACGTAAAATTCATCGATCAGCTTGCCTTGCGGCGAATAGCGATACACGATACCTTGTTGCTGGTAATCAATAGCGTCGGCCACATATACCTCCCCGTTGTTGGGATTGACCGTAAGGCCGTAGTATTTGGTGTCCCGAAACTCCAGAAAAGGCCGGACGGGAACACGGTCGGCTTCCACCGGCATTCGCCAAATATCGTTGTTGATCCAGTAAAGTGTATCCCGTGTACCGTTGAGCTGGACTTCCGAAGGCCAGTCGCCCAGCTTAAACTTGAACTGTTTCTCTACGGTGAAAGTCTCGGCGTCTATACGATAGAGAGACGGTGCCTCGTAACCGTATGGGCTGCCCTCGTAACCGCCATCCGTGATGGTCCACATCTTGTTGTATTTGTCCATGACCAGCGAAGTAGGTTGTATGCCGATGGTCAGTTCGTCCACGACCTTGTCCGTCTCCGTGTCGATTTTCAGGATGCGGTTCTGGTACGACCAGCAGTTCACATAGACGTACTTGCCGTATTGTACCATTTGTTCGGTGGAACCCGATTCCATGTCCATGTCTGGACATTCGATATAGCCGGTAATCTCGTATGTCTTGGGGTTGATGATGAAGATACGGTAGTCCCATATCTGCGTCACATAGGCTTTCTCATCCGACAGAAAATGGATATACCGGGGTGAGGTGAAACCTGTGATACGGCCCACTTCCTTGAAAGTATTGATGTCGATGGCGAAAATCACATGCGAGTTGTTCACCACGATCCAGCCTATACCGTCCCGGATAACCATAGACTGGGCCACATCGCCCAACTTGAACCCGTTGGCACGGTAAAACACTTCATTCTCCACTTCGCACGTGGCGGGATCGTAGTAGGAAAGCGTGGCATTGCTGTACTGGAAATTCCCCTCGTTGGTAATGAAAAGACCAGAGGCCGATACAGAGAAATCTTCCATCTCTCCGTAATCCCATTTCATGCAACTGCCGAAAACTGGCAGGCAGAAAAGAAAAAGGCAAATCCGTTGTATTGTTCTGCTCATTGTCATTCGGATAAAAAAGAGTACCCGAATCATTACGGGTACTCTGGTTAAGGTATAAGGTTTAATCCTGCTGCGTATATTGTTTGTCCTTCATATTTTGGAAGGTTGGGTTATACCCACATTTCGTCACGCTCCAACTTTCCCCCGTAATCATTCCGTTTTCTATAAACTTGCCGAAGAAAGTGTAGTCGGTAAATTTCGTCAAACCGTCAAAAACAACCCCATGCAAGGTCTCCAACTTCTCCATGGAAAGTGTTTCCTGAGAAAGAGAAGTCGCACTTTTTATCTGTAGCGTACCATCTATAGTCTGTAATTTATCACAAGTAATGCCTGTTGCTTTATTAACGAACAACCCTTCACCTCCTACGTGAAGCAATTCCGGAATATCCAGCGATTTACTTTGTAAAGATATTGCTAACGAACCCTCTCCCTCTTTATAATATACAGGAGAAGCTGAACAACAAACTTTGGATAGTAAGGGCAAGTTACAACTGGTAAAATTTCCAGATAAATAGAACTGTCCTCCCACTTCTTTCAAGACTGGCATTGTGATTGAAGCAAACATGGGTATTTGGATATATCCATATCCATCTATGATTTCCAAGTCGGGAAATTTGGCATTGCTTCGCATTTGGCCTGTCACATTTAGATTTCCATATACATGTTGAATTGTCGATATGGTATAATCGGTATTGTTGGTGGTTGGCTTACAAGTGAAGTCTTTGATATTCTTGAACGTGATTTCAGGGAACTTATTATTCGTGAGACTGGTGATGACAAAATTTACATTTGACAAATCTTCGGCTGTTTCAATTTTGGAGAGCTGCACCTTGTTTATAATTTCAATCTGGGGCGCTGTTTCTCCGAAGGTTTCAAATCGGGCGTTCGGCAACAGCAGTGTTCCGCTCACATCTTCAAGATAATCCAGCGTGATGCTTCCAAGTGTGGTGATCTTGCTCCAGTCGGGAAGTTGTTTGAGTGCCGTGAAATTCTTTATCTTTATCTGTCCCTTTATCGTTGTCAGTTTGTCCATTCCACCGAAAGCCTGAAGCACGTCATTTCGTTGGGGAACAAAACTACCGGTAGGAGGAGCTTCCATATTGGCTTCCATAATAATACTTCCGTTTACTGTTTCGATTTCCGGAAGGTTGATGGTTTCCAACATCACGGGGACGGTATGGAAATCAAGGCCACCGGTCTCTTTCAGCTTAAGGAAGCTCATGGAAGTCAGCTTGGCAAGATTGTTTACGGACAAGACCCCTCCGACACTTGTCAGTTCCGGTATTTCCAAAGACGCAATCGAACCGGCTGCTGTGTTCTCTTCATTGAGTCCTTGAAGATTCAGATCCTGACCTACAGTAGTCAGAACCGGAAACTCAAAACTCTGTAACGACGACGCATTGAACATCACGCTTCCTTCAATAGTTGCCAGTTTCTCGAATAGGACATACGTCACTTGGTCGTTATATACCGATATGTCTCCGGAGAGCGTTTCCAATGCTTTCATGGAAATCATGTGAAGTTCCGTAGCTTTCGAGGCGACATCGGTCGAACCTACCTGTAAACCTCCGGCAGAAACGATATTATCCAACCCTGTCAAGTCTGCACCGTTGTAACTGTTACGAATGACAATGTTGCCAGTAACCTCTTTCAAAGATGCCAATGCAGATATGTCAGTGATTTTTTCTGCCTCTTCCGCATCAGAGCCGATAATCAGGTTCCCTTTGACAACGGTTGTTTTGGTTGCGGCAAAAGAAGCTACCTCCTCGGTGGTCTTCAACTCCACATCTCCGTCAGATTCTATCTCGCTTTTCACGACCTTATAGGTATATTCGCGGGCATCTCCGTTATAGGATGTCACCCGGAAGGTTCGTTCGTTATCCCAGTCCGTTACCGTTTCAGGATCAGGTATGATTGTTGCAGAAGTTGTGTACTTGAATTCCACTTCGGCGTTGTTCAGCGATACCGTATAGGGAACGGTTATTGTTACTGTATTGTCCGTAATGTCGGCCGTGTACGATTTCCCGTCCACGGTCATCACGACCGATGTGATGAAATTTTCATCTGCATCTTCAGGTATAATTTCATCGTTTTTGTCACACGCTCCCAAAAAGAACAAGGATAGGAGCATGGGAAGAAAATAAATTTTCATACTTGTAATTTTTATTATTTGGTTAGATCCTCAAAAGAAAATACCTCCGTAGAAACTTCGCCCAGCCAGCCGCTTTTGGCCAGAACACCGCATTGTATTTTGATAAAGTCAATATATTGCAGATTGGCTTCCGTTCCATCGGCATGGATGGCATTGGAAATTTTGAAACCGTTCCTTTGTCCGCTTCCATCCACCGTACTGCCGCCTTCTATCTGGTCGTTTCCGAAATTATCCACGTACCCCCAGTCATAACTCTGATTATCCCAATAACCGGTTTGAGAATCTTGGGTGTTGCGGGCGGCCAGACAAGTGCCTGTCAGGGTATAACTGTTTTCCGAAATCCAAGCCGGATAATAATAGTCTTGTGTATGATAAGCGGACAGATAGTCTACCCAGCCGTTTCTACCGTCGGAACTGATCCATTGGACATCCATTTTTTTGCCTTCCGGACGGTAATAGGTCACTTCAAAATTCTGTATTGTTTCTTCCTTGCCTGCTTCAGATCCTTTCAGTTCGTACCACTCGTCATCCGGCAATCCGTTTCCGTTTATATCTTGCATGACCCATACGATACCCGGTTCGGAACTGCCGTCAAAGGCGTTCCCCTGAACACAGAAATCATATTGGTTACCCGAATTGGGAATACTGTGGTCGAAGCCGACGATGATATAACCCCCGAAAGAACCTAAAGAGACGTGCAGTTTGTCTTTCAAACGCTGTGTTGCCCATGCGACAGCCGCTTCAGGGGATGTTTCGTTGCCGGTCATACCGCCTATCGTGCTCGTCTCGTTGATAAATTGGCCGGGAGCTGGGGTATATTCATAGACTTTATTCCAGAGCTTGGAACTTCCCGAAGCCCGGAAGCCGTCTTGTTCCTTTTTGTCCACACAAACGACTTTTACGGTGGCAGTGACAGCCGTTTTCCCTTTGTCGATATTCCTGCTTATTTTTTCCGTCGGTGTGTCTTCCGACACAGTACAGGAGACGGTGTATTCTCCGGGTGCGGACGGCGTGAACTTGAACATGCGTTCCACTTCTCCTTCCATGACCTGACCGTCCACACTCCACTCAAAACGGGGATTGTCGAAATACTCCAACAACGGACGCAGGAAAACAGGACGGTCGGCAAAAGTGTACCTGTCCGTGGATGTTTGCAGGTAAGACGGGGTCGGGAATTTGACAACGTAGGGCATCGTTTCCACGACCTCTACGCTTACGTCTTTCGTTGTTGTCCCATCTATATTGGAAGCGTTGATTGTCACCGTATAAACACCGAGTTCTTTTTCATTGAAAGTATAAGTATTCTCGGTGGAAACGATTTTTCCTTCCCGTACCCATTCGATTTTGAACCCTTCGACATCCGAATGCTGAATATCGGGAGTAAATGTGTAATCGGTATTCCGGACGACTTTTAGCCCCTGCGAAGGTAGTGCCAGTGAGATGACCGGAGGGGTGAGTTCTTTCACTTCTACTTTCAGTTCCTCTTCGGCATAGCCTTCCGCATTGTCTACTCTTAGTTTGACATAAAAATCCCCGCATTCATTCCATGTACGTTGAAGAGACGGACCCGAAGAAACCAGCGTACCGTCTATCGTCCAAGCAAAAAGAGCATCTTCAACATTCTGGTATGTCGGGGCGATAGTCAATTCGTGATCGACCTTGACCGTGTAAATACCGGTCTCGCTGTCAAGTTCTATTATAGGTTGTCCTCCTACTTCTTCGGTAATGACTTCATCCTTGTTGCAGGAGGTGAACAGCATACAGGCAGAAATAATAAAATAGTGAAAACGATGCATGATGTGTGGATTTTAGAAAAATAACAGGGATACCCCCGACAGAAGGGATATCCTTGTATTCTTTTTATTGTATGGTGATATCATCAATACAGATATAAGCCGGAGTATTCAAACCGTATGCTCCCGAATCCGAACCCTCGAAGTTGAATTTCACACTTTGCACCCCTTCGGCATTGATTTCCCAATAATCCCATGTCGTGATAGGATCAACCTGTTGTTGGCCGTTACGATAATCGGCTAAAAGACGTTTGTAAGTGCGGATCAGACCGCCATTCGCATCATAACATTCCAGATTCACTTGGAAATACCCTTTCATCTCTTTCAGAGGAGTCGCTACCCCCGTAGAACCGAACTGATTACCATAAGTAATGACACCATAAGTGTATGAGGTGTTGCAGATCCACAGGCCGACCAATTTCCGGGGAACATTGAAATAAAATTCTGGTTTAGCCATCCATGCCTGATTGTAAGCATCCACATATCCGTAAACGACACCGAAATTGGAACCGCTGTGCCCGGCTTCCTTATTCTGTCCTTCCGCTTCCACCGCAGTGTTATAGACAGAACATTGGTTTAGATAAGAATACCACCAGTCTCCGGTATTTCCCGACTGATTGGAGCGGATGTTCCAGTTGGAAAGTGCGATGCCGCCGCTGGAATACTCTGTGCTTCCACCTACAGTATTAAACATTGAAAGGAAGAGATATTCTTCCGGAGTATTGTCGTAAATGGTGGTTACTTGAGGATACCCTTGGTACGAATAAAGATTTTCTCCGGCCGAGGTAGGTCCTGCTAACATGCCGGGATCGAAATCATCGAAAGTGATAGTTAAAGTACCGTCCGAATTTGTCACAGCACGGGTTTGCGAAGTTCCGGAATCAACCGGGTCCATCAAAAAGTCATCGTCCGAGCTACAGCCAGAGAACAAGGCGGTTGCGGTAAATAGACAGGCACCTGCCAGAAAGCGTAATTTTCTTTTCATAGGTCACTCATTTTAATGTAAAACATATTATTAACAAACACAAAAAATTCCCGTTCGTGCGGACTTACACGAACGGGAATATGTCTGTCTTCAAATATTGAATGGCCGATGAGCTATTCCTTATTTGATTACGACCCGTATATCCCGCAGGTGTAAATCTCATTCCGGTCATGGCAGGTCTTCTGACTCGTCCCGGTCATCGTGCCTTCCCGGTATTACACCAGTGGCAAAAGTTCGATGTCCGTTTTTGTGGACTCACAGCAGCGGGTACTGTCCCGGATTTTCACCGGGTTCCCTTTTCATTCGGAAGGCGTAAACCTCCCGAAACCATTTCCCGACTGCAAAATTATCTATATTACATATCAATTCCAAATAATTCATAATATTTATAATAAAACACACAAAGCATGACAACCGTACTGTTTTAATTAGAGCATTCAAGTTTACGACAAACGAAGACGGTAATTATCATACACAATATCCATAAACCAACAAAACAGCTTGCCATTTTCCATAACAATGCGTTCTGGAATAGATAACTGTTAGCTGCAATTATGCAAGCAAAAAAAGCAGACAGAATAATGACTATTAATATCATGCACCAGAAATTAATCCTATAAATTTATGGAAAACAAGTAAGGGAATGGAAGTTCCGTTGCCGCATGGATGCAGGTGAAGGACCTTCTCTTTTAACGTTGGATACGCCAATGCACGCCAACGGAAGACTCTGATATTATCTGTTTGGAAAGGATATAGGATGTGCGTTACTTTGTCGCATATTCAGAATCTTAAAAAGAATTTTAGTATGGAACTGACAATTATTGAAACAAGCGCGTATTAGGAGTTGAGAAAGCTGGTCAGCACGCTGGTCGTACAGATGGGCGACTTCCAGAAAAAGATTGCCCCGCCTGCGCCGGACAAGTGAATGGATGCGCAGGACGTATGTGATGGACTTATGCCCAAACACTTTCTGAAGAGTTTCCAGCAGCATCCCCTTGAGTATGGCCAGAACGGCAAATGCGTGGCGTCCGATGTGCGGGGTGACCTCGCCCCGGAGTTGCATTTCCTGCCTATGATTCCAAGACTGAGCCGCATGGCATTGTATTCACCTACCGGAAAGACACATTCGGGGAGTCTTTCTTTTCATCCGTACCCCTATATTTTTCAATCAGTTCGATAGCAATGGGCAATAATTTTACGACATACGCCACTCCCGTTTTTATACGGTTGCCCATCAGCCATGTACCGCCGTCGGAGTCGGTATGGATATTATCGTATGTTATGGCTTTCAAGTCCACATAGGAAAGACCGGTGAAGCACATGAACAGGAACATGTCGCGCATGGCACGCTGGCGTTTGTATCTCGGTTCTATATGGATTATCCTTTGCAGTTCCTCTTCGGAAAGGAAAGAACGCCTCTTGTATTCGGGCATACACTCGAATGATGCGAACGGATGAACCCGTATCCAGCCTTTTTCCTGCGCGATATACATCAGCCACTTCAAGGTATTGACACGCCCGAAGACAGTGGAGTTTGCCAAAGCGCATGTACCGAGCATCCAGTTGTAGTAATCCTCGATGAATGATTTCTCAAGTTCTTCGATGACAATATCCTCTGCATTCTTCTTGCTTTTCATGAAAAGCAGGAGACTCTTGTAATCGGCAACCAGACCGCAGTAGGTGCTTTCGGCTTTCTCTATGCCGATTTTCTTTTTATACGGTTCCAGCTGTTCCCTGAAAAGGTTCATAAGGGTGTGGCATTCCTCTGAGAAGCCGACATAGCGGTTATAGACTTTCTTGGCTGTAACAAAACTGTCGTGGTCGCAGATGTACTGGTAGTGCCTGGTGATTTGCGCCTTGATATTGTCAAGCTCCTGATTGAGTGTACGGGCCTCCTCGGACTTGCCTTTGGCCCGGTTGGTTTTGACGTCCCACAAAGCGAGGGACACTTCTTTCTTACAACTGAAACCGGCTTGGGTTCCATTGATGGTGATACGGCCCATAA